>Ga0134127_10000154_pt1 | contig 82604 bp, 73 predicted proteins | sample KB31753_FD_96459 | JGI IMG/M metagenome (GOLD analysis project Ga0134127, IMG submission 96459) | Terrestrial soil microbial communities with excess Nitrogen fertilizer from Kellogg Biological Station, Michigan, USA - KB3-175-3 | ecosystem: Environmental > Terrestrial > Soil > Unclassified ... | reverse complement strand
TCGCTGGCGACTAGAGCGTAGGGGCCACACTCGTTCCCATTCCGAACACGATCGTTAAGCCCTACAGCGCCGATGGTACTCCGCTCGCGAGAGCGCGGGAGAGTAGGCCGTCGCCGGCACCTCTAACACAACCGCCCCGAATCCAGTATGGATTCGGGGCGGTTGTGTTTTTTTGGCACGACGACACCGTCCGACCACCTCCGACCAGATCCGAGCACCACAGATCTGGTCAGACGTAGGCAAACCCTCTCGTTGTACACCGGTGCTCGCCGAGACACGACCAGCTGACCAGCTCACGCATTCCGATCAATACACCCCGTAAAGTTCGGATTCGTCTTCTCATTGTCCGTCACCGGAAGATTCACATCCGTCCCATACGGCGGACCACCATTCTTGTGGAACGTCCCCGTCGGAAACACCGTGTCCGCCGTCCGGCCATACTGACGCACCAACCGCCGCTCATCACCCAACCGCAGGCCGCGGCCAAACTGCCAGAACGCCTTCTCCCGGAAAAAGAGATCCGTCGCCGCCGTCGCATTCGCCGGCGTGGGTAACGCCGCCATCACCGGCACCACGAAGTTGCCCAGCGTCTGCGACGCCGTCCTCAGCGCATTCAACTTCGTCATCATCCCTGCGATATCCCCGGCCTTGAGCGCCGCCTCAGCCTCGATCAGTCGGGCGTCGAGCCCACTCACCACCGGAATCGGATCGCTCCGGTTCACCCAGATCTGTTGCGCGACGAGCGGCGTCACACCGTCGATCGACTTCGTGCCCGTGCCGACCGCTGACCCGGTCACCGGCACACGCGGATCCTTCGCCGACGCGAAGGGCAACGCATTTTTGATCCGCCCCGTGAAGTCGAAGCTGTCCCCGACGACGAACCGCGCGCGCGTCGACACCTGGCCGGCCAGATTCCAGATGTTGTTGTCGTTCGTGGTCTGCGAGAACGTGACGGTGTATTGAAAGTTCGTCGGCACGCCCCCCACCGCCGCCGCCGCTTCCGGGAACTTCGCCATGTCGATCAGCGTGCGGCCGCGCGTCACCGCGATCGCATTGCGAATGGAAACGGCAAAGGCATCGCTGCCCGTGGCCAGAGTCGCCGCCGAATCCAGATGCCCGATCGCGCGCGCGAAGACTTCCTGATTCGTCAGCGGGTTGGTGTAGGAGTACACCCCGTCCACCGTCTCACTCATCGGAATGCCGTTGCAGAACAACTCGGCCATGAGCATTTCTGTATAACCCATCGCCCAGAACTGCTCCGCCTGTTCGGCGGGCTTGTCGGCGACGAACTGCTTGAGCGCGTTGATCGCATCGCGGTATGACCCGCGCGCCTGCTGCATGCTGCTGTAGGCGCTCGAGAGCACCGAGTTGTTCGTCTGAATGACGCGCTGGTCGGTCTCGTTGTGCTGCGAGAACGTATCGCCAGACTTCCACACGTCCGTCAACACGTCGCCGAGCATGGCGGCGGTGGACTGATTGCCGTTGCCACCGCCCGGCGTGATCTGCTGCAAACGCCCCAGCGCGCCCACGCGCAGCGCTTCGGCGCCCGCGGCGCCGGCGCTCCCGATGTCGCCCGGGAGAATCGTTCCGGGCTGCTGCGGCGACAACAGATTGTCACGCACGCTGCACGCTGCCAGCGGGAGCATGGCGGCACTCAAGGCCAGCGAGACGCCCCTACGACTCCAGCCGCTCCAACGAGGGCGCTGGAACACTGATGGTTCCTCGCGTCGGCGATCCGCACCTTCGCTCGGAATTCCACACGTCCGGCTATTCCGCATTTGTGGTCGCCTCGTCGGTTAGTAGTGGAGGTTGAGCCGCACGGTGTAGTACCGGCGCGGTGCCGAGCTCGCGAACGTGCTCTGGGTGTCGCCGGTGCTGAAGTTTTCTTCGGGATCGGCGCCCTTGTACTTGGTCCACACCTTGAGATTGCGCGCGCCGAACACGAGCGTCGCGTCACCCGCGCGCGCGAGCTGCACCGCACGCGTCGGGATGCGCCACGTGGCCGACAGCTCACGGAAGCGCCAGAACTGGCCGTTCTCGAGGTAGCCCCACGCGGTGCTCGGATTCTTGGCGGTCGTCGCGATCGCCGCGGCCTGGTCCTCGAGCGAGGCCGTCGGATCGGACCGGCCCGGACAGGCCGGATTTTGCTGGCACTGGAAATTCTTCGTGCTGTTGAAGATCAGGTAGCCGCCCTTGTAGTCGAACAGGCCGTTGATGCGCACCGTGCGATTCAAGAGGTCGATGCCGTTCGTTACCGAAAAGATGTCGCGCGGCACCGCATAGCCGACGTAGCGGAACGTCGGATCGACCGTGACCTCGTTGGCCGTGATCAAGCCGTCGTGGTTCGAGTCCGCGTAGGTGTAGACGCGATAGAACTGTCCGTGCACCGGGAGTCCGACGGAGTCACGCGTCGACCCGGTGCCGTTCGTGGGATTCGGCTTGCCCGCCGCATCGAGGCCGAGCGACAACACCTTGTTGCTGTTGTGCGACGCCGCGATGCTCACGTCCCAACCGAAGCGCCGGAGATCGAGAATCGTCGTGTTGATCGCGGCTTCGATGCCGGTGTTCTGCACCGAACCGAGGTTGCGCAGCACGCTCAGCGCGGACGGCGCGACGGACGGCGCGATGTTCTGGCTGTACAACGCGTCCTTCGTTTTCTTCTGGTAGAGCGTGAGCTCGAGGTTGGCTCGATTGCCCAACACCCGCGCATCGAATCCACCTTCGATCTCGGTCGACGTTTCGGGCTTGAGATCGGCGTTGCCCAGTGAGTTCGCGCGCAATCCCGGCGTGTCCGTGGCGTTGACGCTGACCACGGGCGCGTTGAACGTCACGAATGCCGACGTCGAGCCGGGCTGCACGCCCGACGCGCCATAGGCGACGCGGAGGCGGAACTGATTCAACCACGAGTACTGCGGGAAGAACGGCTCGTCGGACGCGATCCACGACGCGCTCGCCTTGGGATACGTGATCGACTGGAAGTTCGTGCCGAAGGCGCTGTTCTGGTCCTGGCGCATGGCGACGGTGAGGAACAGACGATCGCGCAGCGTCGCTTGCTCCTGCACGTACGCGCCGTACGTCTTGTCGGCGGACGGCAGCGTGCCGCCGCCCTGCGTGACCGCGCCGGCACCGACGGTCTGTGCGCCCGGCGGCAGGTTGGTTGCCGAGGCCGTCGTCGACTCGTTTTCCTGATTCGTGTAGTCGGCGCCGGCGGTCGTCTTGAACACGAGCCACGTCCGGGCTTGCCACGACGCATTCGAGGTGAACTTCGCGGAGAAATTACGATTCTCTAAATGTCCGTCGCCGACGGCGCCAAGGCGCCAGCTGCTGAAATCCGGGCATTCGTTGTAGCGGCAGAGTCCATAACTGTCGCGCGCCGCGAAGTCGACGCCGACCGTGCCGTCGTTCTGCATCCACGACAACGGGCGCCAGCTCGCCTGCATGGTGCCGAGCATGCGCTGCACGTCTTCGCGCGCGAAACGCTGGAAGATGTCGCCGTACGTGAATTGCGTGTTGCCGTACAACTCCTGCCCGCGCGAATCCTTGTCGGTGTAGCCCAAGCCCGGATGCGCGAAGCCCGGCGCCATCATCGCCTGATAGAACACGCTGTTGAAGTTGTTGTCCGTCTGGCCGAGGCGCTGATTCGTCTTCGTGAATCCGGCGGTAACGGTCAGGTCGAACTGCGGCGACAGCGCGGCGCTGAGATTCGTGCGGAGCGAGGTGTTCTGCAGGAATTCGGGACGGAGCCATTCGTCGCGCACCCCGATGTTCTGCGCGTCGAATCGCGCGACGTCGAGGCCCGGCATCTTGAGCGGGCCGGTCTCGTTCTCCATGTCGCCGCTCACGAAGTAGCGAATCACATCGGAGCCGCCGTTGACCTGCAGCCCGTACTGATTGCGGTTGCCGGTGGAAATCGGCGTGTAGCGCGAGTCGGAAATGATGTTGAGGAACGTCACGCTGTCCTTGATGCACGCGCCCGTGGAGAGCGTGCTGTCGAAGCAGCGAATCTGGTTGTTGGGCGACGTCGCCGAATGGCCCCAAATCGCCCACGTGTCGGGGTAGTGCGACTTGTCCTCGAGCTTTCCGCCCTCGCCGAACCAGTTCCACTTGGTGTTGCCGGCTTTGCCCTTCTTCGTGGTGACGACGATGACGCCGTTCGAGGCGTCGGTGCCGTACAACGTCGCGGCCGAGGGGCCTTTCACGATCTCGATGTCCTCGATGTCCTCGGGATTGAGCGCGTTGAGGTACGTCGAGGAAACCATCGAGCCGCCGGCGCCGCGCACGCTGTATGCGCCGGCGTTGAAGCGCACGCCGTCGACGACCCAGATCGGCGCGTTGCTCAGCGACAGCGAGCTCACGCCGCGAATGCGAATCGAGCCGGCGGTGCCCGTCATGTTGCCGGGGAGCACGGAGACGCCCGGTGCTTTCGCGACGAGCAAGTCGTACGCGTTGGTGATCGGCGTCTCTTCGACTTTCTTGCCGACGTCCCCGATGGTGGCGACGGTGTTTCCGATCTCGACGCGGCGCTGTTGCCCGGTTGCCGTCGTCACGATCTCCTGCAGCTGCACGATCGCCTGCTGCATCGAGAAATCGAGCGTGACCGTGGCGCCCGCGGTCACTGAGACGGACTTCTTCTGCTCCTGGTAACCGACGCGGATCACTCGCACGTTGACGGTGCCGAGGGGAGCGCCGCGAATCGTGTAGCGGCCGTCCGCGGTGGTGCCGACGTTCAACGCCGATCCCACGACGTACACGCGCGCCTCGGACAAGGGTTCGGCCGAGCCTTGCGCGGTGACGCGGCCGGTGATGGTGGCTTGTTGCGCCGCGAGGTGCGGCGGTGCGACGAGGAAGAGTGCGGCCATGAACATCGCGGCCGACACCACGGAACCGTGGGCTTTCATCGATTCATCCTTGCCAGGGTGGGGGGGCACCACCTGCTGACACATCGTCGTGTCTGGTTTGCAGCGACGATACCGCTTCGGGCATCACTGTCAAGGCGAGGCGGCCGTCGTGGTGAGCGTGACGGTTACTTTTCTGGATGCCTCGTGCTGGAATATTGACCGTCGTCGGCAAACCGAATGCAGGAAAGTCGACGCTGCTGAATCGGATCGTCGGCGAGAAGCTGAGCATTGTCAGCCCGAAGCCGCAGTCGACGCGCGATCGCATCGTCGGAATTCACACCGCCGGCGACGTGCAGATCGTCATCCTCGACACACCCGGGTTGCTCAACCCCAGGTACGCCCTCCAGAAAGCCATGCGTGCGACGGCGCTCTCGGCGCTTGGCGATGCCGACGTCATCCTGTATCTGGTGGACGCGACGGAGGGTGACCCGGCGCCGCTGGCCGAAGTTGCGCAGCTCGACGAGTCGCCGCGCGCGCCGGTTATTGTCGGATTCAACAAGACCGACCTCATCGACGCAGCGCGGCAGGAGGCATTGGCGGCGCGTCATCCCGAGGCGGTGTCGATGTCGGCGGCCACAGGCGCGGGAGTCGAGGCGCTGCTCGAGCGGATTGGTGGGATGTTGCCGGCGAGTGAACTGCTCTATCCCGAAGACGACATCAGCACGCAGACGGTGCGGTTCTTCGTGAGTGAGCTCGTTCGCGAGACGGCGCTGGAACAGCTACAGGACGAACTTCCTTATAGCATCGCGTGTGAGATCGAAGAGTTTCGGGAGGCACAGTCGCCCATTTACATTCGAGCGGTGCTGCACGTCGAGCGAGACAGTCAGAAGAGAATTCTGATTGGCGCGGGCGGGCAGCGCGTTCGCGCCATCGGCAAAGCGGCGCGGGCCAAGATCGAAGCGCTCGTCGGAGGTCCGGTGTATCTGGATCTCTGGGTGAAGGTGCTTCACAACTGGCGGCGCAACGCGCACGCGTTGAGTCGCTTTGGTTACAAACTCCCCGAGGAACAGTCCCCATGAGTGGTACCGGAGGTACGGCGAGCACTCCAGTCTCGCCGCAGTTGCTGGCCATCCTCGTTTGTCCCAAGTGCAAGGGGGAGCTCGAGTATCGCGAAGCCGAGTCGGCGCTCCTGTGCCACGCGTGCAAGCTGCGGTATCCCATTCGGGACGGGATTCCGATCATGCTCATCGATGAGGCGACGCCGCTTTAGCGTGCGCCAGTTTCTTCGGCACGTCATCATTGGCGCGGCGTTTTCGCTGGCCGCGGCCGCGACACTCGGCGCGCAAACAGGGACCGAGAATGAGTCGGCATTCGAGTTCATCTTCCCGTACGGTGCGCGTGCGGTCGCCATGGGCATGACCGGCGTCGCCATGGCGTCGCCGTCGGATGCAGTGTGGCTCAATCCCGCCCTTGTTGCCCGGGCGCATCGCGAGGCTTCGCTCCAGGAACAGAGCAAGTTGAGCGCATTGATTTCCACGGACATCGGCGGATCGGTCGTGTGGACCTTCGCGCCGGTGGGAACCGTGGCGCTGAGCGCCCGGTACATGGACGAGGGCACGGACATCGCAACGAATGATTTGAATGAGCAAACTGGTACGTTCGTTCCGAAACACGAGGTCGTGGCCGCGACGTTCGCGACGACCTTCGGCAGTCGGGCGACCGCCGGATTTACTGTCAAACGGCTCGTGCGAACGGCTCCGTGCAGCGGCGAATGCGGCCCAAACCTTCCGGCGAGCAGCTCGGTGAACGCGCTGGACTTCGGTGCCCAGTTCTACGTGTCGCATGATTCGGTGCTGTCGGTCGGCCTTGCGGCGCGCAACATCGGGCCGAAGCTGCAGCAGAAAGATGCGCCGCAGGCCGACGAGCTTCCGACGCGCATCGAGGCAGGGATCGCGATCATGCCCACGCTCAAGGACGCCAAGGACGTTCGGGTCATCGGCGCCGCGGATATCGTCGCGCGGGTCGGCCCGGGAGCGCCCGGTTTCCGGTTCGGTGGAGAGGTCGGATATCAAAATCGCTACTTCGGGCGCGCCGGGTATGTCGTGTATGGCCCCGGTGAAGTCAGCGGTGCGACGTTTGGAGTCGGGGTCCAGACGGGCAAACTCGCGATCGATTTATCACAGATGGCGACCGACCCCGGGACCTCCGGACTTCGCCCGACGCTCGTCTCGCTTCGCTACATATTCTGATGCGCTGGCTGGGACTTGTTGTCGTTGGCGCGGTATGTACCGCAGCTCACGCGAGCATCGGTACCGCGCAGGAGTCGCACGCGTTGAGCTCCGGCGTTGTGCCGCACGTGTCCGTGCCGCACCTCCCGCGGTCGGCGAGCCCGTTGGCGTCGCTGGTGGCGCCTGGCTCCGGGCAGTTCATGCTCGAGCAGCAGCGGTGGGTGGGATACGTGGCCGTCGAAGGCATTCTGTGGTGGGTTTATGGCAAGCAGGTGCGCGAGCGATCGCAGCAGGAGGCGGCGTTTCGCGACATCGCTCGCCGTGTCGCGCGGGCGCACCTGTCGCCGAACGGACCGGACGGGCCCTGGGTCTACTACGAGACGATGCGCGACTGGAACGAGAGCGGCGTGTTCAGCAAGAGCGTTAAGGCCCTGATTCCGGAGACGGATCCCAGCACCTGGAACGGCCACACATGGGCGTTGGCCAAGGGACTCGCCCCTGACAGCGTCTCGGCGCTGTCGTTTTACCGGGCCCACGCGATTCCGTCGAACATGGCCTGGTCGTGGCAGAACGCGGGCTTTCAGCTCGACCAGTTCACCCAGGCAACGAACAAGCGGAACGACGCCAACAATCAGGCGAACACGCAGCTCGTCTTGATTGCGGTGAATCACCTTCTGAGCATGGTGGATGCGTTCGCTACTTTCCGTCTTCAGGTTCGTCCTGTTGGAGATGGACGAACGGCGCTGAGCGCGTCCGTAAGCTGGTGAAGCAATTGTGACCTGAGTCACGCCAAGCCAACAGCGCGCAAGTCGTGTTGCCGTCATAGTTTGACTTCATTCTGACGCCTTCCTATCTTGGCGTCTTACCGCTGATATGGCAGAGCGTGGCAACAACTAGCGCGATCCTTTTTTCGCCCGACGATCAGGGTCCACCCGAAGTCGTGCAGCAATGGTTGACGGAGCTGGGACTTCCGATCGTGCGAATCCGGGATACGGAGACGCTGATGGGAGTTGCGCTGCGCAGCCGGCCGCGCGTCGTCGTGTTCGACACGCGCCGCAACTCCGGGGTGGCGCTCGACGCACTGCGCCACCTCAAGTCCGACTCGTACACCGGCGTGGTGCCTTCGGTCGTGGTATCGAACGATGACTTCGAGTCGTTCGACGCCGGTTTTCGCGCGGGCGCGGACGAGGTCGTGCGCGAGCAGCAGGCCGCCGCGGAGCTTCGCATTCGCCTCGATGCCATGCTGCGCCGCTCCGATCGCGACCTCTACGTCCACCCGTCGACGCGATTGCCCGGCGCGGTCGAGATCGAAGCCGAGATCGGGCGCCGCCTGTCGATCGACGCGCCGTTCGCGACGTGCTATGCAGACCTCGATCACTTCAAGGAATTCAACGATCGCTATTCGTACTACGAGGGCGATCGCGTCATTCGCATTCTCGCGCAGATTCTCCACGACGTGGTGAAGGGCTGCTGTCACGAGGAGGGATTCGTCGGCCACATCGGCGGCGACGATTTCATCTTCGTCATTCCGACCGCGGCGGTTCCCGAGGTCTGCTCGGAGATCGTGTCGATCTTCGATACGTTGATCCCGTTTCAGTATTCGGAGCAGGACCGGCGAGCGGGCTATTTCTTCGGCAAGGATCGCCGAGGCCAGTTGCACCGAGTACCATTGATGACGGTGTCGATCGGCGTCGTCACGAACGAGCGGCGGTTCTTCACGCATGCGGCGCAGGTGAGCGCGCTCGCGACGGAGATGAAGAGCTACGCCAAGACGCTTCCCGGCTCCGTGTTCTCGATCGATCGGCGCACCGACGCGCCGATGATCGACGAGATGGTTGCACCGACGCCGCGCGGGGCGGCGGCCGTGACTGCGGCGGACGGAGGGAGTACGTGAACGTTTCGTGTCCGGAGTGTCGCTCGGTTTTTCGCGTTGACCCGGTGAAGATTCCGGCGTCCGGCGTGCGCGCCCGCTGCTCGGTGTGCGGCGGTGTGATCACGATCGGAGCGGGCAACTCGATCGAGGAGGAGTTCGGGCAGGCGGCCCCGGCTCTGACTGCGGCTCCGGCCGCGACGAACGTTGCTCCGCGGCCTACGATCGCCGCGGCGGCTTCGCCACCGCCGCCAGCCCCCTTGGCCCCCGCGCCCGCCGTGCCCGCGACATCGGCGCCGCCGCAGCCTCGGCGGCCGATGTTCACGCCACCCGTTCCGTCGGCACCTGCCGCACCAGCTCCGCCGGCGGTTCGCTCGCCCATGCCGACCCCGCCCATCGGCGGTCCGGCGATCTCTCCGAGCGTTGCACCCCCGCGGGGACCGAGCTTCGCTTCTCGGCCGATGACGCCTCCCGTGCCACGCATGCCGTCGGCTCCGGTAGCGCCGCCAGCGCCGCCGATGCCACGTCCGGGCGGCATGCCTCCGTCGCCCGCGATGGCACCGGCGGCGCCGACGCCAGCGAGACCGGTGGCGCCGCCAACCCCCTGCGTTGGGCCGCCGCCGGCACCTGCCCCAGCCGTTGCCTCGGCACCGGCCGCGCCGGCCGCGCCGGCAGCGCCGACGGCGCGCCCATCGACCGCGACGCCCGCGCGTGCGCCGATCAATCCGTTTCTCGCGAATGATCCCAACGCGAAGGCGCGCCGCCTCGCGCGGGCGCTCATCTCCGATCTCGTGACGTACTTCCCGCAGCGACGCGATGAAGGGTTGCGCGACGGCACGCTTCGCGAGTTGTTCCGCGAAGAGATCAAGAAGAGCTACGAGGAATATGTCGAGCAGGTGGGGAAGGAGTTCGCCGACTCGACGCCGCACTTTCAAGAAGCGCTGAACGACATCCTCGCGAACGGGCAGAAGCTGTTCTAGCGATGGGCGTTGGGTGATGGGCGGCGGGTGCCTATCTTTCCAATTACAGAGCCGTCTCCCTTCCGGTGACGGCTCTCGTCTTACCTGCACATCGGAGCACACGCACCATGGCGGACAGCGAGCGCGCGAAGCAGCTCAAGCAACAGGCGGACGTGCTCGCCGAGCTGCGGAGGTACCTTTGACCTGGATGCCAAGCGCGAGACGCTGAGGCAGCTCGAGGAGCGCATGTCCGCTCCGGGATTCTGGGACAACCAGCAATCCGCGCAGAGCGTGGTGCAGCAGGTGAAAGCCGTGAAAGTATGGATCGAGCCGTTCGACTCGGTGAGCGCGCGGGTCGAGAGCGCACGTGAGCTCGAGGAGATGCTCCAGGCCGAACCGGACGACGAGCTCGCCGCCGAAGTCCAGCGCGAAGCGACGACGCTCGAGGCCGAGATCGAACAACTGCGGCTCAAGTCACTGCTATCGGGGCCGGATGATTTTCGCGACGTGCAGCTCGAGATCAGCGCCGGCGCGGGCGGGACCGAAGCGCAAGACTGGGCCGCGATGCTCATGCGCATGTACACGCGCTGGGCCGAGCGCAAAGGCTACGCGATCGAGATTCTCGATCTGAGCGAGGGAGAGGAAGCCGGCATCAAGGGCGCGGTGCTCGAGATCAAGGGCGTGTACGCGTACGGGTTCCTCAAAGCGGAAGCGGGCGTGCATCGGCTGGTGCGCATCTCGCCGTTCGACGCGCAGGCGCGGCGGCACACGAGTTTCGCGTCGGTGTTCGCGTATCCGGTGGTCAATGAGGAAATCAACATCGAGATCCGCGACGAGGACATCAAGATGGACGTGTTCCGCGCGTCGGGCGCCGGCGGCCAGCACGTCAACAAGACCAGCTCCGCGGTGCGATTGACGCACATTCCGAGCGGCATCGTCGTGGCGTCGCAGCAGGAACGGTCGCAGCACAAGAACAAGGGTACCGCCATGAAGATGCTGAAGAACCGCCTCTATCAGCTCGAGGCGGACAAGCTCGCGAAGAAAAAAGCCGAGATGGATGCGAACAAATCGGACGTGAGCTTCGGCAACCAGATCCGGAGCTATGTCTTCCAACCGTATACGATGGTGAACGACCACCGCACCGAATTAAAGATTCCTGATGTGCAGAAAGTGATGGACGGCGACATCGATCCGTTCATCGAGGCGTACCTGCAGCAGCTCAACGGGCAGTCCGGGAGCGCCGCCGCGTGAGCGACGATCTCACGGACCGGCAGGACGCGGGCGATCTCAACTTCGTTCAGAAGGCGCGGCGGGAGAAACTAGACGCGCTGATCGAGCGCGGCATGGCGCCGTTCGCGTACAGCTTCGACCGCTCGCACAGGGCGGCCGAGGCGGTCGGATTGCACCCGGCTGGTGCGGAGGACGAGGGTGAACACGTGCGCGTCGCGGGCCGCATCGTCGCATGGCGCGCGCATGGCAAGACGACGTTCGCGCACATCGCCGACGACTCCGGCCGCATTCAGCTCTACTTCAAGAAGGACGCGTTGGGTGAGACGGCCTACGCCGCACTCGATTTGTTCGACATCGGGGACATCATTGGGGTGAGCGGCCCGCTGTTTCGGACGCGCACCGGTGAAGTGACCGTACGCGTCGTGGACGTGGAACTGCTCTCGAAGTCGCTCCGACCATTGCCGTTCGGCAAGGAAGAAGTCGTGAATGGGGTGACGGTGCGCCACTCGGGCTTCTCCGATCCCGAGCAGCGCTACCGGCAGCGCTACGCGGATCTCGCGGTGCATCCCGAAGTGCGCGCGCTGTTTCGCGCGCGGTCGCGCATGACGTCCGAGATTCGCCGCGTCCTCGAGGAGCTCGACTATCTCGAGGTGGAGACGCCGGTGTTGCAGCCGCTGTATGGTGGCGCGGCGGCGCAGCCGTTCGTTACGCACCACAACGCGCTCGACATGCCGTTGTATCTGCGGATCGCCGACGAGCTCTATCTCAAGCGGCTGGTCGTGGGCGGATTCGATCGCGTGTATGAGATCGGGCACGACTTCCGGAACGAAGGGATCGACCGCACGCACAATCCCGAGTTCACGATGCTCGAATTCTACGAGGCGTTCGCGGACTACACGGTGATGATGTCGCGCGTCGAGAACATCCTCGTGCGCGCCGCGGACGCGGTGCGTACGGTGTGGTCGCCGCCGCAGGTGGGCAGTGCGTCGGGCGCGATCGAGCATGGCTCGGACGGCGTGCCGGTGTTCAGGCCGCCGTTCCCGCGCGTCGAGTGGGTGCCGTCACTCAACAAGGCCCTGGGCGCCGACGCCATGACGATGGACGACGCGACGCTCCGGCAAACGGCCGCCCGCGCCGGCGTGCACAAGGTGGAGGCGCTGAGCCGGCCCAAGCTGCTCGACGAGATGTTCCAGGCGCTGGTCGAGTCGAAGCTGCACGATCCGACGTTCGTGATCGATTATCCGGTGGAGTTGTCGCCCCTGGCGAAACCGAAGCGCGGAACCCCGGGGCTCACGGAGCGATTCGAGTTGTTCGCGCGCGGGAAGGAGATGGCGAACGCGTTCAGCGAGTTGAATGATCCGATCGATCAACGGCGGCGGTTCGAGGCGCAGGCGCGCCTGCGTGCCGCGGGCGACGAGGAGGCGAGCGGCGTGGACGAGGATTATTTGCGCGCGATGGAATACGGGATGCCGCCGATGGGCGGGGTGGGGATTGGGATGGACCGGTTGTTCATGTATCTGACCAACACGCCAAATATTCGCGATGTGATACTATTTCCGACGCTGCGGGCAGAGTGAGCGGGCGTATGGGCGTATGGGCGTATGGGCGTATGGGCGAATGAGGAAACGGAATGAGTAAACTCGAATTATCGATCGCCTGGCGCTATCTGCGCAGCCGGCGCGGATCGAAATTCATGTCGCTGATCTCGCTCATCGCCATTCTCGGCCTGACCGTGGCGGTGAGCGCGCTCATCGTCATCATCGGCGTGATGGACGGGCTGCAGAACGATCTGCGTGAGAAGATTCTCATCGGCAGTCCGGACATCCGCGTCATGATGTACGGCGAAGACATGGTGATGGACGACTGGCAGCCGGTGCTGCGCAAGATTCTCCGCCAAAAGGACGTCGTCGCCGCGGATCCGTTCGTCTTCACGCAGGCGGTCGTACAGTCGGCGCGCCACAAGTACATGGAGGGCGCGTTCGTGCTCGGGCTGCTGCCGGACGGCCCCAACGTGCCGCAGGTGACGACGATTCGCGATCGCGCGGTCGCGGGCGACTTCACGTTTCGGAGCTCGGACGGCAAGCGCCACGGCGCGGTCCTCGGAAAGAAGCTGGCCGAGCGGTTGAACGCGACGCCGGGGATCGATTCGGTGACGTTGTTGACGATCAATCCCAACGAGACGGATCCGATCACCGGGCAGCCGAAGGCGACGATCATGACCTTCGAGGTCACGGGCATTTTCGACACCGGCATGTATGAGTATGATAATTCATATGTCATCATCGCGATCCCCGAGGCGCAACAGCTCGCGCACCTGGGCGCGTCGGTGACCGGCATCGAGGTGAAGACGCCGTCGCGGTGGGATGCGCCGAAGATCGCGCAGCAGCTGCTCGACAGCCTGGGCTCGCCCATGCGCGTGGTGGACTGGCATCAGCAGAACAACACGCTCTTCACCGCGCTCAAGCTCGAGAAGCTCGGCATGACCGTGATTCTCCTCCTCATCGTGCTCGTGGCCGCGTTCAACATCATCAGCACGCTGACCATGGTCGTGACGGACAAGACGAAGGAGATCGGGATTCTGCGCGCGATGGGCATGCCGGCGAAATCCATTCGGCGCGTCTTCTTCGCCCAGGGCCTGGTGATCGGCGTCGTCGGCACCGGCGCGGGGACGATCATCGGCGCGAGCGCGGCCTTGTTGATCGACCACAAGCGGCTCATCTCGCTGGATCCGTCGGTATATTACATCGATCACCTGCCGGTCTCGATGCAACCCCTCGACCTGGTGTTCATCGTGGTGGCGAGTCTGGCGGTGGCGGCGCTGGCGACGATCTATCCGTCGACGGCGGCGTCGCGGCTCGTCCCCGTAGAGGCGATTCGTCACGAATGACGCAGTCATGATGGTGCTGGAAACGATCGACCTGGCGAAAGTCTATCGCGGCGGAGATGGCGGGCTCATCACCGTGCTCGACGGCGTGTCGCTGCACGTCGAGCGCGGCCAGATGGTGGCGATCGTCGGCGCGAGCGGCGCCGGCAAGAGCACGCTCCTCCACCTCCTTGGCGCGCTCGACCAGCCGACGCGGGGCGAGGTGCGCATCTCGGGCCATTCGCTGACCGGCCGGGGCGACGACGAGTTGTCGGCGATTCGGAATCGCTCGATCGGCTTCGTGTTCCAGTTTCATCATCTCCTGCGCGAGTTCACGGCGCTCGAGAACGTGATGATGCCGGCGCGCATCGCGGGCTGGGACGACGCGCGAGCGGCGCGCCGCGCGCAGGAGCTGCTGGAGCGCGTCGGGCTCGGCGGGCGGACGATGCACAAACCGTCGGAGCTGTCCGGCGGCGAGCAGCAGCGCACCGCCGTCGCGCGCGCGCTCGCGCTCGATCCGGCCGTGCTCCTGGCCGACGAGCCGTCGGGCAACCTCGATCACGTGAACAGCGAGCGGCTGCACGATCTCTTCGTCGAGCTCTCGCGCGATCTCGAGATCGCGATGGTGATCGCGACGCACAATCGCGCGTTGGCGGCGCGGGCCGATCGCACCCTCGTGCTCGAGGATGGTCATCTCACCGATCTCGACGTGCGCGAGGTCGTGTCCTAATGCGCGAGCGATAACATGCTCTGCGATAATTGCCACGAGCGTGACGCCGTCGTGCATCTCACGCAGATCGAGAACAACGCCGTGCATCAGCTGCATCTGTGCGAGCGATGCGCCGCGGAGCGCGGTGTCGAGACGACCGTCGCGACGCCGAAGCATCCGCTGGGCGAGTTTCTGCAGGCCGTGCATCAGCAGGTCGCGACGTCGACCGGTGCGAGCGACGGCGCGCGCTGCAGCTTCTGCAACACGACGATGGCGGACTTCCGCGCGACGGGACGCTGGGGCTGCGCGCGCTGCTACACGAACTTCGAGGCGGGCATTCGCGAGCTGCTGCGCCGCGTGCAGGGCAATCATCGCCATGTCGGGCGCGTCTATCAGCCGCCGATGTCGGAAACGATGGAGCGCGCCGCGATCCTCGGCGAGCTCAAAGAGCGGTTGCGTCGTGCGATCGACGCGGAGCAGTTCGAGCTCGCGGCGGATTTGCGCGATCGCATTCGCGTCGCGGAGGCCGGGAACCACGAGTCCGTGGGAGAGCGGCGATGAGCGTCGATCTGTCGCTGCTGCCCGACGGCGGCGTCGGCTGGCTCGATGCATCCGGGAAATACTCCGATATCGTCCTCTCGACACGCATTCGGTTGGCGCGGAACGTCGACGGGTATGCATTTACGGGACGCGCGCGCGACGGCGAACGCCTTCGGGTGCTGGCGCAGGTGCGTGAAGCGGTGGGCTCGGTGTCGGCGCTTCGTGACGCGGTGACGTATCGGCTCGACGAGCTGCCGCCGACGTCGCGCGCGCTGCTGCACGAGCGGCATCTCGTGAGCAAGGAGCTGGCGGGGTTGGACGGCCAGCATCCGCTGCGGAGTGGTGCCGCGGTGATCCTGGCCGACGGTCTGGGTGTGATGGTGAATGAGGAAGACCATTTGCGCCTGCAGTCGTTGCGCTCGGGCTTCGCCCTCGGCGAAGCCTATGCGGCCATCGACAAGCTGGATCGCGAGTTAGGTACGCGGCTTCCGTATTCGTATCACCACGAGTTTGGGTTCCTGACCGCGTGCCCGACCAACGTCGGCACGGGGATGCGGGGCTCGGTCCTGATCCATCTCCCGGGGCTCGTGCTCACCAAGGAGATCGGAAAAGTGCTGGCCAGCCTTCAGCAAATGGGGCTGACCTACCGAGGCTTGTATGGAGAGGGCAGTGAGGTGGTCGGGAATTTCTTTCAGATCTCGAACCAGACGACGCTGGGACGATCCGAGGACGAGTTGCTCGACCAGCTGTTGCGCGTGGTCGGCCACGTCGTCGAACGAGAAGCGGAAGCGCGTCGTGTGCTCTTGCGGGACGCGGGTTATATTATCGAAGACAAGTTGTGGCGCGCGTACGGGACGTTGCGATACGCTCGAAGCCTCACGTTCGACGAGGCGATGAACTACTTGAGCGGTGTGCGCTTAGCCGTCGGCCTGAAACTGATTTCCAGCCTTAGTGTATATACCCTCAACAAGCTCCTGATCTTTTCGCAGGCCGCGCACCTGGCGTATGCAGAGGGCAGGGCGTTGACCGAAAGCGAAACCAACCTGGCGCGCGCACGGTATGTGCGTAAGGCGCTGGAAGAGGAAGCGGGCTCGGTCGGTTGACAATCGTCTCAACCGGATGAGAGGGAATGATGAACGGCTATAACTTCACCGAGCGGGTGAGGAAAGTCCTGGCGATGGCTCGCGAGGAAGCCGCACGACTCCACCATGAGTACGTGGGCACTGAGCACATCCTGCTGGGATTGATCCGCGAGGGCGAAGGCGTCGCAGCGACGGTCCTTCAGAACCTCAGCGTTGAGCTGGACGACATCCAGCAAAAAATCGAAGAAACGGTGAAGAAGGGTAAAGCCGGCCAAACAACCGGACCCGATCTTCCCTATACCTCGCGCGCCAAGAAAGTGCTCGAGCTCGCTATGAGCGAAGCGCGCGAGCTGAACCATTCGTACGTTGGCACTGAACACCTCCTGCTGGGCCTTCTCCGCGAAGAAAAGGGGATTGCGGCGCAGGTACTGACCGACGCGGGCGTCAATTTAGACGCCGCCCGCGCCGAGACATTGCGCATCCTCGGAACGGAGATGCCGCAGGGTGGTGCTCAGGGCGGGGTTGCGGGCCAACCGCAGGGCGGTGCGCCCGCGGCCGCGCCCAAGGGTGAGAAGAAATCCAAGACGCCGGCGCTCGATCACTTCTGCCGCGATCTGACGCAGTTGGCGGCCGAGGGGCAGCTCGATCCCACGATCGGGCGCGCGAAAGAGATCCAGCGCGTCATGGAAGTCCTCACCCGTCGCAAAAAGAACAATCCCGTCCTCATCGGCGAACCCGGCGTGGGCAAGACGGCGATCGTCGAAGGATTGGCGCAGCTCATCGCCAACGGGGAGTGCCCGGAGTCGCTGCGCGACCACCGTGTGCTGTCGCTGGACATGGCGGCGGTCATCGCCGGCACCAAATATCGCGGTCAGTTCGAAGAGCGCCTCAAGGCGGTCATGAACGAGATCGCGCAGAACAAGCAGATCATCCTGTTCATCGACGAGCTGCATACGCTCGTGGGTGCGGGGGCAGCCGAAGGTGCCATCGACGCCTCTAACATGCTCAAGCCCGCCCTCGCGCGTGGCGAGCTGCAATGCGTCGGTGCATCTACGCTGAACGAGTATCGCAAGTACATCGAGAAGGACGGGGCGCTCGAGCGCCGCTTCCAGACGGTGATCGTCGATCCGCCGTCGGTGGAAGAGACGGTCGAGATCCTGAAGGGGCTGCGCAAGAAGTATGAGGATCATCACAAGGTGACGATCCCCGATACGACGCTCGCGCTCGCGTCCAAGCTGTCGGAACGCTACATCACCGACCGATTCCTTCCGGACAAGGCGATCGACGTCATCGACGAGGCGGGCGCGCGGGCGCGCCTTGCCGCCCAGGCGCCGCCGCCGGAAGTGGCCGCGCTCAAGGTCGATCTCGAGAAGGTGAACGCCGAGAAGGAAGCGGCGGTCCGCGATCAGAATTTTGAAAAGGCCGCGTCGCTGCGTGACAAGGAACGCGAGATCCAGGGCAACATCAAGCAGAAGCAGCAGGAGTGGGAGGCGCGGCGCCAGTCGCACCGCCCGGTGCTTGGTGAAGAGGAAATCTCGTTCATCGTCAGCCGCTGGACGGGTATTCCGGTGACGCGTCTTCAGGAAGCGGAGACCTCGCGTCTCCTGCGGATGGAAGACGAGATGCACACGACGGTGATCGGCCAGGACGAGGCGATCAAGGCCATCTCCAAGGCGATTCGCCGCAGCCGCGCGGGTCTCAAGGATCCGCGCCGGCCGATCGGATCGTTCGTCTTCTCGGGCCCGACGGGCGTCGGCAAGACGGAGCTCGCGCGGGGCCTCGCGAAGTTCCTGTTCGCGGACGAGTCGGCGCTGATTCGCGTCGACATGAGCGAGTACATGGAGAAGTTCTCGGTGTCGCGCCTGATCGGTGCGCCGCCGGGATACGTCGGCTACGAGGACTCGGGCACGCTCACCAAGGCCGTGCGGCGCAAGCCATACTCGGTGATCCTGCTCGACGAAATCGAAAAGGCGCATCCGGACGTGTTCAACATCCTCCTGCAAGTGCTCGACGAGGGCCACCTCACCGACAACTACGGCCGGGTGATCGACTTCAAGAACACGGTGGTGATCATGACGTCGAACGTTGGCGCGCGTGATCTCATGAAGACCAAGTCGCTGGGCTTCACGTCGGGCGACGAGAAGGCGAATTGGGAGCGGCGCGCGGACAAGGTGCGCGACGAGCTCAAGAATGTCTTCAATCCCGAGTTCCTGAACCGTCTGGACGACGTCATCGTCTTCCACCCGCTCAATCGCGAGCACATCTCGCAGATCGTCAGCATTCTGCTCAAGGACGTGCGGAAGCGGTTGGCCGAAGAGGAGCTGGTCCTCAAGCTCACCGACGGCGCCACGGACTTCCTCGTCAAGAACGGCTACGACGAGCAGTACGGGGCTCGCCCACTCAAGCGGGCGATTCAAAAGTTCATCGAGGATCCGCTCTCCGAGAAGATTCTCATGGGCGACTTCAGCCGCGGAGACGAGATCGAGGTCGACGTGTCGCCGGAAGGGGATAAGCTCGATTTCCGCGTGCCGACGCCGACGACGCAGGCGTAAGTCGTTCGCACGATGCACACAGAGCCCCGCCCATCAGGCGGGGCTCTGTCTGTTTGCGACGGTCGCACCCAGGCGCTGCGGGCCGGTATCGGCACTATTGCACTCGCTCCGCGGCGCCCGGTGGGACGCCGCGCGGCCGCGGTACCCTCTCGACCAAACGCGCCAACTCTTTATGGATCGTATCGTCGACCCGTTGTGTATATTCCAAGACTATGCGACAAATGCGCTTCCTCGTCGCGGCGCTGAGTCTGCTGGTGGCCGGTTCGGTCGCCCAGGCCCAGGAGTCCGTGACCGGTCGGTGTGCCACCCCGGATAGCATTGCCTTCCGGGGCAATCAGCGAATCAAGGACGCCGAGTTACGGGCGGATATCGGGATTGCTCCCAAGAGCACGATCAACACGCGCGTGCTCCGACGAGCCATCTCGGATCTGTACGCGACCAACCAGTTCGAGGCCGACATCAACACGGCCTGCGACACCACCGGCGGCAAGACCACGCTGGTCTTCAACCTGACCGAGCGCCGCATCCTCAGCGACGTCTCCGTCACCGGTGCCGAGAAGGTGTCCACGAGCTCCGTCAAGGATCGCGTCGACCTGCTGATCGGGAAGCCCATCGACCCCGCGCAAGTCGCGCGAGACGTCGCCCGCATCGATTCGCTGTACCAGAGCGAAGGCTATTACCTCGCGCGCGTGAAGGTCGACACGATCAAGAGCGGCGACGCCACGATGCTCGTGTTCAACGTGAACGAGGGACGCCGCCTCGCGATCTCCGGCGTCGAGATTCGCGGCAACAAGGCATTGAGCGCCAAGACGATCGTCAAAGCCATCAGCACCAAGCCCGAAGGGTTCTTCTGGTGGCGGAACGGCGAGTTCGATCAGGAGAAGTATGCCGAGGATCTCGCCAAGACGATCCCCGAGCTGTACGCCTCGCACGGCTACATCGACGCATCGGTCGTGAAGGACTCGCTGATCATCGATCGCGCGAAGGGCAAGGCGCTCGTGCGCCTGACGGTGAACGAAGGGCCGCAATACAAGATCGGTGATTTCTCGTGGAACGGCGCCAAGCTCTTTTCGAGCGAGCAGATCGAAGGGTTGTATCCCTTCAACAACAAGTCGTCCACGAGCGTCAAGCAGGCCGTGAAGGGCCTGGTCGGCAAAGGCGCGCCCGAAGCGAAGGACGTCTTCAACGAAGGCGCGTGGGAAGACGCGACGCACAAGGTGCAGGAAGCCTACGCGAACGAAGGGTACATCTACGCGAGCGTCAATCCGGTCGTCGAGCGGCGGAAGGTCGGGCCGGACTCCGCGCCGCGCGTGGATCTGCGCTGGGAGATCGACGAGAAGACGCCGGCGATCGTGAATCGCGTCGACATCGTCGGCAACGACGTCACCGTCGAAAGCTGCATTCGCGACCAGTTGTTCATTCTGCCGGGCGACGTGTTCAATCAGGACCGCCTGGTGCAGAGCTATCGCAACATCGCCAACCTCGGCTTCTTCGAGCAGGACATGCCGCCCCCGGACACGCGGCCGGCCAACGAGAAGGGCGACATCGACCTGATCTTCCACGTGAAGGAAAAGCGCACCGGCAACGTGAACTTCGGCGCGTCCGTGGGACAGGGGACCGGACTGGGCGGCTTCATCGGCTTCGATCAGCCCAACCTGTTCGGCGAGTGCAAGCGCGGCTCGCTGCAGTGGCAGTTCGGCCAGTACATCAAGGATTTCAGCCTGTCATATTCAGATCCTCGTATTAAAGGATCGAATACATCGGGGACGATCACGGCGTATCACCAGCAGTCGCGCTTCATCATCCGCGACATCGGCCAGTCGACGACCACCGGCGGCCAGATCCAATTCGGGTTCCGGCTTCCCAACTCGCGCCTGACGAGCTTGTACCTGAGCTACGGCGGCGAGCGCGTGAGCTATGGCGGCGAAGGGCTGGTCGGCACCATCAATTGCAACGGGTGCTTCCGAAGCACGGTCGGCTTGACGCTCGATCACGATTCGCGGTTCGGCATGCCGTTCCCGGTGTCGGGCGTTCACGAGAATCTCGCGCTGCAATTGAACGGCGGCCCGCTGGGCGGCACGGCGCAATACACCCGTCTGACGGGCGAGGTACACGGCTACACCCAGCTCGCGACGTTCGGCAAAGGCCTCGGTCCCGAGCCCATGTCGCTCGTCTTCGGGCTCGGCGCCAAGGCCGGCGCGCTGTTCGGCGATCCGGGTCCGTTCTTCGTGTCGCAGGCGTTTTCGCTGGGCGGCGTGCAGTACGGCGACTATCACCTGCGCGGCTACGAGGAGTTCTCGATCACGCCGCTGGGCTACCTGCCGAACGCCGATCAGTTCCAGGCGCAGCGCAGCTCGTTCGGCAATGCCGTGTACGTTTCAACGGCCGAGCTGGGTCTGCGCGTCAATCAACAGTTGTACATCGACGGCTTCTACGACGCCGGCAACCTGTGGCAGCGGCCGCGCGACTTCGACCCCACGCGGCTTTTCCGTGGTGCCGGATTCGGTGCGTCACTCGTCACTCCGTTGGGCCCGTTGGGCATCGATCTCGGCTACGGTCTGGATCGCGTCGATGCGAATGGCGTCAAGGATCCGAAGTGGCAAGTCCACTTCAAGTTCGGTCAGATCTTCTAGTACTCTAAATCGGAGTGTCAATGCGTTCCACGTTCCGCGCGGCTGCGACCGCGCTCGTTCTTTCCCTCATGGCGGGCGCCGTGCATGCCCAGGCCGCGTCGAGCGGCTCGTTGAAGATCGCGTACGTCAACACGGCCGCGATCATGGAAGCCGCGCCTGGCCGCGATTCCGCCACCGCAATCCTGACGCGGGAAGGCAACACCTTCCAGGCGCAGCTGCAGAAGATGCAGGACTCGCTCAACGGTCTCGCACAGAAGTTTCAGAAGAGCGAGGTGACCATGAGCGCCGCGGCGAAGAAGAAGGCACAAGATGAAATGACCGCGCTGAACACGGAGCTCGAGGGCAAGAACCTTCAATTCCAGCAGCAGTTTCAGGCGCGGACGAACGAAATCATGGCGCCGATTCAGGACGTCGTGCGCAAGGTCATCGAGGACCTGCGCGTCGAGGGCGGCTACGCCATGATCCTCGACCACACCCCGGGGCAGACGCCGATCATCGCCGCGGACAAGAACCTCGACATCACCGATGCCGTCGTGTCGCGCCTGCGCGCGACCTCGCGTCCGGCGCTGCCGACCACCGCGAAGCCGGGTGCGGCGCCCGCGCCCGCGGGCGTGACGCCGAAGAAGCCGCCGACGCAGTGAACTCCAGTTCTTCCGGGCACACCAGTGGCGGTGAGGGCGACTTCGTCCTCACCGCTCTCGCTATTGCGGATCTCGTTCGCGGGCGCCTGGCCGGCGAGGGCGACACCCGCGTGTATCGAATCGCCCCACTCGATCGCGCCGGCCCGGGCGATCTCAGCTTTCTCGGCGCGCCGAAGTACGCGGCCTTATTCGCCGAGACGAAGGCCGACGTGGTCCTGGTGTCGCCGGAGCTCGCAGAGGCGCCTGGCAGCGTCGCCGCGCGCATCGTTGTCGAGAAGCCGCAGGAGGCGCTCCTGTCGCTGCTGCCTCGGTTCCATCGGGCCCCGCGCGTCGCGGCGGGCGTCCACGCGACGGCGATCATCGGCGACGGCGCGCGCATCGGAACCGGTGCGGCGATCGGCCCATACGCGATCGTCGGCGAGGGTGTGCGGTTGGGTGAAGGAACGTCGATCGGCGCGCATTGCGTCATCGGCGCCGACGTCGAGATCGGAGCGCAGTGCCAGCTCTATCCCGCGGTCACGGTGTATTCGGGGTCGCGAATCGGCGACCGAGTGACGATCCACGCCGGCGCGCGGATCGGGTCCGACGGCTTCGGCTACGTCCAGCGCGACGACGGCACGGGCGTGCGGCATTTAAAGATTCCTCATGTCGGCCGTTGCCTGATCGAGGACGACGTGGAGATCGGCGCGAACACGACGATCGACCGCGGCTCGATCGACGACACCGTGGTCGGCGCGGGGACGAAGGTCGACAACCTCGTGCAGATCGCGCACAACGTACGGATCGGCCGGGCGTGCCTGATCATGGCGCAGGTGGGCATCGCGGGCTCCGTCCGGGTGGAAGACGGCGCCATGCTCCTGGGACAGGTCGGCGTCTCCGGCCACCACACGGTGGGGAAAGGGGCGCGACTCGCTGCGCAGGCGGGCGTGTTTGGCGATATTCCGGCCGGTGAAACGTGGTCCGGATACCCCGCGCGACCTCACAAAGAGGCGTTGCGGGCCCAGGCCGCGCTCTTCAAGCTCCCCAGCCTTCTCCGCCGCATAGAGCGATTGCTCGACCAGACAGACAAGAAGCCTTCATCCGAATGAATCGTCGCACTATCGCGCGCCCGGTGACACTCGAGGGAATCGGAGTGCACTACGGCGCGTCGTGCCGGTTGTCCTTTCGTCCCGCCGCCAGCGGGACCGGCGTGGTATTTCGGCGCATCGACTTGCCGGGGCAGCCCGTCATCCCGGCGCTCGTCGACGTCGCCGTCCCCGTGGCCGCGCGCACCCAGCTCGGCGCCGATCCGGTGTCGATTCACACGCCGGAGCACGTGCTCGCGGCGGTGTTCGCCTGCGGCATCGACGATCTCGAGATCGAGCTCGACGCGGTCGAGCCGCCGATCATGGACGGCAGCGCCGCCGCGTTCGTCGACGCGCTCCAACGCGCCGGATTCGCCGAGCAGCCGGGCGACGTGAAATACTTCACGCTCACGCGGCCGGTGTCGATCAACTACGACGGCGCGACGTACGAGGCGCTGCCCGCGCCCAACTTCGAGGTCAGCGTCGCCATCGAGTTCGATCATCCGGCCATCGGGCTGCAGCGCGGATGCTATCGCGTGACGGAAGAGTCGTTCGCCGCCGAGTTGGCGCCGGCGCGGACATTCGGGTTTCGAAAGTGGTTGGCGCCGCTCTTGGAGCAGGGTTTGGCGCGCGGGACGTCGCTCGACAACACGATCGTCCTCGAGGACGACGGCGGCGTGAGCGGCGACTTGCGCTGGCCGGACGAGTTCGTGCGCCACAAGGCGCTCGACTGCATCGGCGATTTTGCGCTGGCCGGCGCGCGCATGCGGGCGCGCATCAACGCGGTGCGGCCAAGTCACCGCGGGAACGTCAAATTGGTGCAGGCGATGAAAGAGGCAATCGCGAAGGAGACGAACGTGCTCGAGATAGAAGAGATCATGAAGGTGCTGCCGCACCGGTATCCGTTCCTGCTCGTGGACCGCATCCTCGAGATCGAGGCCGGCAAGCGGATCGTGGGGCTCAAGAACGTGACGATCAACGAGCCGTTCTTTCAGGGTCATTTTCCGGGGCATCCGATCATGCCCGGCGTGCTGATCATCGAGGCGATGGCGCAGGTCGGCGGCATGCTGTTGATGGGCGCCGTGCCCGATCCCGAAAGCAAGGTCGTGTATTTCACGTCCTTGAACAACGTAAAGTGGCGGCAGCCGGTGAAGCCGGGCGATCAGCTGCGCTTCGAGCTCGAGCTGCTGCAGGTGCGCGGCATGATGTGCAAGATGTCCGGCGTCGCGAAGGTGGACGGGAAGGTGGTGGCCGAGGCGGAGATGGGCGCTGTCGTGAGAGATAAATGAGCTATCTCAGCGGAATTCCGAGCGAAGGTGCGAGCGAAGCGACGCGCCGCGGCGGGGAACAATCTCGATGACGTCGAAGATTCATCCCACCGCCCTCATCGACTCGAGCGCGCAGATCGGCGCCGACGTCGAGATCGGGGCGTTCGCGATCGTCGGCGAGAATTGCGTGGTCGGCGACGGCTCGGTCGTCGCCGCCCGGGCGACGCTCGAGCGCAACGTGACGCTGGGCGCCGGCGTGAAGGTCGGCACCGGAACGGTGCTCGGCGGCGATCCACAGGATCTCAAGTACAAGGGCGAGCACACCGTCGTCGAGATCGGCGACGGCACGACGATTCGAGAATACTCAACGATCAACCGGGGAACCACGCAGTCGTTCAAGACGACCGTCGGCAGCAACTGCTTCCTGATGTCGTACGTGCATCTGGCGCACGACTGCCACATCGGTGACGGCGTGATCATCTCGAACGGCACGCAGCTCGCCGGGCACGTGACGATCGACGAGCGCGCGATCCTGAGCGGACTCGTGGCGGTGCATCAGTTCGCGACGATCGGCCGCTATTGCTTCATCGGCGGCTGCTCGCGCGTCGCCAAGGACGTTCCGCCTTACGTCAAAGCGGTGGGCAATCCGATCAAGCTGTACGGCTTGAACAGCGTCGGCCTGGAGCGCAACGGCTTTCCCGAGGATGTTCGGAAAGAGCTCAAGCGCGCGTACAAGCTGTTCTTCAAATCGGAGCTCAATTTGTCGCAGGCGCGCGAGCGCGCGCTGAACGAGCTTCGCGACTTTCCGGAAGTACAGGAATTCCTGGCGTTCTTCGAGCGCAGCAACCGTGGATCGGTGATGTGATGGCAGGGAACGCAGGTGCCAAGGTCGTGAGAGTCGGAGTGATCGGCGCGGGCGCGCTGGGCTACCATCACACGCGCATTCTGCGCGACGTGCCGGGCGCGCAGCTCGTCGGCTTCCACGACGCGAAGCCCGAGCGTGCCGCGCAGGTGAGCTCCGAGCTGGGCGTGCAGTCATTCGAGTCGCTGGATGCGCTGCTCGATCGCGTCGACGCGGTGAGCGTGGTGGTACCGACACCGTTTCACTACACGGTGGCGGCGCCGGCGCTCGAGCGCGGATTGCACGTGTTGATCGAGAAGCCCATCGCCACGACGCTCGACGAAGCCGACGGCTTGCTGGCGATCGCGCGCCGCACGGGCGCGGTGGTGCAGACCGGTCACGTCGAGCGATTCAATCGTGCCGTGCGCGCGGCGGAGCCGCACTTGAAGGCGCCGCGCTTCATCGTGAGCGAGCGTCTGGCCCCGTTCAATCCGCGCGGCTCCGACGTGGCCGTGGTGCTCGACTTGATGATTCACGACATCGATCTCGTGCGCACCTTCGTCGGCGGCGGCGTGAGCTCGGTCTCGGCGGTCGGCGTCCCGGTGCTGACGCCGTCGGTGGACATCGCGAACGCGCGCATCGCGTTCGAGACGGGCGCGGTGGCGAACATCACGGCGAGCCGCGTGTCGCGCGACCGCATGCGCAAGCTTCGTATCTTCCAGGAGCGCGAGTACATGTCGCTCGATCTCGCCGCCGGCACGGGCGAGCTCTATCGCCTGCGCGACGACGTCGACTTCGCCGCGCTCGTGCGCGATGCGCAGGGCGCGCAGCCGCTCGAGGCATTTCTCGAGCGAGTGAGCCTCGAAGCGCCGGAAGGCGAGCCGCTGCGTCTCGAGCTCGAGGCGTTCATCAAGGCGGCGGCCGGCGAGGGACCCATCGCCGTGACGGGCGACGACGGTCGCCAGGCGCTCGCGGTGGCGCTCACGATCGTCGACGAGATCAAGCGCTCGCTGCCAGAGTTGTCGGGCGCCGTCGCCGCGGCCGCTGCGGCGGCCCAGGCCGCGGTCCGTGCGTGAGATCCTGTTCGTCGCCGGAGAAGCCTCCGGCGACTCGCACGCCGCCGGCGTCGCCCGCGAGCTCGCGGCGCGCGGTGTTCCGCTCCCGCTGACCGGCGTCGGCGGCGACCAGATGCGCGCCGCCGGTGTGACGCTGATCGAGCACGCGGGCAAGCTCGCGGTGATGGGCTTCGTCGAAGTGCTCGAGACCATTCCACGACACTGGTCGCTGCTGCAACGCATCAAGGAGCGTTTGCGCGGCGGCAACGTCGCGGCCGTGGTGCTCGTCGATTATCCCGACTTCAACATGTTCGTGGCGTCGGCGGCGAAGGAGGCCGGTGTGCCCGTGTTGTACTACATCACGCCGCAGGTCTGGGCGTGGCGGGCAGGGCGCCTCGACACGTTGGCGCGCACGATCACGCGCGCCGCCGTCATCCTGCCGTTCGAGGAGCCGCTGCTCCGCAAGCACGGGATCGATGCGACGTTCGTCGGCCACCCGTTGATCGATCGCGCCGGCTCGCTGCCCGATCGCGCGACAGCGCGGCAGACACTGGGCCTTGCCGAGGACGACGTCGTGCTCGCGCTGTTTCCCGGCAGCCGTACGCAGGAAATCGAGCAGCATCTCGACGACTTTGTCGCCGTCGCGCGCGAGCTCGAACGGCGGACGTCCGGTCTCGAGGTCGTCGTCGCCGTTGCGCCGCACGTCACGATCGACACCGCGCGCTGCCCGTATCCGATGATCCGCTCCGCCTCGTTCACCGTGTTGCGCGCCGCGGACGCCGCGTTCTGCAAGAGCGGCACGACGACGCTCGAGGCGGCGGTGGCCGGCTGTCCGCTCGTGGTAGCGTACCGCATGAACCCGGTCAACTACGCCATCGCGAAATGGTTTGTAAAGGTTGCTAATATTGGTTTAGTGAATTTGATCGCCGAACGCCGGTTGGTGCCGGAGTTCGTGCAGGACGAGTTGCAGACGGCGGCCGTCGCCGACGCGCTCGCCCCGCTGCTCGATCACACGACGCCCGAGCGTCGCGCGATGGTCGACGGCCTCGCGAAGGTTCGCGCTTCGCTCGGCGAGCCCGGCGCGGCCTCGCGTGTCGCCACGATGATCGTCGAGATGGCCAACCGGCCCGCGAAACGTGCCGGCTGATTCGTCGGACGGCGCGCGCGACCGTCGCGTTTCGCGACTGGCGTCAGCCAGTGTGTGGCTCGTGCGCACGCTCGGATGGACGTGGCGCTTCACGGCGAGAAATGACGAGGTAGTGCGCCGGTTGCGCGCGGCGAAGCAGCCCATTGTGTTCTCGATCTGGCACGGCGAGATGTTGCCGCTCTTGTACTATCACCGCGATCAAGGCGTGTCGGTATTGATCAGCGAGCATGGCGACGGTGAGTTGATCGCGCGCGTCGCGACGAGCCACGGCTATCGCACCGTGCGCGGATCGACCTCGCGCGGCGCGGCGCGCGCGCTGCTCGGCCTCGTCCGCGAGCTCGAGGCAGGGCACGATCTGGCCATCACGCCCGACGGGCCGCGCGGGCCCGCGAAATCCTTCGCGCCCGGCGCGGTCGTCGTCGCGCAGCGCGGTGCCGCACCGATCGTTCCTGTCGTCGTGCACGCGGATCAGGCGTGGCGGCTCAAGAGCTGGGATCGTTTCATGATTCCCAAGCCGTTCGCGTGCGTGACGGTCGCGTACGGCGATCCGGTGCACATCGAGTCGTCGAGCGAGCGCGAGCTGGACGCGCGCGTCGACGAAGTGCGAGCGCGCATGCTGGCGCTCGAGGAGGTGGCTCGTGCGTGACGCCGGCGCCATCGCGCGCGACATCTGGTATGGCACGGACGCGGTTGCCGGTGTCGCGCGCTTCGTGCTCACGCCGTTCGAGCGCGTGTTCGGCGGCATCGTCGGCGCGCGCGACGTGCTCTACGACGCGGGCTGGCTCGCGTCGCATGACACCGCGATTCCCGCCATCAGTGTCGGCAATTTGACGGTGGGGGGAACGGGGAAGACACCCGTCGCCGCGTGGATTGCCGAGGGGTTGGTGGCGCGCGGCGCGAAGCCGGCCATCGTGCTGCGCGGCTACGGTGACGACGAGCCGCTCGTTCATGAAACTCTAAACCCGTCGGTTCCCGTCGTCATCGGGGCCGATCGCGTCGCGGCGATCGAGGACGCCGCGCGCCGCGGTGCCGACATCGCCGTGCTCGACGACGCCTTTCAACACCGCCGGGCGCAACGCGTGGCCGACATCGTGGTGATCAGTGCCGACCAGTGGACGCCGGTCCTTCGCATGCTGCCGGCGGGTCCGTGGCGGGAGCCGCTCCGTGCGGTGCGCCGCGCGACGCTGGTGATCGTGACGCGAAAGGCGGCACCGGACGCGGTCGTCGAAGAGGTGCATCAACGCGTGGCCGCGGTCGCGCCGAGTGTGCCGCGCGTGTCCGTGGTCCTGGCGCCGGGCGAGCTCGTTGGCGCGACGGGTTCGCACGAGGCGCTGTCGCTCGACGTGCTGCGGGGTCGCGTCGTGCGCGCGATCGTCTCGATCGGCGATCCCGCCGCGTTTGTTCGCCAGCTCGAAGCACTCGGCGCTACCGTGCATGCGCGAGTCTTTCCGGATCATCACACGTTCAGCCAGGCGGAGATCGAGGGATTCGCCAGTGGCTCGAACGCCGACGACTTGGTCGTGTGCACGCTCAAGGACGCGGTGAAGCTTCGTCACGGTTGGCCTCGCCTTGCGCCGCCGTTGTACTATGTTTCTCAGCGGGTGATGGTGGAGCGCGGCGTTGGGGGAATCGAGCGGGTCCTCGACGATCTCGTCCGCACACGCTCGATGACGTCTCCAAACGCCGGCTGACGCCGGCCTGCTTCTTATCCCATGGCCACCGATCTCAGACTCCCCACGGATAGAATCGTACGACCTGACAAAGACACGTTTCTGGACGAAGAGAATCCGTTCGAAGCGATGATGTCGCGGTTCGACCGCGCCGCCGAGCTGCTGGACCTCGAGCCCGGTCTGTACAAGGTGCTTCGTAATCCCGAGAAGCAGATCACCATCTCCATTCCGGTGATGATGGACAACGGTGAAGTCGAAGTGTTCACCGGCCATCGCGTGCTGTACAACACGTCGCGCGGTCCGGCCAAGGGCGGCATTCGCTTCGATCTGAACGTATCGCTCGAGGAAGTGAAGGCGCTCGCCGCCTGGATGACGTGGAAGTGCGCCGTCGTGAACTTGCCGTTCGGCGGCGCCAAGGGCGGCGTCGTGTGCGATCCGCTCAAGATGAGCGCCGGCGAGCTCGAACGACTCACCCGCCGGTACACGGCCGGGATCTTCCACACCCTTGGTCCCGACTCCGACGTGCCGGCGCCCGACGTGAACACGAACGAGCGCGTGATGGCGTGGGTGATGGACACGTACTCCATGCGCGTCGGCCACACGGTCACCGCGGTCGTCACCGGCAAGCCCATCGAGATGGGCGGCTCGCTCGGCCGCCGTGAAGCGACGGGTCGCGGCTGCATGATCGTGACGAAAGAAGCGCTCAAGCACCTGGGGATGCAGGTGCAGGGCACGACCGTGGCGGTGCAGGGCTTCGGCAACGTCGGCTCGGTGGCGGCCGATCTGCTGCAGAAAGAAGGCTGCAAGGTCGTGGCGATCAGCGATCGCACGGGCGGCTACTACAACAAGAATGGCGTCGACATCGCCGGCGCGATCACTCACGTGCGCCAGCATCGCTCGCTCGAAGGCTTCACGGGCGGCGAGCAGATCACGAACGAAGATCTGCTGGTGCTCGACGTCGACGTGCTGGTGCCCGCCGCGTTGGAGAACGTCATCACCAGCAAGAACGCGGGAAAGATTCGCGCGAAAATCATCTGCGAGGGCGCGAACGGTCCGACCACGGCCGGCGCCGATTCGATACTCGACGAGAAAGGCGTTTTCGTGATTCCCGACATTCTCGCGAATGCCGGCGGCGTGACCGTGTCCTACTTCGAGTGGGTGCAGGATCGCGGCGGCTATTTCTGGACGGAAGAGTCGGTGAACGACCGCCTGACCGAGATCATGCGCCGGAGCTTCGGCGACGTGCTCAAGTTGTCGACGCAGCACAAGGTGAACATGCGCACGGCGGCGTACATGGTGTCGATCAGCCGCGTGGCAACGGTGCATCGCCTGCGCGGCATCTATGCGTAGCGCGCTGGGCGCTGGGCGCTGGACGGCACGCGCCGGTTCACGCCCATCGCCCATCGCCCAACGCCCAACGCCCAGTGCAGTTCATCGTAGCCGTCGTCGGCAAGCCGCGCGACGCCAGCCTGGCCGGAGCGATACGCGAGTATGAAGGGCGGGCGGGGCGTTACTGGCCCCTGCATATTTCCGAGGTCCGTGAGGAGCCGGCACGTTCCGGATCCGCGGACCTCGTTCGCGAGCGGGAGGCGGAACGCCTGCTCGCGGTCATCCCAACGGGGGCGCACGTCGTCGCATGCGAGCTGTCGGGCAAGGCAATGAGCTCGGAGGAATTCAGCGCGTGGCTCCAGCAGCTACGGGAGCGCGCACGCGATGTTGCGATCGTGATCGGCGGGGCGTTCGGGTTGGGCAAGGCGGTCCGCGAGCGCGCCGCCGCGACGCTTGCCCTGGCGCCATGGACGCTGCCGCACGAGCTGGCGCGGCTGGTCTTGGCGGAGCAGTTGTATCGCGCGGGGACGATCGTGCGCGGAGAGCCGTATCACAAGTAGACGCTGGGCGCTGGGCGTTGGGCGCTGGGCGGAACGCGCCATGAGCGCCGGACCGGTCGTTCGAACGGAAGCCCTCGGCGGATCGCCATTGTCGCGCGCGGCGCAGGCGGGACAGTTGCCGCGTTGGTATCCGCAGATACCGACGAATGCGGCATCATGGAATGATCATTATAGTTCTATAATATCCTCGACTCCTGCGAATTGGCATCAGCGCCTCGCAGCCGCGTTCTCGGCGCAGGGCGCCGCGGCCGAGCGCCTCGCGCGAAGCGCGGGCGGCAAAGGACTCGTCGTCACGACGGGACAGCAACCCGGCCTCTTCGGCGGGCCGCTCATGACGTTCAACAAAGCCCTTACGGCGCGCGCCCTCGCCGACGCGCTCGAGCGGCAGCTGGGCGTTCCCGTGGCACCGGTCTTCTGGGCGGCCACCGACGACGCCGACTTCGACGAGGCGGCGCGCGTGTCGGTCGCCCTCGCGGACGGCGCGCACGAGCTCGTCCTCGAGAGCACGAGCCCCGGCGGCGTGCCGATGGCCCGCGTGCCGATCGGCCGCGACGTTCGCGCGCTGCTCGAAAGCTTCCACGCCGCGTGCGGATCCGCGCCGCACGCGGCATACGTCGAACGGGTCGATCGTGAATACGTCGAAGGCGCAACGGTCGGCGATGCATACGTGAAGGTGCTGCGCGCCGCACTCGAGCCGCTCGGCATCGCGGTGCTCGACGTATCGCACCCGAGCGTCGGCGCTGCGTCGGCCGAGGTGCTCGCGCAGGCGGCGGCACGCAGTGCCGACGTCGCCGAGGCCGTCGCTGCGCGGAGTGCCGAGTTGCGCACGGCGGGATACGATCCGCAGGTCGAAGAGGTGGGGGGGCTCTCGCTCGTGTTTGTGAATGAGCAGGGCACCAAGCGCCGCCTGCCGATCGGCGAAGCGGCGCGCTTCACGGCGTCGAGCGACCGCTGGCTCTCGAGCACGGTGCTCATGCGGCCGGTTCTGGAACGCGCGATTCTTCCCACGGCGGCGTACATCGGCGGGCCGGGAGAGATCGCCTACTTCGCGCAGGTAAGCGCTGTCGCCGAAGCGCTTCAGCTCGCCAAGCCGCTCGTCGTTCCGCGATGGTCGGCCACGATCGTCGAGCCGCGGGTCCAACACGTGCTTGATGCGCTCGGCGTGACGATCGAATCCTTGCAGGACCCGCACGCCGCGGAAACTCGCCTCGCCCGCGCACGCATGCCGCAGCGGGCGGCGGATGCACTCACGTTGCTGCGCGCTGAGCTCGAGGCGCGGCTGTCCGCGCTTTCGCAGAGCGCGGACAGGCTCGTGCCCGATACGACGATCGACGGTGTGCGCCGCACGTTCGACCATCGGCTCGACCGTCTCGAGCGGCGGTTCGTCGCCGGCGTCAAACATCGCGAAACGGAGCTCATGCGTTCGCTCGCGTTCGTGCGCGGCGCATTGTTTCCGCACGGCGCGCGGCAGGAGCGGAAGCTCGCGTACGCGCCGTTCCTTGCGCGATATGGCTCGAGCCTGATCGACGCGATGCTCGCGGAAGCAAGCAAGCACGCGAACGCGCTGGTGTCGCCCAACGCGCTGCCCTCGTCGGCCGCGCAGACACCCGCGCGCGTTTGACGATGAGCGACGAGCCGATACCGGCAGCCGACGAACCAACGCCAGTCCAGAAGCCAATCAAGCGATCGAGCTCCGGAGCATTCTTCGTTGCCGTCGGCATCATGGCGACGAAGCTGTTCGGCATCGTCCGCAATTCTTTCCTGGCGAAGTACCTCGGCGCCAGCATGGTCGCGGACGCCTTCAATGCCGCCATCCGCATTCCCGGCATGTTGCAGAACTTGTTCGGCGACGGCGCGATGTCAGCCGCGTTCATCCCGGTGTATTCGCGTCTCCTCGCCGAGGGTAATGAGGAAGAAGCCGGGCGTGTCGCCGGCGCCGTGTTCGCGATCCTCACGCTGCTCGTCGCGGTGCTCGTGACGCTGGGCGTGCTGTTTACGCCGCAATTGCTGCCAATCCTGGCCGGCGGATTCAAGGGCGAGAAGCGCGAGCTCACGATCACGTTCGTGCGCATCCTTTTCCCGGCGAGCGGCGCGTTCGTGCTCGCGGCGTGGGCGCTGGGCGTTCTGAACAGTCACCGCAAGTTCTTGCTGTCGTATTCCGCCGGCATTGCGTGGAACCTCGCGATCATCGCCGCGCTGTGGTGGTACGGCGGCAAGGAGCCTCTCCCCGAGCTGGCGCGCATCACGGCGTGGGCGTCGCTCGTTGGCGCGGCCCTTCAGTTTCTCGTGCAACTCCCGCACGTCATCCGGCTGGTGCCGCGCTTGCGCATTCGGTTCGACACCAAGCGCGAGCGCGTGCGCCAGATCATGCGCAACTTCGCGCCGGTCTTCGTGAGCCGCGGTGTCGTGCAGCTCAGCAACTTCATCGACATCGCGATCGCGTCGTTCATGCCGAACGGGTTGGTGTCGCTGCTCTCATACGCGACCACCATCTCGTATGTGCCTGTCAGCATGTTCGGCATGGCGATCTCGGCGGCCGAGCTGCCGGAGCTGTCGAGCGTGATGGGCGCGGAGGAGGAGCGGAACCGCCAGCTTCGCGAGCGTGTCAACGCCGGACTGCGGCAGGTGGCCTTCTTTGTCGTTCCGTCCGCGATGGCCATGGTCGTCGCGGGCGATCTGATGGTTGCCGCACTCTTTCAGCGCGGCGAATTCACATCTCAGGATTCGCGCTATGCGTGGAGCATTCTCGCGGGCTCTGCATTCGGTCTGCTCGCGGGCACGATGGGCCGCCTCTACTCGTCGACGTATTACGCGCTGCACGATACGCGGACGCCGCTCAATTTCGCCGTCGTTCGCGTGATCCTCACCTCCATCCTCGGCTACGCGTTCGCGATCAAGCTGCCCCTCTGGCTGCATTTCGACCCGCACTGGGGCGGCGCGGGCTTGACCGTTTCATTCGGCATCGCGGGCTGGGTGGAGTTCGCGTTGCTTCGCCGGAGCATGAATCGGCGCATCGGTGTCACGGGCGCACCGGCCGCGCTGATGACGAAGTTGTGGACGAGCGCCGTCGTTGCCGGTGCCGCGACCTACGGTCTCAAGCTGGCACTCTCGTCGACGCGACACATCGTCGCCGTAGTGCTCGATCTGGGCTTGTTCGCGATCGTCTACGGCGTCGTTTGCCTTGGACTTCGCGTGCCTGAAGCGCACGCACTCGTTCGCCGCCTCAAGCGCTGATTCGACGCAACGTCCCCTCGACGCGCGGGGTATAATTCGGGACTATGCAGCGGTTGTCCGTTCCCGATTCCATTCTCGAGAAAATCCCGCATCTCCCCGAATCGCCCGGCGTGTATCTCTGGCGCGATGCGGACGGTACCGTCCTGTACGTAGGCAAGGCGAAGCGGTTGCGCTCGCGCGTTCGGAACTACGTCTCCGCTGACATCGCCGACAGCGTCAAGACGTACGCACTCATGCAGGCGGCCGCCGCGCTCGAGACGATCGTGGTGCCGAGCGAAGCGCACGCGCTCATCCTCGAAGCGAACCTGATCAAGGAATACAAGCCGAAATACAACATCGCGCTGCGCGACGACAAGTCGTATCCGTACATCAAAGTCACCGTCGCCGAGCCGTTTCCACGCGTCTGGGTCACTCGGCACCTGCAGGACGACGGCAGCCGCTACTTCGGCCCGTACACCGACGTCGGCGCCATGCGGCGCGCGTTGAACGTGGTGAAGCGCATCTTCACCGTGCGCTCGTGCAACTTCGACATGCCGAAGCAAATGCCCGAGCGTCCGTGTCTCGACTACTACATCAAGCGGTGCAAGGCGCCGTGCATCCTCGCGCAGACGCAGCTGGAGTATCGCGCGATGATCGACGAGGTGCTGACGTTTCTCGACGGACGAACCGCCGAAGTCGCGCGCCGCATTCGCCAGCGCATGCAGCTCGCGGCCGACTCGCTGGACTTCGAGCGCGCGGGCGAGTTGCGCGACGCGCTGAATCATCTCGAGCGCATGGAAGAGCCGCTCGCCGTGATGAGCATCGAAGGCGGCGACCGCGACGTCATCGGGTACGCACGCGACGGCGACGACGCGGCGATCGCGCTCATGCGCATTCGCGGCGGCAAGCTCTTGGCGCGCGAGCATCAGTTCCTCGCGAACGTCGAGGACGAGTCCGACGGTGCCATTCTCGAGGCATACCTCGCCGGCAGCTACCGTCCGCTCGAGGATCGGTCAGCCGAGGTGTTCGTGCCCTTCGAGCCCGACGAGCGCGAACTGGTCGAGGTATCGCTCGAGCGCACGAAGATCCACGTTCCGCAGCGCGGCCCGAAGCGCGAGCTCATCGATCTTGCGACGCAGAACGCGCGGCATTTGCTCGAGGAGCTGCGCCTGACCGGTGAAGAGGCCGACGAGCGCGCGGGCGATCCCGTGTACGAGCTGCAACGGCAACTCGGGCTTCAGAAGGTGCCGCGGTCGCTCGTGTGTTTCGACATCTCGCACGCCCAGGGGACCGACACCGTCGCATCGTGCGTGTGGTTTCAGAACGGTCGCCCGTATCGCGCGGAGTATCGCAAGTTCAAGGTGAAGTCGGTCGAAGGCATCGACGACTTTGCATCGATGAACGAAGTCGTCACGCGCTACTTCACGAGGCGCATGGAAGAGCAGAAGCCGCTGCCCGATCTCACCGTCATCGACGGCGGGAAAGGCCAGCTCAACGCCGCGCACGCGGCCCTGTCGACGCTCGGCCTCGCCGAGATGCCGCTGATCAGCCTCGCCAAACGCGAGGAAGAGATCTTCATGATCGGGCGCGCCGAGTCGCTGCGACTGTCGCGGCGATCGCCGGCGCTTCGCGTGCTGCAGCAGGCGCGCGACGAAGCGCATCGCTTCGCGATCACTTTCCAGCGCAAGCGGCGCACGATGCGCACCGTGACGTCCGAGCTGCTGCGCATTCCCGGCGTCGGCGAATCGAAACGCCGCCAGTTGCTCGAGGCGTTCGGCAGCTTGCAAGGCGTGCGCGACGCGTCCGTCGAGCAGATCGCCGCGCTGCCGGGATTCGGGCGAAAAACCGCCGACAAGGTGATCGAAGGCCTGCGCGCAACTTCACCCACGGGCCCCGCGGTATCATCTTCCACGTCGGCGGCAACCGAGACAACCGATATCACGGTCGCGACGATTCCGAGCGCAGACCATTCCACCGAACCCTCCGAGTCTACGTGAGCCTCTGGCATCTTGAATGTTCGGCGTGCGACACCCGCGAGTCGGGTGACGCGCGCGCCACGGTGTGTCCGAAATGCGGGCAGCCGTTTCTCGTTCGCTACGATTCACCCTGGCCCAAGCCCGGCACCGTGACGCCGCGTTGGGACATGTGGCGCTACGCGCCCGTGATGCCGCTCAAGGATGGGGAGTCGCCCGTCTCGCTCGGCGAAGGGCTCACGCCGATGCACGAGCTGCCGAAGCTCGCGAAGGAGATCGGCGTCGCGCGTCTGTGGGTGAAAGACGAAGGGCTGAATCCGACGGCGTCGTTCAAGGCGCGCGGCATGAGCGCCGCCGTCACGCGCGCGCGCGGATTGAACGTGCCCGGTCTCGTCGTGCCGACCGCGGGCAATGCCGGTGCCGCGCTCACGGCGTACGGCGCCGCGGCCGGGATTCCCGTGCGCGTGTACGCGCCCGAGACGACACCCAAGCCGATTCTCGACACCATTCGCGCCCTCGGCGCCGACCTGCAGCTCGTGCCCGGACACATCGGTGACGCAGGGAAGCAGGCGCGCGCGTTCTCCGGGGAGAGTGGCTACTTCGACGTCTCGACGCTGCGTGAGCCATATCGCATCGAAGGGAAAAAGACGATGGGTATCGAGCTGGCCGAGCAGTTGGGGTGGACGCTGCCGACGCACATCATCTATCCGACGGGCGGCGGCACGGGACTGATCGGCATGTGGAAGGTGTTCGCCGAGCTGCGCGACGCGGGCTGGTTGCCGAAGGACGTAGCGATGCCGCACATGGTCGTCGCGCAGGCCGAAGGATGCGCGCCGATGGTGCGCGCGTTTCAGGCGAAGGCGGATCACGCGACGCCGTGGGAAAATCCCACGACGCATGCGAGCGGGCTGCGTGTGCCGGGCCCACTCGGCGATCGCTTGATCCTTCGCGCGCTGTATGAGAGCAAGGGCGACGCGCACGCGGTGAGCGAAGAGGCGATTCGCGCCGGCACATCGCGATTGTCGCGCATGAGCGGTGTCGACGCGGCGCCCGAGGGCGGCTGTGCGCTCGCGGTGACGGAAGAGCTGGTGAAGGCCGGCCGCATCCCGCGCGATGCCGAGGTGCTGGTGTTCAATACGGGGTCGGGGGCGTCGTATCGATTTTAACATTCAACAATCGTCATTCCGAGGAAGCGTAGCGACCGAGGAATCTTTTGTCCTGACCGTGTGTTCGGACTCTCTATCGTGATGCTAGATCCCTCGCTTCGCTCGGGATGACGAAAATCGCCATCCTCGACCCGTTCAGCGGCATCGCCGGCGACATGGCGCTCGGCGCGCTCATTCATGTCGGGCTCGATCCCGACTGGCTGCGCGCATTGCCCGCGACGCTCGGGCTCGACAACATCGGCGTCGAGATTCGCGAAGTCATCCGCGGCGAGATCGTGTGTCAGAAGGTGGACTTCGAAATTCCGCCGCAGCCGCACGGGCGGCACATCACGGAGATCAAGGCGCTCGTCGCGAAGAGCGGCGCGCCGGAGCGCGTGCGCGAGCTGGCCGACCGCACGTTCGTCGCGATCGCCGCGGCCGAAGGTGAGATCCACGGCATGCCGCCCGAGGAAGTGCATCTCCACGAGGTCGGCGCGGTCGACGCCATCCTCGACGTGGTCGGCACGATCTGGGGACTCGAGAAGCTCGGCATCGAGCGCGTGTACTGCGGGCCGATCGCGCTCGGCGACGGGACGGTGCGCGCGGCGCATGGACTGCTGCCCGTGCCCGCTCCGGCGACGCTGAAGCTGCTCGAGGGGCATCCAGTGCGGCCTGGCCCGGAGAGCTCGGGCGAGCTCGTGACGCCGACCGGCGCCGCGCTCGTTCGCGTGCTCTCGTCCGGACCGCCGCCCCGCGAGTACACGCCGCTGTGCAGCGGGTTCGGCGCGGGCACGAAGGACTTCGTCGGTCGGGCGAATGCGCTCCGGATCATCGTCGCGAACGAAAATGTGAATGCGGATTCACATTCTGATTCCGGCGCGCAGGATTTGATCGAGCTGGCCTGCGACATCGACGACATGAGTCCCGAGTATCTCGCGGCCGTGGCCGATCGCGTACGCGAGGCCGGTGCGCTCGACGTGACGCTGCTCGCGGCGACCATGAAGCGCGGGCGCCCGGGCACGCGCGTGGAAGTGTTGTGTGTCCCCGCGGACGCGCGGCGCCTCGAGGACATGTTGCTGGTCGAGAGCTCCACCATCGGCGTGCGGCAGCGTCTGGTGCGCCGGCGGGCACTGCCGCGCGAAGTGATCGAGATCACCGTGCTCGGCCACGTCGTTGCGGCCAAGGTCGTCAGCTTGCCGAACGGCGGTCGTCGGGCGAAGCCTGAATTCTCGGACGTCCAACGCGTTGCACTGGCGACAGGACGGCCTCTACAGGATATTTCACGTTTGGCCGCCATAGAGGCGGAACGCCATTCCAAGGCTTAGTGTAGGGATTCACGGAGCCACACACCCCGGCTCCGTGAATTGATTTGAATTCGAGCAGAGATCCTCAGGAGAGAACCGATGCCCGTATTGGGTAGAACGCTGGCCCCCGCGCTGTTGCTTGCTGGCCTGTCGGCCGCGGCCGGCGCGCAGCAGAAGGCTTGTGAGATCGATGAAAGTGTACCGTCGCAGGTCACGCGGGCCGTCCTCGACATTCAGCTCGCGCAGCAGTCCATGGCGACCAAGCCGGCCGACGCGACGGCCAAGCTTCGCGACGCCGTCAAGGTGATCAACGAAGGCGACCTGACGAAGAACAAGGTCGGCCGTGCCTATGAGCTCGGGCGCACGCTCGTGTTCTTCTCGCAAGTCGATACCACGCTGGCGCGCGGCACGACGCGCGGCGCGCTCGGCTTCGTCGACAATCCGACGGCGCCCTATGACCTCATCACCGGCATCGACTCGGCCTTCTCGATCGTCGAGGCGAGCAATCCGGACTGCGCGACGCAGACGGCGCCGTGGCGCCAGCAGAAATTGTGGGTCGACAACGTGAACGCCGCCGCGAATGCGACGAACGCCGGCAAGTTCGACTCGGCCGCCGTCTTCGCAAAGCGCGCGCTCCAGCTGTCGCACACTTCACCGTACGGCTACGCCGTGCTGGCCGAGGTGGCGAAGTCGAAGAATGATCCGAAAGAGGTGATCAGCGAGTACAAGCAGGCGATCGCCGTCGCGAAGGACACATCGCTCGCGGACAACCGCCGCCAGTGGCTGTACCAGCTCGGTTCCTATGCGGCGGACATGGCGGAGAGCGACGCGGCCAACAAGGCGATGTATCTCCAGGAAGCCAAGTCGGCGCTCGATGCGCTGGCGAAGGATCCGGGGACCAAGTACGCCGACGCGGCGCGCAGCGGTCAGGCGCGCATTGCCATGCTGAGCGGCGACACCCAGTCGATCAAGTCCAGCTACGCCGATCAGCTCGCGAACCCGGGCGCGTTCTCCTACAACTCGCTCATGATGGCGGCGGTGACGGCGGCCAAGGCAAATCAGAATCAGGATGCGCTCAAGCTGTTCGAGGCCGCGCGCGCGGTGAACCCATATCACCGCGACGTGCTGTACAACGTGGCGCGTCTCTATCTGCTCGACAGCGCGTACACGCCGGGGATCAAGGCGGTGCGCGAGCTGATCGCGGTGGATCCGTCGAACCCGGACAACTATCAGCTGATGGCCATCGCGTACGCGAGCCTGCAAAAGGGCTATCAGATGAAGCAGAAGATGTACGATTCGACCGCCAAGGCGCTCGGCAAGCGCGCGAATACGTCGAAGGTCCCGTCGGTCGTGAAGGCCGCGATCGACTCGTCGGCGCGCGTCAACAAGTACATCACGGCGTACGGCGATTCGGCCAAGGTCGCGGTGGATTCGGCGCTCAAGTACAACGAGATGCAGACGAAGCTGCCCGCCCGGGTGAGCTTCAGCGAGTTCACGGCTGGCGACGCGAAAACGACGCTGGGCGGTACGATCCAGAATCAGACCGACGCGGCGAAGTCGTTCACGATGAAGATCGATTTTCTCGACAAGACAGGGAACGTCGTGAACACGCAGACGGTGACCGTCGGACCGATCGAGGCGCACCGGTCGGCGCCGTTCAAGACCGAGGGTGTCGGGGCGGGAATCGTGGCGTTCCGGTACGCGCCGCTGAGCTGAAACGCGAAGCGCGTTGCTCGGTTGTCATCCCGAGCGAGCGTCGGCGAGACGAGGGACCCCCATCCCGGCGGAGGAGATCTCCGTGGTGAAGGGGGTCCCTCGACTCGCTTCGCTCGCTCGGGATGACTGTTTTCGCTCGACGTTCCAACGCTTGGCTCCGCACAAAGCGACGTCATCCAAGTCTCGCAGTTTTCTTGATTTCCGCCCTTTGATCTCCTACATTGCATGAGCTTTGGTCCAGACTTCCGGGGGGAGATCGATCGCCTGATCTTCCCCTATTGCAATGGTGGGTGAATGGTTCGCGTAAAGGGCGTTCAGAACGACAGCATCGCGGAAGAGTTGGGGATCGCGCCCGGGACCGAAATCCTGTCGGTCAACGGCCGTGAGATCGCCGACTTCCTCGACTGGGAGTTTCTGACGGCCGACGACGAGCTCGTCATCGAGGCCAGGCAGCCGGACGGCGAAGCGATCGTCTACGAGATCGAGCGGCCGGAAGGCGAAACACTGGGCGTCGAGCTCGAGCCGCCCACCGTGCGCCGCTGCGCCAACCGCTGCGAGTTCTGCTTCATCGAAGGGCTGCCCAAAGGCCTTCGCAAGCCGCTCTACGTACGCGACGACGACTACCGCTTGTCGTTCGCCTACGGCAACTTCGCGACGCTCTCGAACGTGAAGGAGCGCGACATCGCGCGTATTCTCGAGTATCGTCTGTCGCCGCTCTATATCTCGGTGCACGCGACGCCATGGGAAGCACGCAAGGTGCTGCTCAACAACCCGCGCGTGCCGAACATCGTTGAGCAGCTCACGCGGCTCGCCGAGGGCGGTATCCAGTTCCACGGGCAGATGGTCGTGGTGCCCGGCTTGAACGACGGCGACGTGTTGGAGCAGTCGCTCGCGGACCTGTATTCGTTCGGCGATGCGTGTCTTTCCGTCGCCATCGTGCCGGTCGGCCTCACGCAGTTCTCGCATCTCTACACCGGCAAGTCGATGGACCGCGATACGTCGGAGACCCTCCTCCGCGTCGTGGATCGCTGGCAGGCGCGCGCGCGCGATGAACGGGGCGACGCCTGGGTCTATGGTTCGGACGAGCTGTATCTCCTGGCCGAGCGCCCGCTGCCCGACGCGGAGTTCTACGGCGAATTTCCGCAGATCGAGAACGGCGTCGGCGCGGTCGCCGCGCTGCGCATGCGAGTCGACGAAGGCCTGTCGTCGCTCCCGCGGCTCGACGGCAAACGCATTGGCGTCGTGACCGGTGCGTCGATGCGCCCGCTGATGCCCGAGCTGCTCGAGAAGCTTGCGCGCACGACGGGCGCGCGCTTCGAGCTCATCTCGGTCGACAACTCGCTGTTCGGGCCGACGACGACCACGGCGGGGCTGCTCGTCGGCGCCGACATTCGTCGCGCGCTCGCCGATCGTCACGATCTCGACATGGCGCTCATCCCGGCGGAGTGCATCAACGACTACGGCGTGTTTCTCGACGACGAGCCGTTCATCGCGCTGCGCGAGCTGATGAGCATGCCCGTCTATCCGTCGTACGACTTCATCGACGTCTTATCGTTCGAGGAGTCTATCTCTCTCGGCGGAATTCCGAGCGAAGGTGCGAAGCGCCGCAACGAGGAACAACCGGGAGAAGCCGCGTGAGCAGCTTGCCCGTCGTTGCGCTCATCGGCCGTCCCAACGTCGGCAAGTCGGCGCTCTTCAACCGCATCGTCGGCGACGACAGCGCGATCGTCTCCGAGGAAGCCGGCACGACGCGCGACCGCCATTTCTCGCAGACGGACTGGAACGGGCGCGCGTACTGGCTCGTCGACACCGGTGGTGTGGCGGATGATCCGCACACGCCGATGGACGTCGAGATTCGCCGCCAGGTGGACGAAGCGATCGGCGAAGCCGACTTGATGCTGTTCGTCGTCGATGCGCGCGTCGGCCTTCATCCCAGCGATGCGCACGTCGCCGAGTTGCTGCGCAACTCGGGCAAGCCGTGGATTCTCGTCGCGAACAAGGTCGACGATCCGCGCGACGCCGACTACTACGAGTTCTACTCGCTCGGGGTCGCCGAAGTGTTTCCAGTATCCGCGATCAACGGCAAGGGCTCGGGCGATCTGCTCGACGAGCTGGTGAAGCGGTTGCCCGAAGGCGCACCCGAGCAGGAAGATGCGCTGCGCGTCGCGGTGATCGGCAAGCCGAACGTCGGCAAGTCGTCGTTCGTGAACCGGCTGCTCGGCGAGAACCGACTCGTCGTGTCGGAAATCGCGGGGACGACGCGCGATTCGATCGACACGCCGATGCGGTATCACGGTCGGCTGTTCGTGTTCGTCGATACGGCGGGTTTGCGCCGGCAGAGCAAGATCGACGACGGGATCGAGTTCTATTCGTCGCTGCGCACGCGCCGCGCGATCGAGCGCGCCGACATCTGCATCCTCATGGTCGACGCGACGGAAGGCGAGATCCAGAATCAGGATCTCAAGATCGCGGCGCTCGCGTGGGAAGCAGGCCGCGCGTTGATCATGGTCGTCAACAAATGGGATCTCGCCGAGAAAGATGACAAGGCCACGGCGAAGTACCAGAAAGAGGCGGGCGAAAAGGCACCGTTCCTCAGGTTCGTTCCGTTTCTGTTCACGTCGGCGGTTACCGGGCAACGCGTCAATCGCGTGCTCGAGGTGATCCTCGAGGTGGAAGCCGAACGGGCCAAGCGCATCTCCACGTCCGAGGTGAACGAGAAGCTCCAGGAGCTGCTCGCGCGCCGTCAGCCGCCGCAAGCCGCCGGGCGCGAGATCAAGTTGAATTACGCCACGCAGGTCGAGACGGATCCGCCGACGATCGCCGTGTTCGGCAACGCTCCCGATCTCGTCGAGGAGCATTACGTGCGCTATCTGCACAACGGCTTCCGCTCCTTCTGGCACTTCACCGGCAATCCGTTGCGCATCGTGCTGCGCCGAAAGGCCGGATGATTCCACTCTACGTCGTCGCGATCGTCGCCTCGTACTTGCTGGGGTCGATCCCGGCGGCGTACATCGCGGGTGCGGCGAACGGCGTCGACCTGCGGAAACATGGCTCCGGCAACCTCGGCGCCACGAACGTCATTCGCGTCCTCGGCAGCAAGATCGGGCTCGCGGTCTTCGCGTTCGACATGGCGAAGGGTGCGGCGCCGGTGTTGTTCTTCCCGCGCTGGTTGTCGCCGAGCGAGGTGCCGTTCCAGAACGAAACGATCTTCGCGATCATCTGCGGCGTCGCGGCGATCATCGGTCACGTGCGGCCGATCTATTTGAAATTTGGAAAGGGCGGTAAGGGGGTCGCGACGGCTGCCGGCGTGTTCCTCGCGCTCGCGCCGATCCAAACGCTGTTGACGCTGATCATTTTTGCCGTGGTGCTGCTGTCCAGCGGATTCGTCTCGCTCGGCTCACTTACCAGCGCCGCGATGCTCCCGATTCTGCTCGGGCTCACCGTCGGTGTGCGCTCACCGCTGTTCGCGATCAGCGTTGCCGTGGCGGCGTTCGTGTTCTGGACGCATCGTGCGAACATCGTACGGTTGCGGAATGGGGACGAGCATCGTTTCGGCAAGAAGGGGGTTCCGTCGAAGCGCCCCGCGGCCACGCTCGCCATCAGCCTTGTGATCGTCCTCGCGATCGTCATCGCGGCGAGGTTCAGTCGGTGAAATGCGCCGTCATCGGCGCCGGGGCGTGGGGAACGGCGCTCGCGGATCTGCTCGCGAGCAACGGCCATGACACCATGATCTGGGCATACGAGCCGGACGTGGCGGAGACGATCGACAAGTGTCACGAGAATCGTTTCCTGAGGGGAGCGAGACTCGCGACGACGCTGCGTGCGTCGACCGATCAGCACGAAGTGCTTCGCGATGCCGCAGTCGTGATTTACGCCGCGCCGTCGCCGCATCTGCGACGCATCGCGAACGCCGGGGCGTCGGCGGTGCGATCCGATGCCGTGCTCGCCGTCGCGACGAAGGGGATCGAGCGCGGCAGTCTCGCGCTCATGACGTCGGTGATCGAGTCTGAGATCGCCGGGCGCGCTGTCGTCGCCGTGTCGGGCCCGAGTTTCGCGGCGGAGGTCGTGGAGCGTCAACCGACGGCTGTCGTTGCGGCGTCGACTCGCGAGGATGCCGCGCTGACCGTTCAAGGCGCGTTGAGCAGCGCGTCGTTCCGCGTTTACACGAACGACGACGTCACCGGCGTCGAATTGGGCGGCGCGTTGAAGAACGTCATGGCGGTCGCGACGGGCATCGTCGAAGGCGTGGGGCTCGGCTTCAATTCGCGCGCGGCGCTGATCACGCGCGGCCTGCACGAGATGACGCGTCTTGGTGTCGCGCTCGGCGCGCGGGCCTCGACGTTCGCCGGGCTCGCTGGCGTTGGCGATCTCGTGCTCACGTGCACGGGCGCGCTGAGCCGCAATCGGGCGATTGGCGTCGCGATCGGGAAGGGCGCCACGCTCGACGAGGCGCTCGCCGGCAAGGAGACGGTGGCCGAGGGCGTGTTCACGACGAGCAGTGCGCTCGAGCTGGCCCGGAAGCATGACGTAGATATGCCCATCGTCGAGATGGCGCATCGCATTCTCTTCGACGGCTATTCCGCGCGCGACGCCGTCCCCGAGTTGATGGCGCGCGAACTTCGCTCGGAGCAAGACCTGTGAGTCCCACGCCTTCGTCGTCCGACCCGATTCAGGAATTCTTCTCGATCGGGGAAGTGTGCGAGCTGACGGGCCTCAAGCCGCACGTCCTGCGCTACTGGGAGAGTCAGTTTCGCTTCCTGAGCCCCGCGAAGAATCGTTCCGGCAATCGCGTCTATCAGCGGCGCGAAGTCGAGCTCATCATGCTCGTGAAGCACCTGTTGTACGACGAGAAGTACACGATCGAAGGCGCGCGGCAGAAAGTGGATGAGCATCGCAAGGGCGGCGACCTGAAAGCCGTCGCGCGCGGCGCGCTCACGGTGCAGGCATTGGAATCGCTGGAGAACGATCTGCGGGATCTCGTCGCGTCGCTCGGATCGAATACTCTTGCCGACTAAATGCGCCTTCTGATCACGAACGACGACGGCATTCTGGCGCACGGCATCGAATGCCTGTGCGCCGCGGCGGCGCCGCTCGGCGAAGTCACGGTGGTCGCGCCCGATCGCGAGCAGAGCGCCACCAGCCATTCGCTGACGCTGCATCATCCATTGCGCCCGGTTCGTCGTGGTGATCGAAAATGGCAGGTGGACGGCACGCCCACGGATTGCGTGATGCTCGCGATCGAAGCGCTGATGCCCGAGCGGCCGGACTTCGTGCTCAGTGGCATCAATCACGGCCAGAACATGGGCGAGGACGTGCTGTATTCAGGCACCGTCGCGGCCGCGATGGAGGGACTGGCGCTCGGCGTTCCGTCGATCGCCGTATCGTTCGCCGGTGGCGACTTGAGAACGGACGTGAGCCGGCTCAAGGAACAGGTGAAGGTCCTCACACCGCTTCTCGCGCATCTGACGTCGCTTCCGAACTTCCCGTCGGAAACGCTGTTCAACGTGAATCTTCCGCCCGTTCCCGCCGGCGCCGTGAAAGGGGTACGTCTGACGCGCCTGGGCCGGCGTGTGTACTCTGAGTCCGTGGCTCCGATGAAGGACCCGTGGGGACGACAGATCTATTGGATCGGCGGCGGCGAGATCACCTGGACGGGCGAGTCCGATTCGGATTTCCGCGCCATCGAGGAAGGCTATATCTCGGTCACGCCGTTGCATCTCGACCTGACGCACTTCGACGTGCTCAAAGGAGCGGAGCGGTGGTGGCGCGACTTGTAGACAACGAATTCCGCGGGGCGCGCCAGCGCTTGGTCGAGACGCTGCAATCCAAGGGGATTCGCGATCTCGCCGTGTTGCGCGCCATCGAGATGACGCCGCGCCATGCATTCGTGCCGACCGGGCTCAAGCATCGCGCGTACGAGGATGCGCCGCTGCCGATCGGCAATGGCCAAACGATCTCGCAGCCGTGGGTGCATGCGCGCTATCTCGAGTTGCTCAAGCTCACGGGCAAGGAGCGCGTCCTCGAGATCGGGACCGGCTCGGGCTACCAGACCGTGCTGCTCGCGCACCTCGCCTCGCAGGTCTTTTCGATCGAACGCATTCCCGCGTTGCTGCAGCAAGCGCGCGAGAACATTCAGCGTGCGGGTGTAAGCAACGTGTCGCTGCTGTTGGGCGACGGCACGATTGGATGGCGCGAGTATGGCCCGTACGACGCGATTCTCGTCGGCGCCGGCGCGCCGTCGATCCCACAACCGTTGCTCGATCAACTCGCGGAAGGCGGCCGGCTGCTCATTCCCATCGGCGATCGCGACGAACAGAAGCTCGTCGTGGCCGATCGCAAGGACGGCCAGATCGAGCTGCACGACGTGGCGCCCGTGCGCTTCGTTCCGCTCGTCGGCCATCACGGCTGGGACAAGCCCGCCGGCTGATGCGATTGCACGTCGTCGTGCGCGGCCGCGTGCAGGGCGTTGGATTTCGCTGGTTCGTGCGCGAGCAGGCGCGGTCGCTGGGGCTCGCGGGGTGGGTGACGAACCGCTCCGACGGCGCGGTCGAGGCCGAGGCGGACGGCAGTGAAGCCGCGTTGTCAGAGTTTCATCAAGCGCTCGCCCAGGGCCCACGGAACGCGCGCGTCGACGAAATTGAAGCGCTCGCACCGACGGCTCGGCAGCTCGGTAATTCCTTCACGATCGAGAGGTAAGCGCGCATGCCCGCGGCGATTGTCACCGGTGACCTGCAAGAACGCGTGAAGCGTTTGATTCGCGACATTCCCGATTATCCCAAGCCGGGAATCGTCTTCAAGGACATCACGCCGCTGCTCGCGTCGCCGGCGGATTTCATCGCGTCGACCGACGCCATGGCCCAGCCATTCGCCGGCGCCGGCGTCACCCACGTGGTCGCGATCGAGAGTCGCGGATTCATACTCGGCGCACCTGTCGCGCAGCGACTTGGCGCGGGATTCATTCCCGTGCGCAAGCCCGGCAAGCTGCCGCACACGACGCGGCGGGAGGAGTACCAGTTGGAGTACGGCACCGACGCGCTCGAGATTCACGCCGACGCGTGCGCGCGCGACTCGCGGGTGCTTGTCGTCGATGACGTGCTCGCGACGGGCGGCACGGCCTCCGCCACAAAACGGCTCGTCGAATCGCTCGGCGCGTCGGTGATCGGATTCTCGTTCTTGATGGCGCTCAGGTTCCTGCCCGGCCTCGAGCGGCTCGAGGGAACGCGGGCCGCGCGCTTGATCGAGTACTGATGCCTGGCTCGATACGGTCCACTTTGTCTGCACCGTATCGAGCCGAGGCGATCACACGATGATGTTGCAGTTCGCGTCGAGTCCCTTCGGCGCCAGCGCGCGCGCGGCCGCGTTGACGGGGAAGTAGCCGCAGCCAAACAGCTGTGAGCACCCGCGGCTGAATTGCGCGCCGTGCGCCAACGTCACCAACGGCTGGCCGCAGTTTGCCGCGCCTCCTCCGCCGCCGCCTCCACCACCGCCATTGCCTCCCGGGCCGGCCCCAGGGTTCTTCCCGAACGACGCGCTGGCAATCACCGGACCGCTCGGCGCCGTCGGACCTGCGTCACTACAAGCCACACCAAACAACGCCACTGCTCCGACTCCAATCGCATACCTGATCGGACTACGCATGACGAACCTCGTGCAAGGATGGGTGGTGACTGCTCGTAGGTGATGCGACACGAACCCCTCGACGACTCACGAAGTTCACGACGTGCCCCGCATCTCACGGGAGCTTCTGCGACGCGACAATCCCTAGCGCGACCGCCTCGACGCTGCGTGCTTTGTCGCGCATCGACGTCATCCATCCAAGCACGTCGGCGCTGACGATCACGCGATGCGCTTTCGCATTCGGCCCGCGCGCGTCGACAAGCGTGATCGCTCCCGGCGGCGTGTGCAGCACGACACCGTAGCGCACAGGTCCCTGGTCCGCGTACGCGATCACGCCGCCAAGCCCGAAGCTCTGTATCGACGTCGCGGTATAGCGATGAAACACGAAACCGTATACCTCGACAAGTGTGATCGAACGAAACGAGCCGCTCGAATCACGCACGGGCATGATGCCGGCACTTGGATGCATGAAAATCGTTTGCGCCGTGGGCGGCCCGAGGCGTTGCAGCTTCTCGCCGCAACGACCGGACGCCATCGTTGTTGGCGAAACGATCCATCCGGCGAATCCAAGACGGCACGACGCGCCGAGCCGCTCCCACAACGTCATCGAGTAGCCGCGCTGCACGAACAAATCCCAGCGATGCAGCGCAGTCGCGAAATCCGCGGCCGATGCGCTGAGGAGCGGCGCGGTGACGAAGTCGAGCAACATCCACGCGCTCATCGACGACGCGCACAGCGCGATCGCCGGCATCGGCGCCGCGGGATCGAAGGTCAAGCGCGTCCGAGCAGCGCCCTGCAACACGAACAGCACTTCATTCGGATTCAACGTCGTGATCGGGCGCAAATCGCCGAAATAGGAAACGCGGCTGGTGTCCCGAACCGCGAGCGCCTGGATCAGCACCGTGCGCAACGCGGCCATTCGTGCATGGAGATTTGCGGTGTCCGCCGCATAGCGTCCGCCGCCATCGCCCGACAGGAGCAGCAGCGCGCGCGAACGCGCGTCGAGTGAATCGAACGCGGCCAACGCACCATCCTTCGCGATGATGGCGGTGTAGTCCGCGAGCGACGATCGCCACGTCACACGTTGCAGCGCGTCGACGACGCTCTGCGGTGCGCCGGAGGGGGCGACGGGGCTGCCGCTCGTGCACTGACGGACGAGCTGTGCTCGGACAGGCGGCGTGAACAGTCCGAACGCGATCATGCCCGCGATGGCGTGGAGCGACCGGAGCTTCAGCATCGTCCTGTCGCGCGGGCGACGATCTGCAGCGCATCGAGCAGACGTCCGATCCATTTGGAGTCGACGGCATTCGCGAGCGCCGTCGACGACTGCCCACCGACGAACGCTTTGACCTCGGCGCCGAGCTTGTCGTACGCCGCCGGATCATTCGTGCACCGAAGCGCGGGCAGGGAATCCCAAACCGCCGGCCAATTGAATTTCGTTTTCTCGGCGTCGGTGAACGCCTCCCCGCGAATGAACGTCGCCAATGGCAGCGCGACTTCCGGCGCCATGAGATAATTCGCGAAGCCGTGAACATCCGAGATCGCGGGACTGAACGACTTTGGCGCCGCGATGCCCTTGGTCTGCACGAGGGAATACATGCCGTTCGAGATCGCGTCTTTCCACTGCGCCGACGCGACGCTGGTCTTCGACGGATCGAACGCCCGGCCGAAGAGCAGCCACGGAATTGGATCGAACTCCTGTCGCGCGTTGTACATGTAGCCCGACACAAGCGAACCGTTCATGCCGGGAATGAGCGGCACGTCGTACACCTGCGGCAGCTCGAGCACGAACGGCGCGACGTTGGCCAGCGTGAACCACGCATCGAATCCGCCGCGCTGAATCCAGCCGCTTTGATCGTCGAGATAGCGAAGCGCCCACGTCGTTGCCGCCGTGCCGAGCGAGTGCGAGACGAGAATGTGTCGCACGGGAGCGCCGCCGGCGATCTTTCGCGCCGCCTGGTCCGCACCCGTGATCGCCGCGAGAATCTTCGTGGTGACCCAGTTTCGCGTCTGCGCGGTATCGATCCACCACATCAGGACGTCGAGGCAGTTCGCCCACAGGAAATCGACCGATGCGAGGCGCGTGATGTCCGCGTCGGCCATGACGCTGCCGGCGAGTTTCTTCGTCAGCGCGGCGCGATCGGCACTCGACGCGCGAAACTCGTCGAACACCTGGTAGTAGGAGATCGGAATGAGCCACGTCGAGTCCGGCGATTGCGCCGCTGCCGGCGGCTTCGTCGGATCGTTCACGACGACCGGCGGCGTGAGCTGAAACGTGTTGGCGATCCACTGCATGGCGGCCAGCGGCCCCGCGGACCACGCCGGCTGCGTGGGATTCGGTTGGCCGCTGGCCGTTCCGCACCCGATTCCGTGGACGAGATATACGAGAGTTGGCATTCAAGGAACGGAACGAGGGGCTATCGACAGACGAGGAGGGCGCGGAAGTGTGCTGCGCTCCGACGGCATGTGCAAGTCCCGCGTCGATTCATCAAGAATCGCCCGCCATAATCAGATGATCACACTGCGCCGAGCCACCGCTCCACATCTTCGCGGCGCGAGCGCGCGACCCGAAGCCGCGTTCCGTCCTTGAGCTGCACCTCATAATCGCCGCCGGCGGCCTTGAGCAGTGTGGCGACGCGGTCGCGCTGCACGATCGCCGACCGATGAATGCGCATGAAGTGCGCAGGATCGAGACGATCCTCGAGCGACTGCATCGACTCCCGAATGAGATGGCGGCGATTTCCGGCGACGAGCTCCGCGTACGCCCCACTCGCCGCGACATAGTCGATCTCGACGACCGGCACGAACGTCACCTTTCCGCGCGACTCGACGGCGATGCGATCGGCAAACGGGGACGGCGTCGTGTGACTGTCCGGCGCGAGCGACTGCCCCGGCTGCAGCACCGCCATCAGCCGTTCGTGCAAGCGCTGCGTCTCTTCGAGACTCACCAGCCGACGCGCGCGCGCGAAGGCCTGCTCGAAGCGCTCATCATCGAACGGCTTCACGAGATAATCGAGGGCGGCGAGGTTGAACGCCTGCAACGCGTGCTGATCGTACGCGGTGACGAAGATCGTCGCCGGCATCGCGTCCACGCCGATCGTGCGCACGACGTCCAGACCGGTCATGCCCGGCATTTGCACGTCCAGGAAAACGAGGTGCGGATGCAGCCGTCGAATCGCTTCGACCGCTTCGGAGCCAGTCGCCGCCTCACCGACGACTTCAACGCCGTCTTCGTGCGACAAGAGATCGAGAATGCGGCGCCGGCCCAGCGGTTCGTCGTCCACGACCAACACGCGAATTTGCGCCCCGCTCATGGCGCACTCGCGACGTGGAAGGGCAGGGTGACCTCGGCAATCGCGCCGCCTTCTTTCGCCGGTTGCAACGAAAATCGTTGCCGCGCGCCGTAAAGTTGCTCGAGCCGGGCTACGGTATTGCGCAGGCCAACGCCTCCGTCGCGCGTCGCGCCCGCAGGCCCCGGCCCATTGTCGCGGACCGTCAGCACGACATCGTCGCCACGTCGCTCCGCGCGCACCGCAATGCGTCCGGTGCCGTCCACTTGCGCGACGCCATGCTGGATGGCGTTCTCGACGAGCGGCTGCAAAATGAGATTGGGCACCAGCGTGGCTCTCACTTCGTTCGGCGCATCGATCGTGACGTCCAGCCGATCGGCGAACCGAATGCGCATGATGTCGAGGTATCGCTCGAGCAGATCGAGCTCGCGGGCGAGCGGAATCTCCTGATCCGTCGATGCGTCGAGCGTATGACGCAGCAGCTCGCTCAACCGAGCGATCATGCGCCGCACGCCACGCGGGTCGTGCTCGACGAGACTCGAGATGGCGTTGAGTGTATTGAAAAGAAAATGTGGATTGAGCTGTGCACGCAGCGCCGACAACTGGCTCTCCGCCAATCGCGCGTGCAGCTGCGCCGTCTCGGCCTGCAATCGTCGCGTCTCGGCGAGCCGCGTCTGCGACTGCAGGAAGTAGTTCCGGGCGAATGCGGCGCCGAGCACAGCGCAATACACGATGAGGTCGCCGACGAATTCCCCGCGGAAGATGACGGCGTACCAGCTGAACCGCCCGCCTGGTCCAACGGCGACGCCCGGCGGCCGCGGCAATAAGCGACCTCGAGCGATGAACAGTAACAGGCTGACGGCCACAGCCACGGCGAGTCCGAGCAGGATCAACAGCACGCCGCGTAGCGGGCGCGGCATCTGGCTCACACTCATCCGATTGACGAGCCCGACCAGCGGAAACGTCACCGCGGCCCACACCGAGTACTCGATGAACGCCAGCGAGATCAGTGCGGCGCTGATGTCCGGACGCAGTTCCGGTATGCGCGGATCGAGCAGCCGGCCCGTCGCCGTGAGTGCGGCGAGGAACGCCCAAAACAACACAATCCCGAGAATCTCACCCGGCCTCAGCCGGAAGATTCCACGGCTCAGCTGCTCGTCGCGCTGTTCAAGCATTTCGTGACACGGAAGTGCCGTTGGTGACAAAGCATGGAGCAACGCTCCTCGGCCGGCGTCTCACATACGACAACACGGACAACGACGAGGCCCACATGAACAAGATCAAGTTTACAGCCGCAACCGTAGCCGTCGCGATGCTCGGTGGAACTGCCTGGTTCTACAGTCGCGCTGAAGGCAAAACGCCCGCGGCGTATCGTACCGCCCCCATCACGCGTGCCACGCTCAAGTCAACCGTGTCCGCGACGGGTACCCTGAACGCGGTACAGACGGTTCACGTCGGTACGCAGGTATCGGGGCAGGTGTCCCAGGTATACGTCGACTTCAATGACAAGGTAAAGAAGGGCCAGCTTCTCGCGCGCATCGATCCGACGCTGCAGCAGCAGGCCGTGCAGGACGCGCAGGCGCAGCTCGAGAAGGCGCAGGCGCAGCTGACGCAGGCGCAGGACGACTTTACGCGCGAGAAGCAGCTCTTCGACGCGAAGGTGATCACCGCGCAGGAGTTCAGCACCACGCAGTCGACGTTTTCGGTGCAGCAGGCGGCGGTCAAGTCGGCGCAGATCGCGCTGGATCGCGCGAAACAGAATCTGTCGTACACGGACATCTATGCTCCGATCGACGGCGTCATCGTCGAGCGCGACGTGGACGTTGGCCAGACGGTGGCCGCGAGTCTCTCGGCGCCGCAGCTCTTTCTGATCGCCAACGACCTGTCCGAGATGCAGATCCTCGCGTCGGTCGACGAAAGCGACATCGGCCAGATCAAGGAAGGTCAAGCGGTGAGCTTCACGGTGCAGTCATATCCGAATCAGCAATTTCAGGGAACGGTCAAGCAGGTGCGTTTGCAGTCGACCACGACCGACAACGTGGTGAATTACACCGCGGTCATCAGCGTCGCGAACACGACCGGCAAGCTGTTGCCCGGCATGACTGCGACCGTGCAGTTCGTGACGGGGACGGCCGACAGCGTCCTCACTGTTCCGAGCGCGGCACTGCGCGTGAAGGCGACGCCGGAGATGCTCGCGCAGTCCGGCACGGCTTCCGATTCGACGGCGACCAAGCCCGACTCGGCGCAGCGTGCGCAGTGGCAGCAGCGTGCGAAGCAGAATGGGGGCGCGCGTCCATCGGGTGCGGGTGGTGGTGCCGCGAGAACCGGTACGCGTCCCACCGCGGCGACCATCTGGACGGTCGATGCACAAGGCGCGGCGCATCCGGTTCGGGTTCGCGTCGGAATGACGGACGGTGTGCGGACGCAGGTCACGGGCAAGAGTCTCGCCGAAGGCGAGCAGGTGATTACGGCCATCGGCGAAGCGGGGACGACGACCGCGCCGGCGGCGGCAGCAGCGACGAGCAATCCGTTCCAGCCGAGCCGCCCTTCGATGGGTGGCGGACGCCGGGGCTAAGGAGATGACGATCATGACGAACGACAAGGGCAACGCACCAGTCATTCACATCTCGGGCGTGAAGAAGATCTACACCATGGGCGCGAACAAAGTGTTCGCGCTCCGCGGAGTCGATCTCACCGTGGAGCGGGGCGAGATGGTCGCGATCATGGGCACCTCGGGCTCGGGCAAGTCGACGCTCATGAACATCCTCGGCTGTCTCGACCTGCCGACCGAAGGCAGCTACGCGCTCGACGGCACGCAGGTGGAGGGGTTGAGCAAGAACGCGCTCGCCGACCTTCGCAATCAGAAGCTCGGCTTCGTGTTTCAGGGTTTCAATCTGCTGTCGCGCACGACGGCGCTCGAGAACGTCGAGCTGCCGTTGCTCTACGACCGCAGCGGACGGAAGCTGGACACCAAGCAACTCGCTGCCGATTCGCTGCGCCGGGTGGGGCTCGGCGAACGGCTGGATCACCAGCCGAGCGAGCTGTCGGGCGGCCAGCAGCAGCGCGTGGCGATTGCCCGGGCGCTCGTCACGCGTCCGACGCTGCTCCTGGCGGACGAGCCGACGGGCAACCTCGACAGCCGCATGACCGTCGAAGTGATGGCGCTGTTTCAAGAGTTGAATGAGCAGGGTATTACAATCGTTCTCGTGACGCACGAGCCCGACGTGGCGGCGTATGCCAAACGGATCGTGGAAGTGCGCGACGGGCGAATCATTCGCGATCACGCGGTGGCCAACCGCCGGCGCGCGGCCGACGATCTCGCGGCGCTCGACGCCGCGCCGCTCGGCGACCAAGTCACCGGCCTGGCCGCCGGTCTCGAGGAGGCAGCATGAAACAGGGAACATTGTTGCGCGTCGCGTCCGCCAGCATCCTCAAGAACAAGATGCGGACGCTCCTCACGATGCTCGGCATCGTGATCGGCGTCGGCGCGGTGATCGTGATGGTCGCGATCGGCAACGGCGCGCAGGAACAGATCAAGTCGCAGATCGGCGGGCTCGGAACGAACCTGATCATCGTGATGCCTGGCTCCGGCACGCCGGGCGGCGTGAACCAGGGCGCCGGCTCATTCAACAAGCTCACCGTGGACGACGCGGTGAAGATCAAGCAGAACGCGACGCTCGTGTCGGGTGTGTCGCCGGTCGTGTCGACGAAGGCGCAGGCGATCGCCGGCGGTACGAACTGGCGCACGTCGATCAACGGCGTGTCGACCGACTATACCGCAATTCGCAGCTGGAATGTGTCGGCCGGCGACTTCTTCACCGACGCCGACGTGCAGTCCTCGCGCAAAGTCGCGGTGCTCGGCGCCACGGTGGTGAAGAATCTGTTCGGCGACGGCGCCGATCCGGTGGGCGCGCAGATTCGGATTGGCCAAGTGCCGTTCACGGTGGTGGGCGTGATGGAAGCGAAAGGACAGAACGCGGTGGGGCAGGACCAGGACGACGTGATTCTCATGCCGTACACGACGGCCCAGACGCGGTTGAGCGGCAACGTGCGCATTGGCCAGATCCTCGCCTCGAGCGTGACCGCCGACCAGATGAGCGCCGCCCAGGATGAGATCGCGGGCATCATGCGGGATGCGCATCATCTGAATGGTGCGGACGACGACTTCACCGTGCGCAATCAGACCGAGATCGCGAACGCGATGAGCGGCACGACGCGCGTGATGTCGGCGCTGCTCGCGGCGATCGCATCGATCTCGCTGCTCGTGGGCGGGATCGGCATCATGAACATCATGCTCGTGTCGGTGACGGAGCGGACGCGGGAGATCGGCATTCGCATGGCGATCGGCGCGCGCGGCTCGGACGTGCTGACGCAGTTCCTGGTGGAAAGCATCGTGATGAGCGTGTTGGGCGGCGTGATTGGATTGGCGACGGGTTTCGCCGGTGCGGCGCTCCTGGCGCACTTCACGGGTTGGGCGACGTCCACGCCGCTCTCGGCAGTGGCGGTCGCGGTTGGGTTCTCGGGGGCGGTGGGGGTGTTCTTCGGCTACTACCCGGCGCGAAAGGCGGCCGGTCTCAATCCAATACAGGCGTTGCGCTACGAGTAGAAACGCGGAATTCCACGCATGCATAAGCGCAGAATTCCGAGCGGAGGAGCGGAGCGCCGCAGTAACTATCTCGGCGGAATTCCGAGCGGAGGTGCGAAGCGCCGCAGTAACTATCTCGGCGGAATTCCGAGCGGAGGTGCGAAGCGCCGAAGCGAGGAACAATCTCCGGCACAACAGCACAACGCCTTGCATTCATAAATGAGGACAGTGACATGTCACTATTTCGTAATATCAGTCTGCTGACGCTCGCCGCGGGGTTGGCCGCCCCGCTGGCGGCGCAGCACGCGCCATCCGGGAAATCCATCACGCTCGACGACGCCATGGCGATCGCGCTCAAGCAGAACGTCGCCGTGCAGCAGGCCGAGAATACCGTGGAGCTGAACGACGCGACGGTGCGGCAGCAGAAGATGCAATTGCTGCCCAACCTGAGCCTCAACGTCAGCGGCGCCAACAATCTCGGCCACACGTTCGATCAAGCGACGGGTGACTTGAGCACCCAGACGACGCAGTCGATGAACACCGGCCTCTCGAGCAGCGTCACGCTGTTCGACGGCGGAAAGACGCAGGCGTCGATTCGCGCCGCGCAAGCGAATCAGCAGGCGAGCGCGAGCGACCTCGCGCGCTCGAAGCAGACGGCGGTGTTCACGGTCGCGACGGATTTCGTCGCGCTGGCGAACCAGCAGCAGCAGCTCGCCGTGCAGGATCAGAATCTGACCACGCAGCAGGCGCAGCAGGATCTCATTCAGAAATTCGTGGACGCCGGTTCGCGTCCGCTGTCCGATTTGTATCAACAGCAGGCGGCGGTCGCGAGCGCGAAGCTCGCCGTGGCGCAGGCGCGTCGCGCGGTGGAGTTGGCGAAGATCGACCTCATTCAGGCGCTGCAGCTCGATCCCGCGGGAGCCTACGACTTTGTCGCGCCAAAACTCGGCGCCGTTGATACGACGAAGACGTTCAATCTCGACAGCCTGGTGGCGCGCGCCTACGCGCATCGTTCCGATCTCAAAGCGAATGCGTCGCGCGTCGACGCGGCGGCTCAGGACGCGAAGGCCGCGAAGGCGGGACACTTGCCGACCATCTCGGTGACGGGCGGCTACAACAGCGCGTACAGCAGCGCCGCGGATCTGTCGCTGGCGAGTCAGTTGAACCAGCGGAGCGGCGGCTCGATCGGCGTCGGCATCTCCGTGCCGCTCTTCGATCGAGGCGCGACCGCGATCGCCGAGCAGAAGGCGCAGATCGCCGCGGAAAATGCGAAGTTGTCGCTGGACAGCGAACGCCAGGCGGTGGCGCTCGACGTCAGGAAGGCGTACCTCGATCTGACGTCCGCGCGCGAGCAGCTTGCGGCGGCGCAGGCGCAGGAGACGGCAGCGAGCCAGGCCGCGGACATGACGGAGAAGCGGTACGAGGCCGGCGCGGCAACGCTGGTCGAAGTGACGCAGGCGCGCACCTCGGAAGTGCAGGCGGCGACGGCGGTGACCAATGCGCGGAACAACCTGATCCTGCAGCAGACCGTGTTGTCGTACTACACGGGGGAAATGGATCCGGCGCACGTGACACTGGGTCAGTGAACGGACCAGCGGCCGGTGGTGAGCGGCTGCGAACGGCAGCGATCGTGCAAGCTCAATGGCGTAAGCCGTGGCCAACTCGCATCTTGGCCGCGGCTTCGCTATTTTAACAGGCTGCGAATGGATCGTACTACCGGGGACCAATTCGGCAGTCGTTGTCGCCCCTGTAGCTCAGATGGATAGAGCAGCGGTTTCCTAAACCGTTGGTCGCGTGTTCGACTCACGCCAGGGGCATTCCAGAGCATTCCAGAGCATTCCAGAGCATTGCAGAGCATTGCAGGGGCACATTCAGCGGCAGGCCTTTCAACCGAACCACCATTCTCGTAGCTAGCCACATGACCAGCGTACGCACCGAACCGAACCGGACCGATACCGAACGCGCAACAGCGGCCGACCATGCCCAGACGTTCCTGGACTGGACGCGGATCAACTCGAAGTACCTGACGGCGGGCGCGGTCGTGGTCGTCATCGCGGCGGCCGGTTTCTGGTTCTACCAGCGCCAGGCACAGGTCACCGCCGCCAACGCGGCCAGAGCCCTCATGAACGCCAAGCAGTCGTTGAGCGCGGGGAATCCCCAACTGGCGCAGAGCGACCTGCAAACGGTCTACACGCGCTATGGCTCGACGTCCTCGGGCGTCGAGGCGGCGATGCTGCTGGCCCAGCTGAATTTCGACGGGGGCAAGCCTCAGGACGGCATCTCGACGCTCCAGAAGGTCGAGGGCTCGCGGGCGGCATCGGCGATGGCTGCGACGATCCTGAGCCTCGAGGGCGACGGGTATGCGCAGGAAGGCAAGCTGGCGGATGCGGCCAAGCACTACGAGTCCGCGGCAGATGCGACCGGGTTCGAGACCGAGAAAGCGTTCTACAAGGCCAAGGCGGCGCGGACCTATCAGTCGGCCGGCGACACGACGAAGGCACGCCAGATCTGGTCGGCGCTGGCCGATGATCCGAAGGCGCAGTCGATGTCTGCCGAGGCGCGGGTGCGGCTGGGAGAGCTGACGGTGTCGACGGCGAAGAAGTAGTTCGGGGGTGGTCGGCGGAGCTCGTTGTCGAGTGGTCGGTCGACAAGCGCAGTAGCGAACCATCAAGGCGCCAGCATCAGTTGGCGCCTTTCTGTCGCCAATTGAGATTAGTTCGTATAAGATGTATTATGTAAACTACAACCGGGGAAAGAATGTGGAGAACTCAGTTCTCCACAGCCCCACCAGCCCCACCAAATCAGTCCAGCTCATCGTAAACCACGACGCTACCACGATTTGACCTACACCTCCGCAAGCATTCCCTCAAACACCACACGCCCCTCGCCCGCCAAACTCGGCACCCAACCGCCAAGAGATTCCGTCAACGTCACCCGCAACAGCTTTCCGGATCGTGTCTCGATCTCCACGGGGCGATCCCGGACAGCCTCGCCCCAAACCGTCAACAGAATCGCCGTCGCCACCGCTCCGCTTCCACACGCCAACGTCTCGGCCTCGACCCCGCGCTCGTATGTCCGGTACCGCCAGCGACCGTCTGATTCATGGGATACGAAGTTGACGTTCGCGCCGTGATCCTTCATCGCCGGATGCGACCGCAACGGCCTGCCCCGGCCAACCACGTCCACGGTCGACACGTCGTTGCAGCGAATGACCAGATGCGGAACACCCACCATCGCATACCCGAGCCGGCGCTCGCCGGCCTCCGGTGGGATCTCGCCCGACAGATCCGCCTCGACGTCAGCCACCTTCGGCAAATCAATTTCAGGGAGGCCGTCGTGGATCCGCGCCGCCACCACGCCTGAGTCGGTCTCGATCGACAGTGCCGCCGGGTCGGCCATCCCCAACTCGGTCGCCAACCGCGTCGTACAGAGCGTGGCGTTGCCGCAGAAGTCGGCCGGTGAACCATCGGCATTGAGATACGTGAGCCGGACATCGGCGACCGACGATGGTTCGAGAAAGACGATGCCGTCGGCGCCCACACCCGTGCCGCGGGCACACACGCGCTGAATCACCGACGGCTCCGCGAGCGACCCCCGCGACTCGGCGCGCGCGTCGATCATCACGAAGTCGTTCCCCGAGCCGCTCATCTTGTAGAACGGCCGGCCGGACGGGATCATGCTTTCCCCTCAGTAGTTGAGGTGATCAGAGCTGCTTGGTGATCGCCCACCATCTCAAGCGCCAGACCATGCCGATCGCCTCGTACACGATCGACTTGGACATCTTGCTCTGACCCTCGGTCCGATCCACGAAGACGATCGGAATCTCCACGATCTTGAAGCCTTTCTTCCACGCCCGAAAGCTCATCTCGATCTGGAATGCGTAGCCGTTCGAGACAACCTTATTCAAATCAATCGCTTCCAGCACGGAACGGCGAAAGCACTTGAAGCCGCCGGTGCCGTCCCAGATAGGCAAGCCGGTCACACCGCGCGCATACACGTTCGCGAAGTAACTGAGCAGCAAACGGCTGATCGGCCAGTTCACGATCGTGACCTTGCCCTCCCGGTAGCGCGAGCCGAGCACCAGATCCGCCCCCTCGATGGCCCGCAGAAAACCTGGCAAATGCGCGGGGTCGTGGGAGAAATCGGCGTCCATCTCGAACACGAAGTCGTACCCGTGCGCCAGGGCCCAGCGAAACCCCGCGATATACGCGGTCCCCAGGCCCATCTTCCGCGGCCGCTCGAGAATGTGAACGCGGTCATTCCCCGCCATGATCGCCTCGACGATCCCCGCGGTGCCGTCGGGCGAACCGTCGTCCACCACCAGCAACTCGAGCCGAGTGTCCTGGGAGAGCACCGTCTCGATGAGGCGCGCGATGTTTTCGCGTTCGTTGTACGTCGGAACTATGACGAGGGCGCGCTCCGGAACGAGCGCGCCCTCGCCTGCATGTTCATTTCGTCCGTCGATGGCGGACTCGGACATTTACTTCGAGATCACCAATTGGTTGAGGGCCGCATCGACGATGACCGCCGTAGTGCCGAGCCGCGTGAAGAGGAGCCGCACCGGTTGCTGGGCGCCGAACGCGGTGTTCGGCGGCGGAACCGTCGGCAGCGTGTTGCTCGAGATATCGAGAATGTAAGTGCCCTGCGTCGTCGCGCCGATCGGCTGGTTCTGCGCGACCCAAAGCTGCTTGCCGTCCGGCGTTACCGCGAGCGCGTTGATCGGACCGGAGCTGAAGCCGGTGATCGTCCCGTTCGGCATTCCGCCCGGCGCGAGTTGGAAGACGGTCACCGTGTTCGAGCCGTCGGCGATGAACATCGTCTTCCCGTCTGGTGTCACGGCGAAGTCCACAATACCCGTCGGCGCGCCGCTGTTCGTGAGATTACGCTTGATGGCGTTGGTCTGCGTGGAGATCTCGAACAGGCTGAATCGCGTCGCGATGTACAGCAGCGAGTCGCCCGGTGCCACCTTCATGATCGTGGCGGTACCGCCCACCGGCACCTCGGCGGTCACGGTATGCGTTGACGGATCGACGACCTCGAGCTGGAAGCTGTTCAGATCGACGAACAGCTTCGATCCGGTCGAGGTGATGGCCATCTTCACCGGCGTGGCCGAGAAGAAGACCGTATCGCCGGTCGGCGTGTTCGTCGCCCCGTTGACGAACAGGAGATCGTTCTGGCCGGCGACCGCGATGCCGATGACGTTCCCGGTTGCACTCGCGGCGACGTCCACCGCGCTGCCATTCGATCCCGCGGTGACGTCGATGTTCGAATCGAGCGTCGCCGTCGTGAGATTGACGATGCCTACCTTGCCCACCGACGATCGCGCGACGTAGGCGGTGTTATTGGCGATCGCGACGCCGCCGATGGAGCTCGACATGCTGACGGCGGTTTCTCCGGTCGGACTCGACGGGCCGCCGATCACCGTCACCGTCTGCTGCGCGCTCACGCCGTTCGACGTCACGGTGATGACCGCGGTCCCGCCGCTCACGCCCGTGACGACTCCGGTCGAGCTGACCGTGGCCACCGCGGTGTTGGACGACGTCCACGTGAACGTCGGGTTCGTGATGGCGTTGTTGTTCGCGTCGGCAGCGGTCGCGGTGAGGGTGAACGTCTGGCCGATGGTGAGCGACGGCGCCGTATTCGTGATCTTCACCGACGCGACCGCGCCAAGTGTGCCCGTCGCGGTGAACGTCACGGGCGTCGTGATGCCGGTGACCGTCGCGGTCACCGTGTTCGTTCCGGGCGTCGGTCCCAGCTTCCAGCTGCCCGCGGTCGCGACGCCGTTCGCGTCAGTCGTGGGCGAACCGCCGCTGACGCTGCCGCCACCGGTCGCGACCGCGAACGTGACGGTCACACTGGCCACGGGGTTGCCGTTCTGATCCGTGACCTTCACCGACGGTGGAACGGCGACGTTCGCGCCGGCCACAGCGGTCTGTGGATCGGTCGAGTTCTTCGTGATGTTCTTCGCCGCGCCGGCCGACGCGGTGGCCGTGAATGTGACCGGCGAGAGCGTGCCCGCGGTGGCCGTAACCGTTTGCGTTCCCGTCTTGGGACCCAGCGTCCAGACGGTGACGGCCTTGCCGTTGACGTCGGTGCGAACGCTGGTCGAGCTCAAGGTGCCGCCTCCGCTGGCGACCGCAAACGTGACGACGGTCGTGTCGATCGGCAGTCCCGCCTTGTTCAATACCGTTACCTGGAGCGGCGTGTTCAGTTGCGTGCCCGCAACTCCCGTGAGCGGCGTCGTGACGTTCGACGTGATGGACGCGGGCGTGACGTCCGGCGGCGGCGGTGTCGTCGAAGACGACTGCGCCGGCCCGGTAGAGTCACCGCAGGCGGCAAGCGCGGCGAGCGAAATCAGCGCGGCAAGCGTTGCCGCGCTGCGAATTTGACGACGATTGAACGAAACCTGGAACATCAACCACTCTCCTGACCGAATGTGCTGCACGCGACCTGCCCCGCGCCTGCGCCTGCCATGACGACGTCGTCAAGCCGATGCGCTCGACCGGCGTCGCTCCAGGAGCGCGCCGGCAATCCAGGCACCGACCGCGATCACCAACGCGACCAGTGTGACGACCTTTCCCTTCTCATACGCGGCGTCCGTAAACCGCAGCGAGACCGTCCTGACGCCCTGTGGGAGCGCCACGCCGATCAAGTTGAAATCCGTGAGGCCCAACGGCGCGGGCTTCCCGTCGGCCGTCGCGTGCCAACCCGGAAAGTAATTCTCTGCCACCACCAGCGCCTGTCCCGCGCTGGCCGGCTGATCGAGTGCAAGGTCGATGCTCCCGGGTTCGTACGACGTCACTTTCACGGTGCCGGTCGCCGCGGCGGGCAGCGAGGAAATCTGAATTCCGGCGATGTCGCGCGCGGTCGTATCGACGATCGCGACCGTCGCGGGGTCGAAGCGCGGGTCGAGCACCGTCGCGAGCGCCTGGTTTTGCGGTGCCTTGACGATCGCGGTCGCCGTCCACGCCAGCGGATTGGTGTTTGCGATCTTATATGAGTAAACCATGGAGCCGACGACGTTGCGCACAGGCCCGGCAAGCTTGATCAGCGACACGTGCAGTTGATCGGCGATCTTCATCATCGTCGAATCGTCCGCCGCGCTGTACCAGTACTGCACGTTTTCGTGGCGCCAGAATGCCGGCGAGAGCTCGCGGTTTTCCTCTGGCGGTCCCATGAGCGCGTCGTACATCCCGAGCTCGTTCCCCTGGTACCCGGCGACCAGGCGCAGTCCGTGGATCATCAAATGATCGCCAGAGAACGTGCGATCCGGCTTTCCTCCTTCCGTGACCAAGCCGCTACCGAACGCGGGATTGAGCACTCGTCCCGGACCGGACTTCGCGATATCCGCCTTGATCGCTTCGATGGCGGGATCAGTCGCGTACGTCACGGACGCGGGCGGCATGAAGAGCCAATACAGCCGTTCGATCGACCAAAGATCCGCGGCGACCAAGAAAACAATCGTCACGATGGCCGCCTTCGGTTTGAGACGATCCGTCATGAACGCCCAGATCGCGGTGGCCGCGAGTGCGACGAAAATGAACGACCGCCACACGCCAAGGATCGCGTCGCGCGTGTTGTCCTGGAGCAGCTGGGAATGCATCTCGGACGGCATGTACCCACCGTCGATCGTCGACGCGACGGCGTTCGCGAGCGCCGTATAGCCGCCCACCGACATCAAGACGCCGAAGACGCCCGCCGCGGCAAGCCAGATCGCCGCATACCTCGGCGACACGCGACCAGCGAGCAGCCGCTCGGTGCCAAGCGCCGCCAACACCGCCACACTCAGCGCCGTGATGTAGATGATCGTACTCGGCGCCCGGAGATACTTGGTCATGGGGACGAGCGCCATCGGAATGTGATAGAACGGCGTATAGCCGCCGAATGCCCAGATGAGCGACACGAGTCCCGTGATCCACCAGAAGCGGCGGAACCCTTTGCGGCCGGTGGATCCGAAGGCGAGACCCGCGAGCATCAGCACCACGACGCCGAAATAGTCGCTGTGATAGTGAAACGGCGCGTTGCGTCCCCAGTACTGCTGGAGAATTCCCGTAAACTGCGGCCAATACCAGTTGAGCACTTCCTCGATCGGATATGAAAAACTCGTCGCCGTCGCCCAATCATGGCCCGCGGCGCGCGGCGACCAGGGCTTGTACTCGATCAGTCCCGGCCAGAACTGCACGGCGCCAATGAGAATCCCAACCATCACCGCGGCCAGCGCGAGGCCGATTCGTTTGATCGCGACGTCGCGTGCGAGCTTGCCAAATCCGGGATGGTCGCCGAGCGCGACGTAGAGCGTAAAACAGCCGGCGAGTATGAGGAAATACTGAAACAGCTGCGGATGCGGCGACAGGAACGCGAGCCCGACGACGAACGCGAAGGCGCCCCACGCCCACAGGCGTCCGTCGCGCACGGCGCGGGTGAGGAGCAGCAGCGCCAGCGGCGTCAACGCGCTCACGAACAGCTTGCCGTCGTGTCCGGGTGAGGCGAGACCGGCGAGCGATCCCCCGAGCATGTACGCGAGGCCACCGACCAGCGCCGCGTAGAAGCCCATCCGCCACGCGCGCAGGAACTGGTACGTGAACAGTCCCGCGAGGAACAGGTGGATGGCGAACTCCCACGTCATCGCCTTGTCCGTGGGCAGGATCATGCGGAGCAGGAACGTGGGATAGAAAATGTCGCCGTGCATGGCGGCGATGTACGGCAGGCCGCCGACGAGATAGGGATTCCACTGCGGGAAGCCGCGGCCCGAGCGCAGCCACTGCGCGGCAAAATCGCGGAACGCATAGCCGGCGATGTATTGGTCGTTCCACGGGTTGACGAGGAACTTCCCCGCCAGCGCCGGATACGCGAGCAGCATGGTGCTCACGAAGTAGACGAGCGCCGCCCACGCGGTCGCGAAACGCGGCGCCGGAAGGTCGTCGGGGCCCGGCGCCGCGGTCACATCAGAGTTTCGTGAGAGTGCCATCGCGTGGAGGTCGGAATCGTGTGCCGGTGGCCATGAAAAGCAAACCGGGAAGGACTTCGAGAATCGTCATCATCAGGCGCGAGACAACGGATATCAGTAGGGCCTCTTTACTCGTCGCCAACTTCAACGTGGTGAGCACCGTGATTTGCGCGGCCTCGCGGACGCCGGCTCCGCTCGGCAAGAGAAAGACAAGATAACCCATCACATAGGACAGCGCGTACGCCGCGACGTAGTCGGAGAGTGTTCCCTCGGACCGTCCCAAGACACCGTGTACGAGGAGTTGAAAGGCCCATCCGTATAGCAACCACGCAACGAGGTTTCCGATGACGGCCACATACACCGCGCGCATCGGCAATGTGCCGAGCTGTAGCGAGCGGCCGGTGATTCGTTCGGCGATCGCGGTGAGTTGCGGAAGGATCACCGGCAGCGCGAGCACGCCCGCCAACACGATAAACGTGACAGCGATGCCGAGCGTTCGATGCCCGTTGGACACGTCGTTCATCGCGCGAAACCCGGCGGCAATCCCGACAGCGAATCCGAGCGGGATGGCGACGAGGTTGCTGAGCAACGACGATCCAATCGCCGCGGCCGGCGGCACGGCGACACGCCGAGCCATGTCCCCCATGGCCGCGATCTGAATCAGGTTTCCTGCGGGGAGATACCGTCCGAGATTCGTCACGGCCCAGATGCGTACCGCGTTGACGAAGCCGAGCTCCGCACCCCACGCGCGCACGATACGCCGCCACACGTCCACCAGGAGCGCGTACGTCAGCAGGACGACCGCCGCCGACGCGACCAGATACGACCACGTCAGATGAACGTCGAACGACTCGGCGCGAAAGCTCCGCCAGTTCTTCGTCAGCGCACGTCCGATGTACACCAACACGATCGCGCCGAGCGCGATCTGTGCGGCGCGCCAGCGCTTATTTCGTCGCGCTGGCGATGGCGGTGCGATAGACGTCGGCGTAGCGTCGGGCAACCGACTCGGGGGCGAAGGTGGCGAGGGCATGCAGGCGAGCCGCCGCGCCCAACGCGGCGCCCCGATCGTCCCGCTCCAGCAACGAAGCTAACGCCGCGGCCAGCGCACCGGCATCGACGTCCTTCACCAGCACGCCGGTGCGATCGTGCTGCACGACGTCCGGCAGTCCGCCGGAATCGAACGCGACGACGGGCGTCTCACACAACTGCGCTTCGACCGCGACGAGGCCGAGGCCTTCTCCGACCGACGGAACGACGAGCGCCGTGGCCGTCCGATAGAAATCCGCGAGCTTCGCTTGCGGCAGCGCCCCATGCCACGTCACGCGATCGCCGATTCCAAGGGCGGTCGCGAGATCGACGAGCGTCGCGCGATCTTCGCCGTCGCCGATGACGTCGAGACGCACGTCGGTGTTCGGCAGGCGGCTCATCGCGTGGAGCAGCACCTCGATTCCCTTCTGCTTGTTCAGCCGGCCTACGAACAGGAGCGTGTTCGTTTCGCGAGAGCCGCCGGGCGAGAAGAGGTCCGTCGCGACGGGCATCGGCGCCACGATCGGCGCGGGCGCTGAAACGACTTCCTGCGCTTCGTTCGCCAGCCAGCGCGACACCGCGGTCACCGCGGCGGAGTGATGCATGACGTGACGAAACGCGGGGCGCGAGAACGCGACCGAACGCGCGAGCCGCACATCGCTGCCGTGCAGCGTCGTGACGAGCGGCTTGTTCGCCATGCGGCCGAGCCAGGTGCCGACCAGTCCGTTCGGGAACCACCAGTGCGCGTGCACGATGTCGGGCTCGAACGCTCGGCGTGCCTTGACCGCCGATCGGAACTCGGCGCCCAGGAAGCCGAGCATGGTGACCTTGGCGCTCCAGGACTGCTGGACCTGGGAGGCCATGGTGCCCGTGTAGGCGAGCGTCTCGTAGCGGCGCGGCGCGTAGCGGAACCGTTCGACGTGGACGCGGTCGAAGGACTCTTCGTGCGCCAGGCCGGCGGCGGCAGGGGCGACGACGCTCGTTTCGATGCCCTCGCCGCGAAGCGCGGTGGCCAGGCGGAGAACGAACGACCCGGGGGCATCCCCGGCGCGCCGGGGAAAGCTATGCGTGAGAAATAATACTTTCATTATTATCGATCTTTAACACGCTCGGCGGCGAGCTCGTCGAGCTGTCGCCGGATCTCGCGAAGTTGGGCGCGCTGGCCGGCGATCATCTCGCCCAAGATGCCCGTGGCGAACAGAATGCTGCCCAGGACCAGCGCGGTTTGAATGAGCGTCCACAGGGAGCGGACGCCTTCACGCGTGAACAGCAGGCCAAGACTGGCCACGATGCTCAGCGCGACGATGCCGACGCCGAGCATGCCGAACAACAGCAGCGGCTTCTGGCCGAAGCGCAGCTCGAACCACACCGAGAGCATGTCGAGCACGCCCACGGGAATGCGCGACAGTCCGAACTTGGACCGGCCGGCATGGCGCGGATACAGCGGGACGGGAATTTCGGTTACCGTGAATCCCTGCGCGGCGGCGATCACGATCATGTAGCGGTGCCAGTCGGGCCGCACCGGAAGGATGTCCATGATCTCGCGCCGGTACGCCTTCACGGAATTCAAATCCTTCACCGGCACGTGAAAGAGGAGCCGGCTCAAGCCATTGTAGACCCGCGAGACGAATGCCTTCTCGTACTTCCCTTCCTTGAAGCCGGTGACCATGTCGGCTTCGCCGGCGAGAATCGGCGCGCAGAGGCGCGGGATGTCTTCGGGCTTGAACTGCAGGTCGGCCGGATAGAACACCAGCACGCCGCCGGTCGCACTCAAGTAGCCCGTGCGGAGCGCGTCCGCGATGCCGCGCTTGGCGCGATGCCGCGCCAGCCGCAAAAATGAGTATTTGCTCGTGAGATCCTGCAGCACGGCCCACGTGCGGTCGTTGCTGCCGTCGTCGACGACGATGACCTCGTACGAACACGAGGAGGATGCGAACGCCGCCGCCGCCTGCTCCATGAACAGCGGCAGGTTCTCGGCCTCGTTGTTCGCGGGGACGAGCACCGAGACGTCCGCGGCTGCGTTGGGCGCTGGGCGTTGGGCGTTGCCGCGTTGGGCGTTGGGCGTTGGGCGCTGGGCGCTGGGCGTGAACTCGCTCACGTACGGATGATCGTGTTGTGGAAGAGGACTCATGCGAGGAGCGTCGTGCCCATCGCCCAGCGCCCGTCGCCCAGCGCGCTCATACTCGCTTGCGCATGCGTGCCGACAGCACTCCCAACTGATCGCGGTACTTGGCCACCGTGCGGCGAGCGATCTGCACGCCCGACTCCTTGAGGATGTTCACGATCGCCTGGTCCGTGAGCGGATGCTTTGGATCTTCTTCCGCCACCAGCTTCTCGATCTGCGCCTTGATGCCGCGCGCCGACACGTCTTCGCCCTGCGTGGTCGAAAGACCGGACGAGAAGAAAAACTTGAGCGGCAGCACACCGCGCGGCGTCTGCACGAATTTCTCGTTCGTCACGCGGCTGACCGTAGACTCGTGCATGTTGATCACTTCGGCGACTTCGCGCAGCGTGAGCGGCTTCAGATGCTGCACGCCCTTCTCGAAGAAGTCGCGCTGCCGATCGACGATGTAATTCATGACCTTGAGCATCGTCTGACGCCGCTGCTCGATCGCCTGGATCATCCAGTTGGCCGAGTTGAGCTTGGAGGAGATGAACTCCTTGGATTCACCCTCGAACTTCTTCTTGTCGCGCGCGATCTCCTGATAGGCGCGGGAGAGCTTGAGCCGCGGCAGGTTGGCGTCGTTCAGGAAGACGTGATACTTGCCGTCGATCTTCTCGACGATGAGATCGGGGATGATGTAGTTGTCGCTGGCGTCCGAGTAGACCAGGCCCGGCTTGGGGTCGAGCTTCTTGATCTCGTCCGCCGCGCGCTGCACGTCGCTGGGCGAGATCCCGAACCGCTTGGAGATCTCACTCCAACGGTGGTTGATCAATTCGTCGAAGCAATCCCGGACCAAACGGAACGGCACGGATTGCTCGAGGCCCGCTTCGCGCAGCTGGAGCATGAGGCATTCGCGCAGGTCGCGCGCGCCGACACCCGGCGGATCGAGATTCTGAATGATCCGCAGCATCTCGTCGACTTCGGGCATCGTGTAGAGCGGCAAGTCGTCGATCTCGCGCTCGGCGGCTTCGGCGGCGCGCACGACTTCTTCGTTGACGCTCGTCATCACCTGCTCGACCGGGCAGGCGAGATAGCCGTCTTCGTTGATGTTGCCGATGAACTCATCGGCGAGGAAGGCTTGCCGCGGCGACAGATCGAGCAGCGTGATCTGATCGATCAGATGGTCGGAGAGATTGCGGCTGTCGACGGTGACGGGCTCGTAATACTCGCGCTCTTCGTGCTCTTCGCGGCGGCCGCCGGCGTCGAATCCGTCGAGCAGAATGTCTTCCCAATTGATCTCGTCATTCTGCTTTTCTTCCGCGGGCTCGCTCTGCGCTTCCGCCTCGACGGTCTCGTCCTCGCCCTCGTTTTCCTCTTCGTCTTCCTCCGGCTCGACCATGTCGAGGAACGGATTGTTCAGCAGTTCCTGCTTGAGGTGCTGCTGGAGATCCAGAAGCGGCATGTACAGGAGGTCCATCGCCTGGTAGAGGCGAGGATTGATCTTGAGCTCCTGCTTCAGCTGCGTGTTCTGGGAGAGACCAGCTTTCATGAGGCGTTGAGTTCCCGTTGTCCTTCGGCGAAGCCGTCGTGTTGTCGCGGCGATTCATCCCCGTCTTCCGCGAACCGGGCGCGCAGGCGCGCCGTCAGCGTGGGGCCGAGGTAAATGTCCGCCACCGTATCGTCGAATACCAGTTCCCGAACTGTCCCGGACACCTTCACCTGTCCGTCGAACATGATGTACGCGCGATCGACGATGTCCAAGGTCTGCTCGACGTTGTGATCGGAGATCAACACGCCGATGCCGCGGTGGCGCAGGTTGCCGACGATCTGTTGAATGTCGTGGACCGCGATCGGATCGACGCCCGCGAAGGGCTCGTCCAACATCATGAACTTCGGTTGGGTGACCAGCGCCCGCGTGATCTCGAGACGACGGCGTTCGCCGCCCGACAGCATGAGGGCCTTGCTGTTACGAAGGTGCTTGATGCTCAACTCGTCCAGCAGCGTTTCCAACCGGGCCCGCCGTTCGCTCGCCGACACATCCAGCGTTTCGAGGATCGCCAGGATGTTGTCTTCGACCGACAGTTTGCGAAAGATCGAGGGTTCCTGTGAAAGGTACCCGATCCCCTGACGCGCCCGCTTGTACATCGGCATCGAGGTAATGTCGATGCCGTCCATCACGATCCGCCCGGCCTGCGGTTCGATGAGCCCGACGATCATGTAAAACGTCGTCGTCTTGCCCGCGCCATTCGGGCCCAGCAGTCCGACTATCTCTCCCTGTTGCAATCGAAGGGCCACGTCGTTGACGACCCGGCGCCGCCTGTAAGTCTTGACCAGGCCTTTCGCTTCGAGGACGCTCGCGCCGATCGCCGGTTCGCGGGTCGCGGCCGAGGCCGGCGCCGTTCCATCGCCGGGCGGGATGGCCCCCGGATGCTCGCCGGTGTGCTGCAGCGCCAGCGAAATCGCTTCACGCGACGCGCTGATCTCGCTCCAGATCCGGTCGGCCATCCGAATGCGCGCGCCCGTGTCGATCGGGGTCCCCGGCAATACGATCACGCCCTCGGCTGCCAGACGCGGCAGTACCGATCGCGCCAGATGCTGCCGGACCTCGTCGAGGCTCAGTCGCCCCGCCTCACGCTCGGCGTCGCGTCCAGTGGCCCGCAGCGCGGCCAGATAATCGTCTCGGTAGACGATCACCGCCCGATCGAAATCCGCGACACCGCTCGGGTCGGCAGAGCTGATCAACGCGTGCAGCGCGAGCGCCGTGGAGCGATCGCCGCGCGCGATCTGATCGACGAGCGTGCGAACTCTCGAGGTATCTCTCGAGGTATCTGACGGCCCGGTCACGGATGGAGGGGTGGCTTGGTTGGAACAGGCACCACGGACGGCACGCTCGGTTTCGCGGGAGTGGGAGTCTTGTTGGCCGGCGCGGTGTTGCCGCGCCCTTTTTTCTGCGTCGAGTCGGGGACCGGCTCGATATAGATCCCCGAAACGGAATCGACCGTCGTCACTCTCGCAAGCTTGTGCAGCGTGTCGAAGTTTACGGTGATGATGCGGGCGTTGACGTGATTGATCGCCGGCAGCTTCAGCGAACTGTCGGATGCCGCCAGATGGTAATACGAGCTGGCATTCCCGGAGGCCACGAGCTGCTTGATCGCCGGATTGCGCGAGGTGTCCTTGGGCGTTCGCGTCGAGTCGAAGTGCGCGACGATCGTATCGCCGACGAGCCAGTCGGTGCTGTCGCCCTTCTCGACATGGAATTTCGTCGTGTCCGCCTTGCTCGTGGCGTAGGCTCGCCGCAGCGCGCGCACGAGTTGGATGCGCTGCCCCGGCATGGTCACGTCGAGCGAGTCCGCGAGCAAATTCTGACTCGGTGAGACGACCTGGGCGCGGTTCTTCCCGCCCCACGCATATGCATGGTCGAGCAAGTCGTTTCGAACGCGCAAGTCGATCGTGTCCGAGGCCAGCGTCATCGAATCGCTGATCGCTTTCGCGTTGGCCTGCGAGAGCACGCGATAGAGATGACGATCGCGCGAGAACAGGTCGATCAGATCGCCGCTCAGCGTGAACGGACGGTCCTTCTTTCCCTTCACCATGGGATTGCGCATCAATCGCATGGTTTCCTTCGGTTCGTTGATGAACGCCGAGTCCGCCGTGGCATTGATGTCGGTGCGATTGATGACGACCTGACCGCCGCCGTAAATCAAACTTGCGCTGTCGCCGTCGACGAAGACGTTGTTCGCGGTGACCTTCGTCGAGTCGGGTGGACGGCCCGCCGAATCTTTCTGGATGATCGTGATGGTGGGCCGCGCGATGGCGCTCATCTGCGCACGCGGACGAATCTTCGGCACCGCGCGACGATACTCGGCCTGCGGACCGTCGAGCGTCGAACCGCTCGGCAGCCTGGCGTGCACACGTCCTGCGCCGACGACTTTCTCGTCGTTCGGAAAATAGTTGAGATAATCCGCCGTCACGTGGAACCGCGGCTCGTCGTACACGGCGTGGCCGATCATCTGATAATGATCCGGAAACTGCTCGGCGCTGTCGCCGGTGAGCTTGATGCCGCGGCTCGGACACAACACGGTGACACCGCCGCTCGCGAAGCTCACCTGGCCAATACCGATCAGCGAGTCCGTACGCGCCGGACCGACCGACTCGAAGGTGCATCGCGTCTTTGGTGTCTGGGCACCGGCCGGCGCCGCGAAGAGCGCCAGGCTGACGCCGACGACCGCCGTGGCGAATGCGAGGACGCGACTCATTTCTCGGGCAGCAGAATAGACGTCGAGCCGCCGCACGCCTTCATGCACTGAAAGCGCGAGAACGTCTCGTTCGACGTGAAGCCGATGCCGTGCTGCGAGTCTGCGCCACGATAGATGGTGTAGGTGGTGTCGCTCGAGATCTGGTGCGACATCTGATTGTAGATCACGTGCGGCGACTTGAGCATGCGGCCATCGACGAGCTTGACGACGACGTCGCCCCAGCCCTCGAGCAGCTGCGTGCGCGTGTTGTAGACGCCGCGCTTGGCGTCCATGGTCCCCTGCGGCGCTCCGGTTTCGGTCGTGAACTTCGCGTGCGCGTTGCGCAGGTCGAATCGCGTTTGTTCGTTCATTACGTACGCCGTATCGGCCGTGACTTCACCACGCTGAATACCGCGCGTCGTTAGCGCCGAGTGCATGGTGATGAAGACCTGGTCGGCGCTGTCGGCCGCCGAGGGACCAGCGGCGACGGGCGGCTGACTGCGCTGGCTACATGCGGCGAGCGCGACGACGAGAGTCGTTGCAACACGCGCGACGGTCTTCGTTCCGATTGACGCGCGCATCAGACGACCCTCGCGCGCATCAGATCGTGGAGGTGCACCACACCCACCAAACGCTCGGCGTCATCTACGACGGGAAAGGCCATGAGGCCGTGCTGCTCCATGCGGTACGCCACGGCGCTGGCGAGCTCGCCCGCGTGCGCGATCTTTGGATTCTTGGTCATGACGGTTCGAACTGGTGTCGGCAGGAGATCGCCGCCCCGTTCGATCATGCGGCTGAGATCGCCCGCCGTCAGCACACCTTCCACGTGCCGCTCACCATCGACGACCACGGCAATGCCGCGGCGCTTCGCGATCATCACGATCGCGTCGCGCATCGTCGCCTCTTCAGGCAGCACGGGCAGGTTCTGTCGCAGCATGATCTCCTCGACTCGCACGACGAGTTTTCTGCCGAGTGCGCCGCCCGGATGAATGCGGGCGAAGTCCTCGCGCTGAAAGCCCTTCTCCTGGAGCAGCGCCACGGCGAGCGCGTCACCCATCACGAGCGCAGCGGTGGTGCTGGTCGTCGGTGCCAGGTCGTGCGGGCAGGCCTCTTCCCGCACCCCGGCATCCAGGGTCACGTCGCAGTTGTTCCCGAGCGCCGACGTCGGCGCTCCGGTAATGGCGATGCTTCGTACACCGAACCCCTTCAAATGCGCCAACAGGGCCAGGACCTCGTCCGATTCGCCGCTTTTCGAGATCAAGATCGCGACGTCGTCCGCCCCGACGATCCCCAGATCGCCATGCGCGCTATCCACGGGATGGAGAAACGTCGCCGGCGTACCGGTGGAGGTGAGCGTCGCGGCGATCTTCCGTCCGATCAGCCCGGACTTGCCGACGCCACACACAATGACACGCCCGCGCGATTGCGCGATGAGCTTGACCGCGCGCGCGAACTCGTCGCCCAGGCGCTGCTCGAGCGCGCCGATGGCCTCGCGCTCCAGCTGAATCACGCGGCGTCCGCGGTCGACGATGGCGGCGTCGCTCACGCGCTGTCCTCGGCGGCGCGTGGTTTCGAGCGAGCATCGACGTACGCATTCCAGGCCATGTCCCATTCACCGCGGATCTTCAGAAAATCCTCAGCGAACTCTCGCACGGCGCCGCGTCCGCCGTGGCGCGTGAGCTGATGGGTGCAAATCGCGCGCACTTCAGGAACCGCGTTTCCGACCGCCACCGGCAAGCCGACGATTCGCAGCAGCGAAACGTCAGGAAAATCGTCGCCGACGAACGCGACCTCGGACGGCGTCACGCCGTGCTTGTCCAGAATGCGCTGAAATCCGGCGAGCTTGTGGCCGTCGGGGTCCTGCGCCACATCGTCGACCGAGAGCTCGATTCCCCTAAGCCGCACGCTCTCGGAGACGCGACCGGTGACGATCGCGACTTTCACGTTTGCGAGCTTGAGCATCACGATCCCCAAGCCGTCCTGAATCTCGTAGCGCTTGAACTCGAGGCGGCGTCCGTCGACGTCGCCGAGGTAGATACCGCCGTCGGTCATCACGCCGTCGACGTCGAAGGCGACGAGCTTGATCGATTTGGCCAATGCGGCCTCGATCATCGCGACACCAGGTCCCACACATCGACGGCGCGTTTGACGAGATCGTCGAGCCGGTCGAGCGGCATCATGTTCGGGCCGTCGCTCGGCGCGTTATCCGGGTCCGGATGCGTCTCCATGAACAACCCATTCGCGCCGGCGCCAATCGCCGCCAAGGTCAGCGGTGGAATGAACTCACGCGCGCCGCCGCTCGAGCCGCCCTGCCCTTTACCGGGCTGCTGCACACTATGGGTTGCATCGAAGATGACGGGGGCATCGCCGGCGTCACGCATGCGGTTGAAGGCGCGCATGTCGACGACGAGATCGCCGTAGCCGAAGAACGAGCCGCGTTCCGTGAGAGCGATCTCGCTCGCACCGGCCTTCTTCGTCTTGGTCACGGCGCCCTTCATGCCTTCGGGGTGCATCCACTGGCCTTTCTTGATGTTCACAGCTTTTCCCGTCGCACCGGCGGCAACGAGCAAGTCCGTCTGCCGGCACAGAAACGCGGGAATCTGTAGGACGTCCACGACGCCGGCGGTCGCGGCGCATTGCTCCGGCAAATGCACGTCCGTCAGCAGCGGCAAACCGGTCTTCTCGCGCACGCGCGCGAGCTTCGCGAGACCTTCATCGAGTCCGGGACCGCGATGCGCGCCCGCGGTCGAGCGATTCGCCTTGTCGAAGCTTGCCTTGAAAATGATACCGCCCGGCACGGCGTCGGCCAGCCGGGCGAGATGTTCGGCGACGCGCAGATTCAGCGCGTCATCCTCGAGCACACACGGGCCCGCGATCAGGAAGAGGGCGTCTCGTCGGAAGTGCGGAGCGTGCGAAGCCACGTCAGTCCGCTGCCTCGACCAGCGACGCCGAGCCGTGCGTGCGACGAGTGCGCTTGGCCTTGGTGGCGGCGGCGATGAACCCGGCGAACAACGGATGCGGCCGCGTGGGACGCGACTGGAGCTCCGGATGGAACTGGCAACCCAGGTACCACGGGTGATCCGGCAGCTCCACGATCTCGACGAGCTGGCCGTCGGGCGACAGTCCGCTCAGTCGCATGCCGTGCTGCACGAACAGATCGCGATACTTGTTCGAGACCTCGTACCGATGCCGATGCCGCTCGCTCACCTCGGGCTGCCCGTAGATCTCGGCCGCGCGCGAGCCGCGCGCCAGCCGGCACGGATACGCGCCCAGGCGCATGGTGCCGCCCATGTCGGTGACGTGCTGCTGACTTTCCATAAGTGATATGACAGGATTATCACACTCGGGCGCGAATTCCGACGAATGGCTGTCGTCGAGCCCGCACACGTTGCGCGCGAACTCGATGATCGCCGTCTGCATGCCGAGACAGATGCCGAAGAACGGCAGCCCGGACTCGCGCGCGTGACGCACCGCCTCGACCATGCCCTCCACGCCGCGCACGCCGAAGCCGCCGGGAACGAGCAAGCCGTCGACGCCGCGAAGAATCTCGGCCGAGCGTTCCGGGCTCGAGAAGTTGTCGCTCGACATCCACTGGATGTCGACGCCGACGTCGTTGGCGATGCCGCCGTGAATCAGCGCTTCCTGCACGCTCTTGTAGCTGTCGGCGTAGTCCGTGTACTTGCCGACGATCGCGATGCGCACCCGCTCGTGCGGCACGAGCACGCGCTGCACCAGCTCGCGCCAGTTCGTGAGCGCCGGTGCCGGCACGTCGATCCCGAACTTCTGGCAGACGATACGATCCAGTCCCTGCTCGTGGAAACGAAGCGGAATCTCGTAGATCGTCCGCACGTCGGGGCTCTCGACCACGGCGCCGAATTCCACGTTGCAGAAGAGCGCGATCTTGCGCTTGATCTCGTCGGAGATCGGTCGTTCGGTGCGCAGAATGAGCACGTCGGGTTGAATACCGATCTGCATCAATTCGCGGACGGAGTGCTGCGTCGGCTTGGACTTGAGCTCGCCCGCCGCGGCGATGTACGGCATCAGCGTGAGATGCACGAAGATCGCGTTCTCGCGGCCCACGTCGTGGCGGAATTGACGAATGGCTTCGAGGAACGGCAGCGATTCGATGTCGCCGACCGTGCCGCCCACTTCGACGATCACGACGTCCGTCTCGGGCGCGACGCGCTTGATCGCCGCCTTGATCTCGTCGGTGATGTGCGGAATCACCTGCACCGTGGCGCCAAGGAATTCGCCGCGTCGCTCCTTGGTGATCACGTTCAGGTAGATGCGCCCCGTCGTGATGTTGTTCGACTGCGAGAGCGCGCGATCGATGAACCGTTCATAGTGCCCGAGATCCAGATCCGTCTCGGCGCCATCATCGGTGACGAACACTTCGCCGTGCTGGAACGGCGACATCGTCCCCGGATCGACGTTGAGGTAGGGATCGAACTTGAGCATGGAGACGCGCAGACCGCGCTCGACGAGCAAGCGCCCGAGCGAGGCCGCGGCGATGCCCTTGCCGAGCGAGGAGACCACGCCGCCGGTCACGAAGATGTATTTCGTCGTATGAGGTCGCTGCATCAATTCACCCTGTGCTAAACGCGGTCCATTGCGTGTTGGCGCGTTCGAGATCGTCTTCCGTGTCGATGCCCAACGCCGGCTGTTCGTCGATCAACGCCACACCGATCTCGACGCCCGCCGCCAGCGGCCGAAGCTGCTCGAGACGTTCGATGCTCTCGAGCGGCGTGCGCGGAAGTGAGTCCCAGCCCAGCAGCGTCGGCATGTCGTAGGCGTACACGCCGATGTGCTGGTAGATCTGCGAGCGCTGCAACTCCGCGTCCGCCCGATCGCGCAGAAACGGAATCGGCGCTCGCGAAAAATACATGGCTTGGCCACGCTGAGTCGTGACGACTTTCACGACGTTGGGGTCGCCGAGAATCGCCGGCGCGGCGAGCGCGGCGGCCGTGCCGATTCGAAAGCCCTCGGCGCTCACTTTCTCAGCCGCCCCGGCCAGCGCCCGATGCGACACATAGGGTTCGTCACCCTGCACGTTTACGACGACGTCGTAGTGCGCGTATCGTGGCATGCGTGCAACCGCCGCGATGCGCTCCGTTCCCGAATTGTGATCGCCCGTCATGACGACACTCGCGCCGTGCTCCCGTGCGGCGCGTTCGACGTCGACGCTATCCGTGGCCACCACGACTTCGTCGAACAGCGACAAGCTCGTCACGCGCTGCCACACGCGAACGACCAGTGGCAGGCCAGCGAGAAGACGAAGGGGTTTTCGGGGGAGACGCGTGGAGCCCAGTCGTGCTGGGATGACGGCGAGCGTCCTCATTCGTGGCGCCCCCGCGCAATGGAGTCAGGGAACGCGCTCACGGCCGCAAAAATCACGTTCTGAAATGTAGTTCTGCCGGCGAGACGGCGCAAACAGTCGAGTTCGATCGCGCGCGATCAGCGGCGGATCGACAAGCCGACGGAGAAATGTCCAAGGCGCGTGTCGGGGTCGACCAGGAACTCACCGTATAACGCGCTCAGGCTCAGGCGCAAGCCGACGCCTTGATGCAGGCGCGGCCACTCGTCCACCGTCGCGCCGGCGAGCACCTCGCGGACCGTGACGACGGGCGCGCCGACCATCGGAAGTTGGACGCGATCGATCGGAACGTTGTAGCGCGCGTCCACGTAGACGAGCTCATTGCCGCCCAGCTCCAGCATCTCGAGTGTCGACAACGTGCCTTTGCCGCCGACGTACGCGAAGCGTTGTTCCGGCGTGTGATGAGTGGATACAACGCCGTGGCCCTCGAACCGCAGGCTCTGTGTGCCGAACGTCGGAAACTCGATCGCGCCGTCGAGGGTCGTTTGTGCGAACGTCCCTGTTCTCTCCAAACCGCAGCCGTTGCACTCGTCCCCAAAGTGTCCGATCTCTTCATCCGCGCGGAATCGTGCGACGATGTCGCCCGGCGTCCACGCGAGCGCGAGCCCGGCGAGCGCCGAGCCGCCTGACACGGGCGCGATTTCGGGGTTGGGACGCAGCGCATCATCCGTGTCGTGATGCCCATGAAATGTCCACGGAGCGCTCCCGGCGCCGTCGAGCGGCCTGACGGCGCGCGCCGACTCGTATCGGCCGCCGGCGTAGAACTCGAGCGTGGTCGTTCCGGCCTCAACGCGGTGGCCGATCGTCAGGTCGGCGCGTGTCGCGCGGAAGTAGTTCCGTGCATCGTGGCCCAGCAGCAGGAACTCGGTCGTGTTCACCGGGGCCGACCAGATCCACCCCTCGTTGCTGAAGGTGGCCTGGCCCGCCCAAAGTCGAACCGCCGTGTAGCGATTTAGAGAATCGTCAACCGTGATAGATGGATCGACGCGCCCGAGCTGCGACCGGTACGTGAGCCGCGGCCGCAGGAAGACGGCATGCGCCCCAGGCGAAAAATCCAGTCCCACCGGCAGCGACAGGCCATTGGACCGGTCGTAGGACGGCAGCGCCAGACCGAACAATCCCGCGGCCGCAACCGCCGGGATCACGGGCTCATACGCCGCGCGATAGGAAAGCGCGTATCCGCCAGGCTCGGGTGCGATGTCGTATGTGAATTCTCGAAAGGCCACGTCCCCGCTCTGCGTGGCGAGCGCCGAGAGATAGACGCCCCCGCCGAACGCGATCAGGCGGCCCGTGACCGCGGCGCCGGGATGCATGTACAGATCGCCCCCGATGACGACGACGTCGCCGCGCACTTGGCCCTCGACGACCGCGTCGCGGCCGAAGATGATCACAGAACTCGCATACACGTGGTCGCGGGCGAGAACCGCGCGATCGCTCGCCGGCGGCATGACGATGTGCGGCTTCGCCAGTTCGCGCGCGAGCAGCTCAGGGCCCGGACCGCGCCCGGCATCCGCGACGCGAATCGTTTGTGCGCCGATCGCTCCGCCCCAAAGGCCCAAGGCGAGAGCGGCCGCGCGCCAAATCACTTGGCGAGCTCCAGGAAATTCTTGAGTAGCGCCTTCCCGTCCGGCGTCATCACCGACTCCGGGTGAAACTGCACGCCGTACACCGGATGCTCGCGATGCTTCACCGCGTGCACTTCGGTCGGATCATCCTTCGCGACCGCCACGATCTCGAGCACGTCGGGAATGCTTGCACGCTCGACCACCAGCGAGTGGTAGCGCATCACCTGCATCGGCGACGGCAGCCCCGCGAACACGCCGGTGCCGTCGTGCTCGATCTGCGACGTCTTGCCGTGCATCACGCGGTCGGCCAGCACCACTTCGCCGCCATACGCTTCGCCGATCGCCTGGTGACCGAGACATACGCCGAGGATCGGAATGCTGCTGCCCCAGCGCCGGATGACGTCGACGGTGATCCCCGCCTCTTTCGGCGTGCACGGGCCGGGCGACAAGACAATGGCCGACTGCGCGTGCGCACCGACGTCGTCCACCGAGATGGCGTCGTTGCGGCGCACCACGACGTCCGCGCCCAGCTCGCCCAGATATTGGACGAGGTTGTAGGTGAAGGAATCGTAGTTGTCGATGACGAGGATCATGCGGTCGAAGATAACGGGCGGGCTCGTGATTCGCCGCGAAACGGAACGGTTGCAGGTGCGCCGCATCGAGCGCGCATCATGCCGGCATGTACCCTTGCCCACTCGGCGCCGAGGACCATATCGTATGCACATGCCCAATCTCAAGCGGCAATGGACGGCTGCCGAGCGCGACGAGCTGCCCGACGACGGCAATCGCTACGAGATCATCGATGGCGAGCTGTTCGTGACGCCGGCGCCGGCATTGAGGCATCAGGAAGCGGCGTTGACGCTGTACCGCGCGCTCGCGGAGTATCTCGAGCGCAATCGAGTGGGCCACGCGTTCGCCGCACCGGCTGACATCGTTTTTTCTCCGCGACGCGCGGTTCAGCCCGACCTATTGGTCCTGCCGCTCTTCAACGGCCGCCGGCCCGAGCATTTCGACAACGTGCGGCGCTTGCTGCTTGCCGTCGAAGTCTTGTCGCCGAGCACCGCGCGAGCCGATCGCGTCGCCAAGCGTACGCTGTTCCGCGAGGAAGACGTTCCCGAATACTGGGTCGTCGACCTGGACGCGCGCACGTTCGAGCGGTCGACACCGTTCGAGCCGCGCGCCGAGGTTCTCGTCGAACGGCTGGAGTGGCTGCCGGAGGGTGCGTCTGAGCCGTTCGTGCTGGATCTCGTCAAGTATTTCGAGAAGGTGCTGGACGCCTGATGCCGCGCCTGCGCGGAGTATCACCCGCGCGGATGATACTGTTTGTGCACCTTCCTCAAGTATTCACGATCGACGTGCGTGTAGATCTGCGTCGTCGAGATGTCCGCGTGGCCGAGCATTTCCTGCACGGCGCGGAGGTCGGCGCCGCCCTCGAGCAGATGCGTCGCGAACGAGTGTCGAAGCGTGTGCGGTGACACCGCTTTCGTAATGCCCGCGCGCTCGACGTAGCGCCGCAAGATCTTCCACGCGCCCATGCGCGTCAGCGGCTCGCCGCGCGCATTGAGGAACAACACACCCTTGCCGCCGCCCTTCTCGAGCTTGGGACGCAGCTCGCGCGTGTACGTCGCCACGGCGCCGATGGCCGATCGGCCGATCGGCACCAACCGCTCCTTGCTGCCTTTGCCGAACACGCGCACCAACTTTTCCTCGAGCAGCACGTCGCGTACGCCGAGCGTGATCCACTCGGACACGCGAAGGCCCGCCCCATACGCGAGCTCGAGCATCGCGCGATCGCGAAACGCGAGCGTGTCGTCGAGCGTCGGCGCGGCGAGGAGTCGTTCGATCTCTTCCACGGTCAGCACATCGGGCAGCGTGCGCCAGCGCTTGGGAGTTTCGAGGCGCTCGCTCGGATCGCGCGCGACCGCGCCGTCAGCCAGGAGAAAGCGAAAGTAGGTTCGAACCGCTGAGATGTTTCGGCGGATCGACGCTGGAGATAGGCCGAGGTCCTTCAAGTGATAGATGAACTCGCGGAGCATGCGGCTCGTGACGTCGCCGGGCGTCGTGGCGCCCTTCACGCGCGCGTAGTCCGCGAGGCGCGAAACGTCGCGATGGTACGCCTCGACGGTGCGCGGCGACGTGCCCTGCTCCAGCGTCAGGTAGTCGCCGAAGCGGTCGAGTTGGAAGCGGAGTAACGCACCTCGATCAGACATAGCTTCTCGCTACCGCGCTACGCACCTTCGCTCGACATGCCGCCGAGAGAGTTTTCGCCGGCGCGAACGATGGTCGCCACCGCCATGCACGCGATCCCCTCGGCACGTCCGATCCAGCCCATCCCCTCGTTCGTCTTGCCCTTCACGCTGACGTCTTCGACGCCCACGCCGAGCACAGCCGCCAGGCGCGCCTTCATCGGCTCGCGATGCTCCGCGATCCGCGGCTTCTCGGCCACGATCGTCACGTCCACCTGCTGCACGCGCCAACCGGCTCCGGCGAGTCGCGCGACCGCGGCTGCCAGCATCTCGATCGAATCCTTGCCTTTGTTCGCCGGATCGCGATCGGAGAACATCTCACCGATGTCGCCCATCGCCGCCGCGCCGAGGATCGCGTCGGTGAGCGCGTGCGCGACGGCGTCGCCGTCCGAATGCCCCTCGAGATGCACGTCGCTCGGAATGGGAACGCCGCCGAGGATCAATGGTCCCGGCGGCGCGAAACGATGGGAGTCGTAGCCGATGCCCGTGCGCGATGGGCGATGGGCGATGGCAGTTGGGCGTGAGTCGATCACGCGGCGACAGTGTCTCTTGGTGGGGCAACGCTTTCCGGCAAGATCGTGTAATCCTGGCGGCGGCGCGCGACCTTGAAACCGGCGTCGGTGATCAGCCGCTCGATCTCCGCCGTCGTCGTGCGGTGCGTCGTGTTCGCCGCCGAGACGACGTTCTCCTCGATCATGAGCGAGCCGAAATCGTTGCAGCCGAACCGCAGGGCGGTCTGGCCGACCTTCATGCCCATCGTCACCCAGCTCGCCTGCAGGTTCGGCACGTTGTCGAGCACGATCCGCGAGATCGCGACGGTGCGCAGATACTCGACGGCGTCGGTCTTCTGCATGTGCGACATGGTCGGCGTGTTCTCGGGCTGCAGCGGCCAGCAGATGAACGCGGTGAAGCCGTTGGTGCGCGCCTGCACCTCGCGCACGCGCTCGAGATGCTCGATCCGCTCGGCGAGGGTTTCGCCGATACCGTACATCATCGTGACCGAGGTCTTCATGCCTTCGTTGTGCGCGAGCTCCATGATCTCGAGCCAGCGGTCGGCACCGGCCTTCTTTTTTGCCACCTGGTCGCGCACGCGCTGCACGAGGATCTCGCCGCCGCCGCCGGGGATCGAGTCGAGGCCGGCCTTTACCAGTTCTCTAATGACCTCGACCGCGTCCATCCGGAACG
>Ga0134127_10000152_pt1 | contig 83605 bp, 68 predicted proteins | sample KB31753_FD_96459 | JGI IMG/M metagenome (GOLD analysis project Ga0134127, IMG submission 96459) | Terrestrial soil microbial communities with excess Nitrogen fertilizer from Kellogg Biological Station, Michigan, USA - KB3-175-3 | ecosystem: Environmental > Terrestrial > Soil > Unclassified ... | reverse complement strand
CTCCAAGCCAGAAGTCCCGATAGGTAAGCCGGGACGACAAGGATGGCTGCCGCAGCCAGGTTTACCTGTGCTGCGGTGGCCAGTCGCACGTTGTGCCTCAGTCTTGCAACCAAATCAAGCAAAGCTCCGACCAGGAACAGTGCAATGGGGAAGTGAATCAACACAACATGTTGCGCATGACGTGCAAAGAGAATGGGGCGCAGCTCCAAAGCGTGTGTCATCTTCTTATCCTTACTGAACAATAATCTTTCCTGTCATTTTGGGATGCATGCTGCAGTAATAGCTGTAAGTCCCGGGCTGGGTGAAGGTGAAGGAGTAGTGATCGTCGGTGTCGAGTCCCTTCGAGCGGAAGGTCGCGTTGGTACTGGCGATCACATGCGGGACGTCGTCTTTGTTGGTCCAGGTTACGGTGCTATTGACCGGAACCGTCACTACCTCCGGGCTAAAAGTAAAGTTGTCAACTTTTACTTCTGTCGCTGGCGTTGGTGCGGGCTGGCCGATGGCGGTGGCGGATGGCAATACCACCGCGAGGATAAGGGCAAGGCCTAGCATTGCGATGAGCAGTTGTGAGCGTGGTGTTGGCACAAAAAATCCTCCATGTTGGAATGAGTGGCTTCGATTACCCAGGTTGTATGCGTTTATTCCAGAGACGAATCCACGAGCGCAAGCGCGTGGCGGTGCTTTAAATAGTCGACGTTGGTGATGCCGAGCACCTTACGAAGCTGGTCGGCGGGGACTTTCAACGGCCCGGGTCCTTCCGCTTGTCCCGGCGCGGGTTGCGGAAAAGCCGTGGAACACGCCGTGTGGAAGGTAACGTGGCCTTCGACCTTCTGCATGGTTTGATGGATGTGGCCGTTGAGAACGGTCACCGAACCAAATTTCTGCAGATAGGAGAGCGCTTGAGCACCGTCGTCAGTGCCCCACCCCCATTGCGGATATACCGTCCAGAGCGGGATATGGGCGAACACGACGATGGGAGTGCTGTGCTTGACGGCGCGGAGATCGTCCTCGAGCCATTCGAGTTGCTCGCGTCCTAAGTTGCCCAGCCCTCCTGCCTTAAGGTTCATTACGTTCACCAGTCCGATGAAGTGGATGCCATTCTTGTTGAAGCTGTACCAGCCTGCACCCTTTGAGTTTCGGGCATAACGTTCGCGAAACATGGCGCCGTCGTCGTTCAGTACGTCGTGCTCGCCAGGCACGAAGAACACTTCTTTGTTCGTGCTCTTCAGGATCTGGTCGACCGTATCGAACTGCTCGGGTGTGGACAGATGTGTGATGTCGCCGGTATGGAGAATGAACTCGGGTGCATCCGGCAAGGCGTTGATTCGATCCACCGCAGCTTTGAGGGTGGCGACCACGTCGGGATTTGCGGGCTTATTAAATCCCATGTGGCTGTCACTGATTTGCACAAACGAGAGCTGGCTTGCGGTGGGTTGCTTTTTCGATGAGCCGAGCTGCGCTCCGAGAGCGACAGATTTCAGCACTCCTGCTTCAACTACGCACAGGGCTCCGGTGCCGGCCCAAGCCATGCACTTCAGGAACCCGCGACGGTTGACGCCGTCATGGTTGTGGTCATGTTCGATTACCCCGGATGCGGTCGCGACAAATTGCTTGTTATCACTCATATTTTTGCCTCTCTGCAGTTTCGATCGGCCTGTTTTGGGCGTGTTACACCTGCATAGACTGGCTGGCTGCGGCCTTTATTCCAGCAAATTTTTGAAGGCTATTTCGTTGCCCTGGGGAATAAAATGCAGAATTCAACAGTCTTATATAGGTGGAGAGAGCATCGGCTTGCTAGCCGCGCCGGACAAAACCCGTTTTGAGCAACTTGTGTTGCCGCATGTGGACGCCGCGGTCAACCTGGCGCGGTGGTTGCTGCGCAATCCTGACGATGCGGAAGATGTGGCACAGGAGGCGGTGTTGCGCGCCTACCGTTTCTTTGGCGGGTTCCGCGGAGGCGATGTCCGTGCCTGGTTACTGCAAATCGTGCGCAACAGCTGTTACACCTGGCTAGAGAGACGCATGCCGGTGGAACTCGTAACAGAATTCAATGAGGAGTTGCATCTGGTGCCATCGCCAAGCCCGGAAACAATTGCGTTGCAGGCCAGGGATCGCGCTAAGCTGCGGGACGCGCTGGAAGCGCTGCCAGTCCGGGCCAGGGAAGTGATCGTGCTGAGGGAGCTGGAAGGGTGTTCGTATAAGGAAATCAGCGAGATCGCGGGTATTCCGATGGGAACGGTCATGTCCACTCTGTCGCGAGCCAGAGAAAAGTTGGCACAAATTCTCGGCGGGAGCGGCGCGAAGGAGGCTTCCAGTGAATTGTGAGTTGAGCGCCAATACGTTGCATGGATATTTTGACGGCGAATTGGATGCCGTGCGCGCGGCAGAATTTGAGAAGCACATGGCAGCCTGTGCGCATTGCCAAACCTCTCTCGCGACCATGAGGTCGCTTCGAGAGGGAATACAGAAGTCCGATCTGTATCAGGGGGCGTCGATTCGACTTCGCACGCGGATAGCAGAAGAACTGGGGAGCGAGACGCGGTCATCGATGGCAAAATGGAAGTGGTTCCTGATCCCCGCAGTTTCGCTGGCGCTTTTGTTGATCGCGGTTCGGATTGGAAGCGTGTTGACGCAGAACAGAACTTATTCCGCCCGGCTTCAGGCGGAGTTAATCGATGCGCATGTGAGATCTTTGCAGCCCGGACATTTGACCGATGTTTTGTCCACTGACCAGCACACGGTGAAGCCCTGGTTCGACGGCAAGCTGGATTTTATTCCTCCGGTGGGGGATTTCTCACAGCGGGGATTTCCTTTGGTGGGCGGGCGTCTGGATGTTCTCGAGGGACGCAATGTGGCCGCCTTGGTGTACGGGCGCCACAAACATCTGATCAACCTTTTCGTTTGGCCGGAAGGCAAAGATCCGGCCGTTTCCGGTGAAGGTTCGCGACACGGCTACAACTGGCTGAGTTGGCGGTCGGGCGAGACGCAGCTGGTCCTGGTGTCGGATGTCGCGCCGGGCGATCTGCGCGAACTGCAGCAACTCATCCAGCACTAGCGCCGGTATGAGAAGCTAGTTTATCCATGCCACAGCTCTCCTCTCCTGAAGCGCAGAATACAGCTGGTTTTTGCGGCTGGCGGCGGCTTGCGCGGAGGTCATGGTTGTGGAGTTTCGCCGTAGCCTTCGTGCTTAGGTTCGGCTACATCCTGATCGCCCATACCTACAAGATTAAAGGGCTCGAGGACAATTTCGCTTTTGGCTGGGAAATGGGCAGGATCGCGCGGGCGATCGCCAACGGGCGGGGGTTTGCCGACCCGTTTGGACTGCCCACGGGCCCGACCGCCTGGGAGCCGCCTCTCTATCCGTACTTGATGGCGGCGGTATTCCGCCTAACCGGTGTGTACACAAATGCCTCCGCCCTGGTGTTGCTCACCCTGAACAGCGTCTTTTCTGCGCTGACCTGCATTCCCATATTCCTCATCGCAAAGAAGTGTTTTAACGAAAAAGTCGCCGTGTGGGCGGCGTGGATGTGGGCCATTCTGCCGTTTGTGATGTTCTACTCTACGCGGTGGATCTGGGAGACGAGTCTCGCAGCGTTGTTATTGACTGTGCTCGTCTGGCTCAGCCTGCAACTGGAAGAAGCTCAAGGCCTTGTGCCATGGGCTGGGTTCGGTGTGTTATGGGGAGTTGCGGCGCTGACCAATACATCCCTGCTGGCGTTTCTGCCGGCGTCGGGGTTGTGGGTATGGTACCGGCGTTCGAAGGCGCATAGGAGTTCTCTTGGCGGAGTGGTGCTTGCCGCCGCGTTTTTTGCCGCGACGATTGCACCATGGCTGGTGCGGAACCATGAAGCATTTGGCAGGTTCGTTTTCATTCGATCTAATTTCGGGGCAGAACTGCGTTTGGGCAATGGGCCGTGGGCCGAAGGCCTGTGGATGCAATGGTTGCATCCCACGCAGGATGTCCTCGAGTTGCGGCGCTACCAGCAGCTTGGGGAACTGGAATACGTTGCCGCGCGAAAGCAGGAGGCGGTTGAATGGATTAAGGCGGATTATTCACGATTCCTGTGGGTGAGCACGAAGCGGTTCATTTTTTATTGGGCTGGCCTCCCACGGCCCGGCACCAACGCCGTAATCGCATCGCTCAAAAATTCTCTATTCCTGGCGTCTACGGTGCTGGCGTTTTGGGGACTGGGAAGGGCGATTCGAAACAAGATGCCAGGAGCGTGGTTGCTCTTCTGGGTGATTTTGTCATATTCGTTCATCTATTACATCGTATTCCCACACCCTCGCTACCGACATCCGATTGAGCCGGAGTTGTTGATACTAATCGTCTATGTGATCTCGGAGGCGAAAATCCGGCAGGGTTCGGCTACGAGGCGCAGTTCATCGTAGGAGCTTATACTAGGACGTTTCTGATGGTCCCGAAAGGAATCTTCCATGGCCTCTCCTGCCGTTGCGTATGCCCGCGAAAATCAGCAGCGTTTCCTGAATGAGTTGAAAGACCTGCTCCGGATTCCGAGTGTCAGTACGACGCCGGAACACAAGGGCGATGTTCAGCGCGCAGCCGAGTTCGTTGCGAATGAGCTGCGCCGCATTGGCATGGAGAATGTTGAAGTTATTCGGGGCAAAGGACACCCGTTGATTTATGCCGACTGGCTGCACGCCGTGGGGAAGCCAACCGTGCTTTGTTACGCCCACTATGACGTGCAACCACCGGATCCCCTGGACGAGTGGATTTCCCCGCCTTTTGAGCCAGTCGAGCGCAACAACAACATCTATGCGCGTGGCGCGGTCGATGACAAAGGCCAGTTGTGGTTAGAACTCAAGGCCGTGGAATCGTTGATGAGAGGGCATGGTGGAACTCTGCCGATCAACGTAAAGTTCATCTTCGAAGGGGAAGAGGAGGTGGGAGGCGAGTCGATCGCTGACTACATTCGGAAGCAGAAGGGAAAATTGAAAGCGGACTTCGCTTTGGTCTGCGACACAGAGCTTTTTGCTCCTGATCTTCCCACCTTGTGCGTGGGGCTGCGGGGACTCCTCTACACCGAGATTGAGGCGATCGGTGCGAAAACAGATCTGCACTCGGGGATGTACGGTGGCGCCGCCCCTAATCCGTTCTTCGCGCTTATTCAAATCATCAGCCGGTTAAAGGATGATCAGGGACGGGTTCTCATTCCGGGTTTTTACTCCAAGGTGAAGGCCCCAACCCCGGGTGAGCTGAAAGCATGGAAGCGACTGCCGTTTAACGAAGAGCATTATCGAAAGACAGAAGTCGGATCGAAGGTCTTGACCGGCGAGCGGGGATATTCGGTGCTGTATCGAACCTGGGCGCGTCCCACACTGGAGGTGCACGGTATGCCGGGAGGATTTATCGGCGAGGGCGCGAAAACCGTAATCCCAGCACGCGCAAAAGCGAAGGTTTCAATGCGACTGGTTCCGAACCATGATCCCGAAGACATTCTGAAGCGCTACAAGGCTTACATCAAGAAACTCACGCCGAAGGGAATTGAGACGAGTATCAAGGTGTGGAGCATGGCTCGCGCCTGCGTTGTGGACACAAACAATAAGTATGTGAAGGCTGCCACCGAGGCGCTACATGGCGTCTTCAAGAAGAACACGGTGTTCATCCGTTCGGGAGGATCCATTCCAATCGTGACCGATTTTCAGGATGTGCTGGGAATTCCCTCGGTGATGATGGGTTTTGGCTTACCGGACGACAATCTCCATGCGCCCAACGAGAAGTTCCATATCCCCAACTTCTACCGCGGGATTGAGTCGATCTGCTTGTTTTTTGAGAAATTGGGCGAGTAAGCCGCAAAAAAGCCTACCAAGAGCACTCTGGTGGCTACCCGGAAAACCGAAAGAGGCTGCCAAAAGGGTGGCAGTCTGCAATGAAGGCTGCGACTCCCCCAAAGGCCAATTACTTAGGTCATCTTGGGTGAGGTACAAATTCGCGGGATGATGGTGCAGAACGTTCTAGCGCCTCGCAGGCGGTAAACCTGCCGGGGCACCAGTATCCAAGGATTTCTGCATGCAAATAGATGATCTTCTGCGAATAGCCATGGAGCGGCGCGCCTCCGACTTGCACTTGAAAGTTGGGAACTATCCTCACTTGCGCATTGACGGAGAACTGGCGCCCTTAACTGAACAGCCGCGCGTCACCGCCGAAGACATGCTTGCGATGGCTTTCAGTATGATGTCGGCACGCCAGAAACAGAAATTCAAAGAGACCAGCGAAATTGATATGGCGTACGGCGTCGCCGGCTTGGGACGCTTCCGTGTGAACGTTTTCCAGCAACGCGGAAACGTCGGACTGGTACTCCGCGTCATTCCCACCAAAATTCGGGCCTTGGATGAGCTTTATCTGCCAAAGGTTATCGAGCAGATTTGCGAAATGCCGCGTGGACTAGTCCTGGTTACGGGCGTCACCGGTTCCGGTAAGTCAACCACATTGGCCGCGATGATCGACCGCGTGAACTCCACACGCGCCGAGCACATCATTACGATTGAAGACCCGATCGAATTTCTGCATCGCGACAAGAAAGGCTATGTCAATCAACGCGAGGTGGAAGTGGACACACCGAGTTTCTCCGGAGCGTTGCGCGCTTCCTTGCGTCAGGATCCGGACGTGATCCTAGTCGGTGAAATGCGAGATATGGAGACGATCGGTACGGCGCTGCATGCCGCTGAAACCGGCCATATGGTGTTCTCCACCTTGCACACCTTGGATGCGGTCGAAACCATCAACCGTATTATCGCGGTCTTTCCACCACCCGAGCAGAAGCAGATTCGTTTGCAGCTCGCGGCTGTGCTGCGCGCCGTCATCAGTCAACGCCTGGTGCGCCGCTGCGACTCCGACGGCCGAGTGCCAGCGGTAGAAGTGATGATCAATACCGCCTATATCCGCGAGTGTATTCTTGTGCCGGAAAAAACGCGATCCATTCGCGATGCCATCTCCGCCGGTACTTCACAGTACGGCATGCAGACCTTCGATCAATCGCTATGGGACCTGTTTCAGGCCGGCCTGATCAACTACGAAACCGCTCTCGATAATGCCTCGAACGCTGACGACTTCAAACTGCGTATGCAGGGCATTTCCTCCACCAGCGATGCTTCGAAGAATGCCATGCAGGCAGCAGGGTTCGGAGGAAGATAAGATCGAGTGGTGTGAAGCGTAACGAGCTGCCGTTTGATCACGGCAGCTCGTTTTTTCTTGCACGACTGTTCTTACTGAACGACTAGTGTCAAGTTGACAGTGTGGCTAATCGAGCCACTCGTGCCAGTCACGGTGATGTTGTAAGTCCCCGAGGGGGTCCCCGGGTCAAAAACCTGAGTACTTGCTGTCGCCTGGTTCGAAGGACCGGATGATCCAGAGCTGTTAACGCCCTTCACTATGTAGTAGTACTGAGTCGCAGGCGATAGTCCACTGTCCGAGTACGGAATGCTGTTCACGCCGGTCCCAATTTGATTCGAGGTGGATGGCGTGAAGCCACTGGTTGTGCTGCGAAAGACGTTGAAGTTTGTAGCGCCGGCTGTTGGCGTCCAGTACAAGTTGATCTGGCTGGAAGACATTGCCGTCGCCGAGAGGTCCTTCGGCGCCGTTGGTGGTGTTCCGCGGCCACCTCCGCCCGTGCCTCCGCCGCCATAACCGCCGCCTCCACAAGCGATGCCCAAGAAAAGTAAAGAAGTGAGCAGGAGGCGCGCTAACGGACGCTTCGTCGCACCCCGGCGGTATCCGATCAAAAGAATTGCCGCGAACGGCAACACCGAGCCTAGCCATGAGTATGGCGAATTGCGAGCTGAGGATTTCACAGCCGACGACCGATTGGAAGCGGTTGTCGAGATCTGAAGGGAAACGTTTCCCAGCGAAGACATCGGGTTCGGCGAAGCGGTGCAAGCAGATTCACTCGGAAGCCCAGAACACGTAAACGAAACCGGAATGGTATTGGACTGAACTCCGACGAACAGCTGGAATTGGCCAGAGCCACCGGGGTAGACGTACGCGCCATTCCCTGGGGCAGTCAATACGAAGTCATTCCCATTTACTGTGACGATCGTGGGATTGGTGAACCAAGTCGGCTGGTAGTTCGCGTCGCCGCTGTAACTCGCGATGTAACCGTCTGTAAACCGTGGTGTGATGGTGAGCGTACCCTGCAGGTCAAGGTTGCCTGTGTTTGGATCGGTAACTGTGGAGTACGAAGCGATTCCTTGAAGACCGCCGGTGGTGGTTTCGGCGAATCCTATGGTGCCTGTGGGTGCAATCGTAGGACTTCCCCCTAGAACAGTCGCCACTAACTTAGTGCTGGACCCAGCATTCACGGGATTGGGCGAGCCTTGGAGGTTTATGGTCGGAGGTGCGAACTGGACAAAGAGTGTCCCGCTCGTGAAGGATGCGGGCTGGTAATTTGCGTCTCCGCTATAACTGGTGGTGATGAGGTAGTTACCCGGCGTCGGAAACGGCGAGCTCGAGCTGGTGAAATTGGCGAGTAAGTCGATCGTCGGAGGATTGCCGCCGGGAGACCAGGAGGAGTACGCAATTGTCCCCGGAATCGCCTTGCCATTGGCATAGAACGTCACCGTACCCGTGGGAGGCACTCCGGAGCTCTGGGACTGAACCACGGCAGAAGCACTATAATTTGCAGCCACCGCGCCACCGTTAAGGTTACTCCACATGTTGGTCGGCGCGGGCGTAATGTTGAGTACCGTTGTTACCGAGCTTGCGTTGTAGCTGCTGTCTCCCGGATACTGCGCTTTCACTGAATTGGCTCCGCCGGGGAACTGTACAGTCATGTCTTCGGTGTATCCCAGGTTGTTCAGTGGATCGGTGCCTGCACCAGCGGGGTTACCATTATCGGTAAGGGTTACGCTGCCCGTCGGGCAGCCGAACAAAGGCAATCCATTGGCCCCTTCACACGCTGTGCCCGAGCTGTTGAGAACGTTCACGCGAAGAAAATAGGGCGACCCGTAGACGGCGGTTGTCGCATTCGAACTGATCATATTTCCTTGCCAATCGAACGTCTCCAGTTGCAGTTGCTCGCGACTGTTTTCCTTTCCTACGGTGACATTCACCGGGACAGAATCGCTTCCTCCAAACGTCGTGTCTCCTGCATAGTGCGCCGTCACGGTGTAGGTGCCGCCCGGAAGCAAATTCGTATTGCTCGAAAGCGAGCCGTTACTCAGCGTGACATTCCCGGCGCTAACGCCAGTACTGGTGAGCAGGGAAACGCTTCCGGTGGGCGTTCCCGACCCGCTGCTGGGCACCACGGTTCCACCCACGGTGACTGATTGGCCATGCGTCAGGTTGGTGTTTGGGGTGAGGGTGAGCGCGGTTGTGCTTGCTCGAAAAGTCGCAGAGGACCAGTTTTGCAGCAGATTACCGACGTCAACTGATCCAATGCCAGTCGCGAGGTCGTAACCTGTTCCCGTGTTGTAACCACTCAATAGGCCGTATTGATGGCCGGCTACGCTGGTTTGGCAGTCCAACGATCCGGTCTGACAGGGAACCTGAATTGTTCCGGTCGTGACATCATGGAAGGCGGTAGGGTGCTGCTGGGCTAGCTTATACAGCACGAAATTTGCGTTACCCTGGCGAGTGCCGGTCTTTTGGTTCACCAGTGCCATGATTCCGGCAAAAGCGGGAGACGACGCCGAAGTTCCCCCAATACCCAGGAAGCCGGTGGAAGGATTGGTTGGGTTGCAGGAGGATCCACCCCCGACGGCGTCAGCCTCGCAGATGACGTAGAAACTTCCGGAAGGCGAGCTGACCGCTGCATAAAGCGAAACGTCCGGCACATCACGCACTCCATCCGACGGCACACCGGGCGCGACTTGCCATGAAGGCTTGGCATAACCGCCTGTGCAACTGCTGGGATTCACTCCATCGGAACTGACGCAGCTGCTGCGGCCACCTGAGCCGCCGAGTACATTGACAAAGCCATCGCCAATGAGCGTGGGGTCGTTACAGTTTGTCTCGGCATTTGTGCTGAAACCGAGCAGGGTTCCGAATACGGGGTTTGTGCAGTTATCGTCCCAGGTTGTTTCAGGGATGTAGCTAAGGGCCGAAGCATGAGTGGTAGAGGCGTTGCTGGTGCTCCAATAGGTGGAAGCGTTCTTAAGATCGTTGAAGTCCGTGCCGCCTACAGCCACATTGTATGGCGTGGATGCGAAGCCGCTCACCTGCAGGCCATGCGTGGCGGGGCCGGGGGCATTGAAGTCATCGCAACCCGCGGAACTGCCATCCCCGGACGAGAGCATAACGGTGATTCCCTGAGCGGCCGCTTGCTGCCAGAGGGAGTTGAAGAACTGATTCCCGGCCGTGCCCAGAAAAAGTTCGCAGAATCCGTAACTTTCGCTCATGACCGGCGCAAGGTTATTGTCGACGATGTATAGCGCGGAAAGGTTCACGCCTAAGGAAGTTTCGGTGGTCGCAGAGACCACAAAATCGACGCTCGCACCTTTTGCAACCGCCCCGGACCATTCCACATCCAGATCGGCTTCGGTTTCTTCGCCGTCGTTAAGTATCCCCGGGGCAATCCCGTTGTGGATGATGTTCAGAGTTGGCCCGCCTTGTTGCCCATAGGCCGGCAGCCCGAAGAAATTTCTGAAATCAGCAACATCCTGCGGATTGATGTCGGTTTCACCGACAATCGCGATTGTCTGACCCGTCCCATCAATCGGCGGGTTTGCGCTCCAAGACGAAGCCATGTTGTAAATCTTGGCGAAGTCGTACGGTCCAACACCATAGCAATGCGACTGCACCCCGCAGTGGCCGCCCAGGGTGAAAAGTGGCGAGCTGGCGGTGAGTTGTCCGGTAGATTGGTCGCGCGAGATGACTCCCGCCGAGTGACTGAACCGTTTCGCCTTGAAATTGTTCAACGCCTCGACTCCCGCCACGGCCGGCGCGAGGGCGGCCGGGATCTGAGGGTCGGAGATGTTTGCCCAGTGTTGCTCACCGTTGGGCAGAGCGAACTGATGAATCTGTGTATGGAAAGCTTGCTCGACCTGGAATTCGATTCCGGAAAACTCAATTACGGTGCGACCGTTGGAGATGCGGGTGATCTGAAATCCGTGCTGCTGCAACCAGCCGGTAATCAACTGAAGGTCCTGGTCGGAAGGACCGAACTGTGCACCATACTGCGCGGGCGTGAGCCAGTTGTGATAGTTCGAAGAATTCTTGTCCTGTTGATCGTCGAGCAGCGTTCGAACCGCGTGCTCCATCATTGGGTCGCGTTTCAAAACCAGCAGCATGCGGTGCAGCGGAAGATTAGGGGGTGCAACCCCTATGTCGAAGACCGGCCGGGCGAGGGGATGCGTATTGCCCGTGAGCGTGACGAGGACGGCGTCATCGACCGGGCGGGTGATCAAAGGCCTGCGCACCTGCTGCGCATCTGCGTAAGTCGCGAGAAACAGAATTAATGCAACGCAAGAACGCGGGAGAGAGATATGCACAGACACCCCTGAGAGCGAAGGCCTCGCGGCAGCCAGCCCATTATTGGTTGAACCTGGATCTTAGTTGCCGGGTGGGGAAGGATCCAGCAACTCTGGTTGACACAGAATAGTGCCCTTTCAGTGACCTACCGTCAAGCATTTTCGGCGACAAATGTGCCGAAATCGGCCACAGCTGGGCGTTAACGAGGACTGTGCAAGGGAGGAGCCGGTGCGACCTCATGGCTGCGGTTAAAGGCTGTATAAATCAGGGCTGCGATCATGATCACGAGGGCCGCGATTATGGCAACGGGTATCATCCGGACGCGAGTGAGCATGCGAATTCGATGCAAATAGCTTGGCAAGGAAGGCTACGGTCGGCACCGGAGAAACAAAGAGGAAGCCATGGAGGTCCCGGGCAGAGTCGAACAACCGACAACGGCTTAGGGAGTTAGGGCTTTCCACTGACTGCGAACCGGATTCAGAACTCAAGGCAGGGAAGCGATGTCAAACGGCAATGATCTGGCCACATTTATTGGGCAACGCCATGAGTGCCGATGCCTGCGCCTGGACAGGAGGAGTTTTATCAGCTACGGCTAAAGCCTTCTAGCTGATACCGTGTCCACCTGTGGCCAGGTGGGCAACAACCTTGACGATCCATAGCACAAGCTGCGTTAACACGACACCCCCGGCAGTGACGCCGGCCCACGTCAAGCTCTTCCACAGCCGATCGTTGCTCACCGACATCCTTGGTATCACAACCGACTGAAAGTTCTTCAGACCGGACGGAAACAGCGTGTAAAACAAGCCTGCATAGAAAATCTTTGCGAAACCGAGCCACTGAACCAGTAGAGCTGAGTGCGGGCCGCTGGTTCCAAAAACTGCGTTGTATGCAGGTAACTGCAGAAAGAGATATCCGACTGAAACCAGCACGAACATAACTGCTTGCGCACGGCAACGTACAACCATGGTGACTGCCATGAGCGCCGTAACGATCACGGTGGCAGCCATTGACGGAGAGAGCCATGCCGCGTTCGACCCGATCAACGGGTTCATCACGAAATTCCAACTTAAGAGCAAGCCATATAGCAGCAGCATGTTGGTATGGGCTGGCCGTGAGTCATAAGATTCGCCCTTCCACATGGATATGACAAAGCCAAGGCCCAGAATCGTGCCCAGGTCTACGGTAGCAAGGACGAACCTCTTGTCCGTGCTCGCAGCAACAAATCCCCAGGCGATAGCAGTAGAAATCCATCGCAGCAGCCAAAACTCAAATGCCCGCTCGCTAAACGGATGCAACTTGAAGATTTCGGGCCGCCATATCCAGTAAACGATGAGACCAGCCGCAACGGCTAATGCCGAGAAAAGCAGGTTGAGTTTCTGCGGATCACTCAAGATTTGTGTCATGGGGGAACTCTCTTTCGGAGTGACGCTACGCCTCGTGGCTGCGTACCATTTGTCTCTGGTATGGATAGTGCGGTAGGTGAGATTAACGTTTCATGTGCTGGAGAAAAATGTGTATTGGAGGAAAGGCGTTTCAATTCGCGCATTACCCCAAGCTCAGGCTGGGGCCCCAGTCCTACATGCGATTCGTCCGGGAGCCCAACATCGGTGATTCCAGGTCGAAGGCCGCTATGACCTGATTTAGTTACAGATTGCTGGGCTCATCAACGAGAGAGAACCGTTGTGCGTGGAGACTTTATCAATCCACCTGCACTGTCTACCTCAACGATGGTTACAGTGCTGAAGTCTGGCAAATATAGGTTCGTGTGGATCGTATTGCCGGGGAAATTGGCGAGCTTGACTCCACCGGACCACAACTCCATTCGACGAACCGATCCACTGGCCCCCGTACTGGCCGCACTAATCGTCGTCCACGGAGTGGTGTGGCAAGAGCCCGGTGCCGGATCACACACATTGACGCCCGGGCCGGATGGTGGGTCGCAGGGCTGATTCGCGGTGTTCTGAATCGTGACCATAAGTGGGCTCGATTTGAGATAGGCACCCGTACTGTCAAGCTCGACCACGACGAGGCGGTGATTGCCCGAGGTCAGACTCACTGGAGAATCAAAGAGGTTACCCGACGCCTGGTTTACCTTCTGGTAGTCAACCCACACCTCCATGCGCTTAACCGCGCCGCCCGCGCCTGTGCCTGACGAGATAACCTGGAATGGGGAATCGATTGTAGTAGTGTTGTTGAAACCGACCGGATGACATATTTCGAACGCCCGCGGTCGTTGGTGCTGGACAATTTCCGTAAGCCGCGGTCCCTGCGGTCGGTGTCTGGGCAACGATCCCTGGAAAGAAGGTAAGCAAGGAAAGTAGACCCAAGAGACGAATTTTCCCCCAGAAATGCATCGACATATTGCCTCCCTCACAAGCGGACGCTTTTACGGGCGCCTCCAGTCGATCGAAGATCCGCTATTCACGGAAGCGACAGGATTGTTCGTTTCTATGAACTTGACCGCCCAATCGTTAACACAACTCAAAGTACAATCGCAATCGGCTCGATCAGCGATACCGCGTGTATCGCCAACTGTGACGGTATCCGACAGTTGCTTAGATTAGACCAGGTTCAGTTCGTCGGGGCTGAGGTTACGCGGCAGGTGAGTGGATCCCAGAAAGTTTGGGCAAAGTGAGGTGCAGCCACACCTGGCGAGTAACGAAACAGTGCGACTAGATGAGTTCCTCGGTTCGTATTGCTATTTTGCGTTTCAGTGGGAGACACGAGCGCCCCGGGCACCGATTGTCGTTCTGGAGAAGTTCCACTGACGAACCTTGTCGATGAGCGATAGAGCGATTTGACGTTTGCACCCAAGTGGAGGCCCAATGAAATCCGTACGAGTTACTTGCCTGATCGTAGCCGTCGCTCTGCTCGCGGCAGCAGTTTGCGCGCGGGCGCAGCAGGGATCTGGAGCGAGTGCAGCGCAACAATCGGCCCCATCCTCTTCGATGCCCGCACCTTCCCAGGCCGCCGGTCAGTCAGCAAAGGTGACCGCTTATACTCTGCCTCCTGATCTTTACGAGAACGCACGAAACCGCAGCCGAATCCGGTTTCGCCTCGTCTTGATCGGCTTCGTCTACGGACTGATCGTGTTGTGGTTCATGCTTCGTTGGCGAGTCTCGTCCGCATATCGCAACTGGGCCGAGCGCTTTTCGACGCGACATTTCTTGCAGGCGGTTGTCTTCGCTCCACTTATCCTGATTACCATTGCAGTGCTCACGCTGCCGCTCGACATCTACGGAGAAGTGGTCGAAAAGAGATTTGGACTTTCCGTTCAGGGCTGGAGATCGTGGAGTTGGGACTGGATCAAAGCTGAAATTATCTCGGTGATCATAGGAACAATTCTCGTCTGGCTGCTCTATGCCGTCATTCGACGTAGCCCGCGGCGATGGTGGTTTCACTTCTGGCTGGTAGCGCTGCCGATTGGCCTGTTGCTGGTGTTCGTCACTCCATGGGTCATTGATCCGCTCTTCCACAAATTTGAGCCATTGCAGCAGAAAGATCCTGCATTGACGGCCGCGCTCGAACAAATGGTGCAGCGGGCCGCCTTGGACATTCCGCCGCGGCGCATGTTCTGGATGGATGCGGGCGAAAAGACCACCGAACTGAATGCTTACGTCACGGGTTTCGGCGCGTCGAAACGAATCGTCGTTTGGGATAACACCATCGCGAAGATGAACACGCCGCAAATCGTTTTCGCCGCCGGACATGAAACCGGACACTACGTGTTGCAACACATTCTCAAGGGGATCACGTTCTTTGCCTTGTTGTCCCTTTTGCTGTTTTATGTCGGATACCGCTGCATCGGATGGGTACTGGCCCGCTGGGGCGCGGGTTGGGGAGTACGTGGCCTTGACGACTGGGCCTCGCTGCCGGCACTGATGTTACTGCTCTCAATCCTCTCGTTCGCTGTCAATCCGATCGCCAGCGCTGTGAGCCGGTATTTTGAGCACCAGGCCGATCAATACGGCCTGGAAGTTACTCACGGCCTCACGCCTTACTCTGGACAAGTGGCAGCACAAGCGTTTCAGGTCTTAGGCGAAGTTGATTTGGCCGACCCTGATCCGAACCCCGTGGAGGTATTCCTGTACTATGACCATCCCACCATTTCCGACCGCATTCGTTTTGCGCTGACCTACGATCCATGGTCGCAAGGCGGACAAGGCGAATTTCTGAAGTGATGGTATTGAGAGTCCACGAAGCAGGGGATGATTGGTGTTGCTGGCGCTAGCGATAGCTGCTGCTTGGGTAATTGCAATCTTTACCCCACTGCGGTTGTTCAAATTGGTTAGTTGTTGACGGCATATCGCCATACCGTATCGTATTCAGCCACTCAGGAATAGAGTATGGTATGGGCTGCGACCGCCAACAATCCAAACTCCCCAGCTCGCAAGGCCATAGCAGAACTCTCATAGTTGCGGATTCGAGCTGGTGTCCAGAATCGAACAGCGCTGCCCATGCGCGTACATTTCTCGCCGTCAATGCTTGGCAAAGGCAGTCAGAATCAGTCGTTTATGAGAGCCGTTCACGGCAACCAGCGTGCTACCAATTATTTTGAAATCCCCGGAGCACCTCATGGAAACCCTCATCCAAGATTTACGGTTTGCGGTCCGTATGCTGGTCAAGTCGCCGTCCTTCAGCCTGGCTGCGATCGTTATTCTCGCGCTCGGGATTGGCGCGAACACGGCCGTGTTCAGCCTGGTTGACGTCGTGCTGCTACGTCCTCTGCCATTCGCAAATGCGCATCAATTGATGCACCTGCGGCTGACAGATCCGAAAGAGGATATCAATGGGGAATTCGGCGATGCCGATTTCCTCGCCGCTCGCGAACAGCAGAAAAGCTTTTCGCAGATCGCGGCGTACGCTCTTGAACAAAGCGGCTTTTCGTTCAGCAATGGAGGCGAGGCACAGCGCGTGAGGGGCGCCTTTGTGACGTCGGGATTCTTTGATGTGCTCGCGATCATCCCGGAGCGCGGCCGCGGATTCATCGCGGCAGACGATAATCCGACGGCTGAGCGGGTCGCCATCGTCAGCGACGATTTTTGGAAAAGACAGCTGGGCGCGGACGCATCCATCGTCGGGAAAAGCATTACGTTGAACGGACGCCCGGTCACCGTGGTTGGTATTGCGCCGGTCAACGTCCGCTTCCCGAGCAATGAACCCCTAGATGTCTGGCAACTGATGCGAATGCAACCAGCGGCAGGGCGTCCACCGTATTACCTGTCGGTGTTTGGGCGTCTCAACCCTGGCGTTTCGCCACAGCAGGCCGCCGAAGAGCTCACTGCAATTTCGAAGAGCGTCAAAAAGCAGTTTCCGAACTCGTTGCCCACAATAGGTCGCGTTGAGTCTTTGCAGTCACGATTGACGGGGAGAGTGCGGGATGTTCTATATGTGCTTCTCGGAGCGGTAGCGTTTGTACTGCTGATTGCGGTGGCCAACGTCGGCAGTCTGCTGCTGGCTCGCGCGACAGCTCGGCGCAAGGAGATTGCGGTACGACTGGCGTTGGGCGCATCCCGCCACCGCATTTTGAGGCAATTGCTCACCGAAAGTGTGCTGCTCGCGGTGATAGGAGCCGGCTTCGGGATATTGCTCGCGATTTGGGCGCAGCGCGCTTTCTTGGAATTCCAGAGCACGCTGAGAATCCCGTTTGCTTATGAAGTTGGTCTCGACTGGCGTGTGCTGCTTTTCACGGCAGCCGTGAGCACTGTCGCGGGCGTCATGTTCGGAATCGCGCCAGGACTACATCGCAGTGTGGGCGCACAGTACGAAGTGCTGAAAGATGCAGAACGCGGCAACGCGGGGGGGGCAGGACCGCATGCACGACGTGCGTTGGTAGTCGCGGAATTCGCGATTGCGCTTGTACTTGTCGTGGGCGCTTCGTTGCTGATCCGAAGTTTCGCGCGGTTACAGGAAGTGAACCCCGGCTTCAGTCCAGACCACCTCCTTACGGCGCGAGTCACGCTTCTGGGCGCGCTGTATCGTGACGACAAAGCGATCATCGCTTTCTGGGACGAGTTCTTGCGTCGAGCGAATCGTCTTCCAGGGGTCAAAGCAGCCTCGCTCACGATGGCGCTTCCTCCAAACCTGCTCCAGCTCACAAATCCATTTGCGGCGGAAGGCCAGCCCTATGACAGGTCCCGCCCACAACAACTCGCGGAAGAATCCACCGTGAGTCCCGGGTATTTCACGGCGCTTGCCGTGCCCATCATGATGGGGCGCGAATTCACGGATGCGGACGCAACGAGTCCACTACGACCGATCATCATCAATCGCACGCTCGCGGAACGATACTTCCCGGGGCAGAACCCGATCGGAAAACGGCTGCAGACTGGCGAACCTCGTCCGGAACCGCCGGATGAGACGATCATCGGCGTAGTCGGCGACGTGAAGTATTCCGGGCTCGACGCTGAGTCCGTGCCGCAGGCTTATAAGCTCTATAGCACGAGCGGATGGGCGGACTTTAGCCGGTCGATGTTTGTGGTCTTGAGGACGGACCGCGACCCTTCGACTGCAATCTCAGGTCTGCGAAACGAGCTCGCTGTTCTCGACCGCACTCTGCCGTTGGCGGATGTCTCAACCATGCGCGAACGGATGGGCCAGTCGGTTGGCCAACAGCGATTCCAAACGCTCTTGTTGGGATCGTTTGCTGGGTTTGCGCTGCTGCTGGCGTGCTTCGGAGTGTATGCCTTGATCTCGTACTCCGTGGCACAACGCCAGCGCGAGATCGGAATCCGCATAGCGATGGGTGCCGCCCGCGGCGACATTCTTCGCCTCGTCCTGCGGCAGTGTCTGCTTCTGTGCGGGCTCGGGATCGGCGTCGGACTGATCGCAGCAACCGCGTTGGCGCCGACGCTTCGCAGCCTGCTCTTCGGAGTGTCGCCGGGAGATCCGGTTAGCTTCGCTGCAACCGTCGCTCTGCTGGGCGGGGTCGCACTAGTTGCGGGCTTCATCCCCGCACGGAGAGCGACAAGCGTCGATCCGCTGGAGGCGCTCCGATACGAATAAAGGAACCAATCATGCAATGTGACGTTCCGGGATTCCCGCCGCGTTCCCGCTCGAATCGTTCTTCACGCCCGACCCATTGCGAATAGTTGCGATTGCGAATCTTGGTGGTCCATTTCGTACTGAGGTCGGCACCACAACTGTTTGCGAGCGAGGCTGACGCGAGTGGGATAGACACGGGGACGCATCTTCCACACCGGTCTGTACTGTCGCACCGCTGTTGACATACGATGTCGCGATGGATTCCAAGAACTTCAATCGTAGGGATTTCGCCAGGGTTGCTGGACTCGTCGGTCTTGCCAGCGTCGGAGGGTCAGTCGTATCTCAAGGCCTCTACTCTGATCCCGATAGGGCAGACAGAGTGCATCATTATGTGTTCTTCAATCGGGATCGGGGACGAATACACGACGCCGCGTTTCTCCAAGCTAAGGCCTTTGAAGGTGCGCAGTTAAAATATATCTGGCGGGAGTTGGAACCACAGAAGGACAAGTACGACTTTCGCGAAATCGAACAAGACCTGGTCTTTCTCCACTCAACGGGTAAAAGGATGTTCATCCAGATTCAGGATGCCTCGTTTGACCCCGCTATCCTCCCGTTTCCCGGATATCTGATGAAAGACCCCGCGTACCGCGGGGGAGCGGATCAGCAATACGACATCACCGACGAGGACGAGGAGCACGCGGTTCCTGCTGGATGGGTGGCGAGACGATGGGACAAGGTTGTGCGGGAGCGATTTCACCGCCTTCTTTTGGCACTTGGGCGGGAGTTTGATGGCCGGATCGAGGGGATTAACTTGCCCGAAACGGCCGTTGATTTCGGGACTACAGGGCGGCTGTTTCCCAAAGGCTTCACTCCAGAGATCTATTGCGAAGCCATTGTCATTAATCTGGCGGTCCTGAAACGTGCCTTTCGCAAGTCGAAGACGATTCAGTACGCAAACTTCATGCCGGGCGGCAAGTCGAACCTTGAACGTGTCTACCAACGGGCCAAAGAGCTGAAGATCGGGCTTGGCGGTCCAGACCTCTTGCCGTACAAGCCCGGCCAAATGGAGAATAGTTATCCACTCATCCGCCGGTATGCGGGTAGCGTCCCCACCGGGATCGCCGTGCAAGACGGCAATTACGAGTACAAGGACCCCAAGACGGGCCAGCAAGTGACAATTGCCCAACTCCTCGACTTCGCAACTCACTACCTTAGAGTTGATTACGTCTTCTGGTGTACCCAGGAGCCGTATTATTCCGAGCAGTTGATCCCCTTCCTTCAGCACGCAGCGCCCTGGGCTAGGACTTGGAGCCAACGCGGGTCATCATCAAAACGGTTCCCGCTCAGGTGACCGACGCCACGGAAAAACTAGAACAGATACTCCCCGAATCTTTATCTGGCAACGACGTGGCGCCAAACGGACCGAACGCCGCGGCATCCTCTGCCGTTCACGCGCGCGTTTCCTTCCAAATGGAGTGGGGGCCCCGGGCAGAGTCGAACTGCCGACCAACGGTTTAGGAAACCGCTGCTCTATCCATCTGAGCTACGGGGCCAACATCAATGAATGGAACCGTTTAACGATGATTTGTGGGATCCGAAAACCCAGCAAAAACGCGCGCCAATTCAGGCTTCCACGCTATCCATTCTAACAACCTTTACGTTGGCATTCCGCACAGATCCCACTAAGACATTCCGATCGAGGGGAAGGGAAGACTAAACCATAGCTTCATTTGAGGAGCACAAGGTTGATCACCGAAGATTTCTGTGCCCGAGGCCTTTTCACTGGATTTCTACAACAATACCCCGCGGAGCACCGACCTAGCGGTCGGTCACGGTCTCAACATCTTAGCTGGCCACCTGTGAATCGGAAGCAGCCATACCTCTAGACTTCGCCGGCCGAAGCACCCTTGCGTGCAGTCGTGGTTCATGCGGGGCGTGTAGTTCCCGATTCGCTTCCGGCCGTGACTCGAGCAACGCACTGAGGTTCGAACTCACGGATTGGCTCATCAAATAGAACAACAGTTCGACCCGACTCGAAACGCCCAATCGGTCGAAGATTTTGAACATGTAGTTCTTCACTGTGTAGGGGCTAATACCGAGTTTCTGAGCAATTTCCCGATTGCTCATTCCTTCCGCGAGGCAGCGCACCACGTCTCGCTCACGGTTCGAAAGTTGGCTAATATTCGAATTGAAAGGGCCTGGCAGCATCGTTCCGGCAAGCGCCTGAAATACATACCCTAGTTCCTCGTTGCTCGCCCATATCTGCCCTGCATGCACGACCCGAATGCACTTCGAAAGATGCTTCACTGGGGAGCTCCTGCAAAACACACCACGGGCGCCCATGCGAAAAGCGTTTACCACCTTGTTGGAATGGGAGCGATCGAGAAGGATGACGACTTTAAGATTGGGGTTGGCAATGCGCAGATTCTCCAGTGCGTCGAGACCGCGATCCGAGTCATCGCCCAGACTTGCGCTTAGAACCAAAACATCGGGTTGAAGCTGGGAAACGCAGGACAGTAGTTCGGATGAGCTACAAGTCGAGTAAATGACCTTCAGACGCCGGTCGCGTGCAATTGCACTGGCCAGAAGCTCGGCGTGTATCGAGTTATTTTCGGCAAGCACGACGCGAACAGCTTGCCCGGGTTGCGGTGACGCGCCCATATCTTCCCCTCTTTGCCGTATCCCATTTTGGGTTGCCAGATGCCTTCTTCTCACTCTTTGTCACCAGATTGTGCGTTAGACACCGAGTTCGTTTCATCTGGGGGAGGGCGCAGCACACCTGTCGAGTGTCGTCCTATGTATGACCCTCGCCCTTACGAAGTCAAGTATGATCGAACTTTGTTACAGAGAAATTGCAGATGTGTACATTTTCCTTAAATTGTTGCCAATGGTTTCGCGACTCGGCATTTCCGATGGCATCGTTCTGCGACCTTCTTGCTAGATGTTTTCGCGCCCGCTGTCCGATGCGAGAGTCATCGTCGGCACAGTTTCCCTCGGAAGCTACGGGGTTTGAGCGCATTGCTGCGGGTTGTGTTTTCGCTCTTCGCGGGTCGGCGGGAGCTGCTCCCACGGTGGTTGCCTTCCGGCTGCTTATGCTCCCTGAAACCACTCGGTTGCAGACCCAATAGTTTCGACTCTCATTCCACCGATCGGCGATCGAGGAACTCTGCAGAGTCCGGAGCGTAATGGCCGGAGTTGACCGCAAGAGGGAACCGCCTGACAGGGCAGCGCCAGCAGGAACGCGAATGGGGTGCCTAGCCGGATCCGCTCCATGGTGAAGTGGTGATCGAGCCAATACCTTAAGCTTTCGCTCGGCTGGGGGAGTTTTAAGACCAGACGCCCAATTGACAACCGCCCAAGCCTAGCAGCATTGCACGGCAAGGGCGGTTGTCATATTCGAGTTCCGACCCCCGCGCGGCACCTCAATGACTTCATCCTGCCAAAACCCGGCAGCGAGAAGAAATCAATAAGGGATCCAAGGTCGGGCAGCCGGGTTGTCGCTCACTATCTACGGCGAAGGAACCAGAACTCCTACTGGAGCAGAATAACCACTTTCGCTATTGGCTGAATCAACTGCCGTCACCACGTAGTAGTAGGTCTGTCCCGCGAGAACAGTGTTGTCGGTCCCAGTCGTTCCGACGTCCAGGGCGGAATTAAGCTTGGCATAGGGACCGCTCGAAACCCCAGACCGATAGATGTTGTAGCCGACCACGTTCGCAGAGCTACTCTGGTTCCAGTTGAGCGAAACGCTATGCTGCGGTGCCGCCGTTCCGGACCCGCTAAAGCCCATCGTAATTGGCGACGTGGCAGCGTCGCTTGCAAAGGCGAGATTGCCGGTAGCGGAGCCGGTCACTTGAGGCGTGAACGTCACCGTAAACGAGGCACTTGTGCCCGCCGCGATGGTCTGGGGCAAGCTGACGCCGCTGACCGTGAATTCCGGATCACTGGTCCCAATGGAAGAGACGGTCACCGAGTTTCCAGTTGCCGCCAGACTGGCTGCTTGACTCAGGCTCTTTCCCACAATCACGGAACCGAAGCTTAAGGAGCCGGGGGCAACGGACAATTGGCCCTGGCTTGCGGCAGCTCCTGACAGCTGCACGTTCAAGGTTGAATTTGTTGCGTTCGACAGCACTGCCAAGTTGCCGGATGCGGACCCTGACGTAGTTGGATTGAAGGTCACGTTGAAGGTGTAGCTTTGTCCTGGACTCAGGGTTACCGGTAGAGCGACTCCACTGGTTCCAAAGCCAACGCCCGATGCCGTGATCTGGGAAACGGTGACGGAGGTCCCGCCGGAGTTCGAAATCGACTGAGCTACCGATTTGCTGCTGCCCAACTGCACTGTGCCAAAATTCAAAGCGGTTGGATTCGGCACTACCGATCCCGCTCCAGTTCCAATGCCTGACCCCGATAGCGGTACGGTCATTCCCATGCTGGCCAGGTTGCGTCGCTTGTAATACTTAAATGTCAAAGACAACGTTCCACTGACGCTCCCCGCAGCCTGCGGACTGAAAGACACTGGCAAGGACACGCTCTGCCCGGCACTCAAGTTCGCCGGCAGAGACGACGCTCCTACCGTAAAGCCACTTCCAGATGTGGCCGTCTTGGACAGCGTGCACGCGATTGATCCGGTGTTGGTGATGACAACCGCCTGGGTTTGCAGGTTTCCGACTGAAACGCTACCGAAATTGACGGCGCTTGGACTCGCGCCAACGGTTGGGCTGGTCCACTTGGACTGGTAATTTTGGCCGGTCGCGAGCAGTGGGGTCCCATACGTCATGAGTCCCAGCGCTGCCATGCAACAAATGCGTATGCTGCGAGCCTGAAAATGGTTCGTCAAAGTGCGCCTCTTTGCTCCGTGCTGCAGCACGGGGGGAAGTTGATTGCAATGCGCCCTCTGCCGAGGTGCAGGGTGCGCATAATTCCCATGTTGAATCAGTGGGAGGAATTGGGATACATCTCGAAAGGACACCACCCGGTAGGAATATGGTTCAAGTGAGCTCTGCTTCGTCAGGATAGGGGCACCGAGAAATGATTAGTACCTTTGCGCCCATGAGAATCGTTCGATGGTACACGGCGATCAGAAACTACATCGGCATCAGAACGTGTACTGGTGAGTTTTCCCTTCAAAGCTTGCTTCGAGTAGCGTCATACCATGCATCCCCCCGATGAGCGCCAGCGCAGAGAGGGGCGTTATCCTCTAAACCTATCCGTCAAAGTAAGCGTTCCCCAATGCTCGTTAATCTGGGCCCAATCCCAGAACATTAGCTCACGTGGAATTCTGCTCACTACCGACACCCCAATTCAGAACCATTCACGAGTTGATCTCTCGGTCTACTTGCCGCTGCAAGCGGGGATTGGTCTGTCCAACGTTGGAGAAGTGGTGAGAGTCGAACAGTGCAAATCCGGGGGATTCGTCATTGCGGTCAGCTGTGAGCAGCACTTCAGGCTGTCACCGGTTGATAAGCGAGTGTAGCCGTCGGGCGTCTACCGATCTATCAGCACTCGCTGCTGGTTGTCGCACCAGCTAATTCTTGACATGTTGATCGAGAAATCCGAAGACATCGTCTTCCCATGCTGGGATGTCTTCGTACAGCAAGTTGCGTCCGTCGGCCGCGGTGAGACCGATTTTCGGATAAATCTTCAAACAGTTTGGTTTGTGGAGACGTTCGAGCTCTATCAGGATCAACAAGCATCCCCCGTTTGCTCACGGCGTTTATGGATGAATAGCTACTTCAGTTCTTCGTTCAATAAATTCGCCAAACGTACCCCGGCAAGTGCTATTCGTTTTCGAGCGAGCGCCTTAGCCTTGGTCTTATAAGCGGGGGTGAGGGTGAACGGTCCACCACCCATCCCTATTGGCGCTGTGTAAACCGTTTGCTTGGCAGCCGCAAAGCTTTCGCTAGACCAATCTGCGGCGTCTTTCTTTACGGTAAGCGTCGCATCGGGACTTGGAAGACTGCGTCCAGCTACAACTGCGCTGTTGGCCCTGGAACTGGTCCCAAGGAGGTCATCCCAAAAGCCATGCAACTCCGTCTTACATGGTGCGGAACACAACTTAACCAGATTGCCACCATGATCGCCATCAGTATTACTGCTGCTGACCCTGGTCGCCGCGTGCAGCGGTTGGTGGATATCACCCACGAGGTGTTCGAGCCAGACCAGATCGTAGGATTTCTTTTCGTCGGGGTCGTTTGAAGACAACACCGACCGAAAAGCTGCAATCTGCGTTTGAGCGTTGGGCGTCGGCAGCGCGGGAAGGGCCGTGCCATCCGTAGAGAAAGGTGTATCCACAAAGTGCCAGTACTTGTGGTGCAAGTGGTCAGAATAGCCGATATTTTGCGAGGAGGTGGCTCCATCGGGGCGATTGCCGCCCTCGGTTCCGTCGTCGGTGTACCCGGGTTTGCTCTTGATGGCGTCCGGCCATGTTGCCGCCATCATGAAGATCAGCATCTTGCGCTTGGCTGCGGCAGTGCCGCTCGGCACCGCCGCCTTCCAAGTTTGATAGTCGGGATTTAGGCGTAAGAGCTCAGCCACTCGTGCTTTGGTAGGCGTGTTCAAATGCTGATACGCAACGTATGCGACCGCCATGTGACCCTCATCGTCCCATGCAAGCGCTGGCACATTGAGGACGAGAGGCAAGACCGACAGAGAAATAAGCAGCTTTCGGACACCGGACATGCACGCCTCCAATCGCGAACTTTTAAGTTTTCTCTGACCTAAAGACTTAGTCGACTAGACGAACGACGGTGGGGAAGACGACAACATCCTGCCACATGAGAGTGGCTAAGGCATTCGATTCCTCCTTATGTTCTGTTTTTGTAACAAGAAGGGATGGTCAAAGATCCTCGAAAGTTTCAATCCGCACTGCGGAGGCCTCCTAGGGAGCCCTTCATGATCCCAATGCTAGAATCCCCGGCGTGGGCGTCGACCCAGCAATTGTTGAGTAACTGCAGGAAGGGCGCAAGGCAATGGCACTCCACTGTACCGCTAAACGCGCCATAATCACTGGAGCGCAAGCGCTCAATGACCAAAGTTCAGGACAAAGAAGAAGTGAGATCTCCAGAAGTTCGGCGCCCCAATACTGTGGTATTTGATTTGGGCGGTGTTTTGATCGACTGGAATCCACGCTATCTGTATCGCAAACTCTTCAACGGAGACGAACCGGCGATGGAAGACTTTTTGACGAACATCTGCTCGCCCGCCTGGAACAAACAGCAGGACGCCGGGCGGAGTTTTGCGGAGGGCTGCGCCTCGTTGAGGGCGATCTATCCTGAAGCGTCGCACCACATCGACGCCTGGTTTGAGCGTTATGACGAGATGCTCGCCGGTCCAATTCAAGGAACTGTCGATATTCTTAGCGAGCTACGCCATCGCGGTGTTCCTTGCTATGCGCTCAGCAATTGGTCAGCCGAGACATTCCCCTACGCGCAAAGGCGTTTTGAGTTCTTGGAGTGGTTTGAGGGGGTTATGCTGTCGGGCAGAGTCCGACTGGTGAAACCGGATCAACAATTTTTTCGCCTATTTCTTAAGACCTTCACAATTGACCCCGCCGATGCGGTCTTCATCGATGATCTGAGGCCGAACGTAGAAGCAGCGATAGGTGCCGGCATGCATGGAATTGTCTTCGGCGATCCTCCAACACTTCGGAAGGAGCTGACGAAGCTGGGCCTCATCTCCTGAAAAAATCTAAGGACCTCCATGTTTGCGTCCGTGGGTGGACAGAATGCCACTCCAGAGCAGGCGCAGGTCCACACTACCGGCAGTCCTTTGTCGCGCAAGCCAGGATTGCGGGCGTCAGCCGGTCCATTGCGAGCACGTCATTCTGCAATGTGGACCCAGCGGTCAGACGGGCCCGCCGGTTCTGCGCCCAGCAGCTCTCGTCCGACTGCGCGCATACGGGATAGAGTTTTCCCCATCCGGTTGCGAACTGAATCCGATCCCCCGATACACCCAACGAAACAAGTGCGTCTCGCACTGCTTCGGCGCGCTTTTGGGAGAGGCCCAGGTTGTAGGCGATATCACCGCGCTCGTCGGCATTCCCTGCGATCGAAATCGCGACTCCAGGATTCGCTTTCAACCAGTTGGCATTCTCTTGCAGCGTTTGCTGTGCCCGATCATCGAGGTCGTACCGGTCGAAGGCAAAGTGCACATCTTTCAGATTCTCTTTTACTTCCTGTTGCTCGGCTGGACTGGGCTGGACCGTCGAGCGCGTTTTTGTGATTTCAATCTGTTGCGCGACCGTCCCCTGCTGGGCTGCGGATTGCCCCTGCGTGGGGTTTGACTGCGAGAATGCTGCACCTGTAAGGAAAACTCCTGCTACCAGTGACAAACTGAGTCGGCTCATAGATAGAACCTCTGTGTTCACCTCCGATGCCGAACCGAAGCGAGAGGTTTACGCGGGTGTCTGCATCAGAAGAAGGTAAGGAAGTGAACTCAATGTTGCTGCAAGGCACTCCGGGCAGAGCAGGGAATTCAGTTCTTTGCCGAATCTCGATAGGACTGGTCGGTTCTCAAAACAGGGTGTCGTCCTCAGTGGCAACTGGCAGTAAACCCACGCCACCCGGCTTGGTCTCCGGTTAGGTTGGTCGTTCCCGTGATCAACAGGCCGCCGGGAGCAATGCCATTCGCTTGGGTCGAAAAGGCACCAGGAACAGCAATGGTTTTGAACCCCCCGCCGATGTACATGAAGGCTCTCCCCTGTTCCAGCGAATGATCGAGTCCTAGGATCACGCCAGCGTTGCTGATTCCAAACAGCTCTGTTCCGGTAGTGTTTGGGAAATCCAGTGTTGCCCATTGATTCCCGTGGTAGATAAAACCATGGAGCGTGCCGTTCGAAGCAGTGTAGGAACCCACAATCGCTCCCGTGTCGTTGATCGCATTGGCGTATGTTGCCTGAGCACCGGGATAGTTGATGCTGGTCAGACCGCCGTTGCTATAGCGTTTAAAGCCATGGGCACTTTCGCTTGCATCCAGATACCACCCCACGATGCTGTTGAACTTGTTGATTCCAGTCAAGGTGGTGCCGAGCACAGATTTGGGATGCACGAACGAGGTGAAAGTCGAGCCACTTAGCACGAAGCCTTTGGCCACGTTGGCGGTGCCTTGTGTCGAGTATGTCCCGACACTGACTCCACCATCATTGCGTCCCCTAAACAAGGTCGAAAATGAATTGGGTGCCAAGTAGTACTTCACACCTCCGTTTGAGTATCGGATAAACCCGTCAAAGGGAGGAGCCGGGTAAGGGAACGTTGCTTGCCCCACTACGGTTCCATAATCGTTCACCCCAAACGCCTCGTTCAGCGTTGGGTTCGTGGGGTCCGCGGCGAGTTGAAAGATCTTAAACGTGCATGATGCTTGGGTCTGCGCAATGCCCGGGACAGCGACCAGAACCATGGCGGTAACGAGCAAAGCGATGCGGGAAAAGAAAGTAGTTAAATGCGACATTTGAAAAACCAGCTTTCTACCCTGATTGGCTTGTGGGATGGAGTGCGACCCACGAAGGTTGCTGACCTTACTGCCTTGTTACAGAAAAGAGAGGAGCAACTCTAAGGCATCGCATGGCTAGAACTGCAAATTGGTGGTGGAACGGAGGAGAAGGTTGACTGAAAGCAGAGTTAGTCAGCAAGGGGAGTCATTCAGCCGTAGCGGCTTTTGTTGTGCGCTTTGGGGACCCGAAATGAACCACGACGCTATGAGGCGTGTACACCAGCGGACTGCTTGAAGGAAAGGTGACGATCAGTTTGCCATTTTTGAGTTCAGCGCCATTGACAGCGCGAACCTGGTCTGAATTTGAGGTGTTCAACTCGTATCGCGAGCCGGCGATGCCAGCAATTTGGAGTGTGAGTTCGTCGTGGGCCGTATTCCATATCTCGGATATGATTCGCAAATCACGACTGGGGCTACCGAGCGGCGGAAGCGAATGGGAATAACTAATAGCGAAGTCATCCTCAAGCTTGAGCCGCAAGGTTGCTTTCCCCGTCTGTAGTGAGGCATGCACGACCGCGTGGTGGTCGGCGGTGTTGTCTTCGATCTGGAAAGGAATCCTATGTCCATTCATCTCCGCGCTGACCACATGCGCGCGGGGGCTCAGTGCGGGCGAGAATTCCAGCTGAGTGGTTCCGCGACTCTCGATTTCGAGAGTGATCTCGTCGAGGTTTCTCCGGTACGAGAAGTCCAGCGTCGCATCCCCGACTCGAATGTTGTGTAGCGAAAAAGCCGTCCAATCAGCTGGAACATGTGGCGAAAATGTCAGCCTATGGTCAAGTGCGTTCGTCTCCAAGCCGAAAAGCCCTCGCAGCATTGGACTGATCACCATGGCGGCGGACCAAATCTGGTGTGGAGAGCTGGTGGAAAGCGGCTGATAATAGTCGCCGGACAGCACTTCTGTGACATGCCCGAGCGATCCATCCAGCACCAGCAAAGAATTGGCGCGAAGATTCGAATACGCTGTTAGCGCCTGATGGTAACGATATTCGCCAACCGACGCCCATCCTGTGAAAAGAGGCCAAACCGAGCCGTAGTGATATCCGCCTGGATCATAGCGAGCTGCGTTTGAGGAAATGATTCGCATGCCCCAGTCGGTAAGATGTTCCGGAGCGGCCAACTTTGCGATCATGGAACGAGCCTTCTCGGGGTCGAGTAAGCCGAACCACATCGGCACGGTAGCCAGAACACTGGGCTCAATGACCTTCTGATTGTTTCTGTCGAGTGCGAATGCATAACTGCCGGATTCGGCCGACCAGAACGCCTGATTGACCAACTGCTTCTGTTTCGCGAACTCGTCAGCGAGTTGCTTGCTGATGGCGTCCTTACCCGCGACATGCGCCAGGTTCGATAGCGCAGAAAGGGCCTGCGCGCCAAGGCCACTCTGATAGAACTCAGAGTTCACGGGCAGTAATGGGCCACCCTCGACCCAGCCATGACCAAGTCCGAAGTTTTGCGGCAGACCTTGCGAGTCGTATGTCGAGCGCAGGAAGCGGTAGGCCTTCCATAGGCTATCCCATTTGTCGCGTGCAAAATTCGCATCCCCGCTTTCGGTTACATAGTCATTCGCAGCAATGATGTACAGCGGAGTGGCGTCCACTGACGCGTACGGATAGGGATAGTCGGTGAACCAATTTACGAAGCTTGCGCCCTGAGCAATTTCATGAGGAATCCGTCCATCAGCCCGCTGGTACTTGGAGATGAAATCGATGGCTGTGCGCGTGGTAGCGAAATCGCCCTCCGCATTGAGGGCAAGGGTTGTCCAGAATGAATCGCGCCCAAAGAACCATGCGAACCCAGGGCGCTGAGTGATCCCGGAAGTTCGATAGCCTGCTACCAGACCGGTGCCAAGGTAGGGGTTTGTTACCAGTCCCTGTATCGCGCTGACTCGCGCCCAGCGATAGGCTTCTTGCAGTTGGCGGTCAGGCAACTCAATTTGTACGGTGCGTGATAGGTAATCGCCGTAGTACCTTGCAGCTTCCTTCAGCAATGGCGAGTAATCATTGACCAGATGTTTGTAGGTAGTCTCCGCTTCCCCCCGTCCATTCACAGACCCAGCAACGACGACAAGCTTGGTTTCGCTCCCCTTGATCGTCGTTCCGAGGCGGAACGAGCTTTGCTGTGAAGCTGAATAGTTTGTCTGATATTCTTCGGCAGACACGGACGCAGAAGGCGATCCGATAAGCGCTGAAAATCTTTTCGTCTCCTCGCCGAAGTAAAAGGCGCGCACCTCCGCCGCCCACTGACCATACGTTGCACCCAGGCCTGCGGGCCATTCGAGCTGGAAATCACGTTCGAATGTAACCTCAATCTCGACAGGATGTACGGTTTCGACTTGGAAGATAACAACCGCGCCCTGCTCCTTTATGGGAACAAAGAGAGTTTCATCGACCGAGAAGTCATCGCTGGCATAGTGGATTGTGCTCGACTCCGGGCGCACGGTTACAGTTCGCACCAGGGTTTCCGCTGGAAGACTTCGACCATTGCTGAGGAATTGAACATGAAAATTTCGGAAGATCTTGAGCGGGTAAACCCAGGCTTCCAAGTTTCCACCTTCGTTTCCGAAAAGACCCGCGCGTTGACCAGTAGCGCAGAAAAATTCCCATGGCCGAGCAGGGCGTGAGAGCTCCAGATCAGTCGAGGCGGCGCCAGGAGCGCAGCACAGCACACTCATCACAAACCAAGAAAGCAACCTTCTTTTGGCCAATCGACGAATCATCTCCGGGCAGGTGTTGCTTGCAAGCTAACAGTTGGTCCGTTATAAAAGTAGCGGCGCATTTTAGCACGAGCCAAACTCGGGAAGGTATCCCCCTTTTGTTCTGGTCACGCCGCTCGTTCCTTCATTCTTTGAGCCGTTCCGCGCTGGTCCTTCCTCTCGAACGAATTCTGGCTTTGGCGCCGCCGGCTCTGCGATCCACCCCGGAGGGGGCGCCGCAGAATTCCTTGGGAGCAAGCTTCGTCGATGTGGCGCGTGCCGCTGGACTCAATGCCAAAACGATCTACGGCGGCGAACACAAGAACAAATATCTCCTCGAAACCACAGGCTGCGGGGTCGCGTTTTATGATTTCGACAACGACGGATGGCTGGATATTTTTCTGGTGAACGGCTGGCGGCTGGAAGGTTTTCCTGCCGGCCAGGAGCCCACCTCGCACCTGTTTAAGAATAATCGCGACGGCACCTTCACGGATGTAACTTCCAAGGCTGGTCTCATTCATCACGGCTGGGGGCAGGGAGTCTGCATCGGCGATTATGACAATGACGGCTTCGACGATCTTTTCGTTAGTTACTTCGGCAAGAACGTGCTCTACCACAACAACGGCGACGGCACCTTCACCGATGTGACGGACCAAGCGGGCGTCGCCGGCAACGGCAAACGCTGCGCGAGCTCGGCATCGCATACTACAAGAAGAGCGACTACGCGCAGGCGATTAACTCCTTCAAGCAGGCGATGCAGGAGAATCCCCAAGACAACGAGGCCATGCAATTGTTAGGTCTCTCCTATTATTTGGCGGGCCGGCCCGGGGATGCCATTCCGCTGCTTGAAAAGGTTCAGGCGTGGTTTCCGCGGACCAACGTGGACGCAGCCTATATTCTGGGTCAGTGCTATATCCAGACCAAGGACTATCCGCATGCTCGGCAGGCGTTCGCCAGGATGTTCGGCTTGCAGCCTGAATCCGCGGGCAGTTATCTCCTGACCGCACGCATGCTCTTCCGGCAAGAGTTCCAGCCCGTGGCGCTCGAATACACGCAAAAAGCGTTGGCTATTGATCCGAAACTTCCTCTGGCGCACTTTCTCGCCGAGCAGATTCATCTCTTCCAGTCGCAGATCGAGGAAGCCATCGCAGATTTTCAAAAGGAAATAGAGCTGAACCCTGGTCATGCCGAAACGTACTATAAGCTCGCCGACGCGTACTCGCGCATTCAGAAATTCGACGATGCCGAAAGGCTCCTGCAGCGTTCGATCTGGCTCGACGCATCATCGACCGGCCCTTACATCCTTTTAGGAAAGGTACTAGAGAAGAAAGGCGAGCCCGATCTAGCGCTTCGCGCGTTGCAGCGTGCGGCCGCGATGGATCCTAACAATGCGATCACCCATCATCTATTAGGACAGACGTACCGCGACCTCGGAAAGCAGGAAGAGGCTGAGCGCGAACTCAAGATCGCCAGTCAACTTCAGGCCGCGAGCGATTCGCAATGAAGTCGTCCAGCACGCTGACGTTCATCAAGGGCGTAGGGGGCTGGGATAATTGCCGCCGGTTAAGATCGTGAAGGGCGCTCCAGCGCTACGAACTCTCAGCAGCGCCCTAAGATCCAAAAATTTGAAAACCAGTTTGCGAAGCTAAGCAACTGTCAAGAATGACAGGTGCACCCGGACGTATGTTTTGCGCAGATTGGCGCTTGCTAAATGGCGAGACTGGCGTAATATTTTTTCCACCGTTTATGCTTTGTCCACCCACCAGCCCGAAGAAGTAGTCGAGAGAACGTGGTTGATCGTCAAGGATTCGTAAGAAGACGCGTTCGTGCGCAACTTTATCGTGAGGTTGGGCGTTCCATTGGGTTGGAGGGTTCCTTGGCTGAAGCGTCAATTCGGGTTTTGGTGGTTGACGATCACGAGTCTTGGCGTGGCTTTACGTCAAACATTCTTCAGAGAGTCCCAGAATTGCAAGTGGCTGGCGAAGCCTCTGACGGTGTACAGGCGATTCGACTCGCGCAGCAACTGCAACCCGATCTGATCGTGCTGGACATCGGACTTCCCCAATTGAACGGAATTGAGGTTGCACGAAGAATCTGCTTCCTGTCTCCAAAGTCCAAAGTTGTTTTCATGAGCGGAAATCGTTCCAATGAGATCGCTAGGGAAGCATTGCGCACCGGCGGCTACGGCTACGTAGTCAAGTGGGCGGCCGCCAGTGACTTGTTGCCGGCAGTCGAAGCAGCGCTTCAATGCAAGCGGTTCATCAGCGCAGGATTGGACGGCTGCGAGCTGTCCCACTCCCCGAACAATGTGGAATTCGCTAGATCATTGAGCACGCAGAATCTTCATCATCACGAAGTAGGATTCTATTTTGACGATCAACAGTTTCTTTCCGGCGTGGTACGGTTCCTGGGGACTGCTCTAAGGGCAGGAAATCCCGCAATCGTCGTGGCCAGCGAATCACACCATAATCAGTTGCTTCCAACCTTACAGGCATACGGTTTGCATGTAGATGTGGCCATTGAGCAAGGCCGGTATGTACCGGTAGAGGTGGTTGACGCGCTTTCCAACTTTATGGTCAACGATATGGTCGATCCGAGTCGGTTTGTGAGCACGTTTGGCGGCCTCATACGTAAAGCGGCAGAATCCGTGGAACCGGGTCGGCGCGTTACGATCTTCGGAGAGGGCGTGCAGGTACTCTGGGAACAGGGAAAGCGAGCGGCGGCAATTCAAATTGAGAAGCTCTGCCATCAGATTGTGGAAGAATATGATGTCGATATTCTCTGTGGGTATTCTGGTTATAACGTCGAAGGTGTACTGCACAGTGACATCATCTTGCAGCAAATCTGCGCGGAGCATTCAGCGGTTTATCCTTGGTAACCACTTCGGACCTACCCTATCATCCGCTGGCTCTGCGCTTCCAACGGCACGCGAACATGGACGTGCGTACCGCCCATTGGTTTCGATTCGATAGCGATAGACCCATTCGCCAATCGCGCGCGTTCTCGCATACTGGTCAGACCCAACCCTCGACCGGACAATGCTGATTCCACATCGAACCCTTTTCCTGAATCGCTAACCAGCAAATGCAAATCGCCTCCCTCCTCTCGCAATTGTACTTTTGCTCGTTTCACCCCGCTGTATTTGGCCGCGTTGTGCAGGGCTTCCTGCAATATCCGGAATAGCGAGAGGCCGATTTCAAAAGGTAAGGGACTATTCACGTCATTGCTGAAGTCGATCTCCATCTTCTGGCGCTCGCCATACTCCTTGCACCAGCTTCTCATTCCCGCAACGACGCCCAGATACTGAAGTTTTGAGGAATGCAGCTCGTGCGAGAGAGCCTGTACATCGTTTGAAATCTCAACTATTTGTCTTCGCAGTTCTTGCGCACGGCCCTGAGAAAATACAGATGGCTCATCTCCAAGTTGTTCGAGTTCCACCGCCAACAAAGCGAGTCTCTGATTGATGTCGTCGTGAAGCTCTCGCCCAATCCGTGCCCGTTCCTGCTCCTGAGCATCAAGAAGCTTTCGGGTTATGTCGGAAAGAGCCTTTTCCGCTTCCTTCCGTTTTGTGATGTCTAAAACTTCACCAACGAAATATTGCGGTTCACCGTTACTGTTTCGAATTAGTGATGCCGTGCTTTCAGTGTAGACAATGCGCCCACTCTGATGTAAGCAGCGCTTCTCGAACCATTGGAAGCCGCGCCCCTCTGTGAGAGCTTCTCGTAACTTTTGTGAAAAAGCGGGCCAATCTTCCGGGAAGGTAATCGACTGAACGGTTCGTTCCAGAATCTCTTCCTCGGCGTAGCCCAGGCAGTCGCAAAATGTTCTGTTCGCGCCCAGAAAACGCCCTTCAGGTGAGATGATGACCATACCCACTCCAGCTCCTCGAAAAACCGTGCGGAACTTTTCTTCGCTTGCCCGTAGCGCAGCTTCCGCCGATGCCCTCTCGGTGACGTCCATCACCATACCCACCAGCCGCAAAATCCTCCCTTGCTCGTCGAAATAAGCCTGACTATTCCGGTCCACCCAGATCACCGCGCCGTCAGAACGTGTCATACGATAGCTAATTTGGAGGTAAGGGCTTTCAGGACTGAGGGCGGCAACCGCAGCCCGGAGTCTTTCTCGGTCCTCGGGGTGAACCTTTGCCAATACTTGTTGTCCAGACATGGGCGCCGCCGCATCGACTCCAAGTATCTTGGCGGACTCCGGCGAGCGCACAATAAGGTCGGTAGCAGCATCCCATTCATACGCGAACATCCTTCCCGCGTGTGCCGCGAGACGGAAGCGCTCTTCGCTACTGCGTAGGGTTTCCTCCGCCAGCTTGCGGTCGGTGATGTCGCGGGCGATACCAGAACAGCCCACAACTTCGCCGCTAGCATCCTTGATCGGAGAAATGCTCAGTGACACATCGATTCTCTTACCAGCCTTGGTAATACGAACCGTTTCAAATTGGCTGATTTGACTGCCTGTCCTCAACGTTTCAAGAATCTTGTTCTCCTCATCGTAGAGCTCAGGCGGGACAAGAATGGTGACAGAGTTTCCGATCGCCTCACTCGCGGAATACCCGAAAATACGCTCCGCACCCGGATTCCAACTCGTGATGACGCCGTCGAGAGTCGCTGAGGCAATCGCATCTTGAGAAGATTCGACGATGGTCGCGTATCGAAAGCGGGTTTCTTCCGCTTTTTTCTTCTCCGTGATGTCCTCAACCATAGCAACTACGAGCGGAGAAACTCGATCTTTCAACAAGGAAACGCTTAGCTGTCCCCAGATCAGCGAGCCATCGCGCCGAAAATAGCGTTTTTCTAGCTGGTAATGATCTATTGAACCGGCTCGCAATTGCTGAAAGAGTGTCCAGTCCTTCTCGGCATCTTCACGAGGAGAAAAATCGACACAGTGTTTCCTACACAATTCCTCTTGACTGAAACCTAGAAATGAAGTGAACGCCGAATTTACGAACAGCGGCTGCCCTTCCAGATTCTCGACCACGATCCCGATGGGACTTGCGCTGAAAATATCTCGAAATAGATGAACGTCAAACACTGCGGCTTCTGTCTTTGGCGGCATAGGACAAGGTGTATAGCACTAGTGATCTAGCAGCCGCAACATGATTCACCATCCTTCCACTTTTGTACCCTACCCGAACCCCTAAGACCTGTTGGCATCAATTGCGCAGCTGTCGGTTTTGACACTTGCTTTTCGTCCAGGTCGAACTCTCGACAAATAGTGTCTTGCCATCGGCGCTATTAGAAGGTGTGCGGTTGTTCGGCCCTGGTAATGTCTAAGCTAAATATATCTTGGAGATACAAACAATACTGAAAGGCACAGGTTAATGAATGACTGCTTTATCCATGGTTATCCGTGGGAGCATAAAGTGACTCGGTGCCCGTGGCACCGAGGGCCCGGATTTCATGGATTGATACTTCCTTCGAACCGAGCATCTCGAGAAATCGACCGACCACTAGCGGAGGGAACTGTTTCGCGAATGGCAGCCTCTTCCTCAGCGATGCTCAAGCTGCTTGTCGCTGCAACTGGTGTTGGGGTCGAACTCACTCCTTTCTTCCAGATGATTAGGTGATGGCGGCAATCTCCGGTTCAGGGGTGAGACGGGCCATGCTGGGCCGCATCCCCTTTCTCTGCCAGGGCCGCGTAAAACCCTGCAGCCGCCGGTGGCGTTCCATGGCGGAGACAGTCCCCCTGCAAGAGATTTTTCAGATCGTAGTTATGGTTGCGGTTCTGACCACGGAGGGCGATGCGCTCGCGCTTGCGTTGCCGTTTCCCGCGCACAAAGCGGAACTCGCCGCTGTCATACGTCTGGACGGCTAGCCACCGACCGTATAGGTTTCGTCAACAGCTACAATTGCCGGGTATGAGACTACTGGCAAGCCCGTACTCTCGAGCGGCACTTCAGGCGACTCTCCTTGTACTGCTGGCCAACCCGTGCAGTGCTCAAGTAATCCACGACGAGATGCAGCGAATTATCCAGCCTTATGTCGATGCGCAAATGTTCATGGGAAGTGTATTGGTGGCTAAGAATGGAAAGGTCATGCTCAGCAAGAGCTATGGCATGGGTGACTTGGAGTGGAACATTCCAAATTCTCCCAGCACGCGATTCAATATCGCTTCAATGACGAAGCAATTTACCTCAGCCGCGATCTTGCTCCTCGAAGATCGCGGAAAACTAAAGACCGATGAGCTTGTGAAGAAATACTTTCCAGACGCGCCACCATCCTGGGACAAGATCACCATTTATCACCTACTGACGCACACATCCGGCATTCCCGACGATGCCGCGAAGTATGAACCCGGCACCCCAGACAAATTGGTTTTCAATGACAAGCCTCTAAATTTTCAGCCAGGTGAACGATGGGCCTACAGCAACCTGGGATACATCGTGCTCGGTTACTTGGTAGAAAGGATCGCTGGACAGACATATGAGGACTTCGTGCAAGAGAATCTTTTCAAACCCCTGGGAATGAACGACTCGGGAATGTTTTCCTTTGTGAATGTCATTCCGCACCGTGCGTCTGGCTATTGGCCTGGCAGTAATGGGATCGAAAATGCGGATCGCAGCTTCGATACCAGGCTCGGCTTTTCGTCGGGCTCTCTCTATTCCACAACCGAAGACTTGCTCCGCTGGGAGGAGGGACTGTTTCGCGGCAGGGTATTGTCGCCTGCATCTCTGCGCAAAATGACCACGCCCTTTAAGAACGACTACGCCTGCGGCCTGCATGTAAATCGAATTAACGGGCATCCGGTGATCGAACATGACGGGAACAACATCGGCTTTAACGCAGACATGGCCTATTACCCTGAAGATGCGGTGGCCGTTATCGTTTTGGCGAACCTGAATGGCACAGTCACGGGCGAGATGGCGAGGGCACTGGCAGCGGTCGCCCTCGGAGAAACACCTCCGACTCCCTCCATACATAAGGAAATCTTGTTGTCGAAGAGCATATTGGCGAGGTATGCAGGGACCTACCAGTTTCCGCAGTACAGCCTGAAGATGGTACCCGAAGGCAATCATCTACGAGTGGAATTTGATAATGGTGGAATACTTCCAGTCTTTGCCGAATCGGAAACTAAGTTCTTCTCGAAGCCATGGCCCACTCGATTTGAATTCTCAAAAAACGATCAGGGCGGGTTCACCGTTCTGAAACGCTTCGAAAGCGATAAAGAGGAAATTGGTGCAAAGAAATAGCTCGTTCGACAGCCCCGAATCGCACTGATCTCTTCGATTGTTGAAACCAACGACATCACGCCTGGTCGATCGAAGCCAGTCGTGGATGCTTCTGGATCCAGGGGGGACGTGGTGGCTGCAACGTTGAGATTTACGTCTTTGTCTCCGCACTGCTTGGGGAGAACAGCTTTGTAAATTGCGGTTTCGTCTGCGCTCAAAGCGGTCGTGGATTTTGCGGGCTTCTGACTCTTGGGAGGGGCAACGTGGTATGACCTGCGCGAGATTTCCGAACCATGGGGTAAGAATGATCTCTCCCGGGATGCGAAGCCCCATTTAAGTTATTCCATCCCAACGCCGCGAAGGTACATGGTTTTCGGTATTGCACGTGCTTCACCGAGAGGCTACTCTGTCGGCATCCAATGAACCCCAAACGTACGCAACAACCCATCGAAGGTCGTTCGCTCAGCATCGAAGAAGTACGGATCGTGAGTGATTTGCGGATCATGCACGCAAAGGTTGATGAGCTACACCATCTCGTGTCCGCTCTCAAGATGCGTCACAATGAAGCCGACATCGTAAAGTACGCGGATCAACCGGTTCTCACCGAGGACATCCAGAAGGTAGACAGCATTTATCTCTGGTTCGTGAAGGTCAAGGAAGAGAACATCGCTCAACGGAGCTAGGCACTAAGGATTTCACGCACAGCCGCAATCAATTTCTCAGGTTCCGGATCGATAGATCGGTCGGCATTCTGCATCGCTCCTTCGTGCGGTCTCAGCAGAGCTAGGATTGGGGCCTTGCAGTGCTGCCGAAAGTGCGAGATGATGCGCTCCTTGTCCTTCGTTGGAATCGAGTGCCCAAGGATCGCGAGATCGAAGTTCACCACGGGGGCTTCACAAGCTTCAAGTGCCGCAACGAACCCTTCCGCTGAAACAACTTGGTAGCCCATCTGCTGAAGCATAAGTTGCCTCGTCCAGAGCAGGGGCGCATCGTAGGAAATAGAAAGTATGCGTTTCGCCATAGGCCAATGCAGGTACTTACCTGGAAGAAGCCGGGGCTTGGTCTTGCTCATAGACGACGCATGGCTCTAAGCCCCGGAGGTTTTCAAAAACTAGCTGTTACTTGCCCTTAACCATAGAGCAGTGAGTCGAAGCCGTTTTCCATGTACCCGAATCATTGATCCAGGTGTCGCTGCAGATGACGGTTCGTGCCCGATGCGTACATCAGCCGTGGTGAACACGTTGAATCCTGCGCTTCGCAAGACCGCATCCCGAAGCCACAACAATTCGGGATGCGAGCCGACGGAGATAACTTTCAGCTTTTTCCGGGCCATTTGGGATAGATAGGCTTCGCCTCGTCCGCAGACTGGCCCTTAGCTTCCTTTTCTTGCTGTTCGCGCAGCAGGCGCTCTTCCTTGGTTTCAAGAAGCTGGTTGATCTCTTCGATGAGTTTCATGAGCTTGTTTGCGTCTTGCTCGTGAACAGCCTGCTCGCAGAGCTCTCGCCAACGTTTTTCCGTTTCCCCACGCATGTAGCTCTATCGTCATTGTTTTCGGGGTGGTACGGAAGCGCCATGATGTGCCATTTTTACGGCGCTCAGATTGGACTGGTAGATTCGGAGGCACTATCGCCAAAAGGCTTCTCGTCTGTCGTGAGCAGCCTGTCCAACAGCGGCATCTTCGCGCGCTGAGCTTCGACAAAATCTACTCCCTCCGCCGTGATTGTGAACGCTGCGTTATCCGCGCGAGCGATATAGCCTTTGCTTCGAAGATACCAAGCCGTGAACTCCAAATACTCGCGTGGGAACCCCAATTGTTTTTCAAGATCGCGAAATGTGAGTTCTGGTGCAATGGGATTTGAGCGACGTTCAGAATACAAAATAGCAAGCACAGCCAAGCGACGGTTCAACTCACCCTGAATGCTATCCATAAAATCAATCCAGGTGCATAGCGGCTGCGCGGAGGACTGTTGAAGGGCCGTGTCATACGCAGCCCGGCGTTGTGGGTCCGAGAGGACCTCATAGGCTTGCGTCACTAGGAAAAATTTCTCGGCATTGCCGGTTTCCGCGTTATCCGGGTGAAAGCGGGAGGCCAGAAACCGATAGACGCGATGGATTGTTTCTGGCTGTGCGCTTTGGCTAATCTGCAGGAGCTCGTAGTAGGTCGAAGTGTCCAAGTTAGGCGGAACTTTACAGCCTTGACGTAGACTGGTCAATTCCCTAAAAGTTGCAGTGCAGATGTTTTACCAAGCCAGCTTGCGCTTTTTCTTCGCCTACAATGTTTCGGACGGCTGGCCGTCGCCAGCTCGATATAGCGAAGATTCGCGCTTCCCTGAACGTGAAGTGTCCACTATGCGGTGCAGAGCTTGCGCCGAATCGGCAAGTACGTATTGATTTTGAGCATTTGCGGTGTCCAAGTTGCGGAGGGCTATTCAAGGCGGAGAAGGGAGCAGGTTAAGATTTCTCTTCGCTCGGAATCTCCTGTAGCAGTTCCTCGATCTTGTGAAAGACGCTGCACTAACGTAAACCAAAACCTTCCTTAAAGGAGTTACCTCGTATCCATTGCTATCTGCTACGTTGGAACAGGTCGCTTCTATTTCGCCCCCCCGGTGCATCGCATTAGATGCCACAAAAGCGACAACACTCTCTGCCATTTCAGTGGAGGTTCGAAGGTGTCCTGCAAAGAGTGCAAGTCGGAAGAAGTTGACAGCTTCACGAGTGAACTGGCGATTCACTTTCCCGGGTTGGATGGTCTCAATAAACCTGTAGTGTGGGCTTTTCCCAAGCTGCAGGTGTGCCTTCATTGCGGATTCACCGAGTTTACCGTTTCTGAAAGAGAACTCACCGTACTCAGAGAACACAGACCTGGAGCCGCGAGATGAAATCGCGCCCTTCCCTAAGCACGAGTCGCGCATTGGCAACCGCGTGCGCCGCTATCGAAAACAGCGCGCCGTAAAAGCTCCGTGTACCTCTGGTGTACCTCGCTGTAGCGATTTTGGCTGTTTTGGCGAACAGGGCAGAATGTCGGCGAGTAGCACCGGAGTAGCACCAAAACAAAAAGCAGAAAGCCTCTGGCTCGGACGCAGCCTGTAAGCCTTGTATTTGCTTTATGATATGGCGCGCCCTGAGAGATTCGAACTCCCGACCTTCTGGTTCGTAGCCAGACGCTCTATCCAACTGAGCTAAGGGCGCGGAAAAGAACTACCTAGGAGGATGGCGTTGATTTCGAGTGTTTCCGCCTTGTTCACTGCACCCAGATCTATTGCAGACCTGAACACAACCCTTTTGAGATTATCACAACCAAAGGCACTTAGTGCGAGCAAGGGGTTTGTCGATCCCAACTTCGAGAGCGTTCTGCGCTCAAAATCCATAGCGTCAGGCAGGTGACCGCGAGTGCGATGGCGAAACCAGCGATGAAGCCGAGCCCGATGGAAATGACCTGGTGATTGGGAGCTTCCTTTCTGATACCGTGCTGCTTGTACTACTGCCGCGGTGAAGAAGCAGGTTTCTCGAACACCTTCGGATCGACCTGCGGATTTAGCTGGACACTGGTGAACTGCGAGGTGCTCGAGTCTTCTCCGTTCTGCTTGTTCGCACGGTGGAATGGCAGGTTCAAACCCTCGACAGGTCGCCAGTCGGAGAATGTGGTCTCGGTGTTTTCCGGTCCCGAACGCCCCATCGACTGATAAGTCTCGCGAATAATCCTTCCGCTTTGTGGATCGACAAACCAGCGCATGTCAACTCCTGGTCCGGAGACATCGACGACCGCCATACTGAGGTCTCCGGATTTTTCCGTGCCCGAAGCTGAAAAGGTAAATGCCGGATCGGAGACATGCTGCGCGATATAGATGAGGTCACGGCGCAACTGGGCCATGCTCTCGTCGCGGCGCGACGGCGGAAGTTCCTGCACCACTTGGCCTCCCGAAGTCACGAATGCCGCAGTGGGACTGATGATCATTGAGAAGCTGCCCTGCTGCATGGTCATGTCTACTTTCATGTGGTCGGGGTACACAATGGTGCTCTCGGCTTGAATCTGCCCTGGCATCGGGCCGGTTTTCTGCTCGAGCGTGAACGCTGACTTGAGCGACTTCACACTGTTGATCTTCTCCGCACCTCCAAGTGCCACTACAACTTTGGTGGCGAGAGCCTTCCCCTCGGGATTGGACTCCTTCTTTTCTCCGGTTGCTCCAACACTAGTCTCCTTGGTGCTGCTTTGTTCCGGGGCGCCGGGGGGCGGTGGAATCGTGATGTCGATGTCCTGGACTGGCCCGAGCGACGCAAGCGGCTTGTCGAACTCTGCTGGATTACCGGTCACTAGCACCGCCAGCTGATCTTTGTGGAGATACTTGCTGGCGACACGTGCGACGTCGGCGGTTGTCACTTTTTCGATCCCGGCTCGGTATTGTTCCAGGAAGTTGGCGGGATATCCGTAGAACTCATACGCCATTCTCTCCTGCAAAACTTTGCCGGGCGTGTCGAAGTTGAAGACGAAGTTGTTCAGGATCGTATCCTTGGCACGCTTGATCTCGTCGTCCGTGACGGGCTTTGTCGTCTTGAGCAGTTCCATCTGCTCGTACAGCGAGTTGATAGCCTGGACGGTCGTTTCGCTTTTGGTCGCCATGGCAAGCTGGGTGACACCGGGGTGATCGAAGCGCGTGCCAATCCCACCACCCACCGCATATGCCAAGCCTTGGGCGGTCCGAATGCTCTGGATCAGGCGTGCCGAAAAACCGCCGCCGAAGGCTTCGTTGAAGACCTCGATTGCATAGAAATCGGGATTGCGCCGCGTGGTGCCTAGGCTGACCATACGAATCCAACTCTGGTTCACGTCTTCGCGCTTGACGAAGTAGTACCCGGGCTTCGCCGGAGTGAATTGAATATCCGGCGCTTTAGCTGCCGGACCCTTTGCCCAAGTCCCGAAAGCAGCACGGAGCTTCGCTTCCATCTGCCCGGAGTCGAAGTCCCCCACGATCCCCACGATGATGTTGTTGGGGGAGACATACTTCTGGTGCCAATCGAGCAGGTCCTGGCGCGTAACTGCATCGACGGTCGAGTATTCCGGTTCGCGAACGTAAGGATTGTCCCTGCCGAAGGCGAGCTTCATCGCTTCGCGACGCGCCACCTCGCTCGCTTCGTCGTTGCGGCGAGAGATGGAATCTGCTGCCTCGCGCTTGGCGAGTTCGAGTTTGTCACCGCGAAACTCCGGGTCGCGAAGAAGGTCGCTGAAGACTTTGAATACGTCGCTGAAATCCTCCTTCAAACAGGAGAGGCCGATCGTGGTCGAGTCTGCGTTGCCGCCAGTTTCGACTTTGGCGGCGCGAATCTCAAGATAGTCGTCGAGTTGGTCGCCGGTCTGCGATTTCGTACCACCCGTCCGCCAAACTTCACCGTAGAGCGAAACCAAACCGGTTTTCAGAGCGGGTTCTTCGCGTGAGCCTCCGCGAATGCGTGCGGTCGCATTGATAAGTGGTAACTCGTGATCTTCTTGGAGAAATACCACCAATCCATTCGGAAGCTCGATGCGTTTCGGTTCCTGTGGGTGAAACGCCGGAAGTGTCGGGATCGGAATCTTCTTCCAGTCCTGGGAACTCGCAATGCTTGAAACCAGCAGGACTAGCCACCAAGGACACAAAGCTGCACGATGGAAGAACTTTTTCATTGTGCACCTCCGTTGCTGCCCTTCGCACTTTCGATGATGGCGACGGTTCGGTTGGTGGAAACAAAAACCTGACCCGCAACCCTGCGAATATCTTCCTTAGTGACTGCGTTGATCCGATCCACTGTGCGAAACAACTCTCGCCAATCTCCGTAGAGCGTCTGGTATAGAGCAAGGTTCGTGGCCAGACCCTCGTTGTCATCAAGACTGCGGAGCAGGTTCGCTTTCGCACGAGTCTTCACCATCTTAAGTTCGTCGTCGCTGATCTCTTCCTTTCTTAGGCGGTCGATCTCGGCGTGGATGGCGGTCGCGACCTCCTCGGGGGTATGTCCTGGCATAGGTGCGGCGAAGAAGTAGAAGATGTGAGGATATTTCACACCAGGGAATCCGGTGCCGCCTTCTGCTTCGGACGCTATTTTCTTGTCGCGGACCAGCGAACGATAGAGGCGAGATGTGCGTCCGCTCGAAAGCAGGTCGGCGAGCGCATCATAGACTGCGTCGTCCTTATCGCGATAGTCGGGCCGGTGATAGCCCTCGAGGTATAGGGGCTGCGACCTCTCATGCAGCACCACGGTACGCTCGGAGTTTTGAGGAGGTTCGGTCGTGGTGCGTTCGTCGGGCTTCGGCTGCGAGGGGATCTGGCTGAAGTATTTCTCAATAAGGCTCACGGCTTGGGCGGGATCGAAATCACCCGCCACCGCCACCACCATATTGGAAGGAATGTAGAAGCGCTCAAAAAAGTTCTTCGCGTCGGTGGCAGAAAACGAGTTCAGATCGGACATGAAGCCGATGCCCGGTCGGTGATAGGGATGCGCAGAGAAAGCGGTTCCAATGAATTGCTCGATCATCCTACCAATGGGGGAGCTATCGGTGCGCATGCGGCGTTCTTCCTTGACCACATCGCGTTCTTTGTAGAACTCCCGGAAGACGGGATGGATGAAGCGCGAAGATTCCAGATAGGCCCAAAGTTCCAGCCGATTTACCGCGAAGGAGTAGTGGTATTCGGTGTGGTCGGCTCCGGTGGAGGCGTTTACGTTCTCGCCGCCGTTGCGTTCGATGATCTCGCTGAATTCGTTGGGAACCACATATTGCTGCGCGTCTTTGATGGCATCTTGCCACTGTTGCTCGAGCTGCTTGACCTTCTGCTCGTCACGGCCCACCCGTTTGTCGCGCTCGCTCAGATAAGCGGCGTAGGCGTCTTCGACCTTCTGCAGGGCGGTTCTCTCTGCGGCGTAGTCCTTTGTACCGATCGTGTCGGTGCCCTTGAATGCCATGTGCTCGAACATGTGGGCGAGGCCAGTCTTTCCCATTGGGTCCTGCACTGAGCCGGCGTCAACATTGGTATAGAACGAGAAGACAGGTGCGGTATGAGGACGGATGCAGACAATCGCGGTCAGTCCATTCGAGAGCTTCTTGACCGTGACCCGTTTTTCAAAGGCAGCGAGATCCTGGGCAAATGATAGGCCTGCCAACATTAAGGTGAGAGTGACCGAGGCAATCGCCCGGCGAACCAGGGTGGAATAACACCCGGGCATGGGGTGAGGGATCGTGGCAACGCGCGACATCGGACCTCCAAAAACCAGCTGAGCTGAAACTAAGTTAGACGCGAAAGACGATTTGAAGTGAGCGGCGGAGGTTTTGTCAAACGCCGGCGGTTGTCTGTGAGAGGAGGCACCTTCAATAGGGTGGTCCTCGAGACCCGCCTGCGCAAGAAATTGGTCTGTTCCCGCAGTATGATCCCTGTTTTTTCGTTCTTCGCAGCGCCTGGAGCATCGCCAGTCGAGCTCACTCGTTTGCGCCTTGCGGCCGCGTGGTTTAACTTAGCAAGCGCATGGCGGCCGAAAACTCCAGCTCCATTCTCAGCACCAAAATTGACCCAACCTCCGGGCGCTTTGAGACCAACATGCGCTATATGGCGGACCTGGTCTCGGCCGTCCGAAATGAAGAAGAGGTGATCCGTGAAGGCGGCGGCGCGAAGGCTATCGAGAGCCAACACCACAAAGGCCGCCTGACGGCCCGCGAGCGTATTCAGAAGCTGGTCGATCCCGGAACTTTTTTCGAGCTTGGTACATACGCTGCTTATCGTATGTACGAGGAATGGGGCGGCGCGCCCTCGGCCGGAGTAGTTACAGGTCTGGCACGAATAGAGACGCGTATGGTCATGATCATCGCGAACGATGCGACTGTGAAGGCCGGGTCGTTCTTCCCGATGACCGCCAAGAAGGTAATTCGTGCACAAAACATCGCGATTGAGAACCGCATTCCAACCATCTATCTGGTCGATTCCGCCGGCGTATTCCTCCCCCTGCAAGAAGACGTCTTTCCCGACACCGATGATTTTGGGCGCGTGTTCCGCAACAACGCGGTCATGTCGGCAATGGGTATTCCGCAAATCGCAGCCATCATGGGTATGTGCGTGGCTGGCGGTGGCTATCTGCCGGTGATGTGTGATCACGTGCTGATGACCGATGGCAGTGGACTGTTTCTGGCTGGGCCGGCTCTGGTGCAGGCTGCGATTGGACAGAAGGTTTCTGCCGAAGAACTCGGCGGTGCGTCCATGCACTCGGCGATCAGCGGGACGGTGGACTTCCATGAGCCCAACGACGAAGCTTGCCTGCGCAGAATCCGCTCGATCGTGGAGAAGTGGGGATATCGGCGGCAGTCTCCGTGGGATCGAAAAAAGCCCGTGCCTCCCGCACTTGCGGCGGAGGAGATTTATGGAATCTACGAATCTTCGGCGGCGCGGCCCTATGACATGAAGGAAGTAATCGCCCGCATCGCCGATGCGAGTAAGTTCGACGAATACAAGCCAGAGTATGGAAAGACTGTGGTGTGCGGATATGCCAGGCTCGGAGGCTTTGCGGTTGGAATTGTGGCCAATCAAAAGATGCACGCACAGGGAACGGATCATCAGGGCCACAAACGCGTGGAGTTTGGGGGCGTCATTTACACGGAGTCGGCGGAAAAGGCGGCTCGCTTCATCATGGATTGCAATCAGAACCTGCTGCCGATCGTTTTCCTGCACGATGTCAATGGGTTCATGGTTGGACGGGACGCGGAGTGGAGCGGGATCATCAAAGCCGGGGCCAAGATGGTGAATGCGGTCTCGAACTCCGTGGTTCCAAAGATCACAGTCATCATCGGAGGTTCGTTCGGGGCAGGGCACTATGCGATGTGTGGCAAGGCTTACGACCCGCGATTCGTGTTTGCCTGGCCGACGGCGAAATACGCCGTGATGGGTGGCGATTCAGCGGCGAGCACACTGGTCGAAATTAAGATTCGCCAGTTGGAGCGCGGGGGAATGAAGCTTTCGGAAGAAGAAAAGAAACAGCTCTACGAATCGGTAAAACAGACCTACGACGAGCAGATGGATCCCCGTTACGGGGCGGCGCGCTTATGGATCGACAAGATCATTGACCCCATGGAAACCCGCGACGCGATCGTGACGGCCCTTGAGGCGGCCGCACTGAATCCCGAGGTGGCGGAGTTCAGAGTCGGAGTGCTGCAAACCTAGGCTAAGTCGGACCTCACTCCTAGGGGATTTGAGCCATGGACCAGCCAAAGGGATAGCTTGCCGTTCCAAGATCCATGGTCGGACGTCCCCTTGACCAGCCCGCCCGGGGGTTAACTCAATCGAGCGCCGCTCCTGGCCGCCGGTCTACATTTAACTTTGGATTGTCACGGCCTCTGCCCTGTGCTAGTTTAGGAGCAATTCACGCCTAACATCCAACCGCGAGCCTGAGTTCTGTGGCCGCAAATTCGAAAGCGTGTCTGACAGGTGGTGCCATGAGAGACAATGTGCAATCCATGCCAGCCGAACGCCATAGTGATCCGGAATTCGCCAATCGCAAGCTGATTCGTCCTGCGCTGAATCATGCCGGCCACGCAAATCATTCAAGTTCAAACCACGCAAGCACCGCGGTTGTGGGGCGTGATCGCGGCGAGCGTTCCAGCTCGAATGGGTCGCGCAAGTCGCCACCGCCGGACCAGACGAATGCCGAAAACTTCTACTATCAAAAGCAGATGCAAGGCAAAACGCCGATGGTCATCGTACTTACCGATGGAGAAGAGGTCCACGGAATCATTGAGTGGTACGACAAGGCGTGTATCAAGGTGAACCGAAACGGGGCGCCGAATGTGATGATCTACAAACCTTCGATCAAATACATGTACAAGGAAGGCGAAGGGAAGAAGTAGCCCCGAGTGGCAGGAGCTCCCCTACGCGCTTCTTCCTACGGATCGGCCTAACATAATTGCTTCCCGGGTGAGTCTATCGTAGCGATCGAAAAGCTGGCGAGATGCGTGATTGGCCCCTGGAAAAAGTAGGTTGAAATAAAGCCGCGGCACCACCTTGGCCGCGTACCATCGCAACCGGGTGGCATTTTCGAACAATCTTCCCGCCGTCTCTGCCACCTGCGGATCAGCTGATTCGCGGGCTACGTCAGCGATCGTAACCAAGATCCCGGCATTGTGGTACGCCGCATGCACATACTCAACGGCAGCAAGCATGCGTTCCCGATGTATTCGTCGGAAATCACGAGCAGAGAGATGGTGGCGAAGATAGGCTTCCTCATCTTCATCGATGAGGTTGCGAAATGCTTCTACATCAATGACATGCAGGTCCGCTGGGGAGGGGACGGTCGTACTGCGGGCGAACCAGTATCCCTTCGCAAGAAGGAGTAAAACAACCAGGCTGAGCGCACTCAGGACGACTAATGAATACGCGAAGGTCATGAACAGCTGCCTAGGACAACTACATGCAGTTTAGCCGAATTGAAACGATCTGTCGTAATTTTTTGTGTCTCTATTCCTGGTTTAGGTTTTCCCCGGTTAGAAACGTAGGAGCAGGGGAATTCTGCTCCAGTTTGTGGGCGTTTTCTTGATCCTGGGCGCCGCCAATCTGTTCCTACCAGTGCGGGCCCACGGCCTGTACCATGCCGCGAACCAATGGGAGAGAGCAGTAAAACGGCTTTGCGATGATCGAAGGCTTCAACGAAGAACTGCGTCCTGCCGTCCCCCCCGCGAGGTCGGCCTTTCCAGACGTCGGCAATCAGGTCGGGACACCTCCCTAGGAAGTATCCGCTCGGGGCGGGGAAGACTAGGGAGTCGGGTGCGGTGTGCGAGCGTCCATGTTATCGATGCCCGTTAGTGGAATCATGCGACTGTGCAATATGGTAGGCTCGGATTCTTGTGGGCGCTGCCATCCTTACCGAGAACTTAACGCGGCGTTTCGGCGATTTCGCCGCGGTTGACGATGTAAACCTGCACGTCGAAACCGGCCAGTTTTATGGGTTCCTTGGACCGAACGGCGCCGGAAAGTCCACCACCATTAAGATGTTGACGGGCCTAATGGCACCCACCTCGGGCCGGATGCAGATCCTAGGACTAGACCTTGCCACTCATCTTGTCGACGTGAAGCGCCAGATCGGAGTGGTTCCCGAAGGTATGGCACTCTTCGGCAGGCTCACGGGTTCCGAGTATCTGAACTTTGCTGGGCGGATGTATGGCCTGGATCGCAACACGGCTGCACAGCGCGCGGCAGAGCTGCTCGAGTTCATGGAACTGTTGGACCATCCTAAGACGCTCATTACGGACTATTCCCATGGTATGCAGAAGAAGCTGGCCATGGCAGCAGCGGTGATTCACGGTCCGAAGGTTCTATTTCTAGACGAGCCATTTGAGGGGGTTGACGCCATCGCATCAGGAACCTTGAAGGCCATGCTCCAGCGAATGACTGCCCGCGGCGCCACTATTTTTCTTACCTCGCACGTGCTGGAGATCGTTGAGCGCCTGTGCACCCATGTGGGCATCATCAACGACGGTCGGCTCGTCGCGCAGGGATCGCTGGATGAATTGCGCTCTGGCATCACTGATGAAGCGAGTCCAGGAGAGCGAATGTCCCTCGAAGAGTTCTTTCTCAAGACCGTGGGCGGTCCCCGAACTTCGGCGCAGGAGCTTTCGTGGCTGGGCTGAGGCCGGTAGCTCGAGAGCAACTGCGTGCGTCGGCCACTTTGCGTTGGCGCCTGCTGGTCAATTCTCTCAGGTCGGTGCGAGGGCGGCTGAACCTCGTTTCCCGCTCGATCGGTGGGTTGGTTGTGGGCTCTGCCGCGCTAGGAGGCGCCGTCGCTCTTGGTGCAACAGCCTGGGAGCTTACTTCGAACGGGAAGGTCCAGTGGCTCGCGATCTTTTTCTGGATTATTTTCCTCTTTTGGCAATTGTTCCCCTTGATGGCGACAGCCTTCACGCAGAACGTTGACACCTCGGCGTTCCTGCGGTTTCCGCTCACCTACCGCACCTATTTTTTTGTCCGGCTAGTAATGGGAACACTCGACATCGCGACGGCGCTGGGGATCTGTTGGTCAATTGGTGTCCTGGTTGGTATCTGTGCTGCCGTCCCACGGCTCATGCCTTGGGCCGTCGTTGCAGTGTTGGCCTTCATGGCCTTCAATGTGCTGCTAGCGAGAATGACGTTTGTTTGGATAGAGCACTGGCTCTCGCGCCGCCGCAGCCGCGAAATTATGGGGCTGCTCTTTTTCCTGGTGATGATCGGATTCCAGTTTATTGGGCCGGCTCTCGACCACTACAGCAAGAAGCCAGCCACCCAGCGATTTCGGTATGTTGCGAAAGCGGCTCCGGTCGAAAGGGTGTTACCCCCCGGACTTTGCACAGAAGTGCTGACGGCGGCTGAAAAACGCAATCTCCCAAAGGCGCTGGGAGCTCTGGCAATGATATTCGCGTACTCGGGCACAGCCCTAGGGTTGCTGCACCTGCGATTGCGTCAGCAGTTTCGCGGAGAGAGTCCCGAGGACAGCGCAGCTGCAGCCGCACTGACATCCAGCAACGTGATCCGACCGGGATGGAAGCTTCCGTTTGTTTCCGCTCCTGTCTCTGCGGTGTTTGAGAAAGAACTGCACTACTTTTCGCGCAGCGGCCCTATGCTGTTCACCATGCTCGTGCCTTTGCTTGTTGTTCTCGTCGTGATCGGCGGGCGACGGAGTCTCCTGGCGCAACAATCCGAGCTATTTTTCCCAATTGGCGCCGGTTATTGCCTGCTGGTGATGACGAACCTGGTTTACAACAGTTTTGGTGGTGACGGCGGGGGAATTCAGTGCCTTCTCATATCGCCAGTTTCCTTTCGCCAGATCGTGTTTGCGAAAAATCTGGCGCAATTCACGGTTCTCGTAACCGAAATTCTGATTCTCTGGTTGGGAGTGTGTCTGATCTATAACCCGCCTCGACTCGTCTTTTTGGCACTGACATTCTGCTGGTATCTATTCGCCACGCCCGTTAACTTTTCGATCGGCAATCTCCTTTCTTTGTATTCCCCAAAGAAGATTGACTACGCCGTGTTCGGAAGGCAAAGGGCGTCAGAGACGACGATATTTGCCAGCCTGGGAGTGCAGCTCGTAATCATGGGAATCGGAGCCTTGACGATCTTCATCGGATACCGCGCTTCGAACTATTGGATCGGTGTCCTCATCCTAGCGGCGCTTGCGATTCCATCCATTACGGGATACATCGTTGTTTTGCGCCGAATCGACCCGATTGTAATGACCCGGCGCGAAGTGCTGGCGACTGAGTTGTGCAAGGCGTAACTGTCTGCCGTGGGAGTGGACTCCTTGCTCACTCGCGCTTCATCGCGACCTCCCGCGCGCCAACTTCTTTGCGGCTGCCGTCGAACGGGTTTCGCTGATTGTTTGGCGACGCGCATACTGGCCGCTCGCTTCTATTAGAATTTCCCTAACATGAAGCTCTTTGCTTGCTCGGCAGTTTCCCTGGCGTTCACGGCAGTCCTGGTATTACCCGCGGTTGCCCAGACCCAGCCGATGACGCCCGACATTCCACCGAAGTTCGAGCCTTCCCACACCAACTATGACTATGTGAAACGGATAGAAATGGTGCCCATGCGGGACGGAGTGAGGCTGTATACCGTAATTGTGATTCCTAAGGGAGCGCACAACGCGCCCATCCTTCTAACTCGCACGCCGTACAACGCGAGCAAGCGTGCGCAGCGGAAGGAGTCGCCCCACATGCTGGATGAGCTGCCCGAGGGCGATGACGTGTTCGTGGAAGCTGGCTACATCCGGGTATTTCAGGACGTGCGCGGCAAGTACGGCTCCGAGGGCGAGTATGTCATGACACCCCCGCCGACCGGGCCGCTGAATCCGGACGGCCCCAATGACACCAAGGACGCGTACGACACGATTGATTGGCTGGTGAAAAACGTGCCGGAGTCGAACGGCAGGGTGGGAATGCTGGGCTCCTCGTATGAAGGATTCACCGTCGTGATGGCACTTCTCGATCCGCATCCGGCCCTCAAAGTCGCCGCGCCGGAGAGCCCGATGATTGATGGGTGGATGGGAGACGACTGGTTCCACTACGGCGCGTTCCGCCAGAATAACCTGGACTACTTTACTGACCAAACTACCTTGAAACGAGAGGGTGAGGCCATCCCGAGGGAAGGGTATGACGACTACAGCAACCTCCTTCATGCTGGGTCGGCTGGCGACTTCGCTCGCTCCGGCGGGCTTGACCAGCTCCCCTTCTGGCGTAAGGTCCACGAACACCCGGCTTACGACGCGTTCTGGCAGGGGCAGGCGTTAGACAAAGTTCTGGCGAAGATTCCACTCAAGGTCCCCACCCTGTGGGAGCAGGGTTTGTGGGACCAGGAAGACATGTGGGGCGGAATCCATGCTTACGAAGCTTGGGAGCCGAAAGATCAAAGCAATACCATGAATTACCTGGTGATGGGTCCCTGGCGTCACAGTCAGGTCAACTACGATGGCTACAATCTAGGTCCGCTGCGGTGGAATGGAAATACCACTCGGCAGTTTCGCCGTGACGTCTTATTACCCTTCTTCCATCAATCCCTAGTGGACAACGCTCCGAAGGCAGATACGCCGCCGGTCTTGATTTACAACACCGGCGAGAACCATTGGGACCGCTTCTCCTCGTGGCCGTTGAGCTGCGGCACCGCATGCATGAATAAGCCGCGCGCGCTGTATCTCGCAGGGGCAGGGAAGTTGTCATTTCAGCCTCCCGAAAGCAGTGGCAACTACGATGAGTATGTCTCGGACCCTTCGAAGCCCGTACCGTATCTGCCCCGCCCCGTATATGCCGAAGACGAGGATGCCTGGAGGACATGGTTAGTCAAAGACCAGCGCTTCGTGGACGGACGTCCCGATGTGTTGACCTACGTGACTGAGCCACTGACTACTCCCGTGCGCGTAAGCGGCCGGCCGGAGGTGAATTTGTACGCATCGACGAGCGGCACCGACAGCGACTGGGTGGTGAAGCTGATCGATGTCTATCCGGACTCCGTGCCCTCGGATAAAGGAATGGGTGGCTACCAACTGGCGATTTCGCTGGATATCTTTCGGGGACGCTACCGCAACAGCTTCGAGCATCCGGAAGCGATTACGCCCGGCAAGCCTCTGCTCTACAGGTTCAGCCTACCCACCGTGAATCACGTATTTTTGCCGGGGCATCGCATCATGGTGCAAGTGCAGTCGACCTTGTTCCCGCTGTATGATCGCAATCCGCAAACATTCGTGCCGAATATCTTCGACGCGAAGCCCGGCGACTACCAAAAAGCGACGCAGAGAATCTGGCACGAGAAGGGTGCCGCAAGCTTCATCTCTCTGCCAGTAGTGTCACAGCAATAAGTTCGGCAATGCGATCAGCGCTCGGCAAGGGCAGTCTGCCCCGGTTTCAACAAGCCGTTGCGTGGACAGTCGCTTCGGAGACGCGGCAGGACATCGCCACCGCTTGCGCAAATGTTCGACCCGGCAGCGAAGCGTGGTGAGACTAAAATGGCTCGCCGAGGTTCTTCACCAGGGCGTTCAAGTTTCCTACTAATTTGAGTCGCCAGCGTTCGACAGACTGTTTCGCGGCTTCCTCCATGCAGTGCTCGAAGGCCTGCAAGGACTTCCCCGATTCAGTGCTGAGCGAACCGGAGAATGAGACCAGCATGTCATTGCGGGTAGTCCCCATGTTTTTGCTTGCCTCGGCGACTTGATTCTCACTGGTCTTGGCGCAATTTGCGGTTAGCTGCTCTAGGACTTGAACCACCGTGCTTTCGAGATGGTCGCGGGCGTCTTTGAGGACGTTACTCGACATCTGTCCGAGGCGTTTGTCCAGCCCTGACTCCAGGGAGCGGGCGGATTCGTTCAAGGTCGCAATGCGAGCTTCGAGGCCCTCTATCTCGTGTCGTAATCGCGAAGACTCCGCCGCGGCTGATCGGCGCAGCTCCTCAAGATCTTCGCGGCGGGCGCTGTACTCCGCGTTAAGGTTGTTCTGCAGGAACTCCAGAAGCTCTTCACTTAACCTTTTGAGGGCGTTGCCTCCGTCCAACAAGTTTTGCCGAAAATCGTCTACGCTCTGTACCAATTGTTGTTCGGCTCGAGAAGAGATTTCGGCGGAAACTTGCTGCGCGCGCTTTTCTACGGCCTTCAGTTCGTCTTCGACCCTGCGCAGAAAAGATTCGTAACCCTCAGTGGTTCGCTTATCAATGCTGGACCTGGCGGCTTCGAGGACGTCGGCGTACTGCTGACGCGACTCGTGTAGAACGATGGGCTGGAGATGCTTTCGCAGCCGCTCTTCGAGTTGTTGTTCGAGTTGCGGAGGGATGCTGGAGAGCGAGACATCGAAGCGACTAGGATTCGCTTCTCGTCGCGCCACGATCTCCCTGAGGACCGCCAGCTGAGCTTCCAGTGGGCGGAGAGATTCGGCAATCAAGTTTCTTAGCGGATCTTCGAGGCGCTGAGCAACCAAGTCGAGCTTGGACTCCAAGTTCAGATCGGCTTGGCTGGGTGCCGGCTGCGCGGCCGCTCGAGGAACAATTCGCACCTGCCCAATCGAAATGGGAGAGGTAAGTGACCAGTCCCCGGGACAATTGGTCAAGCCCCAGAAATTCTCTGGCCGGTCGAGCTTGGCTGCCAATTTCCAAGAGCCGTTGCCCGACCCAAGGGGTTGGCAGGAAACCACATGTGCGGTTGTCTCGCGACCGTCATCGCTGTGAAATCGCAGCGGAATTCCGGTATCAAATCTCATTGGCGTCTGCAGTGCGCAGCCGTGTGCGTTTACCACCAGGGTCTTACACACCTCGGAGAATCGTGCACCCGACAAACTAGTGACTCTTATCGGTAATTCGGCAGGCACCCGGGAACTGCGACGAAGTGCCGTAGGGAGATTTTCGCTCTGCATGTAAGTGTGCCTCGAAAGCAGGAATTAAAGGCCTGTGTTGCCAACCCGTGCTTTCTTTCACAATAACGTCAATTTCCACTCTTGCAGACGGGTCTGAAGTGCTAAGGGGGGGGCGTCCTATGGTACGAGGAGGGCGCGGAGATAGTACATCCTACGACCGGGTTGAACTAAAGATTTAGATTTCGAGTGAATGTCTCAAAGCGAAGCGGGCTGATTGCAAAGATGAGCGAGGACTCGGGACGTTTGGCCGAGAACCGATTCGACACGGTAAGATGTATGTCATCCACATAAATCATGTCGCATCGCACTGAAGACCTAAGAATTCAGCGAACGAAAGTGGTGCTGCCCCCCGTTTTTCTCGAGGAAGAACTGCCTACGAGCGAGACGGCGGAGGAGACCGTTTACAAGGCGCGGGCCGAGGTGACCCGCATTCTGGAGGGAAAAGATCACCGGCTGGTGGTGATCGCCGGGCCGTGTTCCATCCACGACACCCAGGCAGCGATCGAATACGCAAAGCTGCTGAAACGGGCGAGCGAAAAGTATTCGCGCGATTTATGCATCATCATGCGGGTTTACTTCGAGAAGCCCCGCACCACGGTAGGATGGAAGGGACTGATCAACGATCCTCACCTGGATGGCTCATTCAAGATCAATGACGGGCTGCGAATTGCGCGACGTTTGTTGTTGGACCTTGCAGAACTTGGGATCCCCGCCGGGACCGAGTTCCTCGACATGATCATCCCGCAGTACATGGTGGGACTAGTGAGTTGGGGGGCGATCGGGGCCCGGACCACCGAAAGCCAAGGACACCGGGAGCTGGTTTCCGGGCTATCGTGTCCGGTAGGATTCAAGAATGGAACATCCGGCAATGTTCAAATCGCGGTCGAAGCGGTGCAGGCTGCAGGTCATCCGCACACGTTTCTCGGGCATACCAAAAATGGGCAGTCCGCGATTTTCTTCACCGCCGGAAATCCACACTGCCACGTAATCCTGCGGGGCGGCAGGAAAACCACCAACTACGACGCCGTCTCGATTGAACAGGCATGTTTGATACTGGACAAGGCCGGACTGCCGCGCCGCCTTATGATTGACTGCAGTCATGCGAACAGCCACAAGGACCACAAGCGGCAACCAGAAGTGTGTCGGGACGTGGCCAAACAAATTGCCGGTGGGAACCGAAATGTATTCGGAGTGATGCTGGAAAGCAACTTGGTCGAGGGCGCGCAAAAATTAACCAACGGGCGAGCCTTGACCTACGGGCAAAGCATCACCGACGCGTGCATGGATTGGAATACTACCGAAGAGCTGCTGGGAGACCTTGCGGAGGCGGTGCGGTCTAGAAACTAGGCCCGGGGAGCGATTTTCCCGGAACCGGCGGCGTTTCTTCCACGTAATCTAGGTAAGAACCGAGCAGAGGACTGTTTGAGGTCGAGCACACTGGGGAGGCTCCTATGGCTCATCTGAGAATCACCTTTATCGTAATCTCCATCCTTGCTGCGGCGCTCGTCTGCCCGGCGCAGGAGTCGTCGCAGACGCTATCGATCGTATATCGGGACGGGCACCAAAAGAGCATTGCGATGCCTAGCGGTTCGCGTATTGATTTCAATGCCGGAAACATGACGGTGAGCCACGGCAGTAGCGCCGAGACGATTCGCGTCTCCGATGTGGCCCGCATCGATTTCAGCTCCGGCAGGTCAATAGGGTTTGGGGTCAACCACTTCGTGGGGAAGTGGGAGTTTGGGACCGGTGTGGGATCACAGACGTTCTTCGTCACGCTGGATCGAGATGGCCGGGCACACAAGACCATCGGTTCTCCTCACGGAACGTGGACGGTTTCCAATGGCGAGGCCCGGATCAAATGGGACGACGGCTGGACCGATGTGATCCGTAAGGTCGGAAATAAACACCAGAAATTCGCGTATGAGAAGGGAAGATCTCTCAACGACCAACCTTCGAACGTCGCCGAGGCGAAGACGCTGAATTCCGAGCCAATCTAGCTATCACAAGGCCCGGCTTTCTCGGAGATGCCGGGCCTTTTTGGGGACTCATCCTCTCGGCTCGTGCCCAAGTCTGGGAGCCCTTCTAGCTCACCAAACTTTACAGATCTTTTCTGGAGCCTTGGTCATAGGTTGCCCCTGCTTGCAGGAAAAGGCATTTGCAAACTCCGGCATGTTTACCACTACGCCGTTAATGCGGTGTTCGGGCGGTGAGTGTGGATTCGTTACCGCGCTCACCCGCAAATCCTCGGGCCGCTGATTCGCGCAATCCCATTGGGCAAATCCGATGAAGAAGCGCTGGTCGGGTGTTAATCCATCGGTGGTTTGCAGGTTTTGGCCTTTGGTGGCGTCTTTCCAAGCCATATAGGCCAGAATCTCTCCTCCCAAATCAGCAACGTCTTCCCCGAGGGTGAGAGCGCTGTTGATGTGAATATTGTCCACGACGATGTATTGGGCGTACTGGCCCCGCACGCACTTGGTTCGCGAATCGAACTTTTCGCGATCTTCTTTTGTCCACCAATTGCGCAGATTGCCTTTTGCGTCGAACTGGCTGCCTTCGTCGTCGAAACCATGCGTGAGTTCGTGCCCAATGGTGCCGCCCGTGTTGCCATAGTTCGGCGCAGCATCCGTCTTCGGGTCGTAAAGCGGCGGTTGGAGGACCCCAGCCGGGAAGTTAATGTCGTTCATTTGAGGATCGTAGTAAGCATCGACGGTTGGCGGCGGGACCTGCCATTCGCCGTGGTCGACTGGCTTACCAATCTTGTTGATTTGGCGATGGCTCTCGAACTCCGTCGTACCCTGGATGTCTGAAAAGAAGTTGTCGCGGCTGAGCTTGATAGAGCTGTAGTCACGCCACTTGTCTGGATATCCGATTTTGTTGCGAATGCCGTGCAGCTTGGCCAGCGCCTGTTCTTTTGTTTCCGAACTCATCCAGTCAAGGCCCTGAATGCGCAACTCCATTGCGCGTTCGATTCGCTCCACCATGTCGAGGGTGCTCGCCTTAAGCTCGGGAGAGAAGACCTTAGCGACATAGGCCTGGCCCAGGGCGTCGTCGAGGTTGTGGTCGGTGTAGGAGACGCAGCGTTTCCATCGCGGCTGCTGCTCCTTAGCGCCATGGAGATACTTGCGATGGAACTCAAAATTCTCATCTACGAAGTTCGAAGACAGATAAGGCGAGGCGGCATCGATCACGTGGTAACGCAAGTAGGCTTTCCAGTTTTCGATCGGTTCCGAGGCTAGTAGAGAATTGATCTCCTTAAAAAAGTCGGGCTCTTCTACGTTCAACACCGCAAACTTGGGATAGCCCCCTTCGCGGTAAAAGGCAGTCCAATTGAAATTGGGCGCCAGTTGCGTCAGTTCTGCAGGCGACATCTTGTGCTTCAGTTTGTAGGGATCGCGTTGCTCCACGCGGGTTAAGGAAGCCTTGGCGAAGGCCGTTTCCAGCCGCATTACGGTCGCGGCGTCCTGCTTCGCTTTGGGGCTATTCTCGCCGGCAAGCTGAAGTACTTTCTGGACGTGTTGCAGGTAATGGTCCCGCGCTTCCCGCATTCTCGCCACGTCCTTGACGTAGTAGTCGCGGTCGGGAAGGCCCAAGCCCCCTTGTGAGAGTTCTGCGATTTCCTGCTCGGAACTATCGGGATCCTGCGAGGAGCCGGAAGAGAACAGAAGGTCTTCCCCGTACGCGAGTTGGAGGCGCGAAACTAGGGGCGCAATTTCCTTGGTGGATTTGAGGGATGCGATGGCGTCAAGTTGCGGCCTCACGGGCGAGATGCCACGCTGGTTGACCGCGGCTTCGTCCATGCAAGCCGCGTAGAAATCCCCGATTTCCCGCGTGACCGTGTCACGCCCGCTGGCGGGTTTCCCCGCTTCTTCCAGGATGCCACGCAGAAATTTGAGATTGTCTTCGTAAAGCTTGCCGTAGACGGACCACGAGGCCTGATCTGGCGGAATGGGGTTTTGCTTCTGCCAGCCGCCACAGGCGTAATGATAGAAGTCGACGCAGGGGTCCACGGAACGCTCCATGGATCCCAGGTTCAGGCTGGGCGAGTAGGGGAGGACAGGCTGATTTGGGTTTTGCCCCCACAATCCCGCTATCCACAACCCAGATAGCCAGACAAGAGAACACCCCCGTGACATGCGCTTCGTGAAATGGACCATGGGAAGACTCCGAACGAGTTGCGGTTTTCGGACCTTTAGCTCTCTTTGTGAACTCGAGTTTTCCTTCGGCGACCGAGTGGTGAGACGCCGGGCCTGTTACCGGTCAGACCTAGAGGCGCTGGCGAATCGCAATTCTCGGTTCGTTTCACCGCCACTCAAAACAGAGATCTTGGGAATTCTAGCTGAAAGCCAGGCCGGAACCCTCCCGGAGACCAGCTCGCGGGGAGGGGTAACGCGCAGGGAGGGCTAGGACGAAGGTATCGCGCTACGAACCCAGTTCAGCATCCCTTTGTGCACCAGGGGCGGTGCAGGCTGAACTTCAAGTTCCATTTCGGCGTATCTTTGTAGCGAAACGGTTTGGGGCTGGTCTCAGTGAAGCTGCAGGCCGTCCGCAATCCGCCGTCCGGAAACACCTTAGCCCGCCAAAAGCGCTGGTGGTTTCTGAACGGTGGGAGCTGATGGCCGACGGCTAAGCACAAATCCGAAAATTTCCGGGGAGACAACTTGGAAGACGCCCATGTGGCTGTTTTGCTGGTCCGTCGCTGCATTGCCGGCGACGCAGCCGCTTGGGAGGAGATCGTGCAGCAGTACAACCGGCGGATTTACAACATTTGTTACCGGTTTACCGGTTCGGCGAACGATGCCGAAGACCTCACGCAAGAGGTCTTCATTAAGATCTACCGCACGCTGAATACGTACGATCTGAATCGTGGGGCGTTCATGACCTGGGTGACCACCGTAACCAGAAACCTGCTGGTAGATCATTTCCGCAAGGCCCGGCAGGAACGAATGACCGACTCTCTGGACACGGTCCAATCAGATCATGAAGATGCGATCCCCCTGGGGGAGAGGATTCCCGACCAGGCGCCAGCACCCGATTCCAAGGTTCAAAGCCGGGAGACGCGCGAGGCTGTCCATGCGGCCCTGCAGAAACTCTCCCCTGAGCTTCGTGAGGCAGTGATTTTAAGGGACTTACAGGATATGGACTACCGCGACATAGCGGAAACTCTCAAGGTGCCGGAGGGAACTGTGAAATCAAGGATCAATCGAGGTCGTGGGGAACTTGCGCGCCTCCTCCAACGTACTTATAGGCAGGTGATGTGATGGCAGGCCAAGGACATAACGGAATGCAGTGCAGCGAGTTCGAGGCACTGTTAAGCCAAGCCATCGATGGCACCCTGTCGGGCGAGCGACTCGAGGCTTTCGAGGCCCACGGGCGCAAGTGTCAGCTTTGCGGACCAATGCTTTTTGACGCCGAAGCTGGCCGGAGCTGGCTGAAGTCGCTGGAAGACGTCGAGCCTCCGGCGGCTCTCGTCAATAACATTTTGCTAGCAACGAGCGGGGTGCCGGCGGGCAAGGCGACAGCCCGGGCGACCTGGGGAGAGCGAATCGGACGATGGATCGATACGATCGTCTCGCCCGTTGTCGCGGTGGCACGTCAGCCTAGATTCGCGATGTCATTCGGCATGGCGTTCTTCACCTTGTCGGTCACCCTGAGTATTGCCGGGGTGCGACCGCGAGATTTGCGTCGTGTGGATTTGCGGCCGAGCGCAATTCGTCGCACGTACTACGAGACGCAAGGCCGGGTGGTGAAGTATTACGAAAACATACGGTTCGTATATGAGATCGAGTCCCGGGTGCGCCAGTTGAAGCAGGCAGCACCCGCCGAGGAGCGACCCGAGCCGCAAGGCAACAAACCGCAGAACAACAACAACAACAACAACAAGAAGAACAGCAGTGGGCAACCCGAAAAACAGGAACGCAACTACAGTCAGGAGGGGACGCAACCGGTGTTTGCCTCTCTTCCTGAAGCCGGGGACCTTCAACCAGCAGCTTTATTGCGAACGAGGATGGTTGATTCGCCTGTAGTGCATGGGGCCACTTACAGGAGGTTCGTATGAACTGCGCAAATCATCCAGACAAGGCAGTCGCCAAGTACTGTCGTACCTGCGGCAAACCGCTATGCAATGAATGCGTTCGCGAGGTTATGGGCATAGCGTATTGCGAGAACTGCCTGGCCGAGCGCGTGACGGGGAGCGCGCCGAGTTCACCTTACAGCGCGTCTGCAGCGCCGATCGCGCCGAGCTCAGGGCCAAATCCCGGGCTGGCGGGAATCCTAGGTGCGATCCCATTTGGCGTGGGCGCTGTCTACAACGGGCAGTACGCTAAGGGACTGGCGCATCTTGTCATCTTCATCTTGCTGGTGGTTGGAGCCAGCCACGGACACGAGCCGCTCGATACGATTTGCGGACTTGGCATCGCGGCATTTGTCTTCTACCAGATTATCGATGCGGTGAAGACAGCGAAGGCGATCAATGCCGGACAGGCCCCGCCCGATCCGCTCGGGTTAGGCACCATGTTCAGCCCAGGCGACCGGCGTGACATAACCCGCGGAGCTCCTGCCGGCGCGGTGATTCTGATCTTTCTCGGCGTCTTGTTTCTTTTGCAGAACACCGGGGTGTGGTTCCTGAGCGTCGATGCGCTCTGGCCGATGATTTTAATGGCACTCGGCGTGTGGTTATTCGCCAAGCGCAAGAGTGCGGCCGCACGAGGCGACGATCGCCACAGAACCCTTGTGGGGCCTGCGGTGTTGGTCACCCTGGGTGTGGTTTTTCTCCTCGACAACTTGCATGACCACTGGTACGAGGTGCCGGGCTTTGGACGCACGTGGCCTCTGATACTGCTGGTCATCGGGGTTCTGAAGCTCATGGAACGAGGGCATTTCGGAAATAATCCCTCCTTCACACAACAACCGCCGCCAGGCGCCCCTCCGGAGCAACAGCCTCCTGCTGAGGTGAATAGCGAGGTGAAAAATGGCTAGCACAATACAAGCACCGCCTCCTACACCGCCGATGCGGCCGGTGCGGCCGCCCCGCTCGTTCGCAGGACCGATCGTTCTGATCATCATTGGGATCCTAGGCCTGCTAGGAACGATGGGCATGCTCGAGTGGCACCGAGTATTCCTCTGGTTTGCTCACTTCTGGCCGGCGTTGTTGATCCTGTGGGGGATCATCAAGCTCATCGAGTATCAACAGGCGAACCGCTCCGGGGTCAGATCCGGGGGAATCGGCGCTGGCGGAGTCCTTCTCATCATCTTCCTCGTCATCGCCGGACTGACTGCGACCTCGCTTTCGCGAGTTGACTGGCAGCACGTTCGAGAAGGATTCAACATCGACGATGGCGAGCCATGGTGGGGACATAGCTACAACTACACCGACGACATTCAAAAGGCGTTCCCCGCGGACGGAACTTTGAAGGTTACAAACGAGCATGGTGCGGTCAACGTGAATGCCTCGGACGATAATCAGATCCACGTTTCCATTCACAAACGTATCAATGCGGAGCGCCAGGACCAAGCGGATCGCTGGGATAAGGACACGCGCCCGCAACTCACGGTGAACGGCCAAACCGTCACGCTTGACGCGAATACCAAAGGTGCCGGCGACCACTGGGTGAATACCGATCTCGACATAGCGCTTCCCCGCAAGGCGATGGTAACGATCTCGTCGCGGCATGGAGATATCAGCATCATGGGGCGAGATGGCAACGCCACAGTAACCAGTCAAGACGGAGATGTTTCGGTCACCGACCTGAAGGGCGGTTTGACCCTGAGCCTGGAAAGCAGTTCAGCTCACATTTCGCAGGTGAGCTCGGATGTGACCGTACAGGGCCGGGCCAAAGACGTCTCGATTGAAGATGTCAAGGGAGCGGTTCATCTTGACGGAGATTTTCGTGAAAGCCTTAAGCTGTCACAGATCGCGAAATCGGTCAGCTTCAGGACGACCCGCACCGAGATGGATATCACCAAGGTGGAAGGCTATCTCAATCTCGACTCGGGCGATCTGGAGGCGAACGCAATCTCGGGGCCGTTGCGGCTGAAGACGCGCTCGAAGGACATCATGCTCAATGGCGTGACCAACGATGTTCGGTTGACGAACGAAAACGGTGCGGTTGAAATTCACGTCACCAAACTTGGGCCGCTCGACGTATCCAATAGCCGGGGCGACATCCGGGTGTATGTGCCTGCCAAGGCCGGGTTCCAGTTGCAAGCGCAGGCACACGACGGTGAGATTCAGACAGACTTCAATTCCCTGAAGATCGAAAACGGCGACCGCGGAGGCAATGGCGCGGGATCGGCCAACGGAGGTGGTCCGCGTATGGTGTTGAACAACGAGCACGGATCGATTGAGGTGCGAACCGATACCGGTGTAGCGCCGGTGGTCCCGAATGTGCCGAAAGGTCCGAAAGCTCCGGAGACGCCGGAAACCTCGGAGAATTAAAACCTGTCCGAACCAGTCGTGCCTCAGCTCTTTGAATAGGCGCCCCGAACTTCGGGGCGCCTGTGAAGTACAACCTGACTGTGTGGTTCTTAATTTCCCTCCTCTTCATCCTCTGCAGGCAGAGACTTCAAGTACTCGACCAGATCGCTCTTCTCGCCATTGCTGAGGCCTAGCGAGAAACACGAGTCATAGTGGTTAACGACATCGGTGAGCGACGGAAAGCGTCCATCATGGAAGAAGCCACGTTTGGTGTGGGTCCATAGCCCTTCGAGCGGAGTTGTGCGATAGCGATGGTTTGGCGCCCGATCTGCCTGGAAGTTGTCGATGCAAATCTCGTTGCCTTTGTGTAGGTTCCAGCCGGGCTCCGTACCGGTTGGTTCGGTGTGGCAGGTGGCGCATTTGGCTTTGCCGCTGAAAAGCTCGTCTCCGCGTTTCGCCGCGTCCTCATCGAAACTCCCTTTTGGGGGCTTGGGAGCCGGGATCGCCAACTGGTAAAAGTGCAATGCGGGGAGCTTCGGCGAGATCAAGTCGACTTCGCTGTGTACGTGCCCGAATTTATTCGCGGCGGCGATCGGAAACTGCGCAGCGTTGTCCAGCCGAGGGTCGAAGAAGTTGCCTTTTCCGTGCATCTCCAGATTGGCGACGAAGGCATTCCAGTAGCTCACCGTCCCCCAGTCTCCGGTCCAGGTATGCAGATTGACGCCAGCTTTGCCGAATGCAGGCGGAATCAATGTCGCAGCTGAGCGCCCATTCGGCTGGAATGCTTTGCCATCGAGGAAGAGCTCGGCGTCGAACTTTCCGGGCCCCCAGCTCATGAGGACTTTCTTCACCGTAGCCACATCCGTACGCAAAAGCTTCGCCACCGGTTCGAGATTCGGAGCCAGCGCCACGATTTGACCAATATTGAGATCTTGGTTTGACCATCCATCGAGCCGATGTCCGATCACGCCTTCAGGAATTCCCGGAGCCGAAAAGGAGTTGTCGACACGGGAATGACACAACGCACACTGGATCCCCATGGTTTTGAGGGTTCCATCTGCGTTAAACACGCCACTGATACCAACCACCGCGTTGAGCTTGAGTAAGGCGAGAGTGACAGCAGGTTCATTTAGGTTCATCTGGCCCGCCTTGATGGCGGAAACGATCGGCTCCGGCAGGGCATCCACATCAATTCTCAATCCCACGGCGGCAGCTGTTGCCGGGCTCAGGCCTGGACCAACGCCTCCCAAGCGAGCGCCTTCGACGGCTTTGTGTAAGTGCAATGTTCCACCCCAGAAGTCTTCATCACCAAAGGCATCGAAGCGGAAAATCTGACGGCCGTCGGCAACAAGTTCTTTTGCATTGGCATTAACCGTGTGGTCAAACGGAGCCAATGGCGTAGAACTTTTTTCCGCCTTTAAGATCATCGTAAGGATCAGAGATCCTGAAAGCAGGATCAAGAGAGTGAGTTTCCCATGGACCTTCATTCTTTCTTTCCTCCGAGCTGGCCCTCGCGAGGTGGCAGCAAGCTGCACCACTTCTCGCCACGCAGGAAAGAGGCCTGGGGGAGGGATCGGTTACGCGAGTTTTGTCGTTAAGTTGTAAATACTTCGTGAGGAGCTAGTCTTCCTGGTTGCTGCTGGCTAGGGACTGCATCCATACTTGATATGGGCAGTTCCACGTTGCTGATATGAGACGAACAAAAACTTTTCCCATTGCGGGAATCCTGGCGTTGATGGCATTCTGCTGCACGATGTCGGCGCAAACGCGCCACGACATCGACGTAGAAAAATCGGTGCTTACCATCCGTGTATACAAATCGGGCTTATTCTCGGCCTTTGCCCATGACCATGAGATCCGTGCACCAATTCAGAGTGGAAGCTTCGACGAGCAGAAGCGCACGGTGGAATTCAAGGTCCAATCAGCCCAACTGAAGGTTCTCGATCCTGATGGTTCGGATAACGAACGCTCGCAAGTGCAGAACACGATGCTCGGTCCGAAGGTGCTCGATCCCGAGAGATTTCCGGAAATCAACTTCCATTCCACCTCCATCGACCCCGCAGGGGAAGGGAAGTGGAATGTGCAAGGGGAACTCGCGCTGCACGGGCAGACGCATCCCGTGAAAGTGGAGGTCGCAGGCGCCAACGGGATCTATCGCGGTTCAACCCGACTACGACAAACCGAGTTTGGAATCACACCGGTAAGAATTGGGGGCGGTTCGATCAAAGTGAAAGATGAAGTGCAGATCGAGTTTGAGATACGCGGAAAGTAAGCCCGGCACACCGTCTATAATGAGATGCTGCCAACCAAGCGGCTTTCAAAATTGACTTCCGATGGGCTGCCAGTTGTTCCTTCTGACACCGTCTCTCACCCACGGGGACTCTTTCACGACTAAGCGGCAGCGTCAACAGCAGGTAGCCCGTCGGAATTCGCGGGTGAAGCATAGCTCGCCCCCGAACCTCAAAGCAACCGCCAAGACGTGCCACCCAATTGGATCGTTCTCCATGAACTTGCGCGGAGCTAGCGGGTTCTGCGAAGCGCAGGCTCTGTCGTTGCCGGGGCAGTAGATCGCCGGAGGACAAGGTCAGTTTCCAGAACATACTCGGTCCCGTGCTCGGAGTGATTCTTGCGCTCAACGTCGTTCATCAGAGCTTTGAAGGCGAGTCTCGCGATATCGCTTTGGGACATGCGGACGGTGGTAAGCGGTGGAATCATGAATTGGGCCAGGTGAAGATCGTCAAAGCCGATGACAGAAATCTGTTGAGGAACAGAAATACCGCGCTCATAGGCTTGGCGCATCACGCCAATCGCGGTGACGTCATTTGAGCACATCACGGCCGTGGGCATAGAGTTCCCCTTTAACAGCTTCTCCAGAGAAACCATGCCGCCTTCCATCGTGTGGTCCCCCTCAATCAGAAAGTTGGGATCGACGCTCAGACCCAAATCTTTCATCGCGCCGGTGAAGGCGCTCTTTCGCGTGACGGCGGATTTTAGGCTGAGCGGCCCAGAAATAAACGCAATTCGTTCATGATTGAGCCCGGCTAAATGGTGGACAGCCTGGGCGATTCCGTGTTGATAGTTGATCTTGATATTGCTGACGCGCGGCAGGGAAGGCCCAACATCGACAAAGACCAGCGGTACCTTGCGGAAACGCAGACTGTCGAGAAGCGACTCCTCCATGCCGAACGAGAGAATCGCAACCCCCTCGACGCGGCGCTCCAGCATGCGGCGAACCGCCGATTCCATGCGTTTGGGATCGTGAATGGTCGAGGTCAGCAGAATTTCATAGCCGTGTGCAACGGCAGTATCTTCGAAAGCCTGGACGATCTCGGGAAAGAATGGATTCGTGATCTCGGAAACAATTAGCCCGAAGATGCGGGTTCGTCCCGAAACCAGCGCCCGGGCTTGCGTGTTCGGGTAATATCCAAGTTCCTCTACCACCTGCCAGACTCGCTTTGCGAGCTGGGGGTCTACGGTCGGAATGCGGTTGATCGTGCGGGAGACGGTCGCTGTAGAAACTCGGGCACGCTTTGCGATTTCTCGGATGTCCATTGGCCGGAGTGGGGCTGGCACCGGAGTCCGCCACCGCCGGACTTCCGGAAGATGGAATAGTAACTCGACCAGCCGCTTTCGTCACGCGAGAGTTTTCGGGGTAGCGGACGGCTGTTCGTTTCCCGTAGGAAAATCCTTAGCATGGCAGGCGTGAATGGGCTTCGCCATGACTCGTTCTGAACGACACCTATATAGTTACGGAGTTATGAGCGAGTCGAACTTTCCCCCCCAGGTTCGAGGCGGGAAAAGCCGCCTGCGGGGTGACGGTTTTGCGCGTTTTGCGACTCTGCGGCATTATCTATTATCTTGCGGAGGGAATCGTGGGCCGTTCGCTTTTTGTCGCTCTCCTGGTGGCTGTCTGCTGCACAACCGCGTTTTCTCAGAACGCACAACCCTCTCGCCTTCCACTGCCGACCAGCAAGGTCCTGATAGCGCCGGGGAAAGGTCGCATTGGAATGATGAATAGCTTTCCTGCAACCATAGCCCTCAGTCCCGACGGGCGCTATGCTGCGTTACTCAACGACGGCTATGGCACCGGAAGATCCAGTGGTCGCCAGTCCGTCGCAATACTAGATCTCCAATCAGACAAGTTGACTGATTTCCCCGACAAGCGTTTCCCGACAGGTGCGCAACAGTCGTTGTATCTGGGTTTGGCATTCAGCTCGGACGGGAACCATCTCTATGCGTCTGTGGGATCGCTCACAGATGCAACGGGAACAAAGAAGGGAAATCTCGGGAATGGAATCGTTGTATATAGGTCAAATAAGGGTAAAGCAAAACCTGAACGCTTCATTAGAATCGCCCCGCAAGAGCTTGCCAGCGGCAAGAAGGTGGCTTCGGGCTTCAGCAAAGTGCCGGCTGGGTCTGCGATTGCCTATCCAGCAGGGTTGGCAGTCGTCCAAGCAAACGGCAGGGATCACCTACTGGTGGCGAATAATCTTTCCGACAACGTAATCCTGCTCGATCCGGCGGATGGCCGAGTCATCCGACGGTTCGACCTCAGCACCGGCGACTTGGTTCCATCGTCATTTCCATACGCGGTTGTTGCCACCCGTGACGGACGGCGTGCGTGGTGCAGTTTGTGGAACGCCTCGCAGGTGGCAGAGCTAGACCTTTCGTCGGGGCAGGTGACGCGATGGATTTCACTGCTGCCGCCAAAGATCGCGACCGATCCGGGATCTCATCCGACTGCGTTATTGCTAAGCTCGGACGAGAAATTCCTTTATGCGACGCTTTCGAATCGCGACGTTCTTGCCGCGATTGACACAGCAACTGGAAAACTGATTCATCTCGCGTCTACGAAAGCATCCCGCCAACAATTTTCCGGAAGCTACCCCAATGCCCTCGTCCAATCAGCCGACGGCAGACGAGTGTTCGTTGCCGCCGCGGGGCTCAACGCCGTCGGTGTCTTTGACGCAGAAGCGTTGACAAAGCCAAACGCTGTGCCTTCTCAAGATGCATTGGGATTCATACCAACCGATTGGTATCCAAGCGCGCTGGCAATCGCGGGCGACCATCTGTTGGTTGCCACTGCCAAAGGGGAGGGAACAGGGACTAACAACCGGCCAAGCCAGCTCAAGAGTGACAAGAGTCGTAGACAGCATGCCTACATTGCGAGCCTGTTGTACGGGTCCTTGTCCCGTCTGAATTTCCGTGATGCGGAAAACGACATCGCCAATCTCACGCAACAGGTGGAGGAGAGCAATCTAATGCTTTCTGATCCGGGCACGGTTCACTTCAGCCGGGGTACGAATCCGATTCGTCACGTGATTTACATCTTGAAAGAAAACCGCACTTATGACCAGGTGCTCGGCGATCTTAGCGTAGATAATAAAAAGATCGGCAATGGAGATCCGTCGCTCACCATGTATGGGGCGGACATTACACCCAATGAGCACAAGTTGGCGCTCGAGTTTGGTGTCCTTGACAATTTTTACGACAGCGGAGAGGTTTCGGGCGACGGCCACGTCTGGTCCACGGCGGCGATCACGAGCGACTACAACGAGAAGACATGGCAGATCACTTATCGAGGCACGGAGCGCACCTACGACTTCGGGGGCACCGTGGCAGACGAGATTCCTCTAGAACACGGAATCTCCTATGTGGATGCGCCGGGAAGCGGATATATCTGGGACAATCTCGCGGCGCATGGAATGAGCTACCGCGATTATGGCGAGTTCGTCGCGGCGATCTGGTGCGAGCCGGCAAAGACTCCGAGCGCGCTCCCCACCGAGGGAACGCCATCCCCCTTCAGCGTGCCCTGCGAGCGAGATGTAGTCCGCAAGGGCGAGGCCCTGCCATCGAATGTAGGTGAGCCGCACGGCTCCCCAAGTCCATGGCCCTGGGCTGTGCCTTTGGCTAAGGGCGCGAAGCCGACCCTAGCATCCTTGCGAGACCACTTTGATCCAGTGTTCCCGGATTTCAACACCTCTTATCCCGACCAGCTGCGGGCGGACGAGTTTCTGAATGAGTTCGGCGAGTTCGTCCGCGCGCGGAATGAGGGCAAGGGGACGGAACTGCCGGCCTTTGTCCTCCTGTATCTGCCCAATGACCACACCAACGGGACAGCCCCGGGAAAACCTCGTCCGGCTGCCTCTGTCGCCGACAACGACCTGGCGGTCGGACGTGTGGTCGAGGCGGTGTCGCATAGCCCCTATTGGGACGACACGGCAATCTTCATTGTTGAAGACGACGCGCAGGATGGTGCCGACCACGTTGACGCTCACCGCTCAATTGCCTTCGTGATAAGTAAGTATTCGCCTTCGTCAGCAGCGCACCCGTTTGTGGACAGCCGTTTCTATACAACGGTAAATATGGTGCACACCATGGAGAGCCTGCTTGGTCTCTCGCCGATGAACCAGAACGACGCCTATGCACCGGTGATGGCTCCCCTGTTTTCCGGTTCGGGCGACCATGAGGCGTTTACCGCGGATCGGGGGAACAAGGACAACGGCCTTATCTATGAAACGAATGGAACGAAAGCGGCTGGGACAAAGCAGTCGGCCAAGATGAACTTCAGCCGGCCCGACGCGGTGAATACCGCGCTTCTCAACAAAATACTCTGGCACGAGGCAAAGGGAGATACTCCGATGCCGGAGCCGCGCTACACGGTCTTACCGCACCGCAAGACGCGAGACGACGATTAGCTTTGCCAAACAAACTCGCTCTGGCGAGTGAGCTTGGACAACTCGTGTTATCGGGAACTATGGCGGTTGCAACCAGCTGGCCGCCGAAATCGTGAAGACGATGGCGGCAACCAGTCCCGCCGGGGTGAATGGCAAAATGGAGTATCTGATTGGCTTGTTGCTGTCCTTGGCTGCGGCGGGCTTGGCCATCACTGTCGGCCTTGATCGAGATCGTGCATTTTATCCTACTGTGCTGATCGTGATGGCATCGTATTACGTGTTGTTTGCCGTGCTGGCAACTTCCGGCCGGACCCTCGTCGTTGAAATCCTCGTCGCAAGCGGCTTTTTGCTGCTTGCAACCATCGGCTTCAAGCAAAGTCTTTGGTTCGTGGCCATGGGACTGATTGGGCACGGAGTCTTCGACATCGTTCATCACTTATTTATCGAAAACCCCGGCGTCCCTCACTGGTGGCCGGGTTTCTGCTTGGTGTTTGACGTAATCCTCGGCGGTTTGTTGGCGGTACGTTTGTTAAGGCGGAGCTTGGCAGCTCGATGACAAACGCAATAAGCTTTTGCGTCATTCAATTGCTGCGCTAACATCCGGCCTGGCGCCCAGGAGTTCATACCCGCCCAGCCCTTGTATACCCTCGTAAAGAGAACGTCTTGGGGCGATTTCAGGCGGCTGGATCGACCAAGTTCTCTGCCGATCGAGGTTCGATCGACAAGACTCGCACTCGACGACGCTTGGTCAGGAAATCAAGCCCCCATTGCAGCAGCACAAACAGGCGATTGGCAAATCCAATGAGAAAGTAAATATGCACGCTCGCCCAGACTACCCAAGCGGCAAAACCCCCAAACCGGCTGAAACGTAAATCAGCCACGGCGTAGGTTCGGCCGACGATCGCGAGATCGCCCTTATCCCAATACCAGAAGGGTTTCGGTTTTGCCTGTCCCGTCACACGCCGCCGAATGATGTCGGCAACGTATTTACCTTCCTGCATCGCGGGTTGAGCGACTCCGGGCATGAGCATGGGCGTTCGTGATTTGAAGCCAAGCAAGTTCCGGGCCGGAGCAACCACATGTGCGGTGTCGCCAATCACAAAAATTTCTGGATGATTAGGTACCGACAAGTCCGGTTCCACTAGGATCTTTCCGGACGGGTCGGTGTCCGCACCTAACCACCGCCCGGCCGGCGACGCAACCACTCCAGCCCCCCACAGTACAGTGCCGGCGGGAACTTTCTCTCCGCCGACGACAATTCCATCCGAATCCACACTGGTTACGCGAGCGTTGGTGAAGACCTCGACTCCCAAGCTCTCCAAGTGTTGGCGCGCTTTGAGGGAAAGAACTTCCGGGTAAGTGGGCAGAATTCGAGGCGCTGCCTCATAGAGAAGAATGCGCGCTGATCTGGAATCTATATGCCGAAAGTCACGCGTCAGAGCCATGCGCGACATTTCGGCGAGCGTACTGGCCATCTCAACCCCGACCGTTCCCGCGCCCACGAGTGCAAAGGTTAAAAGGCGCCGAATTTCCCCGGTCGGGACCTCTTCGGGCGCTTGGAAGGCCGAAGCCATGGCTTCCGCTTGCTCAAACGAAAGCAGGATCTTGGTTCGAATCACCTCGGCATCATCGAGGGATTCCAGCCCCGGTGCGAAAGGACGCCATTCGTCGTGCCCAAAATAGTTGTACCGAATGCCAGTCGCAAGGATGAGGAAGTCGTATGCAAGGTCTCTTTGTTCTAGATGAACGATGCGCTGCTGCGGGCTGATGCCCGTGACTTCATCGAGCAACACATCAACGTTTTCTTGGCGACTGAGGATGGAACGCAAGGGCCCTGAAATCTCATCGGCCGAAAGCAGTCCCGTCGCAACTTGGTACAGCATGGGGCGGAACAGGTGATAGTTCCTTTTATCAATCAGGGTCACGCGAACCTCAGCGCGGCGCAAGGCACGAGCTGCAGAGAGCCCTCCAAAACCACCACCGACGATGATCACCCGCGGCACCATGAAAAAAGATCCACCCACTCACTCGAACGCACTTCTTCGGATGAGACGCGACATTGCTTGGATTCCCTAATCCGTGACGATTGTGGTGAAGCTCTCTCAGACTGCGCACCCCGAGAGGCTTGGAACCGACCCCTCATCGCAGGGGTCCCCCAGGGATTCACGGCCGAGGTTTTGCTCGCAACTGGCTTTGATTAAAAGCTGCCATCTCACTCAGCAAGGGACCAGAGAGAGTTCCGCTTACCTTCCGGAGAAAATCTGCTGATGACATATGGCGTGCAAGACATTGATTGTACTAGAGATACGACTTAAGTGTGGGATGTGTTCAAAAATGGAGTATAATACATCCATAAATGGAGGAAGCGAAGCATGGCCACAATGCAGCCGGCGGTTGTCGGTTTCTCGTGGGACTCAGCGGTCGATCTTTCGAAAAAGGAAAACCGAGTCCGGCTCAGTTCTTCCGCCGTTAAGGGTCTGCTGCGGATAACAGCACGTTGGAAGCTGCGCGACGAAGATACGCGATCGCTCCTAGGAGGCATGTCCAGCGGCAGCTTCTATGCCCTGAAGAGTCGAGTTGGCAAAAACCTGGACGAAGATCAACTCACTCGAATTTCTCTTTTGATCGGCGTCTATAAGGCCCTGAACATCCTTTACAGCCAAAAACTGGCCGATGCTTGGATCTCGCTGCCTAATACCAACCCCATGTTCGGAGGCGATTCCCCGCTTGCGTACGTCAAGAAGGGCGGCATCCCCGCCTTGCTGCGTGTCCGGCAATTATTGGACGCCCGTCGCGGCGGCAGATGAAGATACCGAATCAGAGCAAGGTCCACCAGGACGGAACTCATCGCCTGATCCCATATCGCTATAGCGATCGCGGAAAGCCAATCCTCAACCGTATTGCCGAGGGGGATGACGAGTTGCTCAGCGACCTGACCGAACTTGAGGGCGCCACAAACGATCGTCTGCTCGGGGAAAGCGGCAGGTTACCTGGCATCAGTGCGATTGAGCTAGTCTCCGGCTTTGGCCTCGCCCATATTGTCAATGCTGCATTTACTCACCCACATCCGCTCGGAGGACGCTTTAACACCGCAGGCCGAGGGGCTTGGTATGCCGCTTTCCAAATGGAAACGGCCCAACGGGAGGTGGCATTTCACAGGAGTGAAGAGCTCAAAGAAATTCGATGGACAAGTGAAGAGGTCTCCCCTTACATCGATTACCTCGCCGATTTCAGACACGGATTTCATGATCTTCGCGATGATCAAGAGTTCGCAGCCTGCCTCGACCCAAATAGTTATGTAGGGTCTCAAATGCTCGGAACTCAACTGTTAAGCACGGGCTCCGCGGGGGTCGTTTATCCCAGTGTGCGTCATGCAAGTGGCACCTGCATCGGGTGTTTCCGTCCTCCCCTGGTGCTCAATGTCCAGGAGGGATCAATGGTGACCATCACGTTTATCAATGCGATGGTTTCCGCGGTGAGCATTCAAAAGTAAGTGGCGAGTACAGAAACTATGTCAAGCACCGCCGGCTGGACTGGGTTAGGCGAGGCGTGTACCGCCGATCTACGCCCAAATGCCAGGGAAGGCATGGCACGTCACCTTTACGCCCCGCCAAAGTGTTCTCAACGCGTACTCGGTGGTTGAGCAAAAGACAATGTTTGGCTGGTATGGATCTTCTGTCCTGGCAAGAGCAGATCGAGTATCAGGTCTTGCGGCCCGGGGCTACTGAACTCAACGTCGTAGGTTTCCCCAACGGTGATGGGGAGTTCCGCCTTGCTTAAGTGCAGAGAAGCCGGCGGCACGTCAGCTCCATCTTTAGCAATGATCCGCCATTCCACTGGACCCTTGGCATCGCGAAGGGAGGCTTGCATGCCTTGATTATTGGTCGAGATGTTGATCAGGCGGAAGCGGTACACCTTGCCCGCCTGTAGCTGCAGAACCTTGCTCTGCGGCGTTCCATTGATTAGCGCCATCTCGCCAAGCGTACCGAAGTTCCCGATGCTGAAAACGAACGAAATATCAGAGCTGGGATCAAATTTCCAGCCCGGGGGAAGCACGATCAACGGCCCATAGATGCCATTCGTGAGCTGATACTCGTCATGCCAATGAGTGTGGTAAATGAACGTGCCGGCACGAGGCGGAACCATACGAACCGTAAAGGATGAGCCCGGCGCAATCGCTGGCGTCACTTCTTTTCCCGCACCGCTCCATCCCGGTACTCCATCGTAATAGCTCTCCAACTCGATTCCATGCCAGTGAATCGCAGTGGGATCTTTCAGCTTGTTAACGACTTCGATCTCTACCGGTTGGCCACGTGTCAATACGATAGGCGGGCCGATCAGCCCAGGGTCTCGCTTGCCAGCAGTTTGCTGCGAAGTATCCTTCAAGCTCAGCGAATAGCGAGGTGCTCCACTGCGTTCGCTTATTTCCAACTGCAACTTGCGATCAGCATGCCAAGTTTCGGAACGTCGTTCGCCCGTACTCGGGACGGCAATGCCCAGCACCAGCTGCCCCATGCCAATGGAATCGTCTGCCATGTGGGCATGCTGGGCAGGTCTCTCCGTAAACTCCAGGCCCGGCAGCTTAGGTACGGTAGGAGGAATCATGTGCTGGATCATGTGGCAATGGAAGAGCCACTGTCCTGCACGATCCGGTGACCAGCTCATGTCAAAGGTCTCACCCTGCGCGATCCGCTGAGTAACGACCGTCGGACGAGACTGTTCAGAGTAGCGCTCGATCTGACCGCCACGATTGAATGCATTGATGCGGAAATAGAATCCGTGCAGATGAAGGGCGTGTGGTTCATTCGTGGCGTTGATCCAACGCCAATGGACCTGCTGGCCGATTCTGTATTGGAAACGCTGCGTGAAGGGCCACGACTTGCCGTTGATCGTGGCCAGTGTTTGTCTTGCGTTCAAGCCCGCGTGCTCGGAGATCATTTCCAGGACGAAAATCTCGTCCGGGGTAGTTGAGCCGGGAGCATCCACGACCAGGGCGCCGGTCAGCTCAGAATCAATTCCATACCGGAATTTCACGTCTTGTACGTCGCTTGCACCCCAATAGAAGAAGACGCCGGGAGTCGTAGCTTTAAAATTGATCTGTTCCGTTGCTCCTGGCGCGATGTACACCGACGTGTCTTTCCCCGGTTGGGATAGACCACGTATCGTGATCGGCACTCCAAGGGAATTGTGAAGTGAGGCGCGCACGTCAACGCCCTGCGGCACGCGAATGAGTGGACCAGGGTTCTGAAGCGAATGGCCCTTTTCCCCGAAGGCATAGACGGCGAGTTGCATCCCGCCCTCTCCCTCCGGGTGCCATTCACCCTTAGCAATCTCCAGTTGGACAGACAGAACCCCGTCTCGTAGCGATCCTGCTGGGACATGATTCTGGTTGGCCAAGACGGGCGGGAGGGATGCCGCCATTGCCGTGGATGAGGCCAATAAGAGCAGTAGGAAGGTGTGGGGAGAAACCAAACGGCCCATATTTCTTGCGAGTATTCCACACCGGATCTGATTCCAAGTCAACCGTCACTAGGCGGCGGAGGTGTGAATGAACCGGTTTTATTCAGGCGGCAAACGCACGATTCCGCCGCGTCCGACTTCTTGAAGTACGAGGGGAAGATATTCGCCAGGTGGCTAGGTGCATCTTGCCGGTGTCTTCTCGCCTGCGGAATCGTCGCCTTGAGGTCCGATCTCGTGCCTGAGAATCTGGGACAAGCGCTGTTGTCTGCAGTGCTTCAGACTCGGACAATGCTCTGATTAGCGAGCAACTTCTCGAAAGTGTTCGTGATCCCCCATTGAAACCCGTGTTTCACACTGATTTTGGTTTTCTTCGCGGAAATTAACACCGGTTCGTTTTGCGATCGGCGGGTACGCATTCCGAACCGATGTCCGTCGTCCTAGTAATCACCCTGGACCAGGAAAACGACCACCCATCAGTTCGCCGTCAGCCTTCCGCGCAATACGGTTATGGATGCTTTGGGTAGAGTGTATCTGGTGTGAGGGACGGCCGTGACTTTTGACTTGAATGCCGGGCCATCGGGTTCAGCTGAGCCGCCAGTGAGGCTGGGGTGCCACTCATACTGCTCGCTTCCGAACGTAATTCTGTCGATCTCTCCAGCAAAATGCCGGGTGGCAGCACGATCTTGAAAGACAATGCGTACGTCTTGAGCGTTGAGCTGATCCTTGTTGACCAGCATGAGTGTCCACTGGCCATCAGGCCTTAACAGTGCGTACGCCGTGACCAAAATGTGTCCCGCGGGATCAGTAATATCGCTCTTGGCACGAAACACCTTCTGGACTCCAGAACCTGGCTGTACCCATTCCTGCGTGATCAACTGTGTTGCAAAGTATTGAGACGTGTATTGCTGGATGTGGAAGTCACGGTCCACGGTGAACATGCCAAACGTTCCCATTGAGCTACCACATCCTGGATGCACGCCCATGGGTAAATAATGAAAGTAGTAGAGCCCATCACCGCCGGAGGCGAAAAATTCTCCAGCGAAATCTGCCAGCCACAAGGCGCCGAAAGTATCGACGAAGGATTCTCCCGAGTTCCATGCGATGTTCAGTTCCGTAATCAACATGGGTACATCAGGCGGCACGCCATCATCCCTCCAAACCTGCATGATGTGGCTGATGAGAGTGGGTTCGTCGTAAAGGCTGCTCCACTGAATCTTGCACGGTTCGAGCGGATAGTGTTCGAATGAAAGGAATGAGAGGTCTTGCAGCCGATTGTGACTCCTCAAATAACGGATGAATCGCCCCAGCCATGAAGATTCACCCTGCGCATCGGGCCAGACCTGAATATCCTTGTTTACTCCTTGAAATACTGGGCCGCCTAGCTTCAGGGTGGGATCAACTTTGTGCAGCGCAGTCGCCCATTGCAGGTACAGCGCACCGTAATCTTCCGGAAGCATGTACTGGCCATCGGGCTCTTCCCCCATTTCAATGTATGAAATTGGATAGCCACGCGCCTTCAAGTAAGCGATCTGGTTCGCAGAGTCTTCGGGAGTGCCATAGAGCAGCGACACGGGCACCATGGCCGGCAGGCCGCGCGTATAGCCGCTGGTATAGAAGAGGTCAAAGCCAACTTGGTCGCGCTTGTCGTTAATATCTTCAGGGCGGTGCCACGGATCAACGGAGGAGCAATAAGTTGTTGTCTGATCAGGATCGGCCGTGTGGCGCACGAGATCATAGAATTTCCCGTCAGCTGCCATCGTTCCCAGGTAGATTTCACGAATGGCAAAGCCTACGCAGTTGCGTGGATCGCTGGAGCCATGGTCGTCGCAAGTGTTAGACGATTCGGTCATCCAGATGCGAAGATACCGCACCGAAATTGGCGCCGAGGAAAGCGCCACCGTTGCCGTTCTACCCCGCCCGGCATCGATGTTGCCGCCTTGAAACGTGACCCAGGCGCCTGCAGTGGGCTGTTTGATGGGATCTTCGCCCGTCCAATATTGAACCCGGTAACGCCGTGCATACGGTTCGCCCCACGAGATGCGAATCGCGTTGACTTCGTGGTTGCTGGCGAGGTCCACTACGGCCCACTGCGCATTGTTGGAATCATCCTCCCGCGTAAACGCCTTTGAGAGATATGGGTTGCTCTTCCAGTACGTCTTCTCATCGCCGTCGGTGATGCGTGAATACCCATTTGCGTCGGTACCATCGTTCCGAGTGAATCCGCGATGCGGCAGAAAATATCCGAACGAATGGCGAACCAATTCACCTGGCTTGGGATTGCCGACGAAGTAGCCCTTGTCCGCGGAATCACTCCAAGTGCCCTGCGGATTCCAGTGCCACGCTTCCCCGAACAGCTCCGTGTTCTGGCGGTAGGTGAGCGTCTGCCATCCCGCCGAGAGCACCTGCTTCATGACCGGCTCGGTAAAAAGTTTGTCCGTCGCCGTAATGTTGATGCGGTCAATGCCGGCGCCAAGCGCTTCGGTGGGAACGAATTTGTTGACTTCCTGGCTGACATCAACCTGAACGGTTTGAGCTGAGCACAGTTTGACCGAAAGAAATGCACACAGCAAACATTCTGCGAGGGTCGGGACACGCAACCTACACCAATTGAATTTCTTCATGGACTCTCGTTCGTTCTATTGTTTGGTGTCCAGCGGATGAGTCGCTCTTTGATTGAACTCTTGTTGAAGCTTGAGGCTCTCCGCGTCGGCCTTGACGGCCTTGATGGCGGCGACCAGATCGTTGATCGCGGTTTTTGTGTCGTACTCGCCAAGCTCTTTCGTGGCGACTGATCCGTCTCCGGCGTAGTGATTCGGAAAACGAGCGTACCACCAGATTCCGGTATAGAGGCTGTCCGGCAGGTGCACGCGTGCTTGGTCTTCGCCGGATTCGCTCTTGGCGCGGTCTAAGTGAACCAGATCCGGGCGGGAGACGATCGTGCGAGAGGTCTCGCCCTCGCCGGCATGATAATCAACCGCATAGCCAGAAGATTTCATTGGTGGGCGGCCAGTCTGATCTGAATGCCCCGGGCGCTCGAAAATGTACACCACATAATCGTGCGAAACGGCCAGCTGTGACTGAGCAAAATAAGGGAGGAAGTGCTCGTTTCCGCCGTGTCCGTTCACAATGATGATCTTCTTGCAACCGTTACGCCCCATTTCGTCGGTAGTCTCTTGCAGCAGGTCGAGCTGCATGCGCGCGCTGTACGCAACGGTACCGGGCTGATGACGGGCTTCGAAAATTTGGCCGAAGTAGTAATCCGGAAATACGAGTGCGTACTCCTGCCCTGCGGCATGCTCTGAGAGGTAACGCACGTTGATCAGATCGTTGCCGAGCGGAAGATGCGCGCCGTGCTTTTCCAGAATGCCGATCGGCAGAAGGCACGTCGCTTGCGCCTGCTGGATGGCTTTGACGAAGTCAGGAGCGGTAAGTTCTTCCCACTTGATGGAGAGCTGAGATTGTGCGCGCGAGCTAACCGTAACAAGAAATGCAAGAGCAGCGATTGCTGCGATGCGATCAAACGCTAATTTGCGAGCCAGCCTAGAAGCCGTCGTTTTCATGATCCCGGAGTTCGACCGCGACGCACAATTTCACAGGAGCGAGCCAAAGTGGACAGACGCTAGCACAAATCTCCCACCCATGCCCAACTACGAACTCGCGGCGGCCCGCCATAAGCAGATCCCGGCACCCGCGTTCGCTCTACGCATTAGAAGTTAAACTTGAAGCCCAACTGCACCTCGCGCGGTCCGATTGCTGTGTACGAGATCGTCCCGAAGGTATCATCGCCGACACTGGTATCCGGTGTCCCGAATACCGGATGATTCAAGGCATTCTTCGCCTCGACCCGGAACTCGAAGTTCATCTGCTCACGTATCTGGAATTGCTTACCGACCGACAGGTCGGCCGTGAAGGACACCGGTGAACGAACGCTGCCCAGCGCTCGAGGAGCAGTACCCAGGGTGAAGGGTGCCGGAACCTGGAACACGCTAGAATCGACAAAATAGTTGTCCAGCCAATCCGAACCGTGGTTACGCTTGGGAGTTCCTACGAGATTGGGTCGTTGTGAGCCGTATGTCGGCAGGGGCTGGCCGCCGTCGGTAAGGAAAAAGGACAGCGGACGTCCATCCGCGATGCGCCAGATGCCATTAGTCTTCCATCCACCGATGATCGTGTCTGCCCAGCGCGGCAGATTTCCCAAGAATGGCCGCCCATGCCCAACCGGCAGATCGTAGCTGTAGCTGAACTGTAATACATAGGGAATGTCGAATGTTGACAGACTCCGTTCCAGCTGCGGCTTGTTAGGATCTTGCAAGCTGTCGAAGCTTTGCGCCCACGACACATTAGTATCGCCCGAGGAAGCGTCGTCGATCGACTTCGACCACACGAACGTTGCCAGTAATTGTAAACCGTTAGAGTACTTCTTCTCGGCGCTCAGCTGCAGTCCGTGGTAAATAGAATTGGCGATCAGCTGCGGTTCCGTAGAAACCCCAGTGAATTGAGGAAAAGGACGCAGTAACTGATAGTACAGAATGTTTGGAGAGCTGGCGCCTATAGTGCTGTTCGGGTCAGCGATGAGCGAAGCGAAGGGATTGGTTACAGGGGTGTTGAGACATGCTATGGTCAGTGCTTGACATGGGTTGGCTGCGTTGGGATCTCCGAGCGGGAGACTCTCCACCCAGGGACCCAGATAATTCCGATCTGTCGAGCCGCTGAACGGCAGGTGGGTGCCCTTCTTGCCGATATATTCTGCATTGATCACGACATGGCCCGGTAGTTCTCGCTCGACCCCAAAGCTCCAGCTCTGCTCATAGGGTGTCTGGTTCCAGGCGGGCGTACGAATCGGACCGTTGGCACCAAACCCCACATCGTTCAACAGCCCGAGCGAATTCCCCGCCGGTTGAATCAACCCGAACTTGAACGGATTGTTTAGGTTCACGAAAGGAGTTGCGAGATCGTTTGGATTCACTGTGAGGACGTTTGTGTACTGATTAAATCCTGCGCCGCCGTAGGGCATAACACCAGTGACCCCGGAGCGCGACACCCCATAGTAAATGCCATAGCCCCCACGGACGACCGTGTTTGGAATGACCTGATAGGCGAAGCCGAACCGCGGCTGGAAGTCGTGCCAGTCCGTCACGTAGTTGGTACGCTGTTTCGAAGAAGCGAATACTTCCCCCCCCTTCAAGGGAATGGTTACGGGCTGGTTGCTGATGGGATCAGTGTAGGTGAGATTTCCATTATTCAACGGACTGCTAGCATTGGGATCAAACCAGTCTTGGTGGTTATAGCGGTCGGTGCGCGGCAGTGTAACGTCAAAACGGAAGCCGAGATTCAATGTCAGTTTGGGCGTTACTTTCCAGTTATCTTGTGCAAAGAATCCATATTGATAGTTGGTAGTGGCCGGCCGGAACTGGATTTCTTCGTAGGACCCACAACCATTGCTGGCACAGCCCTGCGTCATTTGGCCCATCATGAAGCTTGCCATCGGATCGCCGCCGCAGGGGGCGATATTGCTGTTTGGATCTCCAACCCTGGAACCCGGACAGAGACTGGTGGCATCGTTATTGAAGCTGAAGAATCCAACTGGAGCGTTGGTTTGTATGTAATTGATCTGGTGAATCCGGCCGTCAAACCCGAACTTGATGTCATGATTCCCGCGTACCTTGTCGAGGGAGGCCGATAATTGTCCTGTGTTCTGGCCTAGGCGGTAATTACCATAGGGGTCCGTACCAATGTTGGCATATCCGGCGGGACTGTACTCGTCAATAAAGATCGCAGGGACTCCCTTGAACCCGTTGGCCTCTAGGTAGGACGGGAACCCCAAAGTTCCGAGCGGGTCATTCTCCCCATGCGGGTTGTAGGCATCAGTGTGCCAGACTCCACGTGTGAACCCCAAAGTCGTGGTCAGTAGCAAGGTCGGGCTGAAAGTATATGTGTCGTTGATCGCGAATGCGTGGGCATTATCCCAACCCGGACCCCCCGCGCAGGGATCGGTAAAGTTCTTGAAGCAATCAAGGCCCCCGCCTGTTGGGTTGTACTGATACGCGAATTTCACGCTCATCAAATTGCTTTCTGTAAAGCGATGGTCGACCTTAATGTCAAACTGTTTATTGGAGCTGTGGCTCGAACCAGTCCCGAACCAGTTTTGAAGAAAGCTCCCACCGGTGACGTTGGCCTCTGGAAAGTAGCTCATCATCTTCTGCGCCACAGGGTCAATCAGATTGCCGGGAGCTTGAGTGGCAGGTCCCGGGCTGGTAAATGTGGCGATATTGTTGAAGGGAATGAACTGGCTTCGTAAAACGCCCCCTGCATTGGAATTGAAGACCCCGGAGTACGGGTCCCAAATCTGACCAGCGTCCGTACTGCATCGCCCGGAGCCATTAAACGTGCCTCCTTCTGCGGCACAAAGTTCGCCGAAATCACCTGCCCGCATAGCGTCGCTAGGAAGGCCGGCATTAGCTGTGCTCAAGCCCGTCCGCGTCAAGCCGTCGTAATCGAAGAAGAAGAAAGTTCTGTTCTTGATGATAGGGCCGCCAATCGTACCGCCGTAATTGTGGCGACGAAGCGGAGGGATCGGATCTCCGAAGTGGTTTGAGAACCAGTCGTTTGCATCGAGGCTATCGTCGCGGAAGAACTCGTAAACGCTGCCGTGAAACTTGTTCGAACCGGAGCGTGACACCACATTGACCACCGAGGCCCCGGAAAATCCGTATTCCGCGCTGAAGTTGGTCTGCTGAACTTTGAATTCTTCCACTGCCTCCGGTGAGGGAAGATAAGTCACCGATGTGATTCCCCCGTTGGGCTCGGAATTCGTGGCGGAAGCGCCATCCAATAGAAAGTCGGCAGACGCCCCACGGCTGCCGTTGGAAACAAAGTTCGTGCCAATACAGGGCTCCGGGCATGAATCGTTCATCTCGGTGACGCCCGGCGCCAAGCTGGTTAGGGTCTCGATATTGCGATCAATCAAAGGTAGATCGTTGATGAACCTGCGGTTCACCACCTGACCGGTTTCCGCGTCCTCGGTTTGTAACTCGACAGCACCTGCACGTACATCTACGACTTCGGCAACAGTACCCACGGTCATCGAAAAGTCCACCGAGGAGTTTTGATTAACGTCGATTCTGACGCTGTCTTTGCGCTGAGTCTTGAATCCAGTTGCGCTTACCGTCACCGTGTAATTCGAGGGAGGGAGCTCTCGAATTACATACCGCCCAGCCGAATCACTGGTTGCTGAAAATTCAAAACCTTTCTCGGTGTCCGTGGCCTTGACCTGTGCATTGGCAAGGAAGGCGCCAGAGGGATCTTTCACGGTACCAGCAATCGAGCCGGTATAGAGTTGGGCATGAGCTGCGGGGAGCGACAGCACGGCGCAAACTGCTAGAGCCGCTCCGAGCAGGCGCTGGGCTGTTTTAGAAATCGATTGCAGACCGTACCGTGTGATGAAATTCATTTTCATACGACACTCCGAGTTCGGGCAGGTTTCGAGCGGGGCCACCGTGGGGACAGGAGATTCGCCCTATTCCCCTCATTAAAACGTTTCATTACCTTGGGTTTATTAACTGTCCTGAGAACGGTTGTCAAGACAAATCTGCTCGTATCATGGTTATAGACGAACCACGGCCAGAAAAGCTTGCAGGGTACCGAGTTAAATAATCGACACAACCTGCCAGAAACAGGAACGCAATAACAGTTCAGTTTTAGGGTTTGTTCGAAGAGACCGGGGAAGCGGGTTCAACGAGATGGTGGTATTGACGCGGGTTTAAATCCGAGAGGTGCTGGACGATTCCGCTGGGCCAGCGGATGTCCGCATTGACCGGCTTCGCGGTCGGCCCCAACCCGACGAGCACACGTTTGTCGTGTGCCGCCAGATAGCTGCCGCCGCCCGCGATCCAACGCGTCAGCGACCGGCCAGACGAATTGACAGTGATCTTGGCACCGATCGCGTCCCGGTTACTGACCGTGCCTTGAAGCGAGAATCCAACCCAGGAACTGTCGTGGCCAACGTTATTGCGCAACAGCACCGGAGGGCCATTGAGGGTCGTGAAGATCGCATCGGGATCGCCGTCGTTGTCGAAGTCGCCGATGGCGAGGGCACGTCCCAGGTAAGAACGTTGAAACGTGGTACCTGCGAGCTCGCGCATGTCTTCAAAAACACCATCACCGTTGTTTCGCAGCAGGAGCGCAGGTTCTTTGTATTTGACATCCGCGCGGGTGGATTCGATCTCCTGATTGATGTGGCCATTCACCAACAGCAAATCCAGATTGCCATCATTGTCGTAATCAAGAAACTTTGTCCCCCACCCGACAAGTGATCTAGTCAAGTTGGCCAAATGCGAGGCACTGGTACGATCAGAAAATGGCAGCGACTTCGAGCCCCAAAAGAGCGAATGATATTGGTCATTGAAGTTGGTGACGACGAAGTCCGGG
>Ga0134127_10000151_pt1 | contig 84594 bp, 48 predicted proteins | sample KB31753_FD_96459 | JGI IMG/M metagenome (GOLD analysis project Ga0134127, IMG submission 96459) | Terrestrial soil microbial communities with excess Nitrogen fertilizer from Kellogg Biological Station, Michigan, USA - KB3-175-3 | ecosystem: Environmental > Terrestrial > Soil > Unclassified ... | reverse complement strand
GCGAGCACATGCCTTCACTCATCCAAGCTCTGGTGCTCCATCAATCCAACCTTGAGAAAGGTCTGAAGGCCGCGTAATGAATTACTCCACCAACCCATTTTCAACTAAACCCGGGACGTCCCCACTGGAATGCTGACGGACCTTACTTTATTAGTCCGTTTCGTGGAGCGATTGGGCATCCATACGCAGCGCGTGCTGAGTACGATTATCTTAAAATGACATACAAAATGCGGGATCTCGGAAAGTGGGTGGGCTCGCCCTGAAGGAGATATTGGATCCATTCCCGACATGGCATCTCGGTATCTGCTGTATCTCAAAGCTGTGCCCTACCTAGCGATGGACCAAACTATTGCCTAATTGTTACGCGCTTTTTTGACAGTCGCGTGCGCCAATCGAAGCTTGGTGCCTCTTGCAGGGTGAAAGACCCTGTCGGGTAAGGAATAGTCAACCACCCGTACCAAGTGTTGGCGTTATGAAGGAAACAGAAATGCGAACGACATAACGTAAGCGTACACAGGGAACTGTGCGGGCCGTAAGGGGAGGCCGCACCTCCTTGGTACGAACTTTTTCTGATCGTACTTTTCCCGGAAATGCCGCCGGGCGAAGGCGTGGGGTCAGTCCTCACTTTTTGCACCAAAGCTCGGCGCTCCAGCCGCGTCATGACCGGTACGCCCGGTGTGCCGCCGTCGGCGGCTACGTTGCGTCGGTTGGAGAGAGAACTTAAGTACGCGCTGCCGGCCGTTTGGCAGCGGTGTCGAGGATGGATTTCTCGATGGACTGCGGCACCTGCTCGAAGGTGAACGGCTCCATCGAGTAGGAGGCGCGGCCTTTGGAGAGCGAGCGGATGGCGGTCGCGTAGCCGAACATTTCGGCCAGCGGCACATGGGCATTGAGGATGGTCTGCCCGGCCTTCGCGTCGATGCCGAGGATCGTGCCCCGGCGGCGGGTGATGTCGCCGATGAGGTCGCCCTGGTACTCGTCGGGCGTGGTCACTTCGACCTTCATGATCGGTTCCAGAAGTATCGGGCCGGCCTTTTTGACGGCGTCCTTGAAGGCGAAGATGCCGGCCATCTTGAAGGCCAGCTCGTTGGAATCCACTTCGTGGAACGTGCCATCGACGACCTGGGCCTTGAGGTCGATCATCTGGTAACCGGCATGAACGCCGCCGCGAACGGCCTCCTCGATGCCATCGATAACGGCTGGGATGTACTCCTTCGGAATGGCGCCGCCCACGATCTTGTTTTCGATCTCGACGCCTTTGCCCTTTTCGTTGGGCTGAATCTGGATGCACGCATGGCCGTATTGACCCCGGCCGCCGGACTGGCGGATGAACTTGCCTTCGCCGTCGGCAGACTTGGTGATGGTTTCCCGGTACGCGATTTGGGGCGCGCCGACGTTCGCCTCGACTTTGAACTCGCGCTTGAGGCGGTCGATGATGATTTCGAGGTGAAGCTCGCCCATGCCCGCGATGATGAGCTGACCCGTTTCTTCGTTCGTGAAGCAGCGGAAGGTCGGGTCCTCCTCCGCCAGGCGCTGCAATCCCTCGCCCATCTTGTCGCGGTCCGCCTTGGTCTTGGGCTCGACGGCCATGCTGATGACCGGCTCGGGAAACGTCGGCGGTTCCAGGGTGACATCGAAGTCCTCATTGCACAGCGTGTCGCCCGTGGTGATGTTTCGCAGTCCGACGAGCGCGGCGATGTCCCCGGAGTAAGCCGTGTCCATGTCCTTGCGCTCGCTGCCCTGGATGACCATGAGCCGGCTGACGCGGTCGCGTTTGCGCGTGCGCGGATTGTAAATCGTGTCGCCTTTCTTGAGCATTCCGGAGTAGACGCGGAAGAAGACGAGCTTGCCGGCGTAGGGATCGGTCCAGAGTTTGAATGCGAGCGAACAGAACTTGTTCGTGTCGCTCGTTTCGACCTGGACGAGGTTGTCGGTGCCCGGCTCAGTGCCCTCGGCCGGCGGGATGTCCAGCGGACTGGGCAGGTAATCGATCACTGAATCGATGAGCGGCTGCACGGCCTTCTTCTTGAACGCGGAGCCGCAAAGGACGGGCACCAGCTCGATCTTGCAAGTCAACCTGCGGATGGCGGCTTTGAGCACGGCAGGCTCGATGGGCTTTTCCTCCAGCACCAGCTCGGCGATGGCGTCGTCCTTGTTCGAAACGGCTTCGATCAACTCGGAAAGGGCCGCTGTGGCCTTGTCTTTCAGTTCGGCTGGAATCTCTTTGACTTCGTAGTTAAGCCCTTCGTTGGCGACGTCGCCTGCGCCCCACCAGATGGCTTTCTGATTGACTATGTCGATCACGCCTTCGAACTGGTCCTCCGCGCCGATGGGAAGGAAGATCGGATAGGCATACGCCTTGAGCTTGGTGCGCATGTCGTTCAGTGCGTTCTCGAAGTTTGCGCCCGTGCGGTCCATTTTGTTCACGAAGGCGATACGAGGCACCTTGTACTTTGTGGCCTGGCGCCAGACGGTCTCGGACTGCGGTTGCACGCCGGCGACGCCGCAGAACACCGCGACCGCGCCGTCGAGCACGCGCATCGAACGTTCGACCTCGGCCGTGAAATCCACGTGACCCGGGGTATCGATGATGTTGATGCGATGCGGGAGGTTGTTGAAAGCCTTGTACAGGCCGGCTTCACCGGGCTTGCCCTGCTTCTGGGTCCAAAAACAAGTCACCGCCGCCGAGGTGATGGTGATGCCGCGCTCGCGTTCCTGCTCCATCCAATCGGTCACCGTGTTCCCATCGTCCACGTCGCCAATGCGGTGGATGAGACCCGTGTAAAACAGGATGCGCTCGGTCGTGGTGGTCTTGCCCGCGTCGATGTGGGCGGCGATGCCGATATTGCGCGTCCGTTCCAGCGAATAAGGCCGGTTCGGCGAGTTCAGCGCTTTGTTTTGAGCGGCGGGTTGCATTGTGATTTGGAGACTAAAAGCGCCCCGAGGTTTGCAGCCGGCGGGGCGCGGACTTAATACAACAGATTACCAGCGGAAGTGTGCGAAAGCCTTGTTGGCCTGGGCCATTTTGTGGACCTCGTCGCGCTTGCGGATGGCGTTGCCCTGTCCCTGGAAGGCGTCCATGATTTCGGCCGCCAGTGCCCGCATCATCGGCTGGCCCTTGCGCCCGTCGGCAAAGTCGACGATCCAGCGCAGCGCCAGGGACACCTGGCGATCCGGACTCACTTCGAGGGGCACCTGATAGGTGGCGCCGCCCACGCGGCGGGCTTTGACTTCCAGGCGCGGCTTGGCGTTGTCCACGGCCCGTTGGAGGACTTCCAGCGGGTTGGCTTGGTTGTTGTTCGTGGCGATGGAATCGAACGCCCCGTAAACGATCCGTTGGGCGGTGTTCTTCTTGCCGCCGCCCATCACGGTGTTCACCAGGCGCGTGACCAACACGCTGTTGAACTTCGGATCTTCGGCGATTGGACGGCGGACGGATTGACGGCGGCGGGACATGGTTTTGTTGTAGCGCTAGGCGTTGAATCGTTAATGGCTCACGACGCGGCTGGCGCAGCGGCAGCCGCAGCGGGTTTGCCGGCTTTCGGGCGTTTCACGCCGTACTTCGAACGGCTGACGCGGCGTTTCTCGACACCGGCGGCGTCCAGGGAGCCGCGCACGATGTGATAACGCACGCCGGGAAGATCCTTCACGCGGCCGCCGCGCACGAGCACAATCGAGTGCTCCTGAAGGTTGTGGCCTTCGTCCGGGATGTAGGCGATGATTTCGTGCCCGTTGGTCAGCCGGACCTTGGCCACCTTGCGCATGGCCGAATTGGGTTTCTTGGGCGTCCGGGTCATGACCTGCAGGCAGACGCCGCGGCGGAACGGCGAATTCTGCAAGGCGGGCGACTTCGATTTGTATCGAATCTTGTTGCGGCCACTGCGCACGAGTTGGTTGATGGTCGGCATGCTGCGTCTGTTGTTTACCTCCGCTTCCCAGGTTCTGGGAAACGGAGCGCGGATTATTAGCAGAGGCATTTTACGTTGCAACAAGTATTTCGACGCATTCAGGCTTGGATCTGAGACGTTGCGGGCGGATTTCAACCCCTTGACGGCCCACGGATTGAAGCAGGCGACCTGAGCAAGCAACGAACGGATCCTTGGAATAGAGGCCCATCCGTTTGCAGCCGCGGAACGCTTACTGGACTATAGGGATTTTCGAGTTCCCGCCTAGCGCATTGCGAACTGCCGTGCGCATTGAACTGCCCCGAAGGTTTCGTGCTGCGAGCCTGCCTTCGTTGTCGATCAGAATGGCAGTGGGGATGCCCTCGACTCCAAAGGTGGCCGGGACCTGCGTTTGCCCCCACTCGCCCAGGTGGGCCTGAGGCCAGTCCATGCCATTGGCCTTGGCGAACTGCGCTGCGGCTTGAGGAGTGGCATCCATGCTCAGGCCGAGGATCACCAACTTCTCTTCCTTCCCGTAGCTTTCCTGCAATTCCTTGAGCACCCGGAAATCAAAGCTGCCCGCGCTCATCTGGCTTACGTAGAAGTAGAGCAAGACCAGCTTGCCGCGAAAATCGGCCAGGGCGATCGGCTTGCCATCGACCGTCTTTGCTTCCAGCGGCGGGGCGGGTTTGCCGATTTTCAACTTGCCACGAATCACCAGTTCCAACGCGCCGAGGTCAAAGGGCTCATTCACCTTGGCGCCTGCCACGTCGGGCACTTCGATCTGCTTGTTCAGGTTGCCGATCGTGCGCTGCCGGTAGTATTCCTCGTCGGGATCGTTGGCCACAATGGACAGCATGTATTTGCCCGGGGGGACGTTGTCGATCCGGAAGCCGCCGTTGGTGTCGAACACGAGCACGTAGGTCCGTTCCGCCAACTCGCGCGCCCGGCCGGCGGCGGTCCGGGAGAACTCGCGCTGGCGCTGGTTGAATTCCTGCCAGGCCTTCTGCTGCTCTTGGGGCGTGGTGGCCTTGCTCATGTCGGGCGGCGTCAGGGATGGCTCCGGGGGCAGGACCAGGGTGAGCTTGTGCACGTCGCGCCGCCAGTCGAGGTCCGACACATCTCCGCCAATCACTTTCACGCGTCCGACCACTTTGCGGCCAGTCCCGCCGAGCGTGACCTCCTTCGTCGCGTCCGGTTCAATGGCCACGGGCTGCCCGTGGCTGAGCGGAGTCTCGTATTGCTGCCGTTCCTTGAAGCGATACTCGACGTAGATTTGACGAAGGCCAGGCGGCACCTTCTCGAACACGAAATTGCCCGCATCGTCCGGCTCGGCCTTCAGATAGAGCGAAAGCCCGGAGGAACGATTCCCTGGTTCGTAAAAGCGATCGTAGCGGTTCTGCAAACGAACGGCCTGGTCTGGCTCCGGCGTGTCGCCCACGCGCATCACGCCTTTCACGCGGCCCCAGGGTTGCAGCACGAACCGGCCGTCGGCCGGGAATTTGTCCGCGCGCACCTCGACAAAACCCTGTTCGTGGGCCGCCAGGATCCACTCCGCTTCGAGCTTCGGCGAGAATTCGAACTGGCCCTTCGCGTCCGCGCGCGCGAGGTCGCCACCCGAACTGTTACTGCGGAATTGGCCGGGCGTGTCCATGTAACCGCTCTCGTCGTTATCCACGAGCAGGACTGTGGCATTGGCCGCCGGGGAACCGTCCGCGGTCTGCACGACGCCGCTGAGACCCTTGCCTTTGACCAACGCGAAATCGTTCGTGTAGGAATCGGGACTCTGGAAGCCGCGCGAGATTTGCGGGACGTATCCAGGGGCTTCGATCATGATCCGCGCCTCGGGTTGAAAATAATACTCGTCGACGCGAACGGCATACTCGCCGTTGCGGCCGCGGGCGGTGTCGTAGCGTTCCCAGCGAATCCGCGTGTCATTGGGCGAATACTTGCGGCCCTTGATGACGTTGAAGAGATCGATCGGCTTTCGGGTCTCGGCGTCGTACACCTTCCCGGAGACGCCAGGCTGGCGGTTCAGGTAGAGCGTCAATTCGTCGCGGCTGACGGAGACGGATTGGCGCATCGAGAAATGATTGGTTGCCGAAACGAAAAACGTCACCGGTTCGGCGGGCGCGCCCGTCCACGTGAAACGTCCCTGGTCATCCGTGACCGCTTGAAAACGGAGCAAGTCCCCAGTGCCCCGCCATTCGTCCAGCCGCACTTTGGCGCCTGGCACAGGCTGCTGCTGGCGATTGATTACGCGCCCGCTCAATGCGCGCGCCGACCGAAGTTTGATCTCGACGGGCTCGGAGTTGGGCTCGATGGACAGTCCGTGGTACTGGGGCGAATGCCCGGTGCGCATGACGAACAGGGCGCCGTCGCCCGGCTCAGCCGCCATCATGCGAAAGCGGCCCTGGGCATCGGTCTTGAGATACTTTCTCTCATAGTTCGGGCTGTTCCGCTGGAAAATGACCTCCGTGTCCGGCGCAGGCCGGCCTTCGCTGTCGAGCACGGTGCCGCTGATCAGGATCGCGGGCGTCAGCGTCATTTCCGCGGTGGTGGCCAGGAGCGCGTTGCTCGTGACTTCCGGCACCCGAACCGGCCGGGCGGGCCCACGCGGCAAGGGGGTCCGCCGGATGCGCGTCCCGTCTTCCTGGATCATGAAAGTGACGCCGGCTTCCACCCGCACGGGCCCGGAGAACGAGACGGCGGTTTCCGCGGCGGCGACATCCAACGCGCCGGGCATTGCATAAGTCGCCGTCCGATAATTCGTGTGCGACACCTCGAAGCGAAACCCGTCGAATTCGGCCGGCACGCTGCTGCTCGTCCACTTTCCAGCCGAGTCGGTCGTCGCCGTTTCGTGATCGATGCGGGTGAATTCCCGCGGGCCGGCCTTTGTGATCTTGTGAACAACGACTTCGGCTCCGGCAATGGGCTGACCTCCCGGCGCCTTAACCACTCCGCCGATGGCAACACCACGTTGCAGCGACGCCATGAACTCGCGGCTGAGCCCGGCGCGGCTGGCCTTTGACTCGGAAAGCACTTGCGGGATGCGATTGGGGGCGCGCACCAGCAGGTTGAAGGAAACCGTTTGCTGTGGCGGATAGGGCAGGCGACAGAAACCTTGGGCATCGGCCCGCGCTTCGCCGAAGTAGAACGAGCCCTCGTCATCGGTAATCTCGAGTGCCACGCTGGCATTCGTCAATGGTCCGCCGCCCGACGCATCCGTCGCCCGCACCGTGAGTGCCCGCCTATAAGTCGAATCGGGGAATTCATTCAATTCGCGCAGGATCTTTCGCGCCGCCGACGGACGGTTCAGCGCCAGGCCCGAATCCCCGATCTCCGCCGAGATGGCGGCGATGAAGGGCGCGGCCTGGCTGAAGAGCGAAATCACGTCGAGACGCGTGATGACCTCCTCGGGCCTGGGATTTTCCAGCGCGGTCTGAAAGAGCCGGAAACCCGAGCCGCGCCCGTCATTGGCGGGATCCACCCAGGCGACTTGCGAATTGGGATCGGCCAGCGCCTGCTTCTTCTCCAGGCGTGCAATCTCCCCGCTCCGCGCGTGAACGCCGTAACCCAGACGGACCGATTCCTCGCCACCGCCGGCGTAGTGAAAAATCAGGATGGCCGTCGGCACTCCATCCTTGTCTGCGCCGTATGTCCCGTGCAGCAGATGCAGCCGCTTCGCCTTGCATTCGACGGGTATGGCGTTCAGTTCCGTGGGATAAAACTGGCCCTGACGCGCAGCCTCGAGGCCTGTGACCGCGAGCCGGTCGCGAACCTGGAAGGGGACGCCGTGAAACACCTGCATGCCGCCTGGCGCAGCGCCCTGGGAACGGCTGGGCGTCGTCTCGATGGAACTTGCCGCCGCGTGACGGGAAAGGTCCACGAAAGCGAAAGCATTCGTTTGAGCCTGGCCGGCGCCTGCGCCCGGCGCTGCACTGATCACGCTCGAGACCAAATTGAGCGCGGCGACCCATGCCAGGCTCCAGCTGGCGCGAGATCTTGGACTAGTGGATCCCGATTTCATTTCCTCAGCCTTGACGCTGCCCGGCCATAGAATGTTCGGCTTAGCCGGGGACTTTTGGAGGTTAGGCGCAGGGCGGCAGACTTCCAACAGAAATCTCCGCTGCGTAGGGTTGACGCAGTTCATGTTTTACAGTGCAAGCAGTGTAAGTTTCCGGCGCGCAGTTGGACGCTATCCGCATACTCCTTACTCCCTGGTTGGAAGTTTGGACCCGGGGAAGCGGAGCGCGGCATTGATGCTGCTTCATCGTTCATCGTTCAACGTTCAACGGCGCGGAGGCTTCCTCGGTCACGGCAGCTTGACAAATCGTGATTTTCTGGTATTTCTGTTTAGACAGAAATAACGGATGCCATGAACAAACTCACGCCGGTCCAACAAAAGTTCATCCTCCACTGGGGCGAGATGGGCGCCCGTTGGGGCATCAACCGCACGGTCGCGCAGCTTCACGCCCTGATCTACCTGGCGCCCAAACCCCTCAATGCCGACGACATTTGCGAGGCCCTCGGCGTGGCCCGCTCCAACGTCAGCACCAGCCTGCGCGAGCTCCAGAACTGGAAACTGATCAAGATCACCCACGTGCTGGGGGACCGCCGCGACCACTTCGAGAGCGTCACGTCCGATGTGTGGGAGATGTTCCGCATCGTGCTGGATGAGCGGAAAAAGCGGGAGATCGACCCGACTCTGAAGATGCTGGAAGCCTGCGTCGCGCAAGCGGAGCAGGGGGGCAAGCCGGAGGAGTTGACCCGCGAACGCCTGGCGGCGATGCACGAGTTTTTCGCGATGATGAGCGACTGGTACGGAAAGGTGGACCAACTTCCCATGAGCGGGATCCTCAAATTCGTGAAAGCAGGCGAGCAACTGCGCAAACTGTTCGGAACCAGAAAGGAATGAACCATGAATACGATCTTTATCATCCAGAGCCTCTCCTCCTCGGGAGGCGTAAAGCAATCCACGGGCGGCGGTGAGCGCTTTGCAGAACTGCGATGCAATAAGTGTCTCGTCGGCCAACTCAAAGTCGGGCAGGCGCCCCGCCTGACCGGCGAGCGCCTCCGCAGACGCTCCTTGAAGCGCTCGGAGACTCCAGCTGCGACTTTTTTTGATGTGGAGTTTCTGTGATTACTGAAGTTACCAAATCAACGGATGAAACTGGCGCCGGCTGGGTTCTGTACGACGCGGAGTGCCGCTTCTGTGTGGCGCTCGCGCGACGAGTGGAGCGCCCCCTGGCCCGGCGCCAGTTCCGCCTGGCGCCCCTGCAGACGGATGGCGCCCGGGCGGGGCTGAACGGTGGCGAGGAACTGCTGCGCGAGATGCGGGTCGTGACCGCGCAAGGCCGGGTGTACGGTGGCGCCACCGCGGTCGTTGAACTTGCGAGACACTTTTGGTGGGCTGCATGGTTGCGGCTGGTCGCAAAGCCTCCGTTGGGCAAACGGGTGTTGGATGCGGCTTACCGATGGATTGCCGCTCGACGATATTGCCTGGGCGGCGCCTGCGCGCTCAAGACCATGGGCGGAAGCGGGGAAGGGAGTCCAGCCGAAGGGAGTGAACGGGATCGGACGCGAAGCTGCGGGCGAGTCGCGCACAGGACTGGGGCAGGCGAGGTCGCCTGCCCCACCAGCCGTCTGTCGATTCGCTGGTGGGATGCATTGCCGTTCTTTGGATTTCCTTTGGTCGCGGCGCTGGTGACGTGGGACGCGCCCGCGTGGCTGCTGATGTGGAGCGTCGCATTCGCGCTGTTCGCGGGGCTCAAGTGGCTCATGTGGCGCGATGCGAACCCGACGCATAGGGGCGTCGGGCGAGGCTTGGGATTTTTCATGCTCTGGCCTGGGATGGACGGGCGGCGGTTTCTCGCTCCGGGGATTCGAGAATCTCGGCCACCCCTGCGCCAATGGCTGGTCGCGGCGTTCAAGACAACCCTGGGTGCAACCCTGGTCTGGGGGTTGGCGAGAGTCGCAATGGGCTTCTCGCCAATCGCCGCCGGCTGGGTCGGGATGCTCGGAATCGCGCTGCTTCTTCATTTCGGACTATTCCACCTTGTGTCCCTGGCGTGGCGCACGGCTGGTGTGGACGCGCCGCCAATCATGCGCGCCCCGTTGCGGGCCACTTCGTTGGCGGACTTCTGGGGCCGTCGCTGGAACCTGGGGTTCAGCGTGCCGGCGCGACGATTGTTGCTGAAGCCGATAGCTCCGTTGCTGGGCCGTGACATCGCGACATTGTTTGTATTCCTGATGTCGGGACTGATGCACGAGTTGGTTTTGTCGGTCCCGGCGCGCGCGGGATTCGGGTTGCCCACGGCGTATTTCCTGGCGCAAGGCGCGGGGATTTTGTTTGAGCGAAACGCGAGCGGCCAACGGCTTGGGTTGGGCAAGGGCTTGCGCGGTTGGCTTTTCATGCTGTTGCTCACGGCGGGCCTGGCCTACTGGCTTTTCAATCCAACTTTCGTCCATCGAGTCATTCTGCCGTTCCTCCAAGCGTTCGGCGCAATCTGAAAGGTCCTATGAAACTGTCACTCCTTCTCCAGATCGCGGGCCTGCTTCACCTCGGACTGATGTGCGCGGGCGCGCTCATGCCACGCACAGTGAAACTGCGCGAACACCTGGCAAGCCTGCCTCACTTCATCCGACGGCTCTTCCTCGTGTACTTCGCTTTCATTGCGCTGCTGTTGGTCAGTTTTGGGCTCATCTCGTTCTTCTTTGCCGATGCGCTCGCGGCGGGTACGCCGTTGGCGAAGGCGCTCTGCCTCTTCTTGTTCGTGTTCTGGACGGTCCGCTTGATCGTCGCGGCGTTCGTGTTTGATGTGCGGCCATACTTGACGAGTTGGTTCTACCGGGCCGGCTATCAGGCGACCAACCTGGTGTTCGTTTACCTCGTGGCGGTCTACGGGCTTGCGCTCTGGAAGGGAGGCGCGTTGTGAAGATTGCCATCACGGGCGGCACGGGCTTTGTCGGGCGGACGCTGGCGCGTTTGCTCGTCAGCGATGGGCATGAAGTCGTCCTGATCTCGCGCGGCGTCGACCAGCGAGATTTGACGACGCGCGAATTGCCGCGGACCCGGTTGCAGCCCATTGGCCTCGATGATCCGGCGGCGCTGGCGCGCGCATTCGCGGGCTGCGACGCAGTGGCGCATTGCGCGGGCATCAATCGCGAGATCGGCGAGCAAACCTACCGGCGCGTCCATGTCGAAGGCACGCGCCACGTCGTCGAGGCCGCCCGTCAAGCCGGGGTGAAGCGGATTACGTTACTCAGCTTCCTGCGCGCGCGTCCGCATTGTGCCTCGGGTTATCACGAATCGAAATGGGCGGCCGAGGAGATCGTTCGTCAGAGCGGCCTGGACTACTCGATCTTCAAGGCTGGCGTCATTTATGGCCGTGGCGATCACATGCTCGACCACCTGAGCCACGCCTTTCACACGTTTCCAATCTTTGGCCTGGTGGGGTTCCGCGATCAACTCGTGCGTCCGACGGCCGTGGAGGACATCGCGAACCTGCTGAAAGCATCGCTGGTGGACGGGGCGCTGACGGGGAAAACCGTTGCCGTGACCGGCCCGGAGGAACTGACCCTGGGTGAAGCGGTGCGGCGGGTGGCGCGCGTTGTGGGACGCAGGCCTCTGATGTTTCCACTGCCATTGTGGTTCCACTATGCCCTGGCCTGGTGCGTCGAGCGGCTCATGGTGATTCCGCTCGTGTCGATAGCACAGGTGCGAATCCTTTCGGAAGGCATCGTGCAACCTTGGCCGCCGTGCGACCCGTTGCCCCCGGACCTGGCGCCGAAGACCGCATTTAGCGTCGAGCAGATCCGCCAGGGTCTGCCGCCGGCCAAGTCTTTCGGTTTGGATGACCTGCGCTGTTGCCACAGGCGCACGGAATGTTCTGCGCGCCGGCACCGCGCATTTTTTGAGCTGCCTTGAATCAGCCGCATGAAATTCAACGCTTCAAACCTTTGGCGATGGGAAGGCACCATTGGCCGGCGCGAGTATTTCGCGTGGGGCGTAGGGTTGTTCGCGGTGAAGTACAATTTGGACCGGTTGCTGAACTGGGTCTGTTTCGACCGCGGGTGGACATTCTTTGACCTGGAACAGGCGCAGATTTACTTATGGCAGGGCCTTCCGTCGAAGGCCGAAAGGCCGTACCTGTTTGCCTTACTGGCAGTGTCGCTGCCGTTCCTCTGGGCAGGCCTGGTGTTGACGCTGCGGCGATTGCGGGCCGTCGGATGGAAGCCGTGGTGGGTGGGGCTGTTTTTCGTGCCGGTCCTCAAACTGGTGTTCTTCGCGCTGCTTTGCGCCCTGCCGTCGCAAGAGGCGTCGTCCGCGCCATTCCAGAAAGGGACGCGGGGTGAACGGCTCGGCGCGCTGATCCCGCGCAGCGCCTTCGGCAGCGCAGTGGCGGCGCTGCTGGTTTCCGTGGCCACCGCCGTCAGTTCGGTGTGGCTCGGCACGGTTGTATTGCGGAACTACGGCTGGGCGTTGTTCGTCGGTTTGCCATTCTTGACGCCGCTGATGGCGGTGCTGCTCCACAGCTTCCACGAACGCCGAACCCTGGGCGCGTGCCTCGCGCTCGCCAACGTTGTCATCGCCCTGGCCGGCCTCGGCTTCCTGCTGTTCGCGATGGAGGGAGTGATCTGCCTTATCATGGCGGCGCCGCTGGCGTTTGCCATCGGGACGGCAGGCGGGTTGGTCGGGTACTTCATTCAAAAGACGTTCTGGTGGCCGGAAGACTCGGCGCGGCTCTTCTGCATCGTGCTGTTAGCGGCACCGGGAGCGATGGCCCTGGAGAGCGCTCTGCCGCCTCCACTGCCGCTGTTCGAGGTGAAGTGCACGGTCGTCGTGGAGGCGCCTCCCGAGAAGGTTTGGCGAAACGTCGTGGCATTTTCGGAACTGCCGCCCGCGCGCGAACTCCTCTTCCGGCTCGGCGTGGCGTATCCGGTGCGAGCTGAGATTTTCGGCACGGGCGTGGGCGCGGTGCGACACTGCCACTTTTCAACCGGGCCGTTTGTGGAGCCGATTGAAGTGTGGGACGAACCACGACTCCTCAAGTTCTCGGTGACCACAAATCCCGAGCCGATGCAGGAATGGACTCCCTACCGGAAGGTGCATCCGGCGCACCTCGACGGGTATCTCGAGTCCAAGGGTGGACAGTTCCGGCTCGTGGCGTTGGAAGACGGGCGCACGTTGCTGGAGGGCACGACGTGGTACCACCATCACATGTGGCCGGCGATTTACTGGCAGGCGTGGTCGGATTTCATCATCCACAAGATTCACCTGCGAGTTCTCAACCACGTAAAGCAACTTTCCGAAAGGAGTGAAATATGAACAAGCAACGTATCGTGCTGGCCGGCGGCAGCGGGTTCCTTGGGCGAATGCTGGCTGATTGGCTCGCGGCCCGTGGGGCTGATGTCGTCATTCTCACGCGCACACCGCGCACGGGCGGACAGGTCCGTGAAGTGGAATGGGACGCAAGGACGCTGGGCCAATGGCAACGCGAGATCGAAGGCGCTGAGGCCGTGATTAATCTCGCCGGCCGCACGGTCGATTGCCGTTACAATGAGGAGAACCGCCGGCTCATCCTGGACTCGCGTGTCGATTCGACGCGGGTGCTGGGTTCGGCTATTGAACTCTGCGGCAGGCCTCCGCGGGTCTGGCTGAACTCCAGCACGGCGACGATTTACAAGCACACTTACGGCAAGGCGAACGATGAGGCGACCGGGGTGATTGGCGCGGCGCCAGAAGCCAAGGACAAGTTCTCCGTCGAGGTCGCCGTTGCCTGGGAACGCACGCTCGAATCCGCACGCACCTTCAACACGCGCAAGGTCGCGTTGCGTACAGCGATGGTGCTCGGCTCGGGGAACAGCGTCTTCCCGGTGCTCCGACGCCTGGTGCGCCTGGGCCTGGGCGGCAGAATGGGGAACGGTCGCCAATTTATGTCGTGGATTCACGAGCGCGATTTCTGCCGCACCATCGAATGGCTGCTGGCGGAGGAGGATTTCCGCGGCCCGGTGAACCTGGCGGCACCGAACCCGGTCCCGAACGCGGAGATGATGCGCACGTTGCGCAAAGTGTGCGGTGTGCCGTTCGGTTTGCCGGCGGCGCGTTGGATGTTGGAAGTCGGCGCGCTTTTTCTGCGGACGGAGACGGAACTGATCATCAAGAGCCGGCGGGTCGTGCCGGGGCGGTTGCTGGAAGCGGGATTCGAATTCGAGTTTCCTCATTTGCAGGGAGCGCTGGAGGACCTGTGCGCGAAGGCACAAGGAGTCGCTACGGTGCCGAGCGAACACACGGCAGACGAGCAACCCGCCACAACAAGCGCCGCGCTCGAGAAATAAACTGAGCATCTTTATGCGCCTCGCCATGCCTGGCGCGGCGAGGCGAGACGGCCGCCCTATTGGCGGATCTTGAAACCGATTCTGAATTCTCGTGCCTGTCATTGCCGAAACGCCAAGCGCAGCCGCGCGACGACAGTTTCTTGCGCGCGAGGGTGCGCCCCTGCTGCGCGCGGACTGGGAGCAAGTCGTGATGCTGCACTTCGAGATCGACGCCGGGCTCCTGCAACGCGCGGTTCCATTCGAACTGGACCTGTTTGATGACCGCGCCTTCGTGAGCCTGGTGACCTTCACCATGCGCCGGATGCGCCTGGCTCGCGGCGGGCGGTTGACACGCTGGTTGTGTGCGCCCCTTGCCGAGCAGCGGTTTTTGAATGTGCGAACCTACGTGCGCCACAAAGGGGAAGCAGGCATCCATTTCATCACCGAATGGATCTCGAACGGGCTGTGCGTGCCGTTCGGGCCGATGATATACGGATTGCCGTACCGCTGGGGCCGGCTGAAGTTCGCTCCTGGCGAGGACGGCGGGCTTCTCGGGCGGGTGACCTCAAGAGGGCGCGGCGCGGCCTTCGACTACCAGCTGTGGCCCATGTCCGGCGCGTGGTCCTTTGGAGACTGTGAGGTTGGGTCTTTGACAGAGTTTCTCGCCGAGCGCTACACGGGATTCACAGGCAAGGGGACTCAGCGAAAGATGTTTCACGTCTGGCACGAGCCGTGGCAGATGGCGCACGCCGAGGCGGATTGGACCGACGATTCGCTCTTGCGCCAATACCTGCCGTGGTGGCGGGCAACTCGGTACGCCGGGGCCAACTACTCGGCGGGCGCTTGGAACCTCTGGATGGGCCGGCCACGTGCCGCCCAGGATCCAAACGGCTACGGCCTGACTTCGATTCGATAGAATCGAGGAGGGCCTCCGGGGGGCGGGGGCGGGCTGAACGAAGTGGTCCCGGTTGCAGCCTGGATCCAGGTCGAAAGGGGCGTCCAGTTCCGCATGTCCGTGCTTCCTTGAACCTGGTAAATGCGGCCCGCAACGGAAGGCCATTGCAAGAGGAGCGTGCCGTTGGCCTGGACACCAATGCTGGTGACTCGCAGGTAGGAATTGGCGAGCGTCGGGTTGGTGCCGGCGATGAACTCGGCATAGTCCTTGAAACCGTCACCGTCGCCATCGGTATTCCGGTTGTGGTTCGCGCCGTTAGTGCCCCAATACTGCTGCTCCCACGGATCGGGGAGGCCATTGGAGTTATTGTCGAGGAAAGTATAGTTGGCGCGAACGACCCAACTGCCGCCAGGGTCCAGGGTGTTGGTCTGCCGGGGCGGAGTCTGGTAATAGGGAACCGCGTTAAACGTCACCATGTAAGTGCCGGGAGGGGCATTGGTGAAAACTGTCCGAATGCCCTGGCCGGAGCGGCCGATCGTGCCGGTCAAAAGGTATTTGGCCTGAGCGAGGTTGTTGGTAATTTCGATCGTCACTGGCGCCACGTTGCTCATGACGACGGAGACATCGTCGATGAGCCAACCGGCGCGGCTGGCCGTTTCGAACGCGATCAGTTCATGGCGCCAGACCAGGAAGATGATCCGGCCGACGTGCGGCGTGAGGTCGATCTTCACTTCCTCCCAGCCGAAACTGGTGTCGAAAAAATTGGTCAGCTCCAGCGGCGGGCTAAGGCTGTTGGTAAACAGCAGCAGGGTTCCCTGCTCGTATAGGTCGAAGGTCGTCTTCTCGGAGAAATCGAAGCTGTGCCAGAAACGCAGCGTGGCGACGTTGCCTCCGGTCAACTCGATGGCCGGGCTGATGAGGAAGGTGTCCACCAGTTCCGGATTTTCTCCATGGAGGCAACTGCCCCAGCAGTAGGGGGGTGAATTGGCCATCGTCTCGACGCCATTATTGGGGACACCAAACTGCCAGTGGGCCTCCGAGCCGTCGTTCGAAAACACGCTCCAGGCGTTCGTGGTGCTGGACTCCATGTGGTCGATGAAGGGCGGCTGGACAGGGGCCAGGGTGCGGAACGCATACAGGTTGGTGGCATTGTCATCCACACGCGCATTGCCGGCCGGGTCGCGACTGACGACCTGGAAGAAGTACTGCCGATCCGGAAGGAGTCCGGTCAGGAGAAGCTCGTGGTCTAACTTGAATTCAGGGTCATAAGCCGTGCGGCCCAGGAATGCGGATTCGCCAAACTGCACCAGCGCGTCGGTGGGCTCATCGGTGCTCCAGGTGATGAGGGTGTCTTCATAGCTGGGTGTGACCACAATGGGGTCGGTGATGACGGGGATCACGCTGTCGATTTCCGCCTCGGTCACGAGGTTTTCAGCGTTCGCTGCGTCGAAATACTCGACATAAATCGTGTCGCCGTGCATGGCGTGCAGCAAGTTGGTGTCAGGTGGATCGGTCCCAGCGACGACCGGGACGAAGCCGCGGAACAGCCCGGGTGTCGGCGTTTCCTGGAGGGTAATCGGGATGAGCGTGGGATCCGTGTCGGAGCGGAATCGCACGACCGGGCCAGGACCGCCTGCCAAATCGGCATCGCTCACCTCCACGGTCACCAGGTCGGGGATACGGTATTCGGCTTGATCGAAGGCGAGGTTGGCGCTGGTCACGGCGCCCGGCGCCAGAAACTGGATGGCCCGCCGCAGGAAGATGGCCCGATTGTTCGGCTGGGGACCGCTTTCGGGAATCGCGTCGAGCGGGAAGGAACAGAAAACGACGCGTCCAGTGCTGTCCTGCCCCGTGGGGGGGTACCGAATGCCGCACGCCTTGCCGCTGACCACATCGAAGAGCATCGTCGTGGCGTTGGTGTCGGCCCCAAACGTGTCGGAGACATCGGGCCCGATGCCCAGGAAATCGATGACCGGATAATTGCTGTAGTCCAGCGTGAGGAAAACGTTCCGGCTGATGGCGTCACCCGCTTCCCCTTCGATGCCGGGGACTCCGACGTCTTCATCGCAACCCACGCACCCTCCGAAGATATCGTTGGGCACGAAAGTCTGGCAGAACAACACGTTGGTGCGGAAGGCCACCGGACCCAGCCGGGAGAGGATCTCCATGGAAGCCATGAAGAACGAGCCGCCGATACCGAGATATTGCTGAATGGCGCTCTGCTGGGCCGCGGGGATGCCATCGCTTCTGTAAAAGCTGTCGTTGACGCGCCAGATGACAAGCGGATAGGGCCGCAGGATGGAAAAGCCGGGCAGGGCGGCGCCGTCGCTCGTGGCGCTCCACACGTCAAAACTGACGCCGTTTAGTCGCAAGGCGTTTGTGTAGGTACTCAGGGGAATGAAAAGCGATTCTCCCGAGTCATCCGGAATGTAGTTGTCCACCAACAAGACCGTCGCGGTCGGCTGCGCGACGAACGAATAGGGCACGCCGTTGCTGTTGGCCGCCGTCATATTGCCGGCGATGTCGGTGGACTCGACGGCGAAGAAGTAGGTGCGGCCGACAACAAGATTGGTGAGTTCAACGGCGTGGCTTGTGGTGAAGACATAATTGGTTGCCGCCCGGACCAGTGAACTGTTGGTATTGAATCGAACGATGGCGTTAGCCGGTTCGTCGGTCGTCCAGGAGACGATGGTCTGGCCGAAGCGGTTCGTGGTGGTGACCTGGGTGATGATCGGCGGGAGGAGGTCGGCCGTGGCGAACGCGTTCCGCGAAATACCATCGACGACGTCGTAGTAATCCACCCGAATCCAGTCGCCATGGGCAATCTGAAGGCGATTGTCGCTCGTTGCGGGGCCGAGCGCAGTGGCGACGCTGCCCGTGAACGCGCCGGAACTGGGTTGGAAACGGAGGAGCATTGGCACGCCGTTGGTCTCGGTGGCGCTCCGCAGGGTGACCGGCGCCGTCGCCTCGCCCATGAGGTCGGCGTCATAAAGTTTCACATTCACCTGGCTGGGCGCGCGATAGGCGCTGCGGTCGAGCAGGACCACTCCGGCTTCAGGAGGCAGAATGTCCCCGCTGATGACGAGGGCGAAGTCCTGATCGACATCGTTCGGCGTGTCCTGCCGGCAATCTTGCGCCACATTGCGGGCAAGGACGCGGACGCGGTATTCGCCGGCAAACGGGAAGCTGATCCGGACGCACTCGACGTTATTGAGATTGTCGTTTCCCGGGGCATCGGGAACGGATTCGCCGCGGTCAAACTGGTTCCCGCGATAAACGCGGCCGTCGGGTCCGATCACTTCCAGGTCGAGGTCATTGACCAGCGCCGGCAACACGGCCGGGAAACCCGGATAGTCCGTGTAAGCCATCGTGACCTTAAACGGCTGGTCGGTGCTGCTGATGATGATTTGGCGCTCGTAGACCTGGCCGGTCGTCAGCAAGTTCGTCTGGTCGATGAAGTCGTGCGTGAGTCCCGACTCGATGATTTCCGTCAGGTCGACCCTGCCCCAGCCTTCATCCATGTTCGGCGTCGGAATCGTGCCGGCTTCGTCCTCCATGTCCACGGCAGAACTGATGAGCGCCGCCTTGATAAGGGCCGGGGAAGGCTTGCCGATGGCGTAAGTGTCGACGTAGTACTGAATGAAGACTGCCGCGGCGCCGGCGACGTGCGGGCCGGCCTGGCTCGTGCCGCCCTGGTACATGTACTCGTCGGAGATCGGCAGCCAGGCGTTGTTGTCATCCGCAAATTCGGAACGCAGCGAGGCAATCCAGGTGCCGGGGGCAACCACGTCAGGCTTGATGCGGCCGTCCTCCGCGGGACCGCGGCTGGAGAAGTCGGCCATGGCTTCCTGGCCCTCATCGTAGATCAGGAAGTCAAAGCGATTGTTTTGGGAGGCGCCCGTGGCGATGACATTCTTTGCGACGGCCGGGCTGCCGATGGTCTGGATGCCTGGGCCGGCATTGCCTGCGGAGAATTCGAGGAAGTATTGCTGATCGCCGAATTGCTCCAGGTCCGCGTCACGCACAAGCGCGTCGAACTCGGCGGCGCTCACGTCGTAGCGGCCCTGGGTGTCGTCTCCCCAACTGTTGTTGCCGACGTCCGCTCCCGCGCGAACCGCGTCGTGGGTGAGGACCTCGAAAGAGGGAGGGGGCTCGAAGTTGCCCGCGCCATCGAACATTCTTTGGGCGATGATCTTGGCGCCGGGCGCGACGCCCAGGCCGTAAAGCGCTCCGGATTCGTCGACTTCCCCGACTGCGGCATTGCCAGCAATAATGCCGGCGACGTGCGTGCCGTGGCTGTGCTCGTCGGAGGCGTCAGTGAGGTTTCCATAGAAGAAGAACGTCGCCACGCGGCCCGCCAGGTCGGGATGCAAGCCGACGGTCGTACCGGTGTCCAGGCCGCTGTCGGCGACCGCCACGCGCACGCCGGCGCCGTCGAAACCCAGGAGTTGGGTGCAAGTCTGAGTCACTGTGCAGTCCCCGCCAACGATCTTGGAGGACACTTCATCAAACAGCCTCATCTTGGGCGCGGGTTCGACCCAAAGGACGGCAGGAGATTCGGCGAGTGTTTTGAGGGACCGGCTTGGGATGACACCGCGGAAAACGGTGCCGAAGCTGTGCTTGGACTGCTGATGAACGGCTTGAAAGGCGCCCCGGGCGCTGGCGACTTCTTCGGGCCTTGCGCTCGGTGCCATGAGGACGGTCACAGCTTGCTCCGCAGGCTGCTGGCCAGCTTTGGCGGCCACCAAGCGGCCGTGCACTTTGTGTTCCGGTTTGTATTCTCCCACCCATTGAACGAACGGCAGGGCTCGAAGTTCCGGCAGGCTCACGTTTTCAAGCCGGGCGACGAATGCATCGTCCGGAACGTATTGCAGCAACTCAACGCGTCCTGCGACGAGCCTCGCCCGCCAGGCCGGCAGGAGGTGGTCGCGGAATTGGACAAGGTACAAGCCGGAAGCGGCTTGTGCCCCCGCCACCGGACGGCCAGCAACGGCAGGCTGGGCCGCTGCTGCTGGGGGATCAGGTCGGCCTGTGTCTATGATCCCATGGCGCAGCCGGATAAATCGCGGCGCAGCTTGCAAGGCGCAGTTCGCCAGAACTGCCGCCGCTCCAAGCAACACCCATCCCCAGCACCTTGTTCTGCGGAGCTTCACGTTGGACACCGTAGCCGCAATCTGGCCGTCCGACAAGGTGCGCTGTGAAGAAATTCGGCGCGGAGGGCACGCACTCGCTACCCGTGGGTGAGGGGTGGGCGCGTCGTTCCCTCCGCGCGCCCGCGGCCGTGGTGATGCTGGAGCGTAGGTATTCCCTGGGCACGGACTGAGCAACGCGCGCGTACCCAAGTCTGGAACATTCCGTTGGCATCAGGACCGGTTTTCTGCCAGAATTATTCCAGCTCAGCCCCGTTTCCTTATGAAGACGCGCTTCCTTGGCGCCGCCGTTTCCGCGGCGCTGCTGTTTATTAGTCCTGCCCTCCCCGCTGCGGACAATTCGCCACCAACCATCCTGAGCGTTTCACCGGCACCGGGCAGCACCATCAGCGGCCTGACCCAGATCACCATCACCTTCAGCGAGCCCGTTGTTGGTGCACAGGCGGGCGACCTGTTCATCAACGAGCTGCCGGCGGTCTCGCGAACAGGCTCGAATGCCGTCCATACCTTTCAAATCTCAGCGCCCGCGCCGGGGTTGGTTGCCATCGAATTCGACCCTGACACGGCCATTACCGATCAGGCGGGCAATCCCTTCGACCCATTTGCCGCCTCCTCCTCATGGGCCTATACGCTAGCGGACACGGTTCCCCCGGAAGTCCAGTTCGCCACGCCGCTGGCTGGCGCAACCATCACATCCCTGAGCCAGATCGAAGTCGTCTTCACAGAAGGGGTCACCGGTGTCAATGCCTCCGACCTGTTGGTCAACGGCCTGGCGGCGACGTCGGTCACCTCGTCCGGCGCCGGAACGTATTTGTTCCAGGTTGTGCAGCCAGCGGCAGGCAGCGTAAATATCACCTGGGCAGGAGGCCACGGCATCCAGGATCTCGCGCCATCCCCCAACCCTTTTGGCGCCGCGGGCTGGAGCTACACGCTCGACCCATCGGCGCCTGGAGATCTGGTGATTAACGAATTCCTCGCCGACAACTTGAACAGCCTGGAGGATGAGGACGACCAGAAGCATGATTGGATTGAAATCCGCAATCGCAGCGCGAGCACGGTGCGACTACAGGGTTGGTCGCTCACCGACGATGTCACGCTACCGGGCAAATGGACCTTTCCGAATGTCACGATTGGCGCCGGACAGCACTTGATCGTTTACGCTTCGGGCAAGGACCGAAAGACGACAATCCCGGGCACCACGAACCATACGAATTTCCGGCTTGGAGTGACTGGAGGATATCTTGCGCTCTACAATCCGCAGTACCCTCGTCAACTGGTCAGTGAATTCGCCTCGTACCCGGAGCAGCGCGGGGACGTTTCCTATGGCCGCGCGGCGGACGGCACGCCGACCTACTTCGGCGTGATGACGCCAGGCGCACCCAACAATAACGCCTCCGCCGTTTCCGGTTTCGCCATACCGCCGCACGCCTCGGCGCAGAGCGGGTTCTTCACTCAGCCGTTCAACCTCGCGTTGTCTACTCCAACTCCCGGTGCCGCGATTCGTTACACGCTGGATGGCAGCGCGCCAACCACCAACAGCCCGCTCTACACAGGCCCGTTGTTGGTCGCTCCCCCGACGAACGTTGGCGCGGTGCTCGTGCGCGCCGCCGCGTTCAAGACGGGATTGATCCCGTCCACGCCCGTCACCCGCACATTTATCTTTCCCGACAACGTCCTGAACCAGCCGGCGAACCCCGCCGGGTTCCCGCTCGTCTGGGATTCGCCTTGCACCATCTCGGGCATCAACTGCAGCGACGCTCAGGCAGATTATGAGATGGACCCGCAGGTTCTGACGAACACGACCTACAACTATCGGGCGCTGGCGCGGCAGGGATTGATGACCATTCCGACAATTTCGATCGTCACGCACTCCAATCTGCTGTTTGGCCCGGCCCAGGGTGTTTACGTGCGGCGCGAGCCGTTCAATCAACAACAGGTAAACGTCGAAATGCTCCTGCCCGATGGCACGGCGGGCTTCAATCAGACTGCCGGCCTCGAAGTCGTCGGGGGTACCAGCCCGAACGACCAGGGCGCCATGTGGAAGTCGCGCAAGCTTTCCATGCGCCTGATTTTTCGCGGCGACTTCGGACCCACCAAGCTCGACTACCCGGTCTTCCCGGATTCGCCGGTGCACGAGTTCGACACGCTCATCCTCGATGCGGGACTCAACTATGTCTGGACCTACAACGGAGGCAGCTCGCCGGACGACCAGCGTCAGCGCGCGCAATACGTGCGCGATCAGTTCATGGCGGACTTGCAAACCATCATGGGCCGCGTGGGGCCCCACGGCCGGTTCGTTCACGTTTACCTCAACGGCCTCTATTGGGGGCTTCATGGCATGCACGAACGGCCGGACCATTCCTTCAGCGCCTCCTATTTCGGCGGCGACAAGGACGATTACGATTGCATCAAACACCGGGTCGGAACGGTCGTCAACGGCACGAACACGCAGTACATCACGATGTTCAACCTGGTGAACGCCGGCCTCGCCAACAACGCTTCTTACGAAAACCTCCAGCAGTATCTGGATCTGCCCTGGTTCATCGATTACATGATTATGAACTTCTGGGCGGGGAATGACGACTGGGCGCACCAGAACTGGTATTGCTCCCGCAAACGTCAGACGGGGGCAGGCTGGCGCTACCTGGATTGGGACGCCGAGCACGTGCTCAAGTCGCTGAGCTACGATAACACGACCAAGAACGACGCCAACGGCCCGACCGCGATCTTTACCCAACTGCGCTCCAACAACGAGTTTCGTCTGCGTTTCGCCGACCATGTCCACAAGCACTTCTTCAACGGCGGCACCTTCTTCGTGGACACCAACAACCCAATCTGGAATCCGGCACAACCGCAGCGCAATGTGCCGGCAACCCACTACATGCGGCGCATCAACGAGTTGGAGACCGCGCTCGTCGCCGAATCCGCACGTTGGGGTGACACTGGCGAAACCGGCACACCGCGGGCGAACACCCCGCTGACTCGCGAGGTGGAATGGCGCAACGAACTCAACGCGCTCATGGGACGGACCAATCTGGCAGGTTACACGGTGAACTACTTTCCACAACGCACGCGGACAGTGCTCAACCAGCTTCGCGCCATTGGCGTTTACCCGACCAACATGCCGCCCGCCTTCAGTCAGCATGGCGGGCGCGTCCCCGCGGGTTACGCCCTGTCCATGACCAACCTGTCGGCCGGCTCGACGATTTACTACACGGTGAATGGCGCCGACCCTCGCCTCTACGGTTCGAGCGCGGTTTCGGGAGCGGCGCAGATTTACTCCGGAACGCCGGTCACGTTGAATGCGTCCACAGTGGTCAAAGCCCGCTCGCTGCTGGGCACAAACTGGAGCGCGTTGAACGAGGCTACATTCACCGTCGCGGAACTCGTCTCCCCGCTGCGCCTGACCGAGATCATGTACAACCCCGTGCCCGGCGGACAGGAGGGCGAACCGTACGAATTCCTTGAACTCCGCAACACGGGGATGACGCCCCTGGATGTGAGCGGCTGGTCGTTTGCCGAAGGCATCGATTTCACGTTCCCACCGGCGACGGTGCTCGCCGCCGGGGCGACGATTGTGCTGGCGAATAACGCGAATCCGTCCGCGTTTTCATCGCGCTACCCAGGCGTGCTCGTGAGTGGTTACTTTGGCGGCCGGCTCTCGGACGGGGGCGAGCGCATCTCGATCCAGGACGCGCTGGGCCGCACGGTGTTGTCCGTGACTTACAACGACGGTTCCGGCTGGCCTTCCGAAGCGGATGGCGGCGGCCGATCCCTCGTATCCGACGGCAGCGGCGACGGCAATTCGCCCGGGAACTGGTTCGCCAGCGCCGCTCCGAACGGCACGCCCGGCTTACCCGGCGGCGCCTCGAGTTTCAACGGCCCGATGTTAAACGAGTTCATGGCCTGGAACGTCGGTGCCGTCATGAATGGCTCCACGGCGCCGGATTGGGTCGAGCTATATAACCCACTCGGCGTGCCGGCGAGCCTCGCGGGATGGAGCCTGAGCGACGGCGGGGATCCGCGTCAGTTCGTCTTCCCGGACATCTCAATTCCCGCCACGGGCTACCTGGTCGTTTGGCTCGATGCGCAGACAAACATGACCCCGGGCCTGCACGCGGGATTCTCCCTGGATAACGACGCCGACGGGCTATTCCTTTACAACGCTGCCACCCAACGCGTCGACGCCGTGAGCTTTGGACCGCAAGCGGGCAATTACTCCGTCGGACGGGTGGCCGGAACATGGGTGCTGAATTCACCCACGCCGAACGCTGCAAACGCCGCCGCTCCTCTCGGTTCCCAATCAGCGCTGGTCCTCAACGAATGGCTGGCGAAGGCACCGACCGGCGAACCGGACTGGCTCGAAGTTCATAATCCGTCGGCGTCGCCGGTGGCCTTGCAAGGCGTCCATTTCGGGACCAGCGATGCTTTGGCCCAACTCCGTTCGCTGTCGTTCATCGGTCCCGGAGGTTTTGCACGGCTGTTCGCCGACGAAGGCGCCGGTGGCAACCATCTGGATCTCACGTTGGCCGAACCCTCCGGGCTCATTGTTCTCTACGACAACACCGGGTTTGAAGTGAATCATGTGACTTACGGTGCGCAGGTCACCGGTGTCACACAAGGCCGCCTGCCGGATGGGAGCGCGACCCTCCTGAGTTTCCCGGGCAGCGCAAGCCCTGGGGCGGCTAACTACGTCCTCAGTTACACTGGCGCGTTCCTCAACGAAGTGCTGGCGCGCAACGACTCAAGCGAGTTCTCGCCCTGGGGAACGCTGGCGGATTGGATGGAACTGCGGAACACCAACGCGGCCTCGTTCGACCTCTCGGGCATGGGGCTTAGCGATTCGCCCGGCGCGCCGAAATTCATCTTTCCCACAGGCATTCAGATGACGCCAAACAGTCACCTGCGAATCTGGTGCGACGGAGCCGCGGCGGCATCAGCCGATCCAAGTCCTGCATTGAACAGCGGCTTCTCGATCTCCGCCGGTGGCGGCGGGCTCTACCTGTTCGGCACGAACGGACAGGTCGTGAACCTGGTCGAGTACGGCCCGCAGGTCGCCGACATGAGCATCGGCCTGAGCGGTGGACAATGGCGCTTGCTGACAACGCCCACGCCGGCCTCCGCGAACGCCGCTCCGGCCACACTCGGCCCGGCGACCGCCCTGCGCATCAACGAATGGATGGCAAACCCCGCGCGCGGGAACGACTGGTTCGAACTGTTCAATGGGAACACGCAACCCGTCGACCTCGGGGGCTTGTACCTCACGGACGATCCGTCAATCAGCGGGCAGACGCGCTACCAGATCGCGCCACTGTCGTTCATGGCCGCCAAGGGCTGCTTGAGGTTTATCGCCGATGGCGATCCTGCGCAGGGACGCGACCATGTCAGTTTCAGCCTCGACGCCCTTGGCGAAACGCTGCGGCTCTACGCCTCGAACGGCGCGACGATCGATTCGGTCGACTTTGGGTTCCAATCCGCCGGCGTTTCGCAAGGCCGGCTGCCCGATGGTGCCTCCAGCATCGTCAACTTTGTGACGACGCCGACTCCGGGCGAACCGAATTACCTGCCGCTCACGACCGTGGTCATCAGCGAAGTCCTCTCTCACACCGATCCCCCTCTGGAGGACGCGGTAGAACTGGCAAATGCCACCGGCGCGGACGTGGATGTCGGCGGTTGGTTCCTGAGCGACAGTCTGGCGAATCTGAAGAAGTATCGGATCGCCAACGGCACAAGCGTCGGCGCCAATGGATTCCGGGTTTTCTACGAATACCAGCTGACCGGTGTTGGCGACCCGGGCGCACTCGAGCCGTTCACGTTCGACTCCGCGCGCGGCGACCTCGCGGTTCTTTCCCAAGCCGACGGCGGGGGCAACCTCACCGGCTACAGGAGTCAGTTCCGATTCGGCGCCTCTTCAAACGGCGTCTCGTTCGGCCGCGTCATCACCAGCGTCAGCGAAGAGTTGGCGGCAACCAGCGGGCGTTCGTTCGGTAACGACAGCCCAGGAACTCTGGCCCAGTTCCGCTCCGGCGCCGGCTCCAATAACCCACCGTCGCTGGTCGGCCCGGTCGTCATCAACGAGTTGATGTTCCATCCTGTGTCCGGCGGAGAGGAAGACGAGGACGAGGAGTTCGTCGAGCTTTGCAATCTCACGACGAATGGGGTGGCACTCTATGATGCGACGTATCCCTCGAACCGATGGCGCCTGGCGGGTGGTGTGGATTTCACTTTCCCTTCCGGCGCGACAATGTCCCCGCGCAGTTACCTGCTCGTGGTTGGGTTCAGTCCGCAATCGAACCCCGGAGCGCTGGCGGATTTTCGAGCGAAGTATGGCGTGCCGCAAAGCTTCCCGATTTATGGACCCTATTCGGGCAAGCTCGACAATGCCGGTGAAGCGGTCGAACTCCTCCGCCCCGACCGGCCTCAGTTGTCCGGGCCGGATGCCGGCTATGTGCCTCAGATTTCCGTGGACCGGGTCGAGTACGACGACGCCTTGCCCTGGCCCGCCGGGGCCGATGGGACCGGCAGCTCGCTCCAACGCCGTCGGCCCAACCGATACGGCAACGAGCCCCTGAGCTGGAAGGCCGAGCCGCCGACGGCGGGCCGCCCGAACGTGCCCGGCAGCACCTACACCGACGCCGATGCAGACGGCCTGCCGGACGATTGGGAGTCAGGCCATGGCTTGAGCCCCGGCAACATCGCCGACGCGGATGCGGATCTCGATGGGGATGGGCACAGCAATGTCGACGAATACTTCGACGGCACTGATCCGCAGCTGGCTTCCAGTCGTCTCGATGCTCCTGTCATTACTGCGCAACCCCAGGATACGATGGCGCCGGGTGGCACTACGACCAACTTCATCGTCAGCGCGTCCGGCACGGCGCCATTGCGTTACCAGTGGCGATTCAACGGCCTGACATTAAGCGGAGCGACCAACCAGACCCTCACGCTGACCGACCTGCAATCCGCCAACTCGGGCACGTACAGCGCAATGGTGCTGAACGACGCCGGTTTCGTGCTCAGCCGCGCCGCCAGCCTGGTGGTTTTGGTGCCGCCGACCATCAGCATGCAGCCGACGCAACAAGTTGTTTTCCCTGGAGCGACCGTCACCTTCGTGGTCGGCGCCAGCGGCACCGGAATAGTTCGCTATCAATGGCTTATGAACGGAGCGCCCATTCCGGGCGCCACCAGCCCGAGCTTTACGATGACCAGCGTCACCCTCGGCGCTGAAGGTGCCTACTCGGTGCTCGTGAGCGATGATGTGACGACCATCCTAAGCCAGGAGGCCCGGCTGATCGTGAAGGTGGTGCCCGTCATTCTCATTCCGCCGATCGGCCAGACCAATCGCGTGGGCGCCAACGCGACCTACACCGTGCGGGTCAGTGGCTCCGTTCCGATGACTTACATCTGGCGCCGGACTACGATCGGTGTCGCGACGAACGTCCTGTTCTCGACCAATGATTCGCTGACGCTCACCAACCTCCAGTTAACCAATTCGACGTGGTACCGCCTCGTCGTCACAAACTACGCCACGTTCATCGGCACGAACGTCCTCTTCACCAATGGAGTTTGGACGGTGCCCACCATCGCGGCGCACCCGACGAACCGAACCGCCGTGTCGGGCAGTGACACGACCTTCACCGTGGGCGCCACCGGCACTAATCTCGCCTATCAGTGGCTGTTCATGGGCACAAATCTGCCCGGTGCGACCAGTTCCAATCTGACGCTTTCCAACATTCAAGTGGTCCAGCAGGGGAACTACGTGGCCGTGGTGACCAATCTCGTTGGCGGGGCCACCAGTCAGGTCGCAACGCTCACCGTTCGGCTTCGGCCCACGTTGACCGAGCCGGAGCTTCTCCCCAATGGTCAGTTCCGGTTCAAACTCATCGGCGCCTCGAACCAGACCTATTTCATCGAAAGTTCGACCAACCTGATCGATTGGCCGACGTTAACCAGCCTGCTGACGACCAACGGCATCATGCCGTTCAGTGACGCGCCGGGTCCGGGAGCAACCAACCGATTCTATCGCGTGCGACTGCCTTGAATAGGACGAATAGGACAAAGCCCAATACGATGTCCCCAATTCGTCGCCTGGTCCCTCCGTCCCTGCCCTACTGGTGAGAGATTGGCGGGTCGATTTTCTTGATGATTTTTGGAGCGGCTCGGCCTAAGGTCACCCCGTATGTTCATCTGGATCATTGCGGCATTGGTCTTCATCTCGTTGGGTGTCGTCGGCTTCTATCAGGGGATCATTCGAGTGTCCTTCTCGTTGATTGGCCTGCTGGTGGGCGCGCTCCTGGCTCTGCCCTTGAGCGGGGTGTTCAAGTCTATCCTTGGGCTCTTTGGCATGGAGCATCCGGTGTTGCTGGCGTTCATCGCGCCGTTTTCGGCGTATCTATTGATCCTGATCCTGTTCAAGGCGGGAGGCTTGGCGGTGCACCGGAAGGTCGACACTTACTTCAAGTACAAGGCATCGGACACGCTGCGTATGTTGTTCGATCGGTTGAACGCCCGGGTCGGCATCTGCCTGGCGATGATCAATGCGACGGTCTATGTGGTGCTGATCGGCGTGGTTATTTACACGGTGGGGTACTTCACGCTGCAGGTGAGCACGTCGGACAGGGACTCCTTCTGGCTCAAAGCGATAAACCGGCTGGCGATGGATTTGCGGGAGACGAAGCTGGACAAGGCTGTGGCGGGCTTCGTGCCGAAATCGGAACGGTACTTCGACGGCTCGGACATCCTGGCGTCGATCTTTCTGAATCCGCTCCTTCAGAACCGGCTCTCGACGTATCCGGTGTTCCTGACGTTGAGCGAAAAGCCCGAGTTCAAGAACCTCGGGAGCAGCACGGAGTTTCAGGGTTTTTGGACCAAGGGGCCGACGATGCAGGAGTTTCGCAGCCATAACTTGATCCGGCCGCTGGTCGATGGCGCCGAGTGGTACAACAAGTTCGTCGCTATGCTCGATGGTGACTTCAAGGATCTTAAGACTTACCTGGAGACCGGCAAGTCGCCCAAGTACGAGGATGAGCACATTCTCGGGCGTTGGGAGTTCGACGGCGCTGCATCGTTTGCCTTGGCCAAGAAGCGAAAGCCCGTGATGTCCCTGCCGGAAGTCCGGCGCCTGCGACTCGCGTACAATACCGCCTTCAAGGGAGCGGTGCTTACCGCCACCGTCGACAAGAAAATCATTCTCAAGCTCCCTACCGCACCGAACCAAAGGAACACGGCGGAAGGCGCTTGGGAACGCGGGCAAGGTGGCGGCTACGTGCTCTCCACGACCGAGGGTAGCAAAACCTTCAAGGCTGACGCGCTGGTGGAAGGAAACCGGCTGAGCTTCACCAAGGACGGCTTCGGACTCGTGTTCGAGAAGTAGTCGCGCAGCGTGCTGACGGGCCGAAGGTGGTCACTGCCCGGGATTGCCCGGTGCTGGCGCAGGCGCCGTTGTGACTGAGGTTGCGGCCGGACGAGGACGTGGCGCTATTCGGCTCCCGGTGTCCGGCGCCATCAAAGGTTCGCTACCCCCGGCTGCTTCCGACTTCGCTTGCGGCGTGGGCATCAAACTGGCGCCGTCCAGACCCGTCGCACTGCCTCGAAGCGACCGTGGGCCGAGAGGATCGGGAGTACCGCGAGGCGGTTCCTTCACGCCGCGCGACGAAATCAAGCCGAACGCCAGGAGGGCGCAGACGGCCAGGCCCAACAGACAGATCCAAACCGGCTTCTTGTCGAAGTCCAATCCCAGACGCTGCGTCAGCGTTGGCTCCGGCGGCGGCTCCGGGTTCTGAAGGCGGTCCATTACCTTTTCAGAGAGACTTTTGAAGAAGGTCCGCGGAGGCTGCTCGCGGCGCTTGAGTGCGAGCGCACGCTGCAACTCATCCTGCGTGGAGTGTTCCGGTTTCATATCATTTCAAATAGTCGGAAAGCAGGGCCTGCAACTGCTGGCGGGCATAGAACAGCCTCGATCTCACGGTGCCGATGTTGCAGTCCATGATCGTGGCGATTTCCTCGTGGGGCAGTCCCTGCACGTCGTGCAACGCAACGACCAGGCGGTGCACCGGCGAGAGCTTTTGCATCGCGGCATTCAACTGTTCCTGCAGTTCGGACAGCCCGGCCTCGCGCCGCGGGGTCTTGTCCGAAACCAAATTCACCATGCCAGGATCGTGTTCGCCATGGAAGTCGAAGCCGTTGAGGCTGAGGTGAGACCTGTTCTTGCGCTGCTTAACGAAGTTGATCGTTTTGTTGACGGCGATGCGATAGACCCACGTGTAAAAGCTCGAATCGCCCTTGAACGTTTTCAGCGCCGCAAAGCCCTTGATGAACGTTTCCTGCGCCAGGTCGCCTGCGTCCTCGTGATTGCCTGTCATGTGGTAGATGGTCGCGTAGACGCGTTCCTGGTAGCGGCGCACCAACTCATCGTAAGCCGACATGTCACCTTGCTGGGCGCGCTGGACCAGGACGAGGTCGGCGGCCTCCGAATCCGGCGCCGGCGCCTCGTCCGCCGTCGGACCTGCCGGCAGCCCGTGGGCCGGGGTTTCGTCCGGCACCTCAGGGGCTTCCAATCGGGCAGGTTGGCTCATCGGGTTGTCGTTCAAGCAGGTTGTGCCAGCGCATCGGTCTGGTCGGCCAGGTAGTCGGCCAGTGCCGACAAACCGTGGCGGCTCTGAGAATCAGGCAAAAGGGCGAGCTTCTCGCGGGCAGCACCGAGGTGCTCGCGAACAACCTCGCACGAACCCTCGATGGCGCCGCGGGATTGAAGCACGCCGAGGAGCGTGGCGAAGCGGCCGGACTCCCACTTTTGGAGCAGCAAGGTCAATTCGGCGCGTTGCGCAGTTGGCGCGCGCTCCAGGGCAATCAAGACCGGGAGGGTGAGCTTGCCCTTGGCCAGGTCGGTGCCGAGGGATTTCCCCACGACCGCCTCCGACCCGAAAAGGTCCACGCAGTCGTCGTAAATTTGATAAGCCGTGCCGATCGCCATTCCATATTGGCGCAAGGCCGTCCTTTGCACAGCACCGGCTCCGCTCAAGTACGCGCCTAGATCGCACGACAGAGCGAACAGCTCGCCGGTCTTCATCTGTATGGCTTTGAAATACTCCGCCCGGGAAAGTTCAAAATTTCTTCGCCGCTGGGTCTGCAAAATCTCCCCTGAGCAGACCGTATTGGTGGCGGCCGAGACGGCCCGGCACATTTCCGTGGTCGGGAAGCTGGCAGCCAGCTTGAGGGCATTGGCGAACAGGCAGTCCCCCAGAAGCACCGAAATCTCGTTGCCCCAGTGCGCCGCGAGGGTGGGGCGACCCCGGCGGATGCTTGCCTCGTCCATCACGTCGTCATGGACCAGAGTCGCCAAATGGACCATTTCGATGATGACTGCCGCCAGAACGTGTTGTTCGTTGACCTTCCCGGTGGCCCCGCCGCTCAACGCGACCAGCGCCGGCCGAAGTTGCTTGCCTTGGTTGGTCAGGGCGTACTCGGCGTAGACGGCAATATCGCGCTCGAAAGCGTTGATTTGCTCCCTAAGCCGTTCCGCCACAGCCTGGAGGAACGGTTCGGTCGGGGCGATCAGCTTCTTCCACGCCAGCCTGGACCCGGCGGGCGAATTGTCAGGGTTGGTGTCGGCGACCGCGCTCGGTTGGGTAGCCAGCATGCGGCTGAAGTGTACTGCCCGCAGCAGGGGGAGTCAACCCACGGCCTCTCCTTTCTGTCTCTCTCTCTTACTCTTACTCCTACTCCAACTCTTTGGGAAGAGAGGAGGGCCGAGCGAGATCTACCGTTTGTTGAACGGGACCGGCGGCAGTTCCGGTGGCGCCCCGATGAAGAGCCTGCGTAGTTCCTCTTGAAACGAGGGGGGCGGAGGCTCAGGCGGCAAAGCGAGGTTGCTTTCGTTCACAACCATCAGGTTGGCCAGCCATGCGCCGGAGCTTTGCTGGTAGGACTTGAAGACCTTTTCGCCGAGGGCGGCGACAACGTTTTGCTCCGTGGCCTTGCCGATGGCGGCGATCATCGCGCCGCGCTGTTCGTCGCTGAGCGTGGCGTTGGCTTCAACCTGCGCTTTTTGGCGTTCGGCAGCCATCTTCATTTCATAAATGGAGGAGGCGACGTCGTGGGACATGCTAAACCGGTCGGTAAGCTTGAGCAGGCTGCGGTAATCGTCGTCCTGGGCGCGCTGATACTCGGTGAATCGTTCGGGGCCGAGGATCTGCTGGATTTCGTTGTTGAGCGCCTCGGTGGCCGCCTGGTAGGCGCGGCCCCGGGCGGACTCTGAGAGGGGCTCGCCCGAGGAATCGCCAGCCATCTGGTCGTCGAATGCCTTTTGCAGCCGGTAAACCTTGCGGAACTCTTCCTCCGTCGGCTGGAAGCCGGCGAGCTGCGTGCGCAGGTTTTGCGCCGTCTCCGAATTGCGAAGCTGGTAGTCCTCCAGTTCCTCGGGGCTGAGTACCTGGGCCAGTTCGGCCTCGCGCTGTTTCTGGAGTCGTTGCAATTCGGTTTGATCCTCGTCGAGGAACAAGCCGCGGGCGCGGAAGTAGATCTCTTCTTCGAGGGCGGAATACTTGTCGTGGACGGCCTGCACGGCGTCCTGCTTTTCGGCAGGCAGGAAGCTCAGGTTAACCGATGTCTCCTCGTCTTCGCTCCAGTATTTGGCCAGCTCGGTCCGAAAACTCACGCCGAGGAGCTGGCGAACGAGGGTGTCCTGTTCCTTGTCCAGTTCCCGCAGTTGCCGCCGGATTTCGGGCGGGACGCTGGCGGGCGGATCGCCCGTCTGCCAGTACTTGGGCGCGGGGGCCTGGGCGCGAAGCTGAGCGCGGCGTTTGGAATATAGCCGGGCGATGTCGGTCAGGATGATGTCCCGAATCGTTTCCTCCGGGCAGCCGAAAAGGCGCAGGTTTTGGATGTAATCGGCGTAGTCGGTGGACTCGAGGCTCTGCCAGTTGATCAGGCGACCGGCCAGGTTGGAAAGGAGCGCGTTGGTGGCGTTGATCTTGCGGACCGCAATCTGGGTGACGGTGTTGGTGACGTACTTGGTACGCAGGGGGGTCGAGAGCTTGCCGGCAGAGCCGAACGTGGCAATGAGATAGACGAGGGTACCCGCCAGGCCGAGGTTCACGGCCAGCATCGCCAGACTGAGCATGCGCGAATTCATGTGGCGCCGGGAACGGCCGCCGCCGTTTCCGACTTAAGACAATGACACTATAACCGCCCGTTTGACGAGCCTCAAGTTGGGTTTTCCGGAGGTCGGCATGGAAACCCGGTGGGGCGAGCGTCCTCGCGAGCCGAAACACGGGCCGTAAGGGGCGTCGCTCCCGCGCGTGCCGTCGAGCGAACTGGGATATGTCTGGCCTGGATCCGCTTCGCGTTGGTTAGCGCAGCCGACGCTTCCTTGCTTGCCCCTCCCACAGCATTGCCTAGAGTCGGCGTATGATTTCACGATTCATTGCGGCGCTCTACCTTTCCTCCGTCCTGTTTGCCTCCGCGGCAGATACACTGGTTGGCTACAAGCACACGGAGGATGTTCTCTACGGACGGCGACCGGGCATCGCGCTGACGCTCGATGTGTTCGAGCCGGAAAAGAAGAATGGCGCGGCGGTGCTTTTCATGGTGAGCGGCGGGTTCTTCTCCAGTCATGAGGCGATTAATGCGAAGATGTATTACCCGCTGCTGGAGAGGGGTTACACCGTGTTCGCCGTCGTGCACGGGTCGCAACCGAAATATCGAATCCCGGAGATCACCCAGGACATTCATCGGGCCGTGCGTTACGTGCGCTATCACGCCAGGCGCTGGGGCGTGGAGTCGGAGAAGTTCGGCATCACCGGCGGCAGCGCAGGCGGACACTTGTCGCTCACGATGGGCACGCAAGGCGGCCCAGGCAACCCAGACGCGAAGGATCCCATCGAACGCGAGAGCAGCGCGGTCCAGGCGGTCGCGTGCTACTATCCACCGACGGATTTCCTGAATTACGGCAAGCCCGGTGAAGACGCGGTGGGAGTGGGCATCTTGAAAGACTTCAAGCCGGCGTTCGGGCCGTCGTCGGACACCGAGGAGGGGCGCAAGAAACTCGGCCAGGAAATCTCACCCATCAATTTCATCACGGCGAAGCTGCCGCCGACGCTAATCATCCACGGCGACGCGGACAAGTTGGTTCCCATTCAGCAGGCCGAGTCATTCGTGAAACGCGCCACCGAAACCGGCCCGGTCGCAAAGCTTATTACCAAGCCGGGTGCCGGTCACGGATGGAAGGACATGGCGCCGGACCAAAAGAACATCGCCGATTGGTTCGACGAACATCTGCGCGGGTTGAAGGCCAAAGAGTAATCAGTGTTCAGTATCTAGTATCCAGTTTGAGCCCGGGATGCGGATGAGGACCTAATCCTGCCCCACTATCTTCCTCTAATGCTTCAACAAATTCTTCCTCACGTATTGTGGCCGGAAGGTGAAGATGTTCGGGTCGCGAGGATCCACGCTAGCCTTGAGCCAGTGGACGTCGGGATTTCCGAACGTCTCGACGCGCGTGAAATTTTCGATGCGCCGCTTGCTTCGTGAGCCGAGCAACGGCTGGTCGATGCGGAAGTAATGGCTGTCACCGTGCACGAGCACGACTGGTTTGCCGAAGGCCAGCGTCTCGCGCTCCAGCACCTGGAGCATCTCGTTGAATCCCCGACGGACCCGGTTCGTGGACGCCAGTTCGAAGTGCGGGTTGGCCTGCATGATGAGCATCACGGCGTGGAACTGCTCGCGGCTGGCCAGGGCGAAGGCTTCCTGAATCCAGGCGATGTTCGCGGTGTTGCGCGGGCCGAATTCCGGAGTGCCAAAATGATTGTCGTCGCCGGGCACGTTCAGTCCCACAAACACGATGCGGCCGTCGACCCAACGGACATTCTCCCGAAATTGCGCGAAGGCTGGTGTCTGGCTCTGGCGAAGCAGCCGCATGGGCTTTTGCCCCAGTGAGAGCTCCCCTTGCGAGAAGAGGGCCCGGAGCTTCTCCAGCCGTTCCTCGGGCACGAACGCATTCGTCTTTATCCGCCCGCAGTCGCTCCACTCGTTGTCGCCAAATATGAAGACGAACGGAGCCCGGATGGTCGCGAACTGCCGGGCGCGCGCCTCAAAGCATTCATCAGCGCAGGGACTGGAGCCGCTTTTGAGGTCGCCGTCGTGCACGACAAACGCGAGTTGGGCCTGATTGAGCTCCTCGATCATGTTGGGGAAAAGGTTCGTCTCCTGGAGATCATCATAAGGAATGTCGCCGATGAGCGCGAAGTCAAATTGCCGGTCGGCAAACTCCGGCTCCGCAGCGCAGACGTCCGAGAGCAGTCCCAGCCCAGTCGCGATGAGGAGGCCTGCGAAGGACAACCATTTCGAGAGCGAAAACAAAGTTACAAAGAAGCGGCTCATAACATGTGATCGGCCGGGACTGTGGGGACGTGCCACCCGGCTGTCGAATTCAAAGTGGGCAGTGGCGCGCGGAGGACGCCAACGTCGCGCAGGCCCGCCTCAGCCCAACTCAGCGCTGCTCCACCGCTCGCCGGCTCGCAGCACTTTGAACGGCTGAGCCAATCCCGTCGCGGACTCGATGAACGCCTCGGGCGACACCGTGTTGAACTCGAACATCTCGAAGTGGCACGGAATGACGAGTCGAGCGCCGATGTCCTTCGCCAGCGACGCGGCTTCGGGCCCGTCCAGATTCCCTGCCACGCGCCGTTCGGGCCTGTCGCCATTGATCGGCAACAGGGCCACATCGATCGGCCAGCGCCGCAGCCGATCCTCCATCCCTTCGTAGCGCTTTGTGTCGCCGGAGTGGTAGAGCGTCCAAGGCCCTGCCTGGATGACATAGCCCAGGAACTTGTGCCGACCAGAATCGTCCCGTTCCAGGCTGTTGTGCGCCGCCGGCACGGCATGAATTCGAAAGTGAGCGACCTCGCGTTGTTCTCCAGCGTCGAGGCCGAGGGGAAGCTCCGCGGGAACTTCCAAGCGGTCCGCGACAATCTCGCGGTTGGCCTCCGGGATGACCAGTTGCGCGCGGGGACTGGCGTGCAGCAACGCCACGAGCGTCTCCTTATCCAGATGGTCGGTGTGATTGTGGCTGGACGTCACGACGTCCACGAACTTCAGCCGCTCGGGCGCGATCACCCGTTCGGTCATGCGAACGTGGGGCTTGTCGGTGGCGGCATATTTCGCGGTCAATGAGTCCGAGAGATATGGATCGAGCAACAAATGCCGGCCCTGCCACTGGACGAGGAACCCACTTTGCCCAAGCCACCACAGGTGAAGCTGCTCGGGCGCCTCGGTTCGCGCCCGCATGACGTCGTCAAGAAACGCGTCGTCCTGGAGGACCGGCTTGATCATGCCGGGCTATTCCTAGGCGAAGCTCGGCGGTCAGGCCATCTCCAAATGCCGAGAAGCACCTCCTTCAATCAAGCTGCCTTTGTCGGGAACTTTGTCGGGAACTTTATCGAACGTGCGTTCGCCGACAAGGGTGCGACAAAGTTTCCCACCGAAGACGGGACGCGCAAAGAGGGTCGTGTTTCAGCCCCTGCCTTTGGCCTCGTCTGCAGTGATGATCGCGGTATCCCCCAATGACACCCCAGGCATCCCCAAGGCATCACGAAACGAGGTCTCGCTGGTGGCGCGCGCCTTGACTCTGTATTCGCCAAACGGGTTCGATTCCAGCCAGCCGTCCATTTCGAGGCGGCGGAGGATCGGCCGCGCCCAGTACTTGTCTGCGTTGAACCACTTCCGGTTGCCGACGTTCTTTGAGACCTCGGAGGCGGAAATGTAGACCATCGGCGACCTTCTCAGGTAGTCGAAGACTTCTTTTTCGATGGGGTTCAGTGAGTCCATACTGAGACTTACTATTATATCGGCATCGCGTTGGACGCGGTGAAGTTGGAGGCGTTGCCCGCGTAACTTTTTGTGTCGCAGCCGTAAGGAAACCGTGCTCCAAGCCGGCGGCTACGCTGCGGTCGAATGCCCACGGCGCCGCAACGGGGGATTGGAAGCTTGTCGTCGGCTCCCGCAACGGTTACTAAACACTCTGGCTGTGGCAAATAGCCAGCCACGCGTTGCCGTCGGCCGAAGCCGCATGACCTCGAATTCCCACGAACTGGCGTCCCAAGTCCGCGAATTTATTCGCGCGTCGGACGCGTCGGAGGCTCGCTTCAACGAACTTGCACTCAGGCTCGCCTCGTTTCAATTCCAACACAATCCGGCCTGGCGCCGGCTCTGCGAGTTGCGCGGTTGGACGCCTGGAGAAGTTGATGACTGGCGGCAAATCCCGGCCGCGCCGGCAGCGGCCTTCAAGGAACTCGAACTCACGACGCTTCCCCCCGAACAGAGGGTGACGGTCTTTCACTCCAGTGGAACGGCCGCGCAGTCCCCGAGCCGCCACTTTCACAACCGCGAATCACTCGCGGTGTACGAAACTTCGCTCCTGACCTGGTGCGAGCCGCATCTGAAACTTGACGATGGCAGTGCTCCGCGGCTGCTGTTCCTCACGCCACAGCCCAAGGTGGCCCCTCGGTCGTCGCTCGTCCACATGTTCGAGACCCTACGCCGTGCCTATCCGGGCGGTGACGGAGTTTTTTTTGGCGACGTCGACGCGGATGCAAACTGGACGCTCCAGCGGACGGAACTGGAACAGACGCTCAGATGCCCCCGACCGGTCGCGTTGTTCGGCGCGGCATTTCAATTCGTACGCTGGCTCGACAGTCCGTCCTCGGACGCGCCTCTCGCCGCGCTACCGGCGGGTTCTCGTGTTCTGGAAACCGGCGGCTACAAAGGCCGCTCGCGATCGCTTCCCCAGGAACAACTTCACAGCCTCATCGCTCAACGACTTGGAGTCCGCCGCGACCATATCGTGTGCGAGTATGGAATGAGCGAACTGAGTTCACAGGCGTACGACACCGTGGTCGGCCAATCATCCCCCGCGCCGCACGCACCGCGTCGCTTCCGTTTTTCGCCCTGGACCCGTGTCCAAATCGTTTCCCCGGAAACCGGGCGCGAAGTCGTCGAAGGTGAAACGGGCCTCATCCGCGTCTTCGATCTCGCGAACGTCGCGTCCGTGCTCGCCGTGCAGACCGAAGACCTGGCGATTCGTCGCGGCGACGGTTTCGAGTTCATTGGCCGCGCGACCGGCGCCGAGCCGCGCGGGTGTTCGTTAATGACCGCTTGAACAGCCGTGGAGACATGGACCTGCCGAACTATTTCCTGGCCGACCTGCCACCTGAAGCCACGCTCTCGCCAGAAGTGGTTCGCGAAGCCTGCCAAACACTCAAACGGAACCGTTCGCAGTTCCTCGCTGGCCGCACGACGGAAACCGTCATCGACCTGCTCGCAGGTGTCGCCGCCGAATGGCTTGACCCCGGCCACTCCTTTCGCCGGCTCGCCCTGGAACAAGGTCCGCCGCAGCTGCATTTTTCCCGCGCCACGCTGGAACGCGGCCTCAACACCTTTTTCGCCGAGTTGACCGCGGACAACCTGAACACGCTCGTGCTTCAGGAACTCGGCCATGCCCGGCGGCTCGACAGGTTCTGCGCCTCCGCCGCCGAACGCGAGACCCGCCAGGCCGCCCAGGCTTTCGGCCCCGAACTTCTCATCCACGTCGCTGCGGGCAATCTCCCAATTCCAGCGCTCATGAGCCTCGTGCTGGGCCTGCTGGCTCGCTCAGCCCAGTTCGTCAAGTGCGCCCAGGGTACCGCCCTGATTCCGCGCTTGTTCGCCCATTCGATTTACGAAGCCGACCCCAAGCTCGGCGCGTGCCTGGAACTCGCCGCGTGGCCCGGCGGCAGCGCGGACCTCGAGGCCGCCCTCTTCGCCGAAGCGGACTGTGTCACCGCCGCCGGCACGGACGAGACGCTCCACTCCATCCGGCGGCGACTGCCGCCGTGCGCACGCTTTCTGGGATACGGGCACCGCGCGAGCTTCGGCTATGTCGCCCGCGAAATACTGTCCAGCGCGGGTGCCCGCCGGGCCGCCCGCAGCTCGGCGGAGGACGTCGCCGCATGGGACCAGCAGGGCTGCCTTTCTCCGCACGCGTTCTACGTCGAGGATGGAGGCGCGATTGACGCCAGCCAGTTCGCGGCCATGCTCGCGGAGGAACTCGCGCGCCAGGAGGCGGAATTTCCCCGTGGCGAACTGCTCGTCGACGAATCCACGACCCTCACGCTCAAGCGCGAGTTCTACCGCGTGCGCGCCTCTGCTTCCGCCGACACGCAACTCTGGGCCAGCGAAGGCTCGACTGCGTGGACCGTGGTATACGAGGCCGACCCGCGCTTCCAACTCTCCTGTCTCAACCGATTCGTCTACGTTAAGCGCGCCGCGAACCTCGACGACGTCCTGCGCCACGCCGAACTGGTTCGCGGTCAGATCTCGACCGTTGGTCTGGCGGCGGCGGGTGAGCGCGAGAACGAGTTGGCGGCGCAGCTTGCCCGGTGGGGTGTCACGCGCATCTGCCGCATCGGCCACATGCAACGTCCCCCGCTCGTGTGGCGCCACGATGGGAGGCCGGCGCTGGCCGACCTGGTGACGTGGAGTGGCTGGGAGCGGGAACCGTAAAACGGTGGGGCGAGGCGTCCTCGCGAGCCGCGAGCGTGGAAACGGTTTGACGGCTGGCGAGTGCGCTCGCCCCACTTACGTTTTACGTTGCCCATTTTGCGTTGCCCGCTTTACGTTCCACTCGCCTCTGTGAACCCCTACGAACAGTTCGTCTCCGCCCTCGCCAAGATCCACCGCGACGCCCGCAGCCTGCCCCTCGGCGGATTCCCAATGCCTGCGCACCCGCGGCCGGCCGCGGATGCGCCGTGCGCGCTCATCTTCTCGCCGCATCCGGATGACGAGGTCATCATCGGCGCTCTGCCGTTGCGGCTGCTGCGCGAGCTTCGGTGGAACGTGATCAACGTCGCCGTGACCCTGGGGAGCAAGAAAGCCCGCCGAGCCCAGCGCTGGAGCGAACTCACCGCGTGCTGCAATTACATCGGCTTTGGCCTGGTTCGAACCGCGCCGGAGGGACTCGAGGCCGTCACCCCCGAGGCGCGCGTTGACAATTCGAGCGCTTGGTCGGAGTCAGCGGCCTGCATCGCGGAAATCCTCAAGGAACATCAGCCACGGGCGATCTTCTTCCCGAATGATCGGGATTGGAACCGCACGCACATCGGCACGTACCATCTCGTGGTGGAAGCGCTCCGGTTGATGAAATCGCGCTTCGAATGCCTCGCCGTCGAAACCGAGTTTTGGGGCGCGATGCCTTCGCCCAATCTCATGGTCGAATCAAGTGAGCGCGACGTGGTGGACCTGCTCATGGCGCTCTCGTTTCACGCGGGCGAAGTGCAGCGCAATCCGTATCACGTCCGGATGCCCGCGTGGCTCATCGACAATGTGCGCCGCGGCGGTGAATTGGTCGGCGGCCAGGGGGGCCCCGCGCCCGACTTTCAGTTCGCCACGCTGTACCGATTTCGTCGCTGGCGTGAAGGGCAATTCGAGGATGTGTTCAAAGGCGGGAACTTCCTCGCAGCCGGCGAATCTCCTGCAACATTGTTCTCTTAGCCCCGCCGGCCCCCTGGGAAAGGCTTGGAAAATGAGAGCGACTTCGAGACGCCCGGTGTAGGGTTGCAGAACCACGATGAATCGCAGGCTCCTTCTTATCATCCTGCTTCTCGCGGCACAGGGCCCCAATGCTGGGACTCTCTTGGAACCTCGACCGGGGATCTCTGGAGTCGCCGAGGTACCGGCGTGAGAAAATCGAACTCAGCGCTGTGGATGGCTAGTGCGCGATCGACAAGCGATAAAACCGCGCGCTATTTGTGGGGCTGATGTCGAAGAAGGAACCGCGCACGGTGGAGTTGATGAACTGGCCCACGTTGCTCCACGGCTCACGCATGCTCGATCGGGACTCGACCCGGACGGCACGTTGGGGCGTTGAGTCGTAGGAGAGTTGGATCGCGCTGGCACCCCATTCGGGGATGTAGAACTTGTCGATGCTGGCAATCCTTGGCTGCAGGCTCATTCGGGCCGGCCGGCTGGTCGCCGTGAAGCCAGCCGCGCTCACGACCACGGTGTAGCCGCCGGCGTCCACATAGTCGACTTTCGACAACTCAAGCGTGGAGCCTGTCGCGCCCGGGATGTCCACTCCTTCGCGCTGCCATTGAAAAGTTGGCCCCCCCAGTGTGGAAGTCACCTCGACGCTGAAGCGGGCAGTGCCGCCTGAGGGCACGACAACGTCGTCCGGCTGGGCGCTGATGAATAAGCCACCGCTGAAGGCGAGGCTGAAACTTCGAAGGCCTGTCGTAATTGGGGGCGGGAAAGTCTGCCCATACTCCGTCGTCCCACCCATTGGGCCCATAGTCAAAATGCCCGACTCCCCTTTCGCCACCGTGGGAGCGGAGGTTGCCTGACCCCAATCCGTAATCGCGCCGCCCTGGTTGTCCCAGACCCGCACAATCACCTCCGCAGTCCCTCCCGGGGGAATCTGCGCGTCGGTGGCCGTATAGTCGGACCAATAGCCAGCGTCGGCGCCGCCGGTGAAGTCCTGACGATGAATCTCACGGAATTGGCCGCCAATGGGCCTTGAGAAAATAGCGACCGTGAAGCCGCTGCCGGACAGCGGGGCCCCGCCGTATGTCTGCGTGCCCGCCGGCATGCCAGTGGTTGCGTTTCCTTGACGCGACGTAAACGGGTCGCTTGGGTCAGGGGCGAACACAGGAGCCTGCAAAGACCCCGGAAAACTGTTGCCGTAGCGGAACTGCCCTTGGGCGAGCAGCGAACCAACCGACGCCCCCACAATGAGGAACGAGAATAGGAAGGGTTTCATATGCCTTGGAAGTTAGATGTCCATATTCAGTCGTGTCGGCGGCAGGGATCCCTCCCTACGTGGATTCCTGAACGGCCGATTGAGGGAATGCTGCATCTTTTGTAGATGCTTGCAATATCTAAATTAAGGAAAATGAGGTCGTGTGCGCTCCGCACGTCACGGCTTTTGTCTGATTTCCCAAGCGGCCTGCAATGAGCCGAATGGGGGCCGCCTACGGTTCGAGCGAGAGCCGGTAGATCCGCATATCGTTGGTCGGGCCGATGTCGAAGAAAAAGCTGCGCACGGTGGGGTTAACGAATTGGCCCATGTTGATCCAGGTGTCCTGCAAGGCGGAGCGGACCTCGATCCGCACGGGCCGCTGCGGTGTCGAATCATACGCGATTCGGAACGCGTCAGCGCCCCACTCCGGGATGAACTGGTGGCTGATGTCCGCGATTTTGGGCTGCACGCACAGCCGGGCCACGCGGCTGGTCAGGGTGAGCGAGCCGACATCGACGACGACACTATAACCGCCACCGTCGGTGTATTGGACGTTCGTAAACGCAAGAGTGGACGTTGTGGCGCCGGAAATGTCCACGCCGTCTCGCTGCCATTGGTAGGACGGCGGGCCAACGGTGGAAGACACCTCGACGCGCATCTCGGCACTGGAACCGGCGGGGACGATCACATCCGCGGGCTGGACGGCGATGAATGCGCCGCTACTGAAGTGGAGGTTGAAGCTGCGCAGGCCATCGGTGGACGGGGGAGCGTAAATAGTACCGCCGACTCCAACGCCACCGAGCTCAGCGATGGTGAACGGGGCGGACTCCCCGGACGCGGTGGACGCAGAGGCCGCCGCCTGGTCCCAACTCGTGATCGTGCCACCCTGGTTGTCCCACGCCCGCATGACCGCCGTCACGGGAGAGCCGGGAGGATGGTTCGGATCCGTTGCAGTTCGCGCTAGCACAAAACCAGACGCGCTGCCGGTCCGGAAGACGCTGCGTGCGATCTCGACGTAAGAATCCCCAACCTGAGTGAAAAGCGCGGCAGTGTACCCGGTGCCGGCCAGCAGCGGGCCAGCGTACGTCTGCGTGCCAACCGGGATGCCTGTGGCTGAGTTTCCCTGGTTCGGTTGGAAAGGGTTGTCCGGATCCGACCCGTACAAAGGCGCTCTCAATATGGGGATAATGTTATTACCGAATTGGAGTTGGCCTTGAGCGAAGAGCGAACTGGCCGACGCCAGCAGGAGGACAAGGAAGAGTACATGCTTCATAGGTTTTTAGTGGTTGAAGTGATGTGTACAGGCGGCTCGATTGCGGCCGAATCCCCCCTTCTCGAAACTCGGCCTACTACTAAGTATTAGACGCTACCCCTAGCAAATTGCTGAAACCTGTCAACTCAGGAAAACCCTTAAGTCAAGCTACGGATCAAGCGAGAGTCGGCAGAGACGCATATCGTTGGTCGGGCTTCACTCAAAATCCGCTTGCTGACCCGCGAGTTGTCCTCGCACGCTCCTGGCGTGAACCCTTCCCAATCCCCTCTGCTCGTTTTCGTGACGGCTTGCGCGTTCGTATTCCCGCCGAAGCTTGCCGCCGCGGCGACCATTCACCCCGACACCAACGTCTGCACCATCAAGTTGCTCGTGCTGAACTTCGACCCCGTGCTCACCAACCACGGCGGCCTTGGCCTGCGCCAACATTTGAAGTGGAACGACCCGCGCCCGATGACGACGAACCTAATGCGTTACATCCGCGAGGCCAGCGGCGGCTTCGCGCGGTATGAAATGGTCGAGTGGATCGACGGGAACGCCTTCCCGGAAAAGCGCGACGGGTTCCGCTACGACGAAGAGAGCTTCCTGGCCATGTGGAAGGACCGCAAGAAAGCCCACCAACCGGACAGCGTGAGCTACTCGGCCATCTTCAAGGAACTGAATCTTGCCGAGCGCGTGCGGCGCGAAAACATCCGCGACATCTGGGTTTGGGGCGCGCCGTATTTCGGCACCGACGAATACGCGATGAAGATCCCCGGCGACTTGAACTTCTATCCGACGGACAATGTTTGGTTTTACCGGCCGTACGACATCCCCGACTGCGGCCACACCGTCTGGGTGATGGGCTTCAACTACGAGGTGGGCGAGGACAACGCGCTGCACAGCTTCGGCCATCGCTGCGAAGGCATCCTCGCGCTCACGGTCGGCCGCGGCATCTGGAACGGCGAAGCCGGCGCGACGAATGCCTGGAGCCGCTTCACGCGCCAGGCGGACAAATTCCCCGACGACGCGCAGGTCGGCAACGTCCACGGCGGCCCCAACGCGAAGGGTGGCTATGATTACGGACAAACCAACGTGGCAATGTCCGGCGCGGATGACTGGCACAGTTTCCCTCACTTGGCCGGCGTGAAAAAGCCCGTGAGTTCGGCCACCTGGGGCAAGCCCCACCACTTGAACTTCATGAAATGGTGGCTCGACCACCTCCCGAAGAACACGGGCGTCACCGGCGGTTTCTACAACAATTGGTGGCGCTACATCGTGGATTACGACGCCGCCGTGAAGTCATTGCCGCCGGACGGCACGCCGAGCAAAGCGAAGGTGGCGATGTATTGAGATAGGCCGTAGCGGCAAACTGGTTGTAGCTGCGACCGTGAGGTCGCAGGCCGAGTCTCAAACGGGACGAAAGAGTTTCGGCATTTGGACCTCTTGAGTTCACCTCCCGCGACCTCACGGTCGCAGCTACGTCGCAGCTACACCGTCCTATTCGCCAGCCAACCGTGCGCCGATCGTTGCCAAGTCAGCGAGCCGATCCATCGGTTGGCCTGCCGCCCAGCAGAGCCCGCGCAGGGCCAGGACGCGGAAGACGGGGTCGTCGAAGGTCCAGTTGTAGTGGCCTGGAATGGCGACGAAGACCCGGCCTTTCCCGACCTCGCGGGTCCAGATTTGGGGTTGCGGCTGGCCGTCCTCGACTGAACTGGCGATGAGCTTCACATCCGCGGGATTGCCGATCCATTGCCAATATGTTTCGTCGATGAAGTTCTCCTTCGTGAAACTGGCCGCTGTGAAACCGCGGGCCAGCGGGTGGTCCGCGAGAACGAAGTCAATCGGGCCGTGTCGGAACTTCAGTTTCGGGCCGTTCGACGCGAGGCCAATGCGCTTGGCAAAATCCTCCGCCTTGTCGCGAGCCTCGACGGCCCAGTGGAAGTAGGCCGCGCCCCCTCCTCGGGCCAGGTAAGCGTCGAGTTCCTTGCCGCGCGCGTCGTTCCAACCGGGATTGTTGTTGAAGAAGGCGATGAGGTTCGCATTGGCGAATTGCTCGGCGCTCGGCCAGATGTGCGCGGTGTCCACGGTCACGCCATCGGCGAGAGCGAGCAGCGTGGACCAACGATTCTTCCACAAGGGATAATCGTGCTCGCCTTTGCCGTGGTCTTTCGGACCGTCGCAAAGGACGATGTGGAACGGGGAGTGTTGCGTTTCGAGTTTCGTGTCATGAGTAGAGGCGCCGAGCAGGGCCTGGACTTCGGCGAGTTTTCGGGGCGGCGGGGCGCCGTCGCGTTCCATGGAGGCGGGTTCGAGCGGAACGGTCAGTAGGAATGTCATGAGGTCGCGCTGTTCCTCCTTCGTCAGCGCCTCCCACAAACCCTCAGGCATAAGCGAAAGCGCGGCGGGTCGGACGGACTGCACCTCACGGCGGCTCACGCGCCGGGGCGCGGCGCTGGCATCGACGACGGTCAGTTCCGTGGCGGTTTCGCTGGTGAGCAAGCCGGTGAGCGCGTCGCCGTCCGCCAATTCGACAATCGAGGCCAGATGATCGGGATTCAGCGCGGCGTTGGGCTGGGCGATGTCGCGCGCGACGCTGGCGTAGTCGCGGTGGATGAGATTCGAAAGGTCGGGGCCGACGTGTCCGCCTTCGCCGCGAATGGTGTGACACTTCGCGCAAGCGACCTTCGCGCCGAAGTAAAGGTCGCGCCCGCGCAGCCAATGGCCGCCGGCGATTTCGGGGATCACGCGGGATTCGTTGGTCCTGGACGCCGCACCTTCAGGCTTCGCCCAGGGAACGTAGAAGCGCCGGAGCGGGAAGGCGCGGGGGCGGGAATCATCGGCAGTGGACCAGGTCGCGGTGAGTTCCGGCATTTGTGGGCCAGTCGCAAGGGAGACATCGAGGGGCACCCACTGCCGTGAGATGACCTGCCCAATGATCGTCAATCCATGAGGCTGAACTTTCGTCTGCCAGAACGTGGCATTTGTCGTCCCGGGGAAGGAAGTCATCGGAGCCGACGACGCCAGTTCGATTCTGGCCATTTCAGATGGCCGCTCGTAATCGAGCTTTGACCCGGGTTGGATGGCGGGCTGAAGCATTTCCCAGACATCAATTTGGCCCTTGAGCGTGAGGCTGCCGGGCTGCCGCAGAAGTTTGAAGAACGCCTCGTGTTCGGCACTCCCGGCGGTCAATTCGCGGGCCACGGCGAGGTCGACGTGCGGAAGCCAGACGGACGAGTGCGTCTTGCCGTCTGCGGATCGCCATGTCGCCTCGACGCCATGGAGGCTGGCGGGGAGATCGATTTCGTAGCAGCCGACGTGAGGAGGCTCTGATCTCTCGTTTGAAGTGAGCCTCCTTACGTCGGCTGCTACGCAGAACGGGAGCGTGACCGCACAATTCAGCGCCGTCTCGCGCGGCTTCGTTGTCAGCGTGAGGGTGCGGGCGTCTGGGCTGACCGCCGCGCCGAGAACCTCAACCGCGTACCGTGCCTGGGCCATTTGGTCCCGCACGACCTGGTAACCGGGCCGGATGTTCTCAAAGCGATCTCCAGGATAGACGTGGCGGCCCTGGTCGATGCGTACCTGTTTTGCGAGATCTTTGAGGGCCGCGGTGAGGAGCGGCTTGTCGAAGGCAATCTTGATTTCGGTGGGGCTGGCGCTCCAGGTGAGAACAGGCTGGCGCGCATTCGTGTCGGTGTAGCGGATGCGATAGATGTGTCCCTTGCCGGCCGGGCCGGTCCCCCAGTCGGGCGCGCCGCTGTGCGTGCAGAGCAACAAATCGCCACGCGGGGAAACCGTCACATCGATGGCGAGTTCCTTCGTGCAAGCGATGAGATGGTTTTGCGCGATGTAGCCTGCGGGGGTCTTGACGAGTTTCGTGCGGTAGATCTTTCCGCGCGATTCGCCGGCGACGAGCGCGTCGCCGGACCAGGACGCGGGACCGAAACTTGGGCCGCCGTTGACAGACTCGTTGAAAGCCAGTCCACACGTCGATTGATGCTGCGGCCCGTAATCGAACACACTCGGTTCGTCGATGACGCCGGGCAGATGCTTCGGGTGGCGCGGCGGGAAGCCGTAATGGCGGCTGGGCTGGATGTGGAGCAGTTCGTCGAAAGGATTCCCGTTCGGCAGCCACGTCGCACCTTCCTGATCGGTGACGAACAGGTCGCCGAGACGGTTGAAGGCCATGCCGACCGTGAAACGCACCCCCGTGCAAACGGTCTCCTGCTTCTTAAGGTCGGGTGAGAGCTTCTGAATGGTGCCGCGAATGGAGTCGAGTTTGTATTGCGACTTGCCCGTTTGCTTCACCATGTAGCCGTCGCTGTAGCTGGCCGTGCCAACGCCGAAATAAATGCTTCCGTCGCGGTCCAGGGCGCAACCGAGGGCGTCCACGTTCGATTGATCGGACCAGTCGTTCCACGACGCGCAGACGATTTCCTCGTCGGCCCGGCCGTCGCGGTTCGTGTCGAGCACCAGGGAAAGCTTGTGGATGTTTGGCAGGAAGAGCCCCTCCCCGCGGGCATAGCCAGGCGGTGTGAGCGCTGCGCCGACGGGGGCACGGAAGGTGCGGTTGGTCCAGAAGGGCGCGACGCTGTCCTCGAGGCCATCGCCGTCCGTGTCGCGCAAGAGCCAGATGGAGCCGTCATAACCGATGGCGTAAAGCTGGCCATCCGGGCGGTACCGGAGATTGTTCAGGTTGTTGAGTTTTACGGGCAGCTCCTTCACCTCGAAACCCGGTACGAGCATTTGCACCGGCGGTGCGTTCGTGACGGCGACGAGCGGAACGCCGCGCGGGCCATCGCCGATGCCGGCATGTTTGGTCGAGAGATACTGTTCCACCGCGGTGCGTTCGGCTGAAGAAAGGTCGCGGTTGAAGACGAGCACTTCGGTCATGTCGCCATTGAAGGGGCTATCGGTGGCGGGGTACGGCGAGTCATTCGAGAAATGACGCGCGCCGAGGCGAAACTCGTCGGCGCGAAGGACCGAATTGGGAGACCGGTCGCGCGCAGCCTGAGGTTGCCCGTCGAGGTAAAGCCGCACCCCGTTGGTGCCGGGCCGGGTGACGAGCCTGAAAGTGGTCCAGCGTCCAAAGGGCTGCGGCGCCGTCAGAAGATTCTTTTGGCCGCCGAATCCGGGGCCTTCGGCATTGACCACGGAGAGGTCCGCCGTGGACTGGCCGCCGAGGTCGAGGTTGAAGCCGGACTGGTAATCGTTGCGGCCAGCGCGATTGAACGAGAGAAACGCGCGGAAAAAGCCGGCATTGGTTCGCGGCGTGGCGACGACGAAGAGCATTGCGTTGGTGAGCGAAAGGTTCCAGCCGACGGCGGGCAGAAAATCATCCGTGCCGTCAAACGAGAGCCAGGAGTGGCTTCCATTCTGGCGAAACGTGGGTCGAAACGAGTCAGCTTGCTGCGTGAGATGGCGCCGCTCGCCCGAGCCATCGAGCAAGTAGTCCGCGTGACTGCCGCTGCTGAGCGGGGCGAGTTGGGCGGCTTCGCGGCCCGCGTTCTGGCGAGAGGTGTCGAACCAGGCGACGAGGCCGTCGCGAACGGTCAGGCGCTCATCAGCCCACGGCTCGATTGCGACAGCCGTTGAAACCGCGCCGAGGAGCGCCAGCACGGGTGCCAGGACGCCACTGCGGCCAAGCATTCTCGCAATATTAGCCATGGATGATCAGCGCCCCACCTTTCGCGCTGAGTTGCTATTCGAGCAACAGCCTTGCCGCGCGTATTCTCAAGCGGGTCGGATTACTTGGCCGAAGCGCTCTCTGTGGGCGGCTTGTAAGGCTTGGGCTGCGCCTTTTCCCACTCGGCCTGGCTGGCCTTCCTGGTCTGGTGCAGGTGGAGGTAAGTGCCTTTCTTGTTCCCCACGACAATGTCGGGAAGGCCGTCCCCGTTGACATCGCCCGCGACGACTTGTGTGCCAATGCCGGAGTTGTTGTCGATCAGGTAGGGAATGAAGTCCACGGACTTGTTCTCCCCGCGGACGAGCTTGAACCAATAGAGCACCGCGGCGGCATTCGGCTCGGCATCGCCGGTGGGGCCGTGCGCCCAGTAGCGTTTGCCGGTCACGATGTCCTTGAGACCATCGCCATCCATGTCCACGAGGTCGATCGCGTGAAGCTGGGAAAACTTGACGCCGTATTTGTTTTCGCCCGGCTCCTTGTTCATCACCATGTGCTGCTTGAACTCGATTTCGCCGCTGGCGGATTTCTCCTTGAGTTGCTCATACCAGGCGAGACCCCAGCCGTGGGCCTGAATGCTGGTGATGACGTCGTTGAGGCCGTCACCGTTCACATCGTACGCGTACATCTGCGCGCCGCCGAGGCCCAAGTTGACCTTGTGCTGTTTCCAGACAGGGTCGCCTGCGAGCGAGGCGGGTTGCTCCCACCAGCCGTCCTTTTCGAGGATGTCGAGGCGTCCGTCGCCGTTCACGTCGCCGTAGCCGTAGCCGTGGTTGAACCAGTGCCATTTGCCGGGCGTGGAGATTTTGTGGAAAGTGAATTTGGCCGTCGGGTTCTTCCAGTCCGGTTCCGCGTAGCCCAGGTAGGAAACGGAATTCGTGCCCTCTTTGAAACGGGTGTGGAAGATGATCTCCGGCTTGCCGTCACCGGTGAGGTCGCCGAAGGTCGGGGATTCGTTGTCCGTCCATTCGACCGCGAGGTGCTTTGGCCAATGGCCCTCCGCGCCCTTTGGGTTCTCGTACCAGTGCGAGGCCTGGCCGGGGAAGCCGAGGATCAGGATGTCGGTCCAGCCGTCCGCATTGAAGTCGTAGGTGAAGGCGAAAAAGTTGTCCGAGTACGTGTTCTCCTTGCTCAAGGCGCCTTTGAACCCAGGGATTTTCGCTTCGCTTCCGTCGTCGTTCTTCTTCGTCCATGTTTTGTCGGCGGGATAGTATTCGTGCCGCTGGCGGTAATCGGGTCCCTCCCACCAAAACGGCCCGGACACCACGTCCATCTTCCCGTCCTTGTTGAAGTCGCCAAAGCTGGCGCCCTCAGACCAGAAGTGCTCGCTGAGGAAGAGCCGCTTGAAGGAGTGAACCGTGTAGTCGGCCGCTGTGGCCGCGGCGAGCGACGCCGATACGATGCCCGCTATGGCGAGAAAGTGCTTGGTCATAGGGAATGTCTGGCAGGTTAAGGGTTTAGGGTCAAGACGGTAGAAGGACGGGTGGAATTCGACCCCACGACCGAATTCGGAGGCAGAGACGCCGACTCTTATTCGCAAGTTGAACCCTTCGCCCTGTAGCCAATTTCTTATGATTGCCAAGGTTGGCATGTTTGCTCACGCTGTTAGCTCGTATCAGTCACAAACATTATGAACCTCATCAAGCCAACGGTCCTGGTTGCGACAGGATTGGCGCTCGTGCTGGGGTCCAATGCCTCGGTGGGTTCGGCTAGCCGTTCCCGCGCAGCACTGGACGCCGCCGACGCCGCGCAACAGGAAACGATCAACCTGGCCGTGTCGGGGATGACCTGACCCATCAACTGTGTCGCAAAAGTGCGGTCCGCACTGACGAACACCAAAGGAGTCAAAAGTGCCGAAGTCTCCCTCGGCAAAGCCTCCGTCACCGTGGAAAAGGGGACAAAAGCCGACGACTTGATCGCCGCGATCAAGAAAGCCGGCTACACCGCCAAGATCGAGAAAGCGAAGAAGTAACCGCCGGCGCCCGCCGGTGGGACCGCTCACGAGGCGGCGCGTGAAAACATAGGCGTGCGCGACTGCTCACGCGCAAGAGAATTGTTCCGAACGAACGAGCGTTATGCTTTTCGCTACGTCCGAAATCGAGGCGGGTTCGAAGATCCGAAGTTCGACGAATCCGACCGAAAGCAATCCGAAGGCCGAAATCCGATAGCTGTGGTGACCACGCGACCGGCGGCTGCCCCTGGAAGCCCAGCGGGCTATTCAGATTGGTGCCCTCCGGGCACCCGCGTGCGAGGCCGCCGCCGCCGCGGTCATCGCAGTTATCGGATTTGGGATTCGGATTTATTTCGGCTTCGGGTTTCTCTTCGGATTTCGGGCTTCTAGTCTAAATCGAGCCTTCGGCGGCTGCCTAGTCGGCCTTCCTAGCCAACTCTCCGGTGCCGTCGACGCTTACTTCGCCGGTCCTGCCGCGGGCTTGAGCCGCACAGTGACCTTGACCGGCCCTCCCGGCAGCCCGTCGTAAGTGGCCGTCACGCTCTTGGCCGGTGGCAACGGGAGCATTTGGATCGAGCCGAGGCTGATGAGATCGCCCGATTTGAGGGTTTCACCGGCGTGCTGGAGATCCTCGATGAGCCAGAGCACCGCATTCAGCGGATGATCGAGAATGGCCTTGCCTTGCCCGCGCCCCATTTCAAGGCCGGCCTCATCGGTCATCACCACGCTCATGCTCGCCAGCGCGTCGGCGAACTTCTGCGTGGCCTTGACCGGCACACGCTGTCCCAGGACGCCAAGGCGGGCACCCACGTTCGCCGCGACGAGCATGGGACCATCTGAGATGCCATTGGTGGTCACGAACGAGTCGGGCAGTTCAATGAACGCCACGACTTCCTTCAGGTGCTTCAAAACCTCGAGGTGCGTGCCGGCATTGTTGATGCCTTTGTCCTTCACCACGACGATGAGGTCCGCTTCCAGGAGCGGCTTTGCGCCACAATCGGAAGCCACTTCGGAATTGTTCGGGAGCAACATTTTCTCGAGCAAGATGCCTCGCACCGGCTGATCCACGCCCCAGCGGGCCTGGACCGCGCGCGACACCAGGCCGACCTTGTGGCCCACGGGCCGGCCTAACTCGGGCTGAAGCTTCTTCACAAAGATCTCCCGCACGTCTCGCGCCTCTTCCATCGAGAGGGCTTGTGGAAACGCGGGCGTCATGCGCCGGGCCAGGTAGTCTTCGGCCAGGCGCTGAATGCCCGAAGCGGGCGGCGGCGCGGCCTGTGCGCCGGCTGCCAGCGCGCTGAGGACGGCAGCTGAGAGGACGGCGGGGAACCCAAGGCAGGCGTCCTTGCGCCGCGACGGTCCAACCTTCCAAAGCACACTTATCAACATGTTGAGTGTTTCCATAATCCTGGATTCCTTCACAGGGCCATCACGGCTCAATGCAGTTTCATCAGCCACGGCACAAGCCAAGTTGTTAGCGGAACGATGACGGCGAATCCAACCAAATCCAGCGCCAGCCCGTAGCGCACCATCTTCAACAGCGGCACGAAGCCGGAGCCGTAGACAATGGCATTCGGCGGCGTTGAGACCGGCAGCATGAAACCCATCGACGCGCCGAGGCACGCGCCGAGCGCCGGCGGCAGGGGATCCACTCCAGCCGCCTTCGACACCGCGATGGCCACGGGCACCACCATCGTCGCCGCGGCCGTGTTCGACGTTGTTTCGGAAAGAACGATTGCGACCGCGGTGAACAATGCGACGAGGCCAAACAGGCTCTCCGCCTTCAACGCCCCCGCGAGCCCTTCGCCCATCCAGCGCGCCAGGCCCGTGCCGAACATCAAATCGCCCAACGCCAATCCTCCGCCGAACAGCAGAATGGTCCCCCAATCGATGCGCACGGCATCGCGCCAGCCCAACGTGAATTCCATCTTGCGCGCGCTGACCGGCAACACGAACAGGAGCAGCGCGCCGGCGAGCGCCGCGATGGATTCGGGCAGGTGACGGTTGAACCACTTGGTCACGCCATGTCCCTCGCCCAGGAGCAGTCCCAGCGCTCCTGGCAAGAGCCAGAGTGCGACCGTGGCCACGAATGCGCCCAGGACATTCCATTCGCCGGCGCGCATGCGACCCAGTGCTGCCTTTTCCGACCGCAACCAACTGTCGTTCTCGGGCAACATTCCTGGCTCCGCGGGACAGGTGCGATTCAGGTGGAACACCAGGAACGCAATCAACACCAGGGCCGCCGGCACGCCGAAGGACATCCAGCGGAAGAAAGAGATCTCCATGCCCAGGTGGCGCTGAATCATCTCGAGCCCGATGAGGTTCGGTGGCGTGCCGACCGGCGTGCCGAGGCCGCCCACCGAGGCCGCGAACGCCGTGACGAGCATCAGGCCTGTCGCGAACTTGCTCGCGCTCAGTTCCACCGGGCGGCCGGAGCGTTCGCTTTGCCGGGCCATCTCGCGCAGGAGGGCCATCGCAATCGGGAACATCATCGCGGTGGTCGCCGTGTTGGAGACCCACATGGAAATGGCGCCCGTGATGACGCCGAACGCCGTCAGCAATTTCGCCGGACTCGCGCCCATGCCAGGCAGGCCTAGGATTTGAAACGCGATCCGTCGATTCAGCCCGTGCTGCAACATTCCTTCAGCAAGGAGAAAGCTGCCGAGGAAGAGGAAAATCACCGGATCGGCGAAGCTGCGGAACACTTGCCGGACCGGTGGCGTGCCTGCTTCAGGAACGAATGCGCCTGTCAGCACACAAAGCGTTGGCCCCAGCAGGGCGGTCACCGGCAACGGAATCGCCTCGGTGACCCAAAGCGTCACGACGGCGGCCAGAACGGCCAGCAGGCGTTGCGCCGGTTCGTCGAGTCCTCGCAGGTGGATGTTCAGGAGAACCACGAACAACACGGGCGCGAGCAACAATCCCACGCGGCGGCGCACGCGGTCGAACCGTTCCGTCCCCAGCGAGGAGTCGATTTGCGATTCGTTCATTCTGGCGGGAGCCGACTTGTCCCGGGCTGGCGGGCAACCGTATGCGCGAGGCATCCGCGGGGTCAAGCGAGGCGACGCCGGGTGAGCAGGGCGAAGCTTGAGTTTTCCGTATGCCGCGCCAACCTTTGGCCCGTGGCCCAATCCGCGACCTCCCGCATCCTCACAACCGTCGTTGGCAGTTACCCGGTGCCGGATTGGCTGGCGGCGTTGCCGAGCGAACAGGCGCTGGTCGACGCGACGAGCGTCGTCTTCCAGATCCAGGAACTGGCCGGGATCGACGTCGTTGCCGACGGCGAACTGTATCGCTTCGACGTGAATCATCCCGACACAAACGGGATGATCGATTACTTCGTCCGTCCGCTCGGCGGCGTGCGCGGGACGATTGGGCTGGCGGATGCGGACGCGTTCGCGAAGGTCTCGGGGATGCAGTTCCGCGCGCGGCCCGCGGCGGTCGTCGAGGGCCCCATCACCCCGGGCACGCTCGATCTCGTTTCCCCGTGCCAGCGCGCCCGGAGTCTGACTCGCGCCACCCTCAAGTTTACACTCACGGGCCCGCACATGCTGACGCGCACTCTGCTGGATCGGCATTACAAGGATTCCGGAGCGCTGGCGATGGCGCTCGCCCAGGTGCTTGCCGGGCAGGCCGCCCGCCTTGATGCGGACGTCATCCAAGTCGACGAAGCCAACATCCCCGGACACCCGGAGGACGCCGAGTGGGCCGTGCCCGCGATCAACACCGTGCTCGATGCGATTCGTGGCGCGAAGGCTCTCCATCTCTGTTTCGGCAACTACGGCGGACAGACGATTCAGAAAGGCACCTGGACGAGGCTCGTCCAGTTCATGAACCAGCTTCGCGCCGACCACTTCGTTCTCGAAATGGCACGCCGTTCGCCGCAGGAACTCACGGCGCTGCGCGAACTCGACTCGCGCTTCGGCATCGGGCTGGGCGTCATCGACGTGAAAACGACGCTGGTCGAGACACCGGACGAGATCGCCCGCCGGATCGAACAGGCGGAGCAGTTGCTGGGCCCCGGGCGCGTGCGGTATGTACATCCCGACTGCGGCTTCTGGATGCTCAAACGCAGTGTGGCTGACCGCAAGATGCGCGCGCTCGTATTGGGACGCGACTTGTTCCTGGGTAGCAAGGCGACATCGAGTTGAGGTGTTTGCCAACGCCGGTCGAATTGCCACGTGGATGCGGCGTGAACGGCGCGCTCGGATCGCATTAGCAAGTGTGAAGCTTGCCCCGCTCTCAAACACTCATCACCACACTTGCCATGCCCGAGAGGTGACCCTACAGTCGCGTCATGGCTACGGAATTTGATCCTTCAGAGTTCGTGGACGCTGATTTTCATGCTGGCCGCACGGCCGGCGGCGGCGCCAACGCCAAGGCTCCGGCCACGCTGGTCTTCACTCCGCCTGTTGTCGTCGATACCAGCCGCGCTCCCTCCCGCGAGGAACTCGACGCCCGGGCCGGCGATATGCAATCCAAACTCGCCGAACTTAAGCGGGTCCAGCAGGAACTCGAACGCGAACGCGCCGACCTCGAAGAGACCCGCCGCCGCCAGGCGGAGTTCACTCGCGGCCGGCAGGAGATGGAACAGCACCTCACACGAGGCGTTGGTCTGCTGGAAGAGGCCGAGTTCGCGGCGCGACGCGACGCCGAACAGATGTCGAAGACGCTCGCTGGCATGCGTGAGGCGCTTCAGAAAATCCAGGGCATTCACGAGGAGACGTGGACCAAGGACAATCTAAATGCCGAGCTGTCGCGGGCGCTCACGGCCGTTGAGAACGGACGCATGGAATGGAATTCGGCGCGGCTCAAGTTTCCCGTTCTCTCGGGCGCTGCCGCCGCGCCTCCCGAACACTCGCCAGCCGCACCGGCCCAATCGCTGGACAATGTGCTTCAGCAAAAGAGCTACGCCGAGCTGTGCAAACTTGGCCTGGCGTTGACGTGGCCCATCGTGCTGGTGGCGCTTGCGATTTTCCTCGTCCTGCTCCGGCGGTGATGATTCGACATGGGGTTGTTTAAGAAAAAACTCGATCCGTTCTCCCAGCGCGCCGCAGCCCTCAATGAGCAAATCGCCGCGCTGGAGCAGCAGATCAAACAACTGACGGAGGAACAGTCGGCGGTTTCCACGCCGGCAACTCCGACTCCGGCCCCCGCTCTCCCGCAGCCGCGCCTCCGATCCACGGCCAAGCCGCGTGGTCCCCTGCCAGCGTACGCTCCTGAGCCCGTGGACCTGCCGGGTCTCCAGGAACCCATCTTTGAGGAAGTCGACCAGGAACGCATTCAGCTCCAGCAGGAGGAGGCGGCGTCCGGAGATCTCAATGGGCTGGGCGTGCGCAAGCACGATCTGGTCGGCTTTTGGCGCCGCCTGACGGCCCATTTCCGAGGACCGTCGACGACCAATCCCAAGTTGGTAAACTACCTGGCCGCCGGCAGCATTCAGGGGCTTCGGCCGATGCGTTACGAGAAGCGCGTCGCGCGGAACCGATTCCTGTTTCTCGCCATAGCGATCGGGCTGGTACTGTTGGGGCTGGTGGCCGTCTATTTGAACAAGCCGTAGGGCGAACGCGGCAGCCACATGACCGCAGGACCCAATTGGATCATGCTGCTTGGCGCGGCCGTAGTGATTCTCGCCGCCGTCGCGCTGATCCTCTTCAGGAAAGGCGACAAGTGATTCGTTCCGTTCCCATCCCGACCGAAGCCGGCGAGTTTGTCGCACATTTCTCGGCGCGCGGGCTTGCAGGTCTCGACTTTCCCGCTCGGCGGCATCGGCCCCACTCGGAACCTGCGGATGCCGCCGCCACCATTCCGGATCTCGCGCGCTGGGAACGGCTCACGGCAAACGCCCTTCGCAACGTGCTTGCGGGCAAGCCTCCCGCGGCGCTGCCTCCGTTCGACTGGCGCGGCGCGACCGAATTCCAGCAAAGCATCTGGCGGGCACTCCTGCGCATTCCGTTGGGTCAAACCAGCACCTATGCCGAAGTGGCCGCGTCTGCCGGGCATCCGCGCGCTGTTCGCGCCGCCGGCAGCGCCTGCGGCGCCAATCCGATACCTGTGCTGGTTCCCTGTCACCGCGTCGTCGCAGCGCGCGGCAAGCTTGGCGGTTTCTCGGGCGGGCTCGACTGGAAACGGCGGTTGCTCGGACGTGAAGGTGTTCAACTGTCGCTCTCAGGGCCCCGAATTGCGGAACCGATAGAAGCGCTGATTTTCACCCGGGGCGATTCGTTCGACCACAAAAACGCGGCGGGCGTGTGAGCGGGCAGGGAGCGACCGCATATCGGTCCACGAACCGCCCACGAGCGAAGCGTTGGACTGCAACGCCGACCCCACGGCCGCGTCCAGCGTCCAGCCGAGCACGAACTGGTTTTGTGGAACGAGGTTGGCAGATTCGATGGCGATGTCGGTACCGTGCGCGGTCCGGACAAAGATCGAGCCTGTCGTGAGCGCTGGAGTGGCGATTCGGTAATAGCGCTGCGCTCCGCTCGCCGGCAGCGGGTCAATCAATTCCACTTCCAGCACAGGATGCGGCCCGCGTATGTCCGCCAGCTTTGTCCAGACGCCGGCCACGAGGTCGTCGCAATAGAGGACCGTATAGTCGTGGTTCGATGCGGCAAGGAACTGGAGCGACGCGGCGGAGTTCGCGCCGCGCAGGATCTCAGCGGGGCGAAACCGCAGCACGCTTTGGGCGGATGTCGGATCGGTGCCAGCGAGGAATTCCTCACGGTTCACGACTCCGTCCCCGTCGCTGTCGACGTTTGCGTCGGAACCATCGGCCGGGTTCAAGCCGAAGGACACTTCCCAGGAATTTGGCATTCCGTCGCCATCGATGTCCTGTGTCGGTACGCCTGCGGAAGGTTGCGCGGCGACCCAATTGGCGGGATCGTTGCCGAAGGCGCTCGCCAGGATGCGTTGCAGACTCGTCCCACCACCGTCAGCGGACACAGGCCAGGGCGCAGCGTCGGTATATCGAACGCGTTCCACGAGAATGTAAGGAACCAGGCCGGCATCCGGATCGGGCGGGAGTTGGGGCGCATCGGGCTTGTAGAGTTCGACGTTGTCAGCGTCATTGGCGAGTCGACCCAGGAAGGGTCCAAACAGCGGTACGTCGACCGGCACGCCGAACCGGCTCCTGAACGATGCGGTCCTCGCTGCGTTCGCGTTCGGATCGAAGTTGAGCACGAGCAACACCGCGCTGCCGGGCAGAGTGACGCCAGGCGGGAAGTCGAAGTCCACGGCGTCCCGCAGGCGCCAGGTGTTGGTGGGGAACAAGGGGTGGAACAGCGTCACGGGCACCGCGGTGATATTTAGCAACTCAATGAACTCGTCGGCGCCGCTGTCCTGTCCGCCCACGTCGGGCGGGTGGTAGTGGATTTCGCTGATGACCACCGGACCCATCTTCGGCCCGGAATTGGGCGCGCCCATGCCGGTGCGGAACTCGAGGATGTTTGAGGGTTCATCGGCGCCGAGTGTGCGTTGGTTCATCGCCACGAACTCGACGCCCGCGCTGGTCACGTAACGCCCGAAGGAAACGCGGTCCTCTCCGGCGCCGAACCGTACGGTGGCCCGGAATCCCGTGAGCATGCCGTTGGTGTCCACGGCGCTCAGCCAGACTTCGTCGCCTCGCGCCGAGTTCAACGAAAAGCTGAGCGGGTCGCCCACGATGGGGTTGAACTGGTTTTCGTAGAACACCGCAAAGCCGCTCGCCGGGAGCATCGTGCCGCCGGGGATGCGGAATTTCTTCAGGTTGTTCTCCGTGTCGCTGAGGTACCAGCCGCCGAGGTCCACGTCCACGTCCGTGAGGTTGCGCAGTTCGATGGCATCCTCGAAGGGTTCGGCCGTGTGCGTGAGGACTTCATTGATGACAACGTTCTCCAGGGGCAGGAAGTTCGCATCCCCCGGGGTCGACGAGACTGGGAAACTGACGATCAGCGACGCGCCGTCGGGCAGGCGGCCTTGGGAGATGCCTTCGGGTTGCGGGCCGAAAGCTACATCGTCAATGCGGCCGCCTGTGGCATCGGCAATTCCAATTGCCTCACCGAACGTTCCATCGAGACGGAAATTGACATGATCCGCGCCGGCGTCCGTGTGCTCGTCAGCGACAAATCGCTGGAAGCCGCGCAAGCCGGTGGCGATGAAGGAGAGCGCGGCAATCTCGTGTTTGGTGCGGTTGTCGAGTTTGTCCGTGAGATGCAGGCCGCCCAATGCGACGGGTTGCGGCTCGGGATTGTAGATTTCGAACCAGTCGTCGCCGCCGTCCGGATTGGCGAGCCACTCGTTGACTTTGAGCGAGGCCGGAGCGCCCAGGGTGGCGGGGATGTTCGCCCCCGCCAGCGTGGGGACATTGAGCACCCACTGCCCGGTGGCGTTGGGTACCCGGCCAATCGAAAAGTCCGGCGCCTGGACCCCAAATTCGATGGAGCTGAGCGGGGTGCCGCCCTTGGCCGGCTTGTCGTAAAGGTGCAGGCCGCTGCCGGTGGCCTTGAGACCGAAGCCGGTGTTGTTGGTGCCGGCCGGAATATCGCCGTCGAGGCGGATGGTGCGATAGCCCAGCGGCGGGATCATCGTGCCGGCTGGAAACACGTAGCGGCGCGGAGCAAATGTATCATCGCTCAGGCTCATGTCGCCGAGGTCGACGGCATTGGTCGAAGGATTGTAAAGCTCGACCCAATCAGGCGTGGAACCGTCGGGTTCCCTGAAGCTGACGTTGTTGGCGAGAATCTCGTTGAGCACGACATCCAGGTTCGTGCCAGTGGGCCGCGGGTTCGCCGAACCCGGATTGGGCGTCGTAAAATAACCGAACGTCGCGTTGCCACTCGGAACGCGACCCTGCGAAACGCCGGTCGTCTGCGGACCGTAGAGCACACAATCAATGAGGTTCAGTTGTGGATCCGAAAGCGCGATGGCTCCCTGTTCGGAGGCGAGTTGGAAATTCAAGTGCAATGCGCCAAGACTCGCATCGCCATCCGCTGTGAACACGCTAAAGCCGGCCGCGGCAATGAAACTCAACGGCGCGATGGCGTGCATCCCTGGCAAGCCGCCTGGCTCGTCGCTGAGGAACAAGCCGCCCAGCGGCACCGGGAGCGGCGAGGGATTGAACAGTTCGACGAAGTCGGCCTCGATCGGCGGCTGTGGGCTGGCCAGCCATTCGTTGATCCGAAGGGTGTGCGGGTCCCCGGTGCGGGCCGGCAGATTGGTTGCACCGAACGTCGGTTGGGTAAGCGCCCAGCCGCCGTTGGCCACGCGGCCGATGGACAAGTCGGCAAGCTGCGGTCCCCACGAGACCGAATCGAGCAGTGCGCCACCTCGGGAATTGCGATCGAAGAGCAACAATTGATCGCCGTCCGCGTCGAGGTTGAAGCCGAGGTGGATGCCCGGGGTTTGCGCGCTGTCCGCGTAGAGCACGAGGTGCTGGCCGGAGGCCATCGTGACGCTCGGCAAGGTGAATTTGCTCGGGTTCGCCGGGTCGTCGGTCAACCGGATGCCGTTGAGGTTGATGGCGGAGGCACCCGCGTTGTAAAGCTCGACGAGATCCGGGAACGTGCCGCTGTTGTTCACGGCAGAGACGTTGCGCGCAAGCACTTCATTGATTCGAAGAGGCTGCGCGGTCGTGTCGACGGTCCAGCGTCTCGAGGAAGTGATGATCGCATTGGCGCCGAGCGCAGGATCGTCCTGGTAAAGCCCCGAATCGCGTCGGCCGACAACATCGACGGAGTGCGGTCCATTGGGCAACGCTCCAACCGTGATGGGTGCCGCCACGGGCGTTTCGGGGCTCCAGGGCCCCCCGTCCAGTCGCCAGCGGTAATGCGTGTAACCCGAGCCGTCCGGGAAACCCGTCGCGGGAATGCCGGTGCCGCCGCCGCTGCGCCGCGCCGTGCCCACGGTGAGCGTTGCCGTGGTCCTCAGGGACAACGCTTCCGGTTCGCCCGAGATGGACGCGCCCAGTGGAATAACGCCGCCCTTGTCGCCACCGTTCGGGCCAGTACCGTGCGCCGGAGAACCCGGCGCGAGGCTGAACCATTGGCGCATCACTTGCGCCTGCACCCAACTGGTGAAGGTCGTCTCTGACAACTGCGGCACGTGGACCAGCATCGGGTCAACCGACGAGTTGCCGCCGCCGGGGCCGGTCCACGGCGCGCCGGCGAGTTGGTGGATGATGTTGTTGGTGAACGTGACCTGCGCCGTGGTGAGATTGCGGGTCAGATTTTCGGCATCGAGGATGATGTTCCCTTCCAGATACACCCCTGCGCCTTGCGCCGTGTCGTCATCCGCCACAATGACGACGGCGGTGTTGGTGTCCTGGCTGCCGGCCCTGGACTGGCGGACGATGGTGTTGTTGAGCAACGTATAGAAGTTGCCCTGCTTTGCGTTGGCGGCCTGGTCGACGTCGAAAAACAGATTGCCGATAATCGTGATCTCCGAGGTCTGGCCACTGTCGTTGCCGCCGCTGACACCGCTGGAGGAATCGGGTGAGCCGTTACGATGGGCGTGCAGGAATATGTTCCCCTCAATCCAGGCGTCGGTGCCGTCGAGGTCGAGGATGTCGTCGTCGGAACCGGAGAATACGTTGTCGATGAAATGGACGATGGGACCCGGCCGGTTGCCGCCGGTAAAATCGACGGTGTCGTTGTAACCGATGGGCGCGCCGAAAAAATTACGGAGGAAGAGGCCGCGTCCGCCGTTTTTGATACCCCCCGTGCCGTGAACCAGCTCGAAGCCTGAAGTCGCACTCGGGAAAACACACTCGCTGACGACGAACGAGGAGCCATCGAGCGACACATACTGGCGATCGGTCGCACTGAAGGTGAGATGGTCCAGAAACACGGTGCCGCCCACCGAGTGGATGGCCGTGGCGTTGTTCCCCTGGAAATGCGCGTACGTGATGCGAGTTTCGGGCGAGCCGGCGCCGCCATTGATCGTGATGCCGCCCCAGCCTCCCGCCGTACCCGGCTGGGCCGCGAAGCGAATGCGTTGCGCGTCGCTGCCTTCGGCCAGGAGCCGGCCCTGGACAGTCAGGGCGGCGCCCGGCGCAAAGTAGAGTGTCGTGCCCGGCTGAATCGTCAGCGTGCCGCCGGACGGCACAACGATCGTGCTGGTGGCCAGATAAGGTCCGGCGCCCGCGGAAAGAATCGTACTCGCGCCCAGAGTGCCTCCCAGCGGTTCCACGGAGCCGTCATCATGGAGGACGTCGACCGTCGCGCGATCGATCTCAGCGCCAGAGTCGTCGAGCGCCTGCACGAGCACTCGGTTTAGGCCAGGGGCCAAAGGAATGTTGTTGAAGGTCCAAATCCTGTCTGCGGCGGACCACACGGCGGTCTCGCCGTTCACAAGCACGGTGCGAGTCTCGATGACGTTCGCGGTGCCAGAGAGGGAGATGACGCCGTTGCTGCCAGTGAGGAAGCCATTCGGGCCCGGTGCGCCGTTGATGACGAGACGGAGCGGGATTTGCGAGAGCACCCACGTCGCGCGGTCGCGGGCGTAGGTTTTCATGTTGTTAAGCGTGAGCGTGGGCACGTCGGCGCCAAGAGTTTGATCGATCAGCGGGTCGAATTGCGCCGGCGTGAAGACGGTTTCGGCCAGGCGTTTGAGTTCGCGGAAGTAAACTGGGACGAACTCCGGGTGGCGCATGAAGCGAATGAGCTGCGGCACATTGGGCGTGTTGTGGCCTGGGGCCTGCACAATCATGCGGAACAACGGCGTATTGGTGACGCTGGCCGTGTCGCCCTGGCCAAGGATCGTATCGAGGTCGTGGACGAGGAGCTGAAAGCGCGTATCCTGCATCCCGCGATAGAGGGCGTAATCGTCGCCAATGCCGTTGCCGAGGGAGGTTTCGCGCGAGACGGTGAGGCTGAAGAAAGCGAAGTAGCGCATCCATTGCTCGACATCGACCACGGCACGAACGGCTGGCGCATAGGCCGCGTCGGGGGTGTTGCTGAGCGTTTGGCAGAGCAGGACCAAGTCGCTCCAGTCGTTTTCGCTGGTGTTGGAAGCCTTCGAGAATCCGTCCGCGATATAGTTTGCGGGATTGCCGCCGCGGTCGGCGAAATTGGCCGAGTGCGCGCCCGTGGACGCACGGTAGAGATTGCCGTCCGCATCGGCCGGCAGATGTGTTTCCGCCCAATCGCCATTGAAGGCCTCGAGCAGAGCGTAGTTGCCGTACTGGGGCAGGCCGCCATTGGCGAGGTTCTGGCCATTGACGCGGACTTGGATGGTGCGGGCGTTAGCGACAACAAGGCCGGACTTGCGGGCGAGCGCTGAGCCGAGCACCTGGTTGAAACCGTATTGAGCGTTGTGATTCAACTCGGTGGCGCCGTTCCAGGGCGTATTGTGCGGAAGGTTGACGCGATAGTTGGGCACCGCAGCGCCGCGGCTACCCGCGCCGCGGAGGCGCATCCCGCACAGGTAGCGGACGTCGGTGTTCGCGCCATCAGAGACGATGAACGTGCAGTTCATTTCAGCGTCGGACTGGCGGCTGTTGCCCGCGAACTCGACGCGTTCTGACTCGGTCATGATGAGCCGGTGCACCGGCTGCGCGCCCGTGTAGATGGAATTGTCCACCTGGTACAAGGCATTGGCGGTTTGCGCAAAGATTTGCCCTGCTTGTGAAGCGGTCCGATTGGTCTGGCCGGCGGGGGCGGGCCAAAAGTTCGTGCGATTGCCGGCATCGACGGCGCCAACGTAAAACTCGACGACCGTGCGATTGGCTTGCGCGGGCAGGACGACGCCGAAGAGCCCATCATTGGCCCCACCGTCACCGTGCAAGCCGTCGTCGAAGAGGTTCGTGCTGCTGAACGTGGGCGGCGGAATCGTGCTGTGGTTGCGGTAGAAGAGCGTCGCGGCAAGCCCGTTGGTCTGTTCATCGAGCAGCCGGGCCGTAATGGTCACGTTGTCCGTCGACCGAGGTACGGCGGGGGCGTGGTGCGCATTGAGGATCAATGGCGGCAGATTGTTGGTGAAGACGGAGTTGGCGGCGCCAGGGGTGCCGTTGGCGATTTGACTGGCCTTCCAATTCTGACCGGATGCGCCGGGGAGTGCGGGGTTGGCGCGTTCGAGGGATTTGCCATGGCCGTCGTGTTCGGCGAACCACTCCCAGCCGAAGGCATTGTTGTCTCGCGGCCCGCGTTGGCGCACGGCCCACTCGCCTTCGTCGGAGTAGCGAACGCTGTCCACAATCGCGCCGGACGCGTCGCGCAATTCGATCTGCTCGCCGGAATTGTTCAGGAAACCGCTCCAGGGACCAAAGACGTTTGTCACGGCGGGGTAGGCGGAGGTGAAGCGGGTTGGATTGGCGGCGACGATGAGATAGGCGCCCGCGCCCAATGTCACGGTGGGGAAAGTAAACTCGACACCGTCAGTAAAACGCCAGCCTGTGAGACTAAGCGCCGTCGGCCCGGAGTTGAGCAGTTCGATCCACTCATCGTTCGTGTTCGCGCCGGCCGTGTGATACATGATCTCGTTGAGGACGACCGAGGGCGTGTTGAGGTTTGTCGCCACCGTGTACGTCCATACATTCGTGACAAACAGGTTCGATGGCGACGCGAAGTCGTGGATGCCGTGCGCACCGATCCAACTCACCGTGACGTTGCTCGAAGCCGGCTGGGGGAAATTGAAGGTGTACGGGCCGGTCAGTGAACCGCTCGAGCTCGCCGGAGCGACACCGTTGATGCGGAGGTCCGAGGCGTCGACTCCACCGACGTCTTCGCTGAAGGCAAGGCTGATTTGAGTCAGCGATTTCACGACGCCGCCGGGCGAAGGGGCGATGCTGGCGAGAGTCGGGGCGACCCGGTCGATGAAGTTGTATTGCCACGAAGCCGTGGGAGCCGAGGCATTGAAGGGATTGGGAATCGCGGCTCTATCGTTGATGCCGTGGTTTGCGGCCCAGGTGATGCGGATGACCTTAGTGTTCGGTTGGGGAAACCGGAAAACGAAATTCGTTCCCGTGCCAGTGGCGTTTGTGGCGGCAACGCCGTTGATCAGCAAATCGGATGCGCCCACGTTGGTCACCGGCTTGGAAAAGACGACGGTAATCTGGGTGAGATTGCTCACCGAGGCGCCCGCGGGCGGGGTTTGCGAGAGGACGACGGGAGGGACGAAATCGCGCAACGTGTATTGCCAGCTTGTGCCGGGCTCGAACGCATTCGGCGGCTGTTCGAGGTCGGTGATCCCCGCGTTCGGCGCGAGCGCAACGTTCACGCCGCCAAACGGCGGCTGGGGAAAAGTGAAGATCCTCACGGCGCCTTCCCCGGAAATGCCACTGGCCGGCGCGCCATTCACCATCAGGTCGGAGGCATCGACGCCGGTGACCGGTTCGCTCCACGTGAGGGTGATTTGCGACAGGTTGCTGACCGTGGCGCCGGCAGTCGGGTTGCGCAACGCCAGCACGGGAGCGCTGGCGTTGATGAGGGAGTAGCTGAAGCCCGCCGCCGAGCCGTTGAACGGTTTGGGCGGGTTGTCCTGGTCCTGAATGCCTTGTTGAGCGTTCCACGCCACCGCGACGCTCCCAAAAGCCGGCTGCGAAAAGCGGAACGTGTAGACGTCACTCGACCCGCCGACCGCCGCGGCGGGCACACCGGCGACGATCAGATCGCTCGCCTCGACACCGGTGACGGGTTCGCTGAACGTGACCGTGATATTCGTCAGGCTCGTCACGTTGCCCGGGGACGGGCTGATCGCGAGGATGCGCGGCGGCACTCGGGTGATGTCGGTGACGCTGGCCAGCAGTTCGCAATCGAACACAAGGTCGGAACTGTTGAGCGTCGCGTTGAACACCTGGACCGCGAGCACGTTGGTCCCTGTCACCAGGGCCGTTTCCAGCCCGGGCAGGGGATTGACGAAGAACGGCACCGTGGGGATGCCTTGCTCACTGACCGTTCCAGCCGCGAAGCCATTGAACGGCACTTCGCCGGGCGGCATGTTGTAGCGGAATAGCTCCTGCCCGTTGAGCCACGCGATGTAGCCGTCGTCGCACTCGGCCCGCAGCCGCAGGTCGGTCAGCACCGCGGAATTTGTCACGACGAATGAGTGGCGGAGGAAGATGCTCGAAAAGCCGTCCTGCATGCCGTTGATGATCGAGCCGATCGGCCAGCCCTCGCCGTAGTAAAACACGGCGGGCAAGGCTTCCCATGAGCTTTCGTTGGCGAAGACGGTCTGGCGCCAGGCCTCGGCGGGCATGGAAGCTTCGCTCGTGCCAGGCAGAAAACGCCAGGTGGCGTTGGTGCTGACCAACTGCGTTTGCGGGAGGGTGATAGTGTAGGTCCACGTTGCGCCGGGCGCGGTGCGGTCAAATGAATTCATCGCCGGCGCGAGGTCGCGAATATTGTGGCCCGCCGCCCACGAGATGGCGACGCTGCCCGGTGAGGGTTGCGGGAAGCCGAACGTGTACGTGTCATCCGAGCCCGTGACGGACGCGGCGGGAATGCCGTTGACGAGCAAGTCCGAGGCGTCGACGCCCGAAACCGGTTCGCTGAAGGTCACCGTAATGTTCGTGAGTTCGGAAAACGACGCGCCTGCGGGAGGCGTCTGGCCAACGACCAACGGACCCGTCAGGTCGAGGATCATGTAAGACCACTTGGCGTTTGGGACGGTGGGGTCAAACGGCAGCGGCGGGCTGGCGATGTCGAAGATGTCCGCATTCGTCTCAAACGCTACGGTCACCGTGCTGCCCGAAGGGGCCGGGAAAGAGAAAAACCAGTTCGTGCTGTCGACGCTGAACGCCTTGGAGGCCGGCATACCATTGACCAGCAGGTCGGAGGGATCGACAGGGTAGACCCCTCGGGAAAACGTCACCCGGATGGAGGTGAGGTTGGTGACTTCGCCGGGCGGCGGGTCCACAGAAACAATGACCGGCGGCTCAGGGGCGACCACCGAAACGTTGACGACGGAGGAAGTTGTGGCCCTGCCGGTGTCTGCGAAGGAGGCCGCGCTTAGCGAGTACTCACCCACAGGTACGTTGTCCCACATCGTCATGTAAGGCGCGGTGGTTTCACTGGCGATGAGTTCGGTGCCCGCGTAGAAGTTCACTTGCGTGATGGACCCACTGGCCGCGGACGCGGAGGCGCCCAGAAAAATGGAGCCGGGCGCATTGTAGAGCGCGCCGTTGAACGGCGCCGTGAGGCGGAGGGTGCTGGCAACAACGCCGAGTATCTCCAGGTCGAACCCCAAATCGCTGCTGCTCGGCGCCTGCTGATGAACTTCGACGGCGAGGATGTTCGTTCCGGGGACCAGGATGGCTGGGATGAGTCGCGTCGCGGTATAAGCGCTTTCGGCGGCGCCGCCAATCGAATTGAGGGCGCGGGTCAGATAGTTGATGGGACCGAATGTCATGTTGCTGCGCAGCACTTCGTTGCTGTTGGCGTAGAGCACTGCGCCGTCATCGCACAGCAGGCGAAGCGTGAGCGTCGAGAGCCGTTCGGCGTTGGTCACGACGAGTTGGCGCCGGAAATAAGTCGTGATGAAGAAATTGCCCGCCGGGCCGGAGTTGACGGTCGTTTGGATGTGCGGGTCTCCAAAACCCAGGGGCCCCGGGCCCGGGCCGCGCCAGCCGCTGTCGTTGAAGTCGGCGCCCACCCATGTCGTGCCGAGGTTCGTGCCCGTGTCGAGGAACCTCCATTGTGATCGGGCTGGCAGGAGCGTGACGGGCATGGAATCAACCGCATTGATGGTAATGTTCGCCGGGCCGCCAAAATTGTTCAGCCCGGCGCTGTCGTAGGCCAGGGCGTAGAGCTCGTATGAATCGGGCGCAGGATTGCTCCAGACCATGCTGTAGGGGGCCGTAGTGTCCGAGCCGATGATCTGGAAGCCGACGGTATTGTTCCCCGCGTAGAAGTACACCTGCGTGATCGGGTTCGTGCCGACCGGCGTGACGTTGGCGCTGATGGTGATGTTTGTCGGCGCAGTGAAGGTGGCGCCGTTGGGCGGCGCAGTAATCGTGACCGCCGGCAGCGTCGAAATGTTCAGACGGATGGTCCCTTGGGCGGCAGTGGCCGGACTGCTTCCGGCGTTATATCCGTCAACCGCGATGAAGTAGGCGGTGGCCCCTGAGAATGTCGTAAAATTGACGCCGCTTTGGAGATTCGTGCCGGTGTCGTCGCTGGAGGTGAGTTGGAATAGCTGCTGGTCGAATTGGGCGTAAACGGCCAGCAATGTATCGAAGCTGCTGCCCAGCGTGTTGATCGTGACGGTCATGTTCGCTGGCGCCGTCCACCGCCACCAGACCGATGCGCCGCCGGGATTGAAGGCGTGGAATTGCTCGCCGGGCTCCTTGGTCGCGCCCACGTTCGACCCCGTTGCCGTCGCTATGGTGCCGCTGATGGGCGTGCCAGCTTGCCGGGCGTCATTCGCGGGCGCAGCTGAAAGCGTGGAAACCAGGGCAGAAAACAAAAAAAAGATCCCACCGAAACAACGGGCAAAGGATTTCATGGCGATACGTCAGGGTTTAATTCGGAGAGATTACAAGAGAGTTGGACGCAGAGTCATGTCCGAAATTCTGCGGAGATTTACTTTTTTTGCTGGCCGACGCCCAATTGTCATACGCTGGGAAACTGTCTTACGCTGGGAAACCTGATTTGGATCAGACAAAACGCGCGTGACAGAGTCACGGACCCCGTCGCGCCCCAGTTCGACCTCCGTTTGGATGCCCGAACTACGTCTGGAACGGATCCAGCAGTCGCGTCCGCTTTTGATTGGGCACTTCGACGGCTTCCCAGTCGAGGAAATAGGACGTGTCCCGTCCCTTGGTCTGGATTTCGCGCATCAGTCGGCTGCGGGCGCGGGCCCGGGAGTTGGCCGGCGGCTCGGTGCGGGCTTGTGCAACCCGGGGCGGCGCCCAATAGCCGTCCATATTGGCCAGCGCCAGCCCGAGGCTCTTGTCCGGATCGATTTGATGAAATTCGAGGTCCTGCGATTCCAGCCAGGGGTTGCCCCACGGAATGCCTTCGCTCCGGCAAAATTCACGGAGGAGATATTCCTTGGTCACCCAGTCCACGATGCCGGTGAGTTCCGAGGGATCGGATTCGAGCGCCCGGAGTACGCGGTCCCAAAGGCCGAGCAGCGCGTCGGTTTCTGCGTCGCGGCCTTTGAAGAGTTGCCTGGCTTTCAGCCGGTAGACGTCGAGCAACTCCAGCGCGTCAGCTGATTTCCCCTCGGCCAGCGTGACACTCCAGGGTGGGCGCAGCGAACGCGAGAGCTGGCGCAGGGAGGTCACGGCGTCGCCGAGGACGACGTTGGGCAATTCGTCGGCGTCGAGCAAATCGAGAACCAGCCGCGTCGTGCCGACTTTCAGGAACAGCGTGGCAGGAAGGACATTTGTGTCGCCGTGAATGAGGTGAAGGCGGCGGTACTGGCGCGGGTCGGCCAGCGGTTCGTCCCGGGTGTTGATGATCGCCCGGTTATGCTGGACCCACTCAAAGAAATCGTTCTGGATGTAATCGGCGCGCTGGGAAATCTGGAATGGCGAGGTCTCCTCGCGCTGGGATGACTCCCCTCGAAAACGCGTGGGCCGAATGCTGCCGACGCGCCCCGCGCCGCAGAAGAGCACGCGCAGGGTCAGAAACGCGAGCAACGACATCACGTTCTTCTCGTGCAAGGGCGATTTGCGTTCGAGCGAGTAGTTTTCGTGACAGCCGAAGGTCGCGCCGGTGTAGTGGTCGATGTTGTTTCGGATGAAGTGGACCTTGCCCTTGAGCCCGAGCGACTGGACGGCTTCCTGCAACAGCAGATCGCCCGCCCTATCGTAGCGCACCACGTCGAGCGCCGAGGCGCACTCCGGTGTGCAATATTCCAGGTGGCCCATGTCGATGTACACGCGCCCGCCATTGAACAGAAAGCCGCCATTGCCCGCCGGTTCGTCCCAGTCGCGGTCGTGCTGGTCGATGAGTCCGTAACGGTGGTTCTCGAAGAGCCAGTCCCGGATGCGCGGCAACACCTCTTGCAGCTGCACATGGGAATCCACGAGACAGCCGTACTCGTTCTCCAGGCCTGTGATGCGCCGTGACATAAACCAATTCGAAGCTACAGCATGCCCCGGGCTGGACTGGGAGTTCAAGGCCGAACACCGGCGCCTGGCGGGGCGGAGCTCCATTGGCAGGGTGGCCGCCACAGGTTAGGCTCGGCTCATGGCACTGGTCCGGATACTGGTGGACGGTTACAGCTTGTTGCACTGCTGGACGGCCTTGGCGCCAGGCCAGCCGCGACATTCACAAGCGGCCCGGGAGGCCCTGGTGAGCGTGCTCATCAGTTATCGGGACGCTTGCGGCACGCCGATCACGATTGTCTTCGACGGTTCGGGCCCGCCACGCAACCCTGCGGAGCAGCGCTCCACACCGGAAGTCGAAGTGCTCTATTCGCGCGCGGGTCAGACCGCCGACCAAATCATTGAGCGGGTCGCGCATCGGCTTCAACCTTACGGCGAACCGCTCGTGGTCACGGACGATCTGGCGGAACGCGACCTGGTCCTCAGCATGGGCGGGATGGCGTCGAACTGCGACAACTTCATCCGAACGGTCGAGTCGGCCCTGGAGGAATTGAAGCGGGACCTGAAGAATTACAACTTGCGCGAGCGGAACCGCTATCGGAAGTGACCGCCCACGGTGGGGCGAGCGTCCGCGCGAGCCAACAGATCAGTGTTCTGGCGAAGCCTTGACCTCCCGACTTTGGACGCGCCGATTCGACGCGCACCAGATGAGATTCAACGAGCTGAGCAGGAACTCGGCGCTCCGATTTATGGGTAGGATAGGAGACCTGTACTAGTACTGATTGATCGGACGCGTCCTTCCCGGCTAAAGCTGCGTCCGGAAACGCCGTTCAGCACGGTGTAACGAATCGGATTAGTGGCATGGATTGCATCGGATTAAGCAGATTCGGGACGGGCCGGCACGGATGCTGGCTGGTCGTATTGTTCCTGTGTTTCGCCGGTGGAACGCTGGCCGCTGCGCCAGAACCCGCCCGCGGCGGCGGCGGCGCCGCGGCGAGTCTCCCCAGGCCGGCGCCCGACGGGCATCGGTTCCTCTTCGTGGTGGACATCTCCCTCGGCATGCGCGCTACCGACTCCGCGAATCGGCAGGCGCTGTTCGAAATGCTGTTCACCGGGCTCGACGGTCAGATGCGCACGGGGGACACGTTCGGGCTTTGGCTCTACAATGACAAGTTGCACGCCGGCGACTTCCCGATGCAGATCTGGGACGGGAAGGATCCCCTCGCAGGCGCCACCCTGGCGACGAAATATCTTCGCGAGCAAACCTACGCCGGCAGGTCGCGCCCGAACGTGCTCATGCCCCCCTTGCAGAACCTCATCAAGGGCGTCGGCGACGTGAACGTGCTGGTGATTTCCCATTGCAAACCGGCGCTCGAGGGCACGCCCTTCGACACGAACATAGCGGCCATCGTCCGACGCAAGCGCCTCGACCGCGAGCAAGCCCAGAAGCCGTTTATCACGGCGCTGGTCGCCCGCGGCGGGACGATTGTCACTGGCGCCGTTGTCATTCCCGGGGAACCGATGCTCCTGCCCCAACGGCCTCCATCGGTCCTCGCGGCCAAGGCAACGAACAGTCCCGTTCAACCTGTCCAGACTGCGAAACCGAAGGGGGTTCTACATTCCTTGTCGGGTGCGGAGGCCCGAATTCAGGGCTCCGAATTGCGCAGTGCCGGCGTCGATCCCGCTACGCGGAACCCCAAACCAGGAGCCGTGACATCGAACCCAGAACCCGAAGCCGCGAACCCTGGACCGCCCCAGCCTGCGGCACCGCATCCGAAGGTGCTCGAAATCGTCACGCGCCCGAACGTCGCGACCAATACGGTCGCCGCGGTCGAGCCGCCTGTGCAATCGCCGACCACTAATCCATCCCTTGCAATCATTTCAGCAGCGGCAACGCCAATTATGGCTGCCCCGCCCACGCCCACCAACGCGACGAAGCCCCAGAACCCGGGTCCGGGAGCGGCGGGCCTGTCGTCGCCCGCGCAACCTGGAACCGCTGCGTCGCGCCTGGATTCCGGAATCGCGACAGCGAACCTGGAACCGCGACTGCCCAGCGCAGGTACAGCGCCGGGCTTTTCCACCACGGCGATCGTAACGAGCCTCGCAAGAGCGCTGGAGCCGGAACCTCTTCCAGTAGCGGCGCGCGAACCTGGCGCGAACGACCGGACTCCGGCAACGGTCGCGGTCGTGGCGCCGGCGCCGGGTCCGAGCGCCATGCTGCTGTTGACGATCGGAATCGTCCTGCTCGCGGCGTGCGTGGGGCTCCTGGTGCTCGTCCTTCGCCGGCTGCGTCCGCGTCAGCAAGGCAGCTTCATCTCGCGTTCGATGGAGTTGCGGTGATGCGCTCGGGAACTTCCGAAGCGCACGGCTCGCGAGGACGCTCGCCCCACCTCTTTGCTTTCTCATCTCGGGAGCCATTCGCGCAGGGGGCGAGCGCATCTCGATGGCATCCGCTCGGTGGAGTGAGCGTCCTCGCGAGCCGCTTCACACTCCACCGGCGAGCGTCCTCGCGAGCCGCTTCACACTCCACCGTCAGAACAAATCCAGTCCTTTCAATGTAAACTTCACCCGCTCGCGCTTCTGATCCTCCGGGAAGCGCACGACGACGGACAACGGCCCTGCTTCGGCGTCTTCTCCGTCCTCAGAGTAGGAATACGACTGGAGCTGGAATTTCCGCGTCGAGACGTTGTCTTTCGTCGTGAAGCCGCGCTCTGTGGCGTGCGCCATTGAGCGCCGCTCGGAATCCCCGGCACGAGCCGTCACTTCGATTTGTTGGATGGACGCCGGACCTTTGATCTCTCCTTCGAAGGTTGTCTGGTGCTTGTTCTTGTTAAACTTGCGAAGCACCATTTTCGCCCCCGCAAGAACAGTCGACAGATCGATCTCGTTAGTCGTCGCCGCGGTAACCTTCGGCACCGTCAACTCCTTCCAATTGCCGGCTGTGGTGGCAATCGCTTCCGCATCGAGTTGTTCGATGCTCTGGGCGTCCGAGGCCGGCAAGGGCAGGCGCAACTGAATCTGCGTCGAGTTCCCCGCGCCCTGGCCCCCGTCGGAATAGGAATAAACGGTGGATTCGAAGGATTCCTCGGCTTGCGCGCCATCCGCGAGTGGACGGCCCTTGTCGTCCACGGCCTTGAGAACGCGCAGGCCGCTGACGGATTGAAGCGTGCGGCCCTTCGGCGCGTAAAGCTTCGCTTGCACGACGGCGCCGGTGGGTTGATAGCCCAGCGCGCTCTCCGTTTGCTTTCGGTATTTCGCTCCTTCGGGAAAAAGATGGACTGTGGTGATGGTGACATGAAGTGCCTCCGCGGCGAACCCGGGGCCCGCGTCCGTGATCGGCAGTTCCGGACCGCCGCCGCTGCCCCGGCGCGGGTTGCGCTGAAGCACCTTCGAATCGAGCGGGGCGTCGAGCTTGAGGCCGCCGAGCTCGGCAGTGATTACCGTCGGCGCGTCGTAGAGTTTCAGCGCTCGCTCAACTGTTTCCTCTTTCTTGGGGTCAATGGCAATCCAGGTTGCGTTGCTTTCGGTGTTCGGCAGGCCGCTGCCCAGCACTTTACCGGGGAAGACAAATCTCAGCTCGAAGCTGACACCGCCCTGCTTCCAGCTCTGCCGGGCCTGCTTCGCCCAGCGTACGTTCCCGGAGTAGGGCGTCAGGGTGAAGCGGAGGTTCGAGTTGGTGTCTTTTTCAAGGCGCAAGCTCTCGAACGCCAGACCAGATTGGTGCGCAAGCGCCCATGGAGCGCGAAGCAGTTCTTCCGGGGTCGCATACGTCACGGTCGCGACAGTGCGGACGGTGTTACTTTTGAAGTCGATGGATTCAACTTTTGCTTCGCCGCCGTATTGGGTCAGCCAGCCCTGGCCTTCGGATTGTTCGCGGAGTTTCTTGCTGAGTTCCTCGTCGGTCAGCGGCTTTTTCGCCTTGTCCGGTTCGGCCGGCTTTGGCGGCGCGTCGTCTTCCGCGTCTTCAGGGTTCGCCCGGCGCTGGAATTGCTCCAACATTTTGACCTGTTGCTCGGCCATGGCTCGGGGCTGCGTCGTCTCCGAACGCACGACACACCTGCCGCTCGAGTCGATCGTGAGTGAAGTGCGCTGCTCGGCGGCTCGGGTCGGGCAAGCAAGGATAGCGAGCCAGCCGATAGCCAACATCAGCCAGCGGGCGCGCCTCAGTCCAGAGAGCCGATGCGTTTCCGATCTGCAAGAATTGGCTTTCATGTCAGTCCCTCCTACTTCGGCCCGATGGCAATCTTCTCCAGAAGGACCGGCACCTCGACACTCGCGCCGACGCTGTTGACCACCAGCGCCAGCGATAACGGCGCCGTCGGACGCCCCGCGACCACCAGTGTAAACGTTCCCTCTCCGGCGAGATCCTGTTTCTGGAACAGTGTGGGCCACGGCCGGCCGGCTGTGTCGTACACCTGTCCGTCCGTCACAGAGACCTTGCCCCCGCCGGCTTGTATCATCAGCATCGTCATCGGGCCTTGGGCCGTACCCATGGTCAGGTGAAGCGACAGACCTGACTCCGGAAGCGACAGGTCGCTGATGGATTTTCCGGTTCCGTCGAAGTCGAAGTCGAAGTCCGCCTCGTTCTTCATTTCCTTAATCCACTTCCCCGGAATCGCGTTCGAGAGCTTCATGACTTGTGCGCCGCCGAAATACTGGAGCGAGATCGAACCTTTGACCTTGGCAATCTCGCGCACTTTCCAATCCGGTGGCTGAAAGCTCAACGTGACCGTGTGCCGCGCCTCGGCGCTGGCTGCATTGTCGCCGCGGTCCTCGTCGTCTTCGTCGTCGCCTTCGGAAGTTTGTCGCTGGATTCCGGAGTAACGCGTCATCAACGAAGCATCGCTGTTCTCCTCGAACTTCAGATTGTTTCCCTTCGCATCCACCGCTTCATCGAGTTTCACCGCGCCCCATTTCTGCGGCGCCAATTCGCGCGGCAACACGATCGTCCCGACGAGCTGGGCGTGGTTCTGATGCGACCCTCCTTCGCCGCTCAGATCGATTGAGCGGGTGACCTGTAACGCCGTCGGCACGAACTTCGCCGAGACAGCGATCTTCTGGGTGTCCGGCGCGGCGACCTTCTCGCCGAGGGCCCCGGTCGGCGCGTCCTTGAACGTCAGCAAGTTCAGTCGCGCCGGCGTCACTGGCGAAAACTTCACGCCATCGGCGCTGCAAGCCGCCTCCAGCACGGCGCCCGCCTGCTGTGCGAACTCGGCGGCGTTGGTCTGTTTCGCGTGGTCCATGGTCCAGACGACGGTTTTGCCTTCACGCGTCCCGCCCGCGTTGGCGGACGACACGGTGTTTGGCAACGTCACACGGAACTCCATGCGCATTTCGGTTTTCCGTTTGGTGAGTTCCTCCACCTCCACCGAGGCCAATACGTTGCCAAACATTCCGACGTCGTCCTTCATCTCCGCGAGCCGGGCCGCCCCTTCGATGCCGCTGAGTGCCTTGAGCGAGAGAACGCCGTTCGTCACTACGAGAGTCAACCCATGCGCCTTTGCGTAAGGGCTGACGAGCAACGCGTTGACGTCCTTGAACTCCGCTGTGATGACCACGGTCGAGCCGCCGTCCTCCGCCCGGTCCTCGTTGGAGGTCACCTTGAAGTCCTTCGCCGGAAACAACCGCTTCGCCTCGGCCTGGCCGGTTGGCGGATAGGTCACAGGCGCATCGCCTTCGTCCATGCCGAGAGTTTGGAAAGTCTCGGAAGGGATGAGCAGGCGCGTCTCGATGCGCACGGCGCCGGAGCCGTCGGCATTAAGCGTCAGGTCGTCCTTGGTCTTGAAGCAGCCGCAGAGTGCGACGGCCAGCACCAGCATCCATGTCCAGTTCCACATAGCATTATCCTTGCAGCATGAAGCGTTAAGGCGTTGAAACCTTAAACCGTTAAAATCGTGAATCGTTAAAATCGTGAATCGTTAAAAGGCGGACGGTCGAACGCGTTGCGATTTAACGATTCAACGTTTTCACGATTCAACGATTTAACGCTTCAACGGATCATTCCACGATGACGCCACCCGCGCCAGCCGAGCGCATCCGCTTGTTCAAATCCACCCGCAATTGCCGCGCCTCCGGTCCGGTCAATCCTTTGATCGCGCGCAGCACTTTTTGCAGCTCGTACGTGTTGCGGGTCGCGTCCATCAGGCCGCGCAGGAGCGGGATGTGCTTCGGGTCCTGCGCCAGGGCGATGGCGGTGAGCAACGGATCGGACAGCACCTGCGACTTCTCTTCGGACGCTTCGCCGCGGAGTTCCAGCAACCGCTCCAGTCCCGCCTGCTCCCCGTGTTGGGCGAGCAGAAGCGCAAAAGGCGCCACGGCTTCGGCGTTGGTCGAATTGAGCCACTTGCGGGCGGACTCGAGGTAGGCCGGTTTCGCTTCGAGCGGCGTCAAAGGCCGCGTGTCGTTCATGCTGTAGCCTTCCGAGCGGCCCGTCTGCAGGTCGTCGTAGCGAAAATAATCGAACTGCCATTGCAATCCGGCGGTCTGGCGAATCTCCGGCTCCAACAATGCCAGGGCCGCCACCCGGCGGGGATACGGGTGCTCATCCGCGACCAACGGCCCAAGCCGGGCCTCCAGTTCGGAGCGCACTTTCAGTGTCCGCGCCAGGGCTTGCGCGGCGGTGCCGCGCACCCAGCCGTTGGTCTCTTGCATTCCCTTTTCGAGCGCGCCGACGTATGGGAAGGCGCCCCAGCGGCCCATCGCGTAAAGCGCCGCGGCGCGCCAGGGGGCATTGGTCGATTCCAGAAGCGCCATCACCAACGGCCGCGTCTGTTCCACATTGCTGAGCAAGGACCACGCCTGGCGTTGCGCGCCATAAACGTACGTCCCGCCGCCCAGGAGTTGTTGAAGCATCCCCTTCAGCTCCTCGTCTCGGGCCCGCTCGACGGTGGCTCGAAATCGCGCCGGTTCGCGCAAATACTGCGCCACCGCCGCTGGCGCCCTGTCACTTTCGGCCAACGCGATCCCGAACAACAACGGAACCGAGCAGAATTTTTCCAACAGCGATTGGCCTTCGGGCCAGGGCAGCTTCCCCATGATCAAGCCGACGGCAGGCGACGCGACCAACCGCTTCGCGCCTTTCTCGTCAAGCCGTTCCAACGACGACGCGAGCAGGGCCAGGTCGCTTTTGCCGTCGCCGGTCACGTACAGGACCGCCGCGACGTTGAACGGAGGCGAGGTGCCGGCGCTTTTCGAGAGGGCTTCGTGCCATGCGGCTTGTTGCGTAGCGGCCACGGGAGGTTTGTCTGTGCGTGTCGTGCGCGTGCTGGAGCCATAACCCATTTCCTCGCCGTTCGCCGAGTAACGGGTAATGCCGTACTTCGACGCGGAACGCCGTTCGCCCGCGAGAATGCTCAAGGCCATTTCCGCCGCCGTGTTCCGCACGTCTGCATCGTCGTCCGAGAGCAATGGGCCGATCGATTGTGCGGCGAGACTCGGTGGACGACGCCCGATCAGCTCGGCCGCCGACTGTCGCAATCGCGGTTCCGTTTCGCGGGCGGCCTTGGTGATGAGCGGTTGCCATCCGTCATTGGTCCGGCTGTTCCCGCTGTTCCCGAACGGAGTCTCGATGCGGGCCAGCGCCTTGACGATGGTCAGCCGCGTTTCCGTGTCGCCGCCGTCGTACATCGACTCGACACTTTTGATCGTCTCGTCCGACTCGGTTTGGGCCATCATTTCAACGGCTTCGCCGCGCAAGGCTGGAAGGCGATTGGCCAGGGCAGCCAATTGCCGCGCCTCGGGCCGCGCGCTCAAAGCGTTCAAGGCGACGAGGGCGTTTTTCACCACGAATGCGTCGCGGTCGGACAACAGTTTCGTCAGGTCGCTGGAGAGTTGATTGACGTGCAGCTTGCCGGCCACTTCCGCGGCGGTCGCCCGCACGCGCCAGCGCTCGTCGGCCAGCGCTTTCTTCAGGGCTGCGACCATGTCGGAGGAGAGCGTGTCCTTTGCTCCCGGCGCCGGGTTCATGAACGCGTCCTTCGAGTTGACTTCGTCCAGCGCCGCCAGGGCCGCGCAAGCCACGACTTCGTTTGTGTCATCAACACTCGCGAGCAAGTGCGGCGTGGCTTCGGTGCTCTTGGTCTTGCCCAACGCCTGCGCGGCGGTCATGCGAAGATTGGCGTCGCTCGCCTTGAGCAGCGCGGCCATGGCGGGAATCACATCCTTGCCGCCGACAGTCGAGAGGGACCGCACGGCGGTCTCGACCACGAGTGGGTCGGACTCGCTCGCCAACTCGGCCAGCGCGGGAATGGCGTCGCGCCCGGCGCGCCCCAGCCGCGCGGCTGCGTCCTGCCGGTCGGTGCTGGACCAGCGGGCCAGCGCCTGGCGTACGCCGCCGGCCCGGCGATCCAGCGCGTCCGGCACCAAAATGGCCCATCGCACGTCTTCCAGCAGGGCCAGCAGGCGGGGATTCTCCCGTTCGTAACGCTTGAGGGCAGCGCGCAACGCCGGCAGCGCCGACGACCCATGGCCGACGAGCGTGGACATGGCTTCCGTGCGACGGGCCGCATCGCCTGAGCGCAACGCGTCGATGGCCGCATTGACTGAACTGGCCGCCGACGCGTCGAGCGGGCGCGGCGCAGCGGCGGGTGGCAGCCGGCCCGTGTCCGCCCACCATTTTCGGAGCGTGCCCACGGTGTCTGCGAGTTCGGCGGGCGATTGCCACGGATCCACGAAGGGGGCATTGGTCGCAAGCCGGGACAATAAATCACTGGCGCCCACGCGCACGCCCAGGTAAGGGTCGACCACTGCCTCGATCAACGGCGGCACGGCGGACTCCCGCGCGGCAGTCAACAACCGGACGGCACCGGCGCGCTCGGCTGGATCAGGCTCGCCGAGCCCGGCGATGAGCGTTTTGAAATCGTTCGTGTCCAGCCCGTCGCCCGCGGCTTTCTTCGCCAGCGCGTCGAGCTTCGAGCCGGGCGCAGTGCCTTCCCACTGGCCGTTCTTGACCCGTTGGCGGCCTTCCTTGATCCAGTCCACCAGCGCGGCGGCATCCATGGCGCCCGTATGCCGTGAGACGATCTTGCTGTCCGGCGTGAGCAGCACGAGGGTGGGCACCGCGCTGACTTTGAACGATTGGGCCATCTTCGGATTCGCGTCGATGTCCACGACCGCGATGCGCACCGCTCCGGCGCCCTCGACGAATTCCTTGGCCGGGAAGGTATTTTTCTTCATCGCCTTGCAAGGCCCGCACCATTCGGCGCTGAAATCGAGCAGGACCAGGGCTTGATCGACTGTGGCAACTTCGGACGCCGCAGCCAGGGAAGGGTGGAAGGTGGGACGGGCGTTGGTGGAAGCGGGTTCGGCGGCGGCGAGGGAAAAGCTCCAAATCCAAAGCTCAAAGCTCAAAAGAAATCCCAAGCGCCAAATTCCATGAAGTCCCGCAGCGCGCCGCAGTGGATTGGAGCTTTTGCCCTGGAGCTTCTTTTGAGCTTTGAGCCTTGAGCTTTGAACTTCGCATTTACTGCAACAGCGCATACGCCAGGATATTCGCGTTCACCTTCTGCGCGTTCTTGATCTCGTTGCCTCCACAGCAACAGCAACCATGCATCGTGCCGGTATCGTTGAGGCCGTCGGGCGAATACATCAGCACGATTTTCCCGCCCATCGAAAGCCCGTGAAGCCTTGCGTCCGCGCCCTTGGTGTCGAGACGTTTCACGTCATAGACCGTGCGGAAGATGGGGTGTTCCATCGGGACTTCAGAAAGCTTGCGCTCGGGAAACACCGCGTCGATTTCGCGTTTGAACGAATCACTCCACTCGCGGCTGCTGCACCCGGCACTCGCAAGCAGGAAGCCCCCTTTCTCGAGGTAGCCTTTGAGGTTCCTGCGTTCGTCGTCGGTGAGGCTGAAGGCCCCTTCGCCCGTCATCACCGCAAACGGAAATCGGAACACCTCCTTCTCCGCCAGCTTCACGGGTTTGAATTTGCGGGCGGTGCAGATGCTCGTCTCGGCGGCGACGGCCGACAGGAATTCCTCGCTGAAACAGACCGAACTTTTCGTTCCGGCATAAATGAGATTGGCACATTCGACCAGGTCGCTGCCCGCGGGAGAAAACTCGGCCGCCGGCGCGGTCGAGCGAAAAAGGCAAAGTGCCAGAAACGCGGCAATCAGCGAGTACCAGGTGCCGACGTTGCTCCAACTGCCCTGCTCCAATCGGTCCTCGCGGGTCCGAATCCACTTCGGCGACAGGCCGGTGCGCTCACCGGCGGCTTTCAATGTGAGCGTCCTCGCGGGCATCTCGGGCTGCGACGACCCGATCTTTCGAGGCGATGATCGGCTCTTTTTCTTGCGTATGGTTTTCATCGTGGGGGGGTGCCATCCGTGGCGGTTTCGGCAATGGAACGAAAATATTCGCCGACAATGTCCCGATATTTGAGGGGGAACTTCGCGTCGGGCTGAAGGCGCACGCGGCCGGGCGCGCCGGGCGGTGGGAGAGCGGGATCGGCGGAATCGCCGGCCATGGACGCGACGGTCTGGCTTCGTCCGGAACCCTGCGAGCCTTCGCGGTCGCGACGGCCGCCGGCTTGTTCGCCGGCCAATTCCATGTTCGGTCCGTAGAGACCCACATCCTCGCCGTAAAGGCCGTAGCCTTCGCCGCCTTCGCCCCCGCCGCCGTTGGCGCCCATTGCGGACAGGATTTGTCCGAGCGAACTGCTGCACTTGGACATCTTGGGCTGGAACTTCATGCACTGCTTGCCTTGTTGGGGCAGGCCATTGCACTTGCTGATGAGCTTGTCCATTTTGTCCGCGGCCAGTTGGGAGAGGGCGTGGGCGCTGCCGGTGTCGCGCTCGGCGAGATTCTTCACTGCGTCGGCCATGTCCTGGTCGATCTTCGCCTCCTGCACGGCCTCGAGGAACTTTTGCACGTCGGCGCGAAGTGGATCGTAAGCCTCGTCATTCGGCACCTTCGACAGGAGTTCGGGCATCGTTTCGATGTAACGGCGGAGCGCCTCGCGGATGTTCGACTGCTGCGCCTTCAATTCCTCGACCTCGGCCTGTTCGGTGCGCGAGAGGGCATCCTGCCGGTCGGCGAAGCGGCGAAGCATCTGGGCGACGTTGGCCTGGGCACGGGCCATGCGGACGAACTCATCGGCGCGCGCGAGCACGCGCGCCACCTCGGCAAGCTGCTGCGCCGGCTGGCTGACGTTCTCCTGCTCCTGCTTCGACATTTCGGAGAGTTGCTTCGCCAGGTCTTTGAGATCCTGCAGGCCGGGCGGCTTGCGCGCGGCGTTGGCAGCTTTTTGTTTTGCCTGGCTGATTTGCGACTGCTGTTGGCCGAGGGACTCGCGGAACTCCTGTTCCACGTCGAACATCGACGGGCTCTTCATCAGCTTGGCGAGCGCTTTCTCGTAAGCCTCAAGCTCCTTCGAAAGTTCCTCGGCTTCCTTCTGTGCGGCTTCACGTTCAGCGGCAGTCTGCGCGTTCTGCGCTTTGCGCTCGGCTTCGCGGGCGCGCTCGGCCATGCGGCGAAGCCAATTGCCAAGATTGAAGTAAGGCTCGAACAGCGCTTTCTTTGCCGCCATGCGCAGGAGCACCTGCTTGTATTGTTCCTCGGAAATGATCTCGAGCCGGTAAGGACGCGTGAAGGCCACGTTCGGGCCTTTCGGATCGTTGTCGGCTGCCTCGAAGAAATACTCGATGACATCGCCGGGACGCACACCCAGCCGGGCCATGTCGAATGCGCCGGAGGATTCCACGTTCGCCGGTCCGCCGCGCAGGGTCAGCTTCATATCGAAGGACCGCTCGATGGACCGATTGTGGCCGCGCAGCCAGACCACTTTGGTGACGCCATAATCGTCTTCAGCCTGGACCTTCACGGGAATCTTGATGCTTGGCGTGGCAACGGCGTCGCGGCCTGGTTCGAGCACGGCGATGCGCGGGCGTTCGTCCGGAGAGACGTTGAACCGGCCGCGCCGGGGTTCGGCACAATCCAGCCCGTCAACATCACGGACTGAGAGGGTAAAGAGCGTGGGTGCCGTTAAAGTAAAGTCGCCGGAAACGATTTGAGTGTCAGCGGAGCCGGGCTTTGTCTTGGCTTGACTGGGCTTGATTTGCCTTGAGGTGTCGGATGGTGTGGATTCTGTAATAAGTTCCTTATTATCAACAATTTGATTTGAGTTATCTGCGGCGTTTTGAGCGGCGTTTGCCCGCTCCAGCTCGAATTCCGGTCTCAGCACCACATCCACGGTCTTCCCTCCTAACACTGGCGTCAGGGAAAGCTTCCCGTCCTTGAGCGGGCGGTTGCTGGCGACGCGGAAACGGATCCTTGTGTCAGCCGGGAATGCCTGCGGTTCGTCCACGAGCTTGCCGGTTTTGGCAGGCTTGCCCGTGTAACTTGGAAACTCAGTGGTCACCTCCACCATCGTGATTTGCGGCGTCGTGCGGATGTGGATGGGGAAGCGCTTGCTCCGGGCCTGTCCGTCCGTGACGAAATACTCTGTCGGCTCGCGCAGGTTGGCGAGGGATTGGAAGAAGGTCTTGTCCGGGGCCAGGAACATGATGGCGCGCATCGCTGTGGCCCCGCGGGACTGGGCGACGAGCCAAAGCTTGTCCACGGGCCGGCCGCTGGCGGTGGCTTTGATTTCAAACTGCCCGCCGTAAAGCACTTCGCCGCGTTTGGGCATAACCTCGATTTTCAGCCGGCTGTAAGGCGGATGATCGCCGTGCGGGTCGAGGAACCGCGGGAGCACGGCTTGCAGGACGTCGCCGCCCAGAATGAGGAACACACCCCAGCCCAGCGCAATGATGGCTGCGCCGGCGGACGCCAACCCGATGCCTCGCCGCACCACCGGCCATACCCGAACTCCCGCCGCCGCGCGCTGGCCCAATTCAATGGCCTCGCGTCGTAGAAATTCCTCGACCGGCTCGCCGCCTTGGTTTCCGGCGAGTTGGACGGCGTTGGTCAGCCGGTCGCCCAGCGACGGATCGTGCCGCTCGAAAACTCGGGCCATGCGCCCATCGTTCAGGCGACGAAGCGGCGCGACCGCCAGCACGAGAAGGAGCAGGCTTCCTCCAGCCAGGACCCACGGCGCCGCCAGGCGGGTCGCATCCGAGAAATCCAGCGCTGCATCGCCAAGCAGAAACGCCAGTGCCGCCGCCGCGACGGCGGCCAGCAACCCGAGCAACCCGCGCAGCGTCAGCCAGGCGGCAACGCGAAGTCGAAGGCGGGAGAGGATCGAGGCGTTCACAGGCAGTTGGCCGACCTGGTCATGGTCTGAAATCATGAGTCGGCAGCCGTGGCAAGTCAATGAGGACGAATCAGTGCGACGACAGCATTTTCGCAATGATCAAAATGAGATGGATCACTACGCCGATCACGATTCCGGATTCGCTACGGTCAGGAAAAACACGATTGACGGGAGTACCTTGGGACGCTGGCTCATCCGCCACATCAGAAGGCTCCCATTCAGCCGACGAATCAGGCGTATCAAGCGCGGACCCACATTCCCGACAATGGACTGCCAGAACTTCATTCTCCCTGCCGCAGTAACTACACGCCTTCACGTGTGCAAGGTGCGCGCATCGCCCGAATTTGTAAACCTTAATTCACCTTAATTCGCCTGCCCTAATTTCGCCTGACTTCAACTTCCCCGCGATTCGATTCCTGAGCGTTTGGCAGACGAATTTGCGGCAAAACGGATTGTAGACGCGCTCCTAACCAGTTGCCCCTTTGCACCGGTTTGGCCCTTGCAAATTGGAGCTTCTTTTGAACTTTGAGCTTTGAGCTTTGAACTTTGAACTGCTTGAGTGTCGCCCGTGAAAGGCCTGCTCATCACCTTCGAAGGGACCGAAGGCGCCGGGAAATCAACGCAAATCCAGTTGCTCGGCGCCCGGTTGCGCGAACTGGGCCGCACCGTGCGCGTCCTTCGAGAGCCAGGCGGCACGCCCATCGGCGAGGAAATCCGCCACACGCTCAAGCATAGCGAAGCCAACGACGCGATGACCGCCGAGGCCGAATTGCTCCTCCTCAACGCCAGCCGCGCTCAACTCGTCCGTGAAGTCATCCGCCCCGCGCTGATCGCCGGCGAAATCGTCCTCTGCGACCGCTTTTACGATTCGACCACGGCTTACCAGGGCCACGGACGCCAGCTCGATTTGGCGCGGGTCAAGGCGGTCATTGAGTTCGCGGTCGAAGGCACGCGTCCGGATCTCACGCTTCTGCTCGACATCCCGCTCGAAGTCAGCGAAGCGCGCCGGCTCTCGCGGCAACGAAGGCTCCTGGATGTGCCACGGCGCGCGAGCAAGGAACACGTGAAACTTGGATTCAACGAGCCGTTGCGCGACCGAATGGAGGAAGCCGACCGCGCTTTCTTCGAGCGAGTCCACCAGGGTTTCGCCGCCATCGCCGCCGCCGAGCCGAAGCGCGTGCGGGTGATCGATGCGACCGGGAGCATCGAAACCGTCAGCGCGCTCGTTTGGAAGGCGGCGCTGCCGCTGTTGGAGAAGAGAGGCTGAGCGAATCGCCCAGCAGCAAAGTCCCGCAGGGACGACCGAAAATAGCCCAGCGATTCATCGCTGGGATCAACGCCAGACAAGTTGCAAAGCCCCGCAGTCCCTGACGGGACTTTGTTTTGCTCTTGCGGAGCTTACCCAGCGATGAATCGCTGGGCTATGTGCGCCTGAAAGCGCACTTGAACAGCAGGGTGAAAGTCCCTGACCTGGCCGACACTGTAGGGCCAGTAATTGAAAGTAACCGCGTCGGGGCCATAACCCCGGGTGGAGAGCAACT
>Ga0134127_10000150_pt1 | contig 84829 bp, 71 predicted proteins | sample KB31753_FD_96459 | JGI IMG/M metagenome (GOLD analysis project Ga0134127, IMG submission 96459) | Terrestrial soil microbial communities with excess Nitrogen fertilizer from Kellogg Biological Station, Michigan, USA - KB3-175-3 | ecosystem: Environmental > Terrestrial > Soil > Unclassified ... | reverse complement strand
TTCGCCTTGTCGACCTGCCGCTGCGTGTCGAGCCACGCGATGAAGGCGGTCGCGTCGCGCTCGGCGGCGCCGGGCGCGTTGATCGATCCCATCAAGGGCTGCAGCTTCGCCATGTCCGCCGGGTTCGCGAAGTTGAACTTCGACGGGTCGTCGAAGACCGGCGCCTTGGCCAGGCGATAGAACGGATTCGGCACCAGCACCGAGTAGCCTTCGCCGGCGATTCGCTTGCCGATCTCGCGCATCACCGGACGCAGGCCGAACGCATCCGGCCAGATCAGCACCGCCGGATGCGCGCCCGTGGTCGGATGGATGAACGCGGCGTCGCACGTGCCGTCCTGCGTCTTGATCGTCACGTTGTCCTCGACGACAGGCACGGCGGCCTCGGAGGCGCTGCCGGCCGCGAGGCCGACCCCCGCCGCGACGGACAGCGTCACGAAGTCGCGCCGCGAGATGTCGGTTTTCTGATCTTGATCGTCAGCCATGAGGGCTCCTTTTCAGAAGTACATAGGCCTGGTACCGCGTCTTCACTCGAATCCATGAGGAGGCGGACCCGGCGCGCGTCGGCTATTGGATTACGGACGCGACGGAAACGCAATGGCGCGACCTTCGTCGCACCCGGCGGGAAGCGAGGCATCCCTCGGCGGCACGTTGCCGACGTAGCAGCCAGGAATCATGTAGATCGTCGTCGGCGCCGGCGCCGGCGGCGGCACGTCGGGTGACGAGGGGACCTGTGCAACCGGGACTGGCGCGGCCGCGAGACGCTTCATCGCGCCGCGGTAGGTGATGAGCGCGCCGGCCGGAATCTGCACGTCCACGTGCAGCGTCTCGTAACCCTCTTCGCGAAGCTCGAGCGCGTGGCCGCCGGCCTCGAGCGTCAGCTCACCGCCGAGGTCGCTCATCAGGCCGACGTAGTAGCCATCGACATAGATTTGCGGATCGCCGCGCGACTGCAGCGTGAGGTGCAGGCGCCCCGTGGGCTGGTACTCCACCGGCGGTGCAGGCGGACTCGGCACGGCCGTGCCCGGCAGGAGCGAGTCGGGGACATACGGCCATCCCAACCCGTATCCAAACGCGGGGACGAACACCAGCGCGTTTCGCTCGAAAGAGCCGCGCCGGTTTCCGCGGACGCCGTCGCCACGTGTGCCGCCGCGCGGCGGAACGCGATCGCCGCGAAACGAATTCAGGATCGACGGAGGACGTGTCACCGGCCCCAACCCGATCGGCGGCAGCGGAAGCCCGATGCTCGGCAGAGGCAGGCCGATCGACGGCAGCGGGATTCCGGTCGACGAGGCCGGCTGATGAGCGCTCGATCGTGCATGTGACTGGGCGCCGGCCGTTCCGGACACGACGATCAGGAGTGCAGCCGCGAGCACGGTTCGCATGGGAGGATCCTGCTATGACCATTATGCGACTGTCGACCGCCTTCGGAACAGTCCTCGCGCTCGGTGCTCCCGCTGCCGGGCAGTCCATCCTGTTCGAGAAAACGCTGAGCAACGCCCTGCGCGAATGCCCGGCGAACCAGCGGTGCGACGGGTGCGAGGACCGGCCCGGCGCCGTGCACCTCGTCGCGGACAACCCGCTGCTGGCCGACGCCTGAACCCTATGAACCCAGTTACTGGCGGCCGCGACCACCCTGGCCACCGTTGGCGGGCGCGCCGGGATCTGGCGCCGGCCCCTGCGTGCCCTGTCCCGCGCCGCGGCGACCGAGCTTCGCTTCCGGCAGCTTGTCGAAGTAGTACGTCCGGTAGCGGACCGACTTTCCTTCAGCGTCGAGGAACTCGAGCGACTGCTGGAAGGCAATCGGCGCCGGCGCGTTGCGCGCGACCGTGGCGTCGAGCACGTACAGCCGGTTCTCGTGCAGGTAGATGCCGACGTAGGTCCGCGTCATGTCCGGGTTGATGACCGTCAGCTGCTGCCCCGTCACCAGGTTGATGTAGTGGAAGTTGTCGAAGGTCACCTTGACGCCCGGCTTCAGGCGATAGAGCTGCGACGCGGCCCACTGGATCGAGCCGAGGATGTCGATCTGCCAGTAGGCGGGCGCCGAGAAATCGTCCGTGTGGTGATTCGCCGTGTAGAGCGCCTCGGAGTCCGAGTAATCGACGACGCGCACGGAATAGCGGTTCGCGCCGTCCTGCCAGCGGTAAATCGTCTGCGGGAACTTCGAGTCGTACTCGGATGTAAACGTCGACTTCTCCGCTATCGGCTCGCCGGGCGCATTGATCGCGAAGTGATCGTCCATGTTCTTGTACTCGATCCACTCTTTCTGCGCGAAGAGGGGACGGGCCACGAGCAGGACGCACGCCACGGCCGCGAGTCGAAACAATCGCATAGATCCAGTCCTCCGCCCGCCCACGATGCGAGCGAAGTAATACTGTCAGAAATCCAGGGTGGCCACAATGCGACCCGCCAGCATGCGAGGGCGCGCGCAACGCGCAGCGATTTTCTTCGGGGTGCCCGATTTGCTATGCTCCGCGCCAGCCATGCGCAGAACAACCGCTCTCGCCTCGCTCACCGCCGCGGCGGCGCTGCTCGCCGCCACGCCGTCGTCCGCCCATCATTCGGCCAACGCCGAATTCGACACCCAGAAAGAGATGACCATTACGGGCACGCTCACCAAGCTCGAGGTCGTGAACCCGCACTCGTGGTGGCATCTCGAGGTCAAGGGCGCTGACGGCAAGGTCACGACGTGGCGGCTGGAATCCAACAGCCCCGCCGGCCTGATCCGTCTTGGCGTGAAGGTGAAGACCGACGTCAAGGTCGGCGACACCTACTCGTTCAGGATCTCGCCGGCGTGGAAGGACCCGGATGGTGAGAAGCTCGGGTGGATGCGAGCCTTCACCATCAACGGCAAGGAATACGTCCTGACGGAGCTCTAGCCGTTACGGTTTGCCGACCGACAGCTGATCGACCACGCTGGCCACGCCGTCGGTTTCGCGCGCGAGCTGCAGCGCGCGGGCGTGCTGGCGCTGGTCGATGACCGTCCCGGTCAGCGTCACACGCCGGTCGTCGCTGCTGACGTGAATCCGGGAACCGTCGAGCGTGTCGTCGAGCGTGATCTTCGACTTGACCTTCGCGGTCAGGCCGGCTTCCTCGATCCCTTCGCTCGCGCGCTGGGCGCCGACGGCAACCTTGTCGCCGATCTCCGCGCCGGCCGCGCGCGCCTTCTCGCGCGTCCTCTCCGCCTGCGCGCCCGACGTGCCAACCGGCCTGGTGGCAACAGCCGGCTCGCTCGTCGTTTCGGCCGAGCGCCCGCCGCCCCAGCGGTATCCGAAGAAGAACGCCGCCGCCGCGACAACGACGATTACGATGAGCGCGAATCGCAGAAGAGCTCTGAGCATGCTCCCCTCCCCGCACGGGAGGAAGCATCGGACGTGCCGGGCGACGGCACCGGCGAGGTAGCAGGTAAGAGGTATCAGGTTTCGGCATGGTCGAGGTGCCAGGCTTATACCTGGACCACGCCTGACACCTGATACCTGTTACCTCGCCGCGCGACTACCGCGCCGCCGTAGTCGCGGCCGGATACGTGGGCAACGTTACGTGCTCGCCGAAGGTCGCCTTCAGACCTTCGATCGCGCAGTTCTCGTCGCCGCCGCCGCCCGCGCCGCCGCCCACGCCAACGACGCCGATCATCTGGCCGTCCACGACGATCGGGAGGCCGCCGGCGTTGGTGAAGAAGTCGTACTGCGCAATCGTGCGGTTCTGGCTGGCGGGATTGTTGCGGCCCTGCGCCGTGTAGACCGAGGTCGGCACGCGCGTCTTCAGCGAGGTCTCCGCCTTCATCAGCGCGGTGCGGATGTTGTTGAAGACCTGCCCGTCCATCCGCTCCATGTGCACGAACTCGCCGAAGTTGTCCAGGATATAGAGCGACATGCTGCCGTTCTTCCCCGCCGCGAAGTCGCGGCACACCCTGGCGATCTTCTTCGCCGCCGCCAGCGAAATCTGGTTGCCGTCGAACACGTTCGACGCGCCCTTGCCGCCGACGACCCACTCGGGATTCGACACCGACGCCTTCGGCGTGGCCGTCGTCGCGAAGCGCGGGACCGGCGCGGGATTCGCGGGCTGGGCGTTCTGCGGATTTGGCAGGTCCTCGACGAGCGGCGCGACGTTGCTCGCGCCGAGCACCTGCTGCATCGCCTTGTGGCCGCAGATCTCGTCGCTCCACACCGGCACGCGCGGCGCCGAGCCGCCGATGCCGATGACGCCGATCATCTGCTTGTTGATGACGATCGGCAGGCCGCCGGAGTTGGCAAACATGCCCAGCTGAATGCGCTGCAGCTCCGTGTTCGGGTTCTGCCGCACCTGGTTCATGACGACCTTGCTCGGCGCGCGCTGCGCGAGTGCGGTCCGTGCCTTCATCTCGGCCGTGATGATGTTCAGGTAGCCCTGGCCGTCCATCCGGTCCATGTAGACGTGGTTGCCGTCGTTGTCGAGCACGTAGATGCTGATCGCGACGTTCTCCGCGGCGGCGAGCTTCTCGCACGTTTCGGCGATGCGCTCGGCGGTCGCGAGATTGATCGTGGTGAAGTCCTGGATCTGCTCAGCGGCCTTGCCGCTGACGACGAACTGAGACGGGACGTTCTGCGCCGACAGCGACGTGCCGAGCGCAACGGCGGCGGCCGCGATAGCCAGTGCGGTGATGCGGACGTTCATCTCTTCCCTCCCTGCATCGATCACATGCTCAAAGCTCAAGGCTCAATGCTCCATTGCCCAACCTGCCTCAGGTCCCCTGGTTGAGCATCGAGCATTCGGCATTGAGCATTGGACATTGCTCCGATGCCGGCGGCATTGTGCCGCGTCACCCGCCCGGGGTCAATTCCACGCCCGGTCGGGGAGCCGATTCCGCCCCGGCTGGCGCCAAAGGCGACTGGCAGGATAATGGAGCGTCGCCATGAGATGCCTTCTGTCACTGGTTCTCGCGCTTGGTATAGCGTCGCAGGCCTACGGTGAGGATCTGAGAGTGTACGCCGCGGCCGCCGTCAGGTCCCCGCTGCTCATACTGGCCGCGGACTATGAAGCGAAGACGGGCAATACCGTCGTGGTCGTCTTCGACACCGCAGGGGCCACCGTGGAGAGGTTCCGGGCCGATCCGAACGCCACGCTGCTGATCACGACCGATGCGGTCCTCTCCCAGAGGGAATCGAGCGGCGCGCTCAAGGGTGGCGTCAGGAATCAGCTCGGCACCACGGATGCGGGCATCGCGGTGCCACCGGGCTCGCCCAAACCCGATATCTCGAGCGCGGCGACGCTGAAGGCCGCACTGCTCGCGGCGCAGCGTATCGCCTTCTCCGATCCAGCGCGCGGCGCCACGGTGGGGACGCATTTCATGACGGTGATCGAGACGCTCGGGATCAAGGACGAAGTGCTGAAGAAAGCCGTGATTGCGCCGGACGGCGTCGAAACGATGCGGCTGGTGCTCGATCGCACCGCGGACCTCGGCATCAGCCAGACGAGCGAAATCGTCCAGGCGAACCCCGACGCACTGGTCGGCCCGTTTCCCCGCGAGTTCAGCCTGGCGACGACGTTCTCACTGTGGTACCCGGTGAGCATCTCGCCCGCCGCGATTGACTTCGTGACGTTGATTGCGAGCCCCGCGAGCCGGGCCCGCCTCAAGACGGAAGGCTTCCGTTAGTCGGAGACGCCGCCAGCTACTTCACCAGGGCGCGCTCCAGGCGCCACACCGCCAGCATGAACGCCCCGACGCCGACAACCACCAGGTACACGAGATGCGCGAGGAGACCGCCCGTAACGAGACCGGTCGTCAATGCCCGCAGCAGCGCCACCGCGTGGTAGAGCGGCAGCAGTTCGACCAGCTGGCGGACGGGCGCGGGGATGCGGGACAGCGGAAAGAACGTGCCGCTGAAGAGGAACATCGGCGTCACGCCGAGGCCGATGACGAAATCGAAGTCCTCGACGCGGCGGATGAACGTGGTGATGCAGACGCCGATTGACGAGAACGCCGCCGCCGAGAGGACGGCGGCGGGAAACGCCAGCAGCGCCAGCGGCGAGAGCAGCACGTGACGGCCGGTGACGACCCCGAGCACGAACATCACGATCAGGAACCCCGCGGCGTAGATCGCGCCGCGCGCGACCGCCCACAGCGTTTCACCAAAGGCCACGTCGGCGACGCGCATCGGCGTGGCCAGAATGCCGTCGTAGGTCTTCTGGAAATGCAGCTTGAAGAAGATGTTGAAGCAGCCGTCGGTGATCGCCCCATTCAAGCACGATGCGGCGAGCAGGCCCGGCGCGACGAAGGCGGCATAGCTCATCCCCTCCACGTCAGCGATGAGCGCGCCGAGGCCGAGTCCGATGCTGAACAGATAGAAGACGGGCTCGAAGAAGCCGGAGAAGATCACCATCCATCCGTGCTTGTAGACGAGCAGATTCCGCTGCACCATGCGCGCCGAGCGGTACCACCGCGGAAACGACAGCCGCGTTGCGACCGTCACGAGTAGAGCTTCCGCCGGAAGGTGACGCAGGCCGCGACGAAGCCGGCGGCGAGCAAGAGGCTCAAATAGGCCACGTGCACCAGGTACCGCGGCGGCCCGACGACGCCGACGGTCAGCCCGCGAACGATCTGGACGCCGTGGTACAGCGGCGACAGCCACGCAATCCATCGGACCGACGAGGGAAGGCCCTCGACGGGAAAGAACACGCCCGAGAACAGGAAGAGCGGCGTGAGCACGAACCTGAAGATCACGTTGAAGTTGCCGCCGCTCTTCAGCGTCGCGGCGTACGCCATCACCGGGGCGCCGACGGCGAGACCGGTGAGCACCGCGGCGCCGATCGCCGGCACGACGGCGGCCGTCGGGCGCAGCGCCCCGAACGCGGCGCTCACCGTCGCGAACGCGATGCCCACCGTCGACAGCCTGAGCGCGAGCCACACGAGCTCGCCGAGTACGACGTCGTCGACGCGCAGCGGCGTTGCCGTCATCGCCTGGTAGTTGCGACGCCACACCATCTTCCCCGTCACCGGCCAGCTCGATTCGATGCTCCCGGTCTGCATGCACGCGGCCGCCAGCAGCCCGGGCGCCAGAAACTGCAGGAACGACGCGCCGCCCGCAATCGCCGCGCGGCGCGTGTCGACGAGCGCTCCGACGCCGACACCGAGCGACAGCAGGAACAACGTCGGCTGAAGAAAGCTCGAAAAGAGGGAGCCGCGCCAGACGTGCTTGTAGACGAGCGCGTTTCTCTGCACGACGCGGATGGCGCGGGTCATTTGGCAGCGCCTGTCAATCGATCAGCGCGTGCCCCGTCAGGCGGAGGAACACGTCTTCGAGGGTGGAGCGGCGGACGAGCGCGCTCTCGGGGTGAATACCAGCGGCGCTGACGATGCCGAGCGCCGCTTCCGCGTCGGCGGTGTAGACCTGCAGGCGATCGGGGAGCTCCTCCACCCGGTCGGCGGCATGCCCGACGGCGGCACGAATCGCGGCGCGCCGCGCATCGGGCACGCGCAGTTCGAGCACTTCCCGCGTGGAATACCGATCGATCAGCTCGCGCGGCGATCCCTCCGCGACGATCGCTCCGCGGTCCATGATCACCACACGGTCGCACAGCTGCTCCGCCTCCTCCATGTAGTGGGTCGTCAGCAGCAGCGTCGCGCCGCGCTGCTTCAGGCGGTAGAGCCGATCCCAGATGGCGTGACGCGCCTGCGGATCCAGGCCGGTGGTCGGCTCGTCGAGGAGCACGAGGTCCGGCTCGTTGATCAGGCTGCGGGCGATGGTGAGCCGCCGCTTCATGCCGCCGGACAGCGGCTCCACTTCCGAGTGCGCGCGTTCCGAGAGCTGCACGAACGCCAGCAGGTCGTCGGCACGCGTGGCCGCGACGCCAGCCGGGATGTCGAAGTAGCGCGCGTACATCAGCAGGTTCTCGCGGACGGTGATTTCGTTGTCGAGGTTGTCCTGCTGCGGGACGACGCCCAGGCGCGCCTTGATCGCGCTGGCCTGGGTGCCCGGGTCCATGCCGATGACGCGCAGCTCGCCGCGCGTCACCGGCGACACGCACCCGATCATCCGCATCGTCGAGGTCTTCCCCGCGCCGTTCGGGCCGAGAAACCCGAACGATTCCCCGGCGCGCACGGCGAAGCTGATGCCGTTGACGGCCGTGAAGCCCTTGAACTGCTTCGTCAGGTCGCGGGCGACGACGGGCATCCGATCGGCGTCGGCCATCAGGACGTGGATTGTAGCTGCGCGGCAGGTTGTCTGGCTCACCTGGACCTGCGCGATCAGCGGGACGGCCTTCTCACGCCGCCACTGTGGGTGTATACAAGGACCCGCATGAAGCCGTCGCGTCGAGACTTCCTGCGATCCTCGATCATGCTGCCTGGCTCCGCGGCCTTCGCCGCACAGCGCCGAGCCGTTCGATCGCTCCGCGTTGCCGTCGTCGGCGCGGGCGCATTCGGCGGATGGACGGCCCTGCACCTGCGGCGCGCGGGCGCGAACGTCACGCTGCTCGATGCGTGGGGGCCGGGCAACAGCCGCGCGAGCTCCGGCGGAGAGACGCGGGTCATTCGAACCATCTACGGGCCGACGCGCCAGTACGTCGAGATGGCCGCCCGGTCGCTCACGCTGTGGCGCGAGTGGGATCGAGCCGCCGGCGAGCCGTTCTATCGACGCACCGGCGTGCTCTGGATGACCGGGGCCGACGACAGCTACGTGCGGCAGTCGCTCCCCTTCCTGCGCGACCTGCGGCTCGAGTACGAGGAGATCGAGCCGGCCGCGGCCGCCCGGCGCTGGCCGCAGATCGCGTTTGACGGCGTCGCGAAGGTCTGCTTCGAGCACGAGGCCGGCTATCTCGCGGCCAGGCATGCCTGCGATGCGGTGGCGCGGGAGTTGGTGCGAATCGGCGGCGTCTACCGGCAGGCCGCCGTCGCAGCCGTCAGAGGGGACGGGGGACACCCGGATGTTCGCCTCGGCGACGGCACCTCCCTGCAGGCGGATCGGTTCGTGTTTGCGTGCGGCCCGTGGCTCGGACGGCTCTTTCCGGACGTGATCGGGGCGCACGTGCGGCCGACGCGCCAGGAAGTCTTCTACCTCGGCGCCCCCGCCGGCGACGATCGGTTCGTCGATCCGCGGATGCCCGTCTGGGTGGACATCGGCGAGCGCTTCATCTACGGCATCCCCGGCAACCTGCATCGCGGCTTCAAGGTGGCGGACGACACCCGCGGGCCGGACTTCGACCCGACCGACGGCGATCGCAATCCGTCCCCCGATCTCGAGCGCGAGATGCGCGCGTTCGTCAGCCGCCGGTTTCCGGCCTTGCAGGACGCGCCGCTCCTCGGCGCAGAGGTCTGCCAGTACGAGAACAGCCCGGACGGGCACTTCATCATCGACCGTCATCCCTCGATGCCCGACGTGTGGATTGCGGGCGGCGGCAGCGGTCACGGCTTCAAGATGGGACCCGCGCTCGGCGAACGCCTCGCCCGGCAGGTGCGCGAGGACGCCTCGCCCGATCCCCTCTTCGCGCTGGCTCGTCTTGGAGGCACGCAGGGCCGGCGCTTACCGTGATCCTCGTGGCGAGCTCGGTGTTTGCGCGCGCGGCGCGCCGTCATGATCGTTACCAGCGTGAAACGTTTCCGTGCACGATGATCTCGGGCGCCGCGGCGAGAGTGCTTGACAACCCACGGGCCGGGCCGTATGAAGCCATCACCCGCCCGCCTTCGCGCGCTTAGGCGGCCACGCCTTCAAGGAGGCTTTCCATGACACGTCCGCGGCTCCCCTTCGTCATCGCGTTCGCGTCGGCAACGCTTCTCTGCTTCGCCACGACACCGGCGCGGGCGCAGGCCGAGGGACGCCTCACCGGCCTCGTCCGCGACATCACGGGGGCCGGCATTCCCGGCGTCACCGCGACGGCCACGAACCAGAGCACGCGCGCGTCGCAGACGACCACGACCGACAGCGGGGGCAACTACGCGTTCACGCTGCCGGCGGGCGTCTACAGCGTGTCGGCCACGCTGGTCGGATTCCGGACGGTCACGCAGACGATCGAGATCGGCGCCGGCGCCAGACAGCTCGACCTGTCGCTCCAGCCGGCGCTGAGCGAAGTCGTCACCGTTACGGCGACCAAGCGCGAAGAGACGGTGCTCGACGTGCCGTTCTCGATCGCAGCGCCGACCGAGGAGATGCTGCGCGCCCGCGGCGTCGACAACATCGAGGGGGTCGCGGCCAACGTCGGGGGGTTCACCGTGCAGAATCTCGGACCCGGCCAGAGCCAGGTGGCGATGCGCGGCGTCTCCTCCGGGCAGATCGTCCGCGACCAGCCGGGCGTCAAGGAGCAGGTGGGCGCGTACCTCGACGAATCGGTCATCTCGATGTCGCTCTTCACGCCCGACCTGGATCTGTTCGACACCAATCGCGTCGAGGTGCTGCGCGGGCCGCAGGGGACGTTGTTCGGCTCCGGATCGGAGTCGGGGACGGTCCGCTACATCACCAACCAGCCCGAGATGGGCGTCACGCGGGGGTTCGCCGAGTTCGGCGGCAGCGTCCTGAGCGGCAACGGGGGCGGCGATGCCAAGTTCGGTTTCAACGTTCCGCTGACCGACAGGGCCGCGCTGCGCGTGGCGTCGTACTTCGATCGAACCCCCGGGTTCATGGAGGCGGTGCAGCCGGACCTGAGCGTCAACAAGCACGTCAACGACGGGTTCCGGGGCGGCGTGCGCGCGGCCGTCCGGCTGGCGCCGAGCGATCGCCTGACCGTGACGCCGCGCATCGTGTACCAGCGCGTCAACACGGACGGCTGGAACCGGATCGACGTCTTCAACATCCTCGCCAACCCGTTCACGACGACGCGTCCGGCGGTGACGCTCGGCGAGCGCCGGCAGTTCACGCAGCTCGAGGAGAAGTTCACCGACGACTTCACGCTCGGCGACGTGAACGTCAACTACGACATCGGCAACCTCGCGCTCACCTCCATCACGTCGTACACCGACCGCGACATCCTCGTGATCCGCGACGCGACCGCGCTGACGGCCAGCATCACCGGCGGCAGCATCGGGCTGCCGGCGCGCATCTACACGCTCGATGCGCCGCTGAACGACGCGACGCACGCGAAGGTCTGGACACAGGAGCTGCGCCTCGGCGGCCGCACGCGTCCCTGGGTGGCAGGCGCCTTCTTCAGCCACACGAACCGCGACTACGGCCAGGACCTGCCGGTGACCGGCTTCGAGGGCCTCTCGGGCATCCCCACGCGCGGCCTGCGGGCGCCGAAAGACAGCCTCTTCTTCTCCGATCTCGGCTACACGCTCAATCAGGTGGCGCTCTTCGGCGAGGGGACGGTGTCGCCGACCGCGCGGTTCAAGCTGACCGGCGGCCTTCGCTACTACCACTTCAACGAGGACAAGGAGCAGATCTTCGACGGCATCTTCGGCAACGACGACAACGGCACCAAGCTGGTGTCGCAGCCGGGTTCGACGAAGGCGAACGGCGTGGCCCCGCGTGTGATCGCGACCTTCGCGCTGTCGCCGGCCACCACCCTCAACGCACAGGTGTCGCGCGGCTTCCGTCTCGGCGGCATCAACGACCCGCTCAACGTCCCGCTGTGCACGCCGCAGGACCTCGTCACCTTCGGGGGACGCGAGACCTGGAAGGACGAGACCGCGTGGAACTACGAGGTGGGCGTCAAGTCGCGCGTGCTGAACGGGACGGGCGCCTTCGGCGTCTCCGCGTTCTACATGGACATCCACGACCTGCAGGCGACGGTCACCGCAGGGTCGTGTTCCTCGCGCGTCGTCTTCAACGTGCCGAAGGCGCGCAGCCAGGGCGTCGAGGTGGAGTTCGACGAGGCGCCGAACCGCCACGTCGACTTCGCCGTCTCGGGCAGCTTCAACGACTCGGAGCTGCGCTCGACGCTGACGTCAACGGCCCCGAACGGCGCGGTGAGCGTGGTGTCCGGCATCGAAGAAGGGCGCCGGCTGCCCACGGTTCCACGCGGCCAGCTTGCGGCGGCGGCGACGTTCCAGTGGGATCTGACGCCGTCCGCGATCGGGTACGTGACGCCCGTGTACCAGCACATCGGCTCGCGCTATACGCAGGTGGGCGACCAGGACCTCGGCACGCTGAATCTGCTGTCGTTCGGCGCCAGCACCATCGGCGCTCCGCTGACCGCGACGACCTTCAGGTACGACCCCAAGCTGCCGGCGTACGACCTGCTGAACCTGCGGGTCGGGCTCCGCCGGAACCGGTGGGACATCTCGGCCTACGTGAACAACGTCACCGACGAGCGCGCGCTGCTGGCGCTCGACCAGGAGCGAGGCACGCGCGCGCGCATCAGTTACCTCACGAACCAGCCGCGCACGTTCGGCATCGCGACACGCGTGGACTTCTAGGGCAGCCCCAGCGCCACCCACTCCGGCGCGTGCTGGGCGTCGCCGACGGCCAGGACGATGTACTGCTTGCCCTGCGCCATGTAGGTAATCGGCGCGCCCGTCGTCCCGGCCGGCAGCTCGGTTCGCCACAGCGTCGCGCCCGTCGCCTTGTCGAGCGCCTTGAAGCCGTTTCCGCCCCAGCCGGGCGAAATCGTCGCCGGCATCCCGGCGGGGAGCCGCGGACCGTTGCCGGCCATGGCTGGCGAGCCTTCGCCGATGAAGAGCAGCGATCGCGTCACGAGCGGCGCGCTGCGCCCCGGGTTGCCGAGCGGCGGCAGGTTCAGGTGCTTGATCGCCGGGTGATCGCGCGGACCGTCGCCGTTGGCGACCATCCATCGATGCTCCCCACGGTTCAAGTCGATCGCGGTGATGCGGCCGTAGGGCGGCTTGAACAGCGGAAGCCCGCGCGGCCCGCCGATCCACTGCCGTGTGCCTTTCGTGTAGCGCAGATTGGTTTCCTTCGGATCGCCGGGAACGATGTCGGCGACAAACGGCGTGGTGATCGAGGGAACGTAGAGCGTTGCGGTCTCCGGATCGAACGCGGCGCCCTGCCAGTCGGCGCCGCCCACGGAACCGGGCAGCTGGATGGTGCCCTTCGTGTCGTTGGGACCGGTGCCGCGAATCGACGGCGGCGTGAACAGGGGACCGGTGACGTACTGCTTCGTGATGGCGATCGCTTCCGCGCGCAGCTCGGGCGTGAAGTCGATCAGGTTGTCGACGGTCGTTCCCTGGCGATCGAATGCCGCCGGCTTTGTCGGGAACGGCTGCGTCGGCGACGTCCGCTCGCCCGGTGTCTTCGATTGCGGGACGGGGCGCTCTTCGATCGGCCAGACCGGCTTGCCGGTGACGCGATCGAACACGTAGGCGAACGCCTGCTTGGTCACCTGCACGACGGCCTTGATCGGCCGCCCGTCGACGGTGATGTCCGCGAGGATGGGCGCCGCGGGCGGGTCGAAGTCCCACAGGTCGTGGTGGGTGAGCTGGAAGTGCCAGACGCGTTGGCCGGTTTCGGCCTTGACGCATACCAGGCTCTGCCCGAAGAGGTTGTTGCCGAGGCGATGGCCGCCATACATGTCGCTCGTCGGCGAGGTCACCGGCATGTAGACGTAGCCGAGGTCCTCGTCGGCGCTGAAGAGCGCCCACACGGGCGCCTGGCCGGTGTACTTGTAGGACTCGTTCTCCCACGTCTCGACGCCGAACTCGCCGGCCTGCGGGATGACGTGAAACTGCCAGCGCAGCTTGCCGGTGCGGACGTCGTAGGCGCGCACGTCGCCGCGCGGCTGCTCCATGCGCCCGGGCGCGTCGGTCATCGACGCGCCGATGACGATCACGTCGCGGATGACGAGCGGAGCGCCGGTCCAGCGGAACTCGGTCATCAGCGGACCGAGACCGACCTTGAGATCCACGCGGCCGCCGCTGCCGAAGTCCGGGTACGTCTTCCCCGTCTTGGCGTTGAGCGCGTACAGATAATCGGCGCGCTGCACGACAATCCGCTCGTCGCCGCCGCCGCTCCAGTAGGCGACGCCGCGCGTGCTGTCGCCGGCCAACTCGGAGGGGGCGAACGGCTGCTGCACCCACTTCGTCTTGCCGGTCGCCGCGTCGAACGCCTCGACGAGTCCCACGCCGTTCGGCGCGTACAGCACGCCGTTGACCATCAGCGGCGTGGCGCGAAAGTTGGGCGGGATTTTCAGCGCCGGATTTTTCGCCGTGAGCGTCGCGTCAACCGCGGGACGCCGCCACAGGATCTTCACGGTGCCGACGTTCCCCTTGCTGATCTGATCGAGCGGCGCGTACTTCGTGCTGCCGCTGTCGCCGTTGTAGCTGCGCCACTGGCCGTCCCTGGTGCCGCGCTGAGCCGCCACGGGCGACAGCAGGACCAGCACGAGGATCGCGAGGGCTCCGACGCAGTGAACGTGGCGCACAAAGCCTCCTTGGACGTTGGCAGTTGGAAGTTGGGAGTTTCTGATCACATCCAGTACGGTTGATCGCGCGGGTCCACCGTCGCGAACTCGAGTCGCACCGTCGTGTCACCGGTGATATCCGTTGTCGTCGAGAGCAGCTCGTACCCGACCTTCCAGGCGGACATGTCGTGCGTGCCGCTGGGCACCTCGACCTGCGCGATCCCGCGGTCGCTGGTGGATGTCCTGAACGCACCGACGCGAAGCTCGACACCGCCGACAGGACGGCCGCTGCCCTTTTCGATCACTTCGAGCGTCACACGGTGTTCTGGAGGCCGCGAGGCGAGGACGCGGACCATCGCTGCGGCGTGGCCGTGCGAATCGCCCGGCAGTGCCGCCCGGACGTTCCACGCATGCTCGCCCTCGGTCGGCGGCGCGACGACGTCACATTCCGTCCAGTAGAGCGCGTCGGTGCCCGGCCACGGCCCCGACATGATCTCTCCGCCGCCAACCCTCGCTCCGGCTTCGTCGTACACGTCCACGCGGGTGCCGGTGAGGTCGCAGTTGGAGGGACACGTGATGCCGACCTTCAGCGTCGCTCGCCGCCCGGCGACGACCGGCGAGGAGACGTCCCACACCGCAAGGCTGGTGTCGTGATTCTTTTCGCCGGGTCCGCTGCGCTCGGCCTCGGGCACCGCAGCGGAACTCGGCCTACGCGAGGTCACGTTTTGACGCGCGCCGCTTCACGCCCGGCGATGCGGCCGAACACCGTTACGCGCGGCAGGCCGTGCAGCGCGAAGCCGCCGGCCGATTCACCCGCGCAGAAGAGTCCCGGTATCACCTGGCCGCGCACGTCGAGCACCTCGCATCGCGCATTGGTGCGGAGGCCCGCCAGCGCGTCGTGCAGGATCGGCGTCGCCCACGCCGCGTAGAACGGCGGCTTCTGGACCTTGAACATCAGGCCCGGCCGCCCGAACTCCGCATCCTTTCCCGCGTCCACGTACGCGTTGTATTTCGCGACCGCGTCCTCGAGCGCGCGCGGCGGCATCGGCGCGGCCTGATAGGGATTGCTGATCTTCCGCGCCAGCTCCGTCACCGTGCCGGCGCTGAAGAACCAGCCGTTCGGATCGACGTTGGGCGGCCTGGGATCCCACTCCTCGCGCGTCACCGCATCGGCGTCGAAGATGGCCCAGATCGGGCCGCCGCCGTTCAGTTTGCGGCTCTTCGCGTCGGGGTCGTGCCTGCCGAGACACGCGTTGAGGAATCCGTAGGTGTCGTCCAGCTCGTTCCAGAACCGCTTGCCGAACTGGTTGACGCAGATCAGGTCCTGGTAGCTCTTCACCGTCAGCCCCGCGCCGCCGACCTGCGGGAACATCGGGCTGCCCGGGTTCCACCGCAGGTTCTCGTAGCCGTAGCGCGCGCCGATGTGCCGCGTCTTGGTCACCGAGCGGCCATGCTCGCTGGCGACGTTGGACGTCCCCCAGAGCGCGGCGCCAAGCCCCATCGCGAGCATTTCGCCGTCGGCGTTCTGCCTGCTCCACGGTTCGCCCGCGACCTGGTACTCCTCGGTCAGCCGCGGATCGAACATCCTGCGGTACGCCACGTTGCTCGTGAAGCCGCCGGTCGCGATGATGAAGCCCTTTCGCGCCTCGATGTTGACCGCCTTGCCGTCGGCTGTCGCGGTGATGCCCTGGACTCGCCCGCCCGCCGGGGATCGATCGTCGCGGACGATGCGGGTCAGGCTGTGACGCAGCAGGATCTCGACGCCCTTCGCGCGCGCACTCTTTTCGAGCGCGCGCACCAGCCCCGAGCCCGGGCTGCCGTTGATCGTGACTTTCAAGTCGTCCGAGTAGACCTTCGTGCGAAACAGGCGCGGTACCGTCCCCTCGTTGACGAGCGTCGGCATCACCTCCTCGAACTGGACGCCGTTGTCCAGCAGGAAGTCGAAGGTTGCCGCGTTCTCGTCCGCCCACACGCGCACCAGGTCGCGATCGCTGTAGCGCAGCTCGAGGTTGTGGAAGTCCGTGTGATCGAGATACACCTGGTCGGCGGAATCGACGATGCCGAACTTTTTCTGCAGGCGGGTGCCGCCGCCGAGCGGAATGCGGCCGCCGCACACCATCGCGTGCCCGCCGATGTCGTGGTTCTGCTCGACGACGATGACCGAGGCGCCCTGGTCGCGCGCCATGATCGCCGCGCACAGTCCCGAGGCGCCCGCGCCCGCGATGACGACGTCGGCGGAACGATCCCACTTCGTGACGCGCTGCGCCGCGGCCTCGTCCTGCGTCGCGACGCCAACCAGCGCGGTGGCGCCGACGCCGAGCGCACCCTTGGCGAGGAATTTTCGCCGGCTTGTCCCGAGCGCAGTCGAAGGGCTCGTCCCGAGCTTCCGCGAGGGGTTCATCTGACCGTCACGTCCACGTCGTAGGTCGAAAACGTCTGGCCGTCGCTCGCGATGGCGCGCAGCTTGTAGACGCCTGGCGCGGAGAAGCGCACCTTGGTGTCGAGCGTCGCGGGCTTCCCGTACACCCGCCCGCTCATGATGTCGGGGGTGAACTGCACCTTGCCCGCGCCGCGATACACGATCCACCGCACGCGCACACCCTGCTGCAGGTGACCGCCCGGATCCGGGATCGGCTTCGGGTGGCCGTCGTCATTGGCCGTCACGCTCAACGCCATCGTGTCGGACACGTTGACCGTTTGCGCCGCGTTGACGGTCATCACCGGCGGACGGTTGTCGTGATCGAGGTCCGTCTCGTTGGTCCCGTTGGTCATGAGCGACGGATCGCGCGCCGCGTTCTTCGCGATGAGATCCTTGTCGACCTCCCACTCGGGCTGGAGCCATCCCTTGGCCTGGTTGGTCTTGCCGCGGGTGATCAGCGTCCAGGTGAGGCGCTGCTCCTTCGGCCAGGTGGCGGGGACGACGACCTTGAACACCCACCATTTCCGGTTCGGATAGAAATGCGTCGGCTGGCCGCGATCGACGGTGCCGCCGTCGAACGTGTTGTTCGGGCCGAGCGGCACGTCGAACTCCTCGCCCGCGTTCCGGTTGAAGTACCCGAAGTAGAGCGAGTAGGTGCCGTCAGCGTTCTGCTCCCAGCCGTCGTACGTGGGGCTGATGTCCTGCCCGCGGTCGTACGTCGTCTGGGCACGGACAGGTCCGGTGAGCAGCACGGCGCACGACACGACAACGAGCACGCACGTCCGCATGACCCTCTCCTCTCTCAGCGCGTACTTGTTGGAGCCGCCTTCGCCGCGCCGCGCGCGTCCATCTCCTTCTTCAGATCCTGGTCGGACATGAAGTACCAGCTGATCCAGGCCGACGCCATCTCGTCGATCGTCCGCTGCCCGTACGTGATCTGCGCGTCCGGATCGGGGTTGAACGGGTTCGACGCCGTGTTGTTGTGCCACATGATCGAGTGCAGCACCGTGCCCGCCGGCAGCAGCGGGGCCGCCTCGTCGCTGTAGACGTAATTGAGGTGCCAGTTGAAGCGGAAGCTCGCGCAGGAGAGCGTTTCGACCTTGCCCGACGGGTAGATCGCCTCGAGGCACTCGGCCTTGCCGCGGTTGTGCATGTGCGGCTGGAACGACAGCAGCCGCGCGGCCTGCTTCAGCGTGAGATAGCCGTCCGAGCGGATATTGTCGGTGTGCGGACGAAGGTCCACCTCGCGCGCGCTCACCGTCGTCGAGTTGATCGCGTGCTTCGGGACGTAGCCCTTCGGATAGAACTTGAGGCCGAGCATCACGTTGGTCGGCGTGTCTTCCTTGCCTGTCGCATGCAGGTGCATCTGGAAGTTGATCTTCGTGCCCGCCTTGATCAGCCGGCCCGAGCCATCCGGGAAGATGTCGCCCTGCTTGCCGATGGCGTACTCGTTGAGGAACACGCCCTGTTCGCCGACTTCGAGCGGCACGTCGGCGTCATCGAGCTTGCCGCTGCCGAGCGTGGCATCGGTGGGCTCGACGATCGACGTGCGGATGTGATGGATGACCGTGAATCCCTTCGACGGGATGATCTGCACGGCCTTGATGTACCGATCCTCGGCGAGGTGCGGGTCCACCAGGATGTCGGGCCACCGGTCCGGCGCCTTCGCGGGGACGATGTAGTCCTTCGGCAGGCTGACGATGACGTCGGGCTGACCGATCAGCCACGCCTCGGAGGCGGCGAACTGACGCGGCGCCGGCATGTCGGCGGGGTTGCCCTCGGGCGCACCCGCGTCGACCCACGCCGAGATCGTCTGGATGTCGCGGTCGCTCAGCGAGCGGTCGTTGGCGAAGTGCTGGACGCCGACGTTCTTGTCGATGAACCACGGCGGCATCTCGCGCGCGAGCACCTTCGTCTTGATCGATCGCGCCCACGGCCGGGCGTCCTGGTACGTCAGCAGCGACATCGGCGCGATGCTGCCGGGCCGGTGGCACACCTGGCAGTTGTTCTGGAAGATCGGCGCGATGTCTTTGGTGAACGTCACCGCGGGCGCCGGGCCGGACGCGGACTGCCCCGCGTGCATGGAGGACGCGGCAACCGTGAGGACCAGCGCGAGAGACGCAACGAGCGTGAACCGCATGACAGATCCCTCCTCAGGCGGACCTAAACGTCCGCCCCTACCGCACAACACACGGGGTCGGATTCCATTTCGAACCGTCGGGCAGCTTCTTGAACGCGTAATTCACGATCCAGGGCTGGGTCAGGTACTCGGGATCATCGACGATTTGGGTGTAGCGGATCCACTGACTTCTATCCGGCAGCTCCATCGTCCGGAAGTACTCGGTGACCGCCGCATTGCCCGTGTAGGGCATGCCGTTTTTCCAGTAATAACCGGGTTTCAGGCGGCTCGTCGCGACCTTGAGATTCCCGCCCCGCTCGACGTTTCCGGCGCCGCCCATGATGGTCCATTGCGCGACGGAATACCCCTGCACGCTCGATTCGACCCCCGCCGGCGGCTCGAGCCGGGCCGGCCGGGCCGGGAAGAGCGTGGCGTTGCTGTAGTCGAAACGGCCCTCGGTCGCGGGCGGAGCGAAATGAAACAGGCGCGTCTGCGTGCCGTAGTCCGCGTCGACCTTCAGCGTGTTGTCGTCCTGCCACGTGATGTGGAGGTGCGTCGCCAGGCGCATGATGCCGGGCGCCCCGTACGCCTTGCAGGCGTTGCCGTCGGCTTCGTCTTTCGCCGGGTCCCACTTCATCGCGGCCTGCGCGGCGGTCGCGTTGTACGGGATGTTCCCCTGCGCCGCCGGGTTGGGACCGGCGCCGACGAACCCGACGCCAGGATTCTCGATCGTCCCCGCCACGCCGCTGCCGAAGTCGCCCTTCGACGGCGTCAGCATGCGGACGTGCCAGTCCTCGGTGACGACCGCGGTCCAGTAGCCGGTGAGGTCAATCGGCGCCGCAGCCTTCGCGGTCGGCGCGGCCGCCTGGCCGCCGCGGCCCTGCGCGTGAAGCAGACCGGGATCCGGGATCCGGGATCCGGGATCCGCGGACACCAGTCCCGACAGACACAGCGCGGCGACCGCAAGCGCTCGCGTCATGGTCAATTGACCGTCTCGCCCGCCTTGCTCCCCCATGACTTGCCGTCGGTCGTGCGCGTGATCTGAATCAGGCGGCCGTGCGTGCTGTTCGGGCTGCGCGACGGGTTGACGACGACCTCGACCGGGTCGCCGATCTTGAACGCGTCCTTGTCGATCCCCTGCCGCGCGAACTGCGAGGCGGTCGCCCCCTCGATCACCCACTGCCTGGTCGTGCCGTCCGGATCGGCGACCTCGACGTAGAGGAACGAATGCGGCGCGCGCAGCGTCACCTGCACCATCTTGCCCTTCACGGTGATCGTCCTGCTGACGTCGTAGGTGCCGCCGAACGAGTGATGGGCGCGAAGAGGAACGCCCGCCAGCATGATCGCCGTTGCGATGATAAGAAATGAAAACTTCATGTCTTCCCCTGGGGGTCTGAAGATCCGCCCCTACACTTACTTCTTTAGACTCCGGTACACGGCTTCGACGAAGCGCGAGGTGACGCCGGGCTCGCGGCCATACTCCGGATCGAAGTCCATCGTCGGCTTCGCGGCCTTCACCTGCGCCAGCGTCATTCCCTTGTCCACCATCGCCTGTACGCGATCGCGGATGATCATCAGCATGTCCCGGTAGTTGCCGACGTCGGCCGCGTCGCTGATCCATCCACGACCCGGAACGATCATCGTCCCGCCCTGCGCCATGAACTCGGTGACGCTCATCGCGATCAGTTTGTTGAGCGCGTCGATCTCTCCGTTGATGCTGCCGCCCTTGTCCACGTCGATCGGCGGATAGATCTCGCTGTCGTAGATATCGCCCGCGGCAATGACGTCCGAGCGGCGGAACCAGACGACGCTGTCGCCGTCGGTGATCGCGCGCGGCATGTGAAACAGCTGCACCGCCTGGTTGTTGAAGAAGCGGTAGAGCGTGTACGTCTCAGACAAGTACGTGTCGGTCGGGACGAGCAGCTCGGGAGCTTTCGCTTCGACCATCCGCGCCTGAACCGCCGCGTGCGCCAGCACCTGCAGGCTGAGCGACGGATCCCGGTAGCCGAGGAGACGGAACAGCGGAGACTTGCGGATGTTGGCGTTGCCGCCGACGTGATCCGGGTTGCCGCTGGTGTTGATGATCATGCGGATCGTCGGCTCGGCAAACGCATGCGCCGCCTGCCAGGTGTTGCCGAAGGGAGACGCCGCGTCGGGCACGTCCGGCGGACGCAAGGACTGATGAATCTGGCGCACCGCATCCAGCACCCGATCGCTCGCGGCCGCAGCGCCGGAATCCACCATCACCATCCCGTCGCCGCCGGCCGACACGACGATGTTGCCGCCGGCGCCGGCGATGAGATAGACGTTGCCGGCCACGTGCAGCGGCGCGACCTTGTCGTACGCCGGAGCGCGCGGCCGCTCGGCGTCGGCGCGCTCGGCGACATGGGTGGACGCGTCGGTGTACGCGGGCTTGATCGTCGATTGCGCCGCCGGAGGCTGCAGCGACGCGGCGCGCGCGCGCCATTCGGGATAGAGCGTGTCGGCGCCGCCTCGCACGCCCTCCTGCGGCGTCTTGTACTTGAACGCGGATTCGGTGAGATACGGGTTCTCGCCCGGCAGATAGTGCGGGACGCGGTACTTCTCGCCGAGCTGATTGTCTTCCGGCTGACACGGGTACGGCGGCAGCTGCAGCGTGGGCGCGCGCATGTAGGTCGCGCTCCGCACCAGCGGCTCGGTGAGGTAGTCGGGATCGATGACCGTGAAGGTCACCTCCAGGTACGGCTCTTCGAGCGACAGGTGCTCGATCACCGTCGCGCGGAAACTGGTGGCGACGCCGTTGCGGCGAACGTAGCTCTCCTTCAGATGCGTGGTCGTGATCTCGAGCGTGTCGCCGCGGAACTTCCCGGTGGAGAAGCCCTCCCACGAATGGAGCGCGAAGGGCGACGGCGACGGGCGGCCGTCGACCCAGATGACGCGCTCGCCGGCGGTCTTCTCGTACGAGATGCGGTAGGCGACGAGCTGACGAGTCAGCGGATCGATGACCTTGTCGATCCGCATCGGGTCGAGCCCCTTGGGCTGATACCCGGGCGTGCGCGGCCTGCACTGGAGCAGCGATGAGGTCGAGTTGACCTCTTCGTCGTAGGTGTCGGCCCGCATGCGGGCGGCGTCGTTGAGCGGGAGGCCGCGGTAGTCGCCGGGAAACGCCCCGGGGTTGCGGTCGCGCTCGTCCTCGTGGTTGATCCAGCGCCACGTGCCGGTCATGTCCACCGGCGAATTTTCCTGGGCAGGCGTCGCCCGGATGGCCAACAGGGCCAGAAGCATCACAACGCCCGCGGTTCTCGTCTGCATCCGGGACCCTTGCATAGGCGTAGAGGGAACTTTCCGCCTCCGCTGAAGCTGCGGCGGACCCGCCGAAGCGCAAGCGCGAAGGCGGGCAGGTCCGCCTGGACGGCCGCCAAGATACACCGAAAACCATTGCACGGACAGACGGGATTGACGATGCTTTACGGGCAAAGGAGACACGCATGCGTAAGGCGAAGCTGCTCGCGGCCGTCCTCGTCGGCACTGCCCTGCTTGGCATCGCGATCGTCCGGCTCACCGCGGCCGAGGGGACCGCGTCTGCGGCGCTGACCGGGACCGTCAGCTCGCAGGCCGAAGGCCCGATGGAAGGCGTGCTCGTCGGCGCGAAACGGGCGGGGTCCACCATCAGCACCTGGGTCGTCAGCAACGCGCAGGGTCAGTACAGCTTTCCGCGCGACCGGATGGAACCGGGCCACTACGCCATCAGCATCCGCGCGGTCGGCTACGTCGTGCCCGCGACCTCCGTCGATCTCAAGGGCGACTCCGCGCGGCTCGACCTGCCGCTGACGAAGAACGCGCGGCCGATGAAGACCGCGGAGCAGATGACCAACGCGGAGCTGATCATGAGCGTGCCGGGGACGCAGGCGCAGCGCGCGTCGCTCGGCGGCTGCGTGAACTGTCACACGCTGCAGCGCGCGCTGTTCTCCCGCTTCGAGCCGCTCGAGATGTCGATCGTCGCCGCGCGCATGCCGCGGCACACGAACAACTCGTCGCCGATGCATCCGTACTACCGCCCGCAGGAAGGGCCGCTGCCGACCATCACCGAGCCGACGACCACCGGCCGCTATCTCAGCTCGATCAACCTGAGCACGGCCGACGCGTTCCAGTTCCCGCTCAAGACGCTGCCGCGCCCGAAGGGGAAAGCGACACAGGTGATCTACACGGTCTACGACCTGCCGCGTCCCGACGCGTCGCCGCACGACGTCGCCTTCGACGCGGACGGTAACGCCTGGTACTCCGATTTCAATTCGCAGTACTTCGGCAAGCTCGACGTGAAGACCGGCAAGGTCGTCGAGTACGCGGTGCCGATTCGCCGCCCCGGGCAAATCGCGCAGGGCGGCCTGCAGATCGATCTCGACAAGCAGGGGCGCGTCTACTACGGGAACATGTCGCAGCTGCAGATCGCGCGGCTCGATCCGAAGACCGGCAAGATGGAGACGTTCCAGCTGCCGACGCCGGAAGCCACATGGGGCGACGCGCACCTGACGATGATCGACCCGGCGCACATGGACGTCGACGGCCAGCTCTGGTTCAACATCGCGTTCGATACCGGCGAGTCGGGCGGCACGTGGCGCGTCGACCTCGCGAAGAACAAGTGGACGCCCGTCAAGTATCCGGAGGGCAGCCCATCGGCGCGCGCCTACGACGTGATTGCCGACTCGCAGAACAACGCGTGGGGCATGCAGATGACCAACGACAAGCTGTGGAAGACCGACGCCAAGACGATGCAGACGACCTGGTACGACTTCCCCACCAAGGGGGCGGGCTGCCGGCGCGGTCACATCGACGCGCAGGAGCGCATCTGGTGCGGCGTGTTCAACGGCAACCGCCTCGCGATGTTCGACACGAAGACGCTGAAGTTCACCGAATGGACGATGCCGACCGAGTGGACGCGCCCCTACGACGCGCAGTACGACGACAAAGCGTACGCGTGGACGGCGGGCATGGACAACGACCGCGCCGTGCGGCTGAACGTCGCGACCGGTGAGTTCACCGAGTACCTCATGCCGGGCCACACCAACGTGCGTCACGTGGAGGTGCAGAAGTCGGGCGCGCTGTCCAGCCTCTGGCTGGGTGACCAGCACGGCAACACGCTCACGCGCATCGAGCCGCTCGCTCCGTAGCCGGGGTTCAAAGGGTTCAAAAGGTTCAAAGGGTTCAAGGGGTTCGGTTCAGAAGGTTCTCGTGCGCAGGGTTCGTGACGCGCAAGCACTGACGCGGCGTCGCTTTCTTGGCCAGCTCGGCGTGGTCGGCGGGTCGTCGCTCGTCATGACGGCGATGACCTCGTGGGACCTGATGGCCGGACAGGCGGGGCCGCGGCCCGCGCTCACCGGCCGTCCGCCGAACGCGAAGGTGCTCGTGCTCGGCGCCGGCATCTCCGGCCTCGTCGTCGCCTACGAGCTCGGCAAGCTTGGCTACGACTTCCGGGTGCTCGAGGCGCGCGACCGCGTCGGCGGCATCAACTGGACGGTCCGCCGCGGCTCCGAGCACACCGAGATCGACGGCGAGCGGCAGGTCTGCACGTTCGACGAGGGGCAGCACCTCAACGTCGGACCGTGGCGCATCCCCTACACGCATACCGGCGTGCTGAACTACTGCAGGGAGCTTGGCGTTCCCATGCAGATCTTCCTCAACGAATCCGACGCCTCGTACTTCTACTACGAGGGCGCGGCCGCCGGAGAGCTGTCGAACCGGCGCGTCCGCCTGCGCGAGGTCAAGGCCGACCTGATCGGCCACACCAACGAGCTGCTTGCCAAGGCGATCGATCAGCGGCAGCTCGATCTGCCGCTCTCCGCCGAAGACACGCAGCGGTTCGTCGCCTTTCTCGTCTCGGAGGGCTACCTCGACGCGTCCGATCGCCGGTACAAGGCGTTCGCGAACCGCGGCCCCGGCAATCCGTACGGGCTGGCGGAGCTGCTCCGCGCCGGTTTCGGCGGCCGGATGCGATCCATTCCGCCGCGAGACGGCACCACCGCCGCGCCGATGTTCCATCCCGTCGGCGGCATGGACCAGATTCCGAAAGCGTTTCAGCGTGCCGTCGGCGGCACCCGCATCACCTTCAACGCCGAGGTCCAGTCGGTGCACCAGACCGGATCGGACGTCGAGGTGATCTATCTCGACACGAAGAGCGGAGAGACCGCGCGCGTCACCGCCGACTTCGTCGTCGCCTGCCTGCCGCTGTCGGTGCTCTCGCATGTGGACATCGACGTCTCCGCGGAGATGAAGCAGGCCGTCCGCGCGACCACCTACAGCGACAGCGCCAAGCTGGGGCTCGCGATGAAGCGCCGCTTCTGGGAGGAGGACGAGCAGATTTTCGGCGGCCACCTCTACTCGAACCTGCCGATCGGCGAGTTTTCGTATCCGTCGAGCGATTATTTTTCCCGCAAGGGCGTGCTGCTCGGCCTCTACTCGAACGCCGGCGTCGGCGATCTGATCGACCAGCCGGTCAAGGCGCGCGTCGAGCACGTGCTGACGCACGCGAGCAAGGTGCATCCGCAGGTCCGCCAGGAGTTCGAGAGCGCGTACGCCGTCTGGTGGAAGCGCGTCAAGTACAGCGAGGGCGGCTACGCCACCGGCGCGGCGGTCGCGCGGCGCGAGCAGCTCTCGCGGGTCGAGAATCGCATCCTGATCGGATGCGCCGCCACCACGCCCTTCTCGGAGCCCGACTGGCAGGAAGGCGCGGTTGCCGCGGGCTGGCAGGCGTTGAAGTCGCTGCACGGGCGCGCGATGCGGGCATAGAGCAGTGGGCAGTGGGCAGTGGGCAGTGGGCAGTAGGCAGTGTGAACGGTAGGGCGGGTCCCGCGGGCGCTGTTGAAACCTCGCGGCCGCGGACCCGCCGCGTCAGCTGCGGAGGAGCACCGATGAAGATGTCGCGTTTGTCAGCAACGGCGTTTGTTTTCTCGATTATGGTGACGGCGCTCGCCGCGCAGCAGGGCGCGCCCGGCGGCGCCCGCGGAGGCGGTCAACCGGCGGCGCCGCCGATGCGATTGATGTCGCAGTCGTTCATCGACGGCGGGCAGATCCCGCTGCGGTTCTCGGCGGCGGGCGAGCAGCTCTCGCCGCAGCTGGCGTGGGTCAACACGCCGCCGGCCACCCAGAGCTTCGTGCTGCACATGCACGACATGGAAGCCGCACGCAACAAGACGACCGAGGATCAGCTCCACTGGCTCGTCTGGAACATTCCCGGGACGTCGACGGGGCTGCCGGAAGGGGTGCCGAACGGCCCGGACCTGAAGGACGGCAGCCACCAGACGAGCGCGACCGGCAACGGTATCTACCGGGCGCCTGGCGCGCCGGCCACCGGTCCGTATCACCACTACGTGTACGAGATCTTCGCGCTCGACACGAAGCTGGATGTCACGGCCAACGCCGCCGATCCGTTCGACACACGCGCGAAGGTGCTCGCCGCGATGCAGGGGCACGTGCTCGGAAAAGCCGTCTACATGGGACTCTTCCGCCGCCCGGAATAGCGCGGGGCGCGGCTACTCGCGTCGCTCGCCGACCCATACCTCGCGACAGCCGAGGCACGCGAACCACTCGCGTCGATGGGCGGCGTACTCGAAGCTCGTCACCCCGGACTGGTGACAGTGCGGGCACTCGTCGCCCGGCCACACACGGTTCGTTCCGCGCCGGAGCGCGAACGAAACCGCGCCCGGCTCCTGCGACCGTGGGACCGCCCGCAGCCGTTGCAGCCCCGTCACCGCGGCGCGTTCGCGCGCGAGCCGGCCCACCCGTGCGTAAAAGAGGTTCGGCAGAAACGGCTTCATCAGGACGCTGTCGCACCCGGCCGTCAGCGCTTCGGGCACCCGTGCGGCGTCCGCCGTCATCACGAGGATGGTGGGCGGCGGAGCGAGGCTCTTCGCGTGGGCGCAGATGGAGGCGGACTGGCCGTCGGCCAGGTCGAGATCGAGGATGAGGAGGCCAGGCTTGACCCGGCAGAGGAACTCCCGGGCGGTCTCCACGGTCGACGTTACAGCGACCGCGTAATTCCTGCGAAGGGCGGGCGCGAGCGCCGACGTTGCCGCTTCGTCACCGATGAACAGCACCTCGAGGGTCATTCCGGCGCCCCGTGTTCTCCGCCGTGAGCGTAGCAGGGCAGGCGCGCTACGGGTGACCGCGTTTCGCGCGCGCCGGCGCGCGGTCAGGGGCGCGGTCAGCGCCATGGTTACCGATCAGGCAGCCGCGGCGAGGACAGTTGCAGGTCACCCATACGCGATGATACGATTGCGATACGTTACGTTAACGCAACGTTTGTGGATCGTTTGTGCGCGAGGGAACGCCATGCCGAGTCCCGGTAAGAAGAATCCGATGCACTTCTCGTCGATGGACCAGCGCGACGTGCCGCACGGGCGCAACGGGAAGCACAAGGCCATCGTCACCCGGATCCTCGCCGACCTCGATCGCGTGAAGCCGGGTATGGCGCTGAAAGTCCCGCTGGCGGAATTGAGCGAAACGAAGGAAAAGGTGCGCTCGGCCCTGAACCGGGCCTCACGCAACGACGGCCGCCGGGTCGCCACCGCCAGCGACGACGGCTATCTGTACGTCTGGAACGAAGAGGCCCAGGGTTAACGCTCGCGCGTCCCCGCCAGGTCGGCCAGCGCGCGCCCCGTCACCCTGAAGATCGTCCAGTCGTCGAGCGGCCGCGCGCCGAGCCGCTTGTAGAACTCGATCGCCGGCGCATTCCAGTCGAGCACCGACCATTCGAATCGCCCGCAGCCGCGCTCGACGGCGATGCGCGCGAGCGTCGTGAGCAGCTCGCGGCCGATGCCGAGCCGCCGGAACTCGGGCTTGACGAACAGATCCTCGAGATAAAGGCCGCGCCGGCCGAGGAACGTCGAGAAGTTGTGGAAGAACACCGCGAACCCGGCGGGCCGTTGGTCGGCGTAGGCGATGAGGACCTCCGCCGCCGGCTGCGCGCCGAAGAGCGCGTCGCGCACCCCGGCTGCCGTCGCGACGACCTGGTCCGCGAGCCGCTCGTACTCCGCGAGGCCGCGAATCAACTCCAGGATCAGCGGGACGTCGTGCTCCTGCGCGCGATCGATGCGAATGTGCATAAGGCTAACAGCTGCCGGTCCTGCCGCGATGCGCCTGCGCGATGAAGCAGGCGCTCAGGTGCATGTATTGATCCCCCCACGCGTCGGTCGGCTCGATGGCCGTCTGCTCGAAGTACTCGTTCCAGCTGTAGACCAGGATGACCTCCGGGCGCAACGCCAGCGCGCGCTGCCACTGTTCCCGGTACATCCGCCCGTTGTCGCGCGGGTGCACCATCGTCCGCGATCGGCCGAGGGGCGCGTCCGTGTACCCGGGCAGGACCGGCACGAGGCCGTTGACGAGCGGCTGCGGCGTCGGCGCCCAGAACGGCCAGTCGCGCGGTTCGAGACGATGACTGGGATTGAACGTGTTGCCGCCCGGATCGTAGCGATCGGTCCAGTAGACATTGCGCAGCGCCACGCCGGGGACGTCGAAGTCGATCGGCGCGGAGAAGAGCATCACCAGCGGCTCGCCGCCGACGCGCAGGTAGTGACGGTCGCCGGCGAATTCGTCCTTCGCCTGCCGCACCCACATCGCCTTGGCGGCGGCGTCTTCCCCATACAAGCCGTCGAGGAGAATCGCCGCCCTCAGCCGGTGGCCCGACAGGCGGTCGACGAAGGTGCGCGCGTTCATCCACGTGCGCGGAGAGTCGGCGATGACGTGCACGACGGCGAAGTCGAACCCGGCATCCTCGATCTGCCTGATGTGCGCCGCGATGGTGTCGGTATCGCTCGATTCGTAGCGCCCGATCGCCGGCTTCGGTGCAGCGGCGGGTACCGTCGTCAAGTCGTTGCGCCAGCCGTCGGACACGAGCTGGTACCAGGCGAAGTAATGGACGCCGACGAGCGGCCGCTGCGCGACGAGGCGGCTCCTGATCTCCGCGAGCGTGTACGGGCTGTCCACCCAGCGGCGCAGGGCGGGATCGTCCCACTCGCGTGGATCGCGGCCGGTGGTCTCGACGAAGACCCGGCGCACGTGCGCGACGCGGCGCGCCTCCGGCTGGCTCGCCAGCTCGCGTCTCGCCTGGTCAACGGGGAGCCCGCGATCGACCCACTGCCGGATCCGGCCGCAGTCGGCGGGACCGGCATCGCGGCGCAGCAGATCGACATAGAGGGTCCGCATCTCGCTGACGTGCCGTGCCTCGTCCCTGGACGCCAGCGCCTGCGTCAGCGAGGCGCCGTCGAACGGCCGGCTGTCCCAGTCCACGGTTTCGAGGTCGGCCGGCGGCCGGCAGAGCACCTGCGCAAACGTCTGCGCGAGCAGCCGGCTCGGGCGGACGCGCGGTCCCCTGGCGCTGCGCGACGGCGCGCCGACCCACAACGGCGCGGCCAGCGCGGCGATGGCGACGACCAGGCAGAGGAGAACCGGCAGGAAGACGCGGGCTCTCACGCGCGTGCGACGCGGGTTTCGAATTCGCCTGCGACCCGGAGAATCGTCGCTTCGTGGGACGGTCTGCCGACGATCTGCAGGCCCACGGGCAGGCCGCGCGCATCGACGCCGCACGGCACGCTGATGGCGGGGAGGCCGAAGTAATTCGCGAACAGCGTGTTGACCGCGGAGAGCGCCTGCGGCTTCCCCGCCGCGCTCTCGACCGTCAACACCGTCGTCGCCGTCGCCGGCAGCAGCAGCACGTCGATGTCCCTGAACGCGCGCTGGCCGATCGCCGCGCGGTCGGCGTCGATCGTACGCAGGTCGCCGAACTTCGGCATGTCGAACGGCGCCTGCGCGCGGACGAACGGGTAGCCGATCGTCCGCACGACATCGACCGCGTTCTCGAACGCGCCGGCGATCTCGGCGTCGGCCGTGAAGTTGTCCGCGATGCCGAGCCGCAGCGTGTCCGGCGCAGCCGAAGGAACGCCTCGCCGTTCGAGGGTCAGCATCTGGAACATGATGGCCGTGTCGTCGACGCTGCGCGTCGTGATGCCGGCGTGCGCAAACCGCAGGATCGTCTCGTCGGCCTTCTCGCCTTCGAGGATTCCCTTGAGGCCGATCGCGCCAAACGTCGGCTTGAAGCCGACCACGCCGCAGCACGCGGCTGCCAGGCGGCAGGAGCCGATGGCGTCGGTGTCGAGCGTCGCGTAGCACATGCCGGTGGCGACGGCGGCCGCGGATCCCGACGAGGAGCCGCCCGGAATGTAGGCGTCGTTGACGGGATTGCCGACGGCGCCGAACGCGCTTTCGAGGCCGGTGGTCCCCGTCCCGAGCTGGTGCATGTTCGTCTTGCCGACGACGATTGCGCCCGCGTCCTTCAGCGCCGCGACGGCTTCCGCGTCGCGTTTGGGCACTCGATGCCTGAACGGCTCGAAGGCGGCGGTGGTCCTCACGTTCGCCGTGTCGTAGAAGTCCTTGACGCCGACGGGAATGCCGTGCAGCGGGCCGATGTACCGCCCCGCCCTGATGTCGGCGTCGGCCTGCCGGGCCTGTTCGCGCGCCTGCTCGTCGAGCACGGTGATGAACGCATTCAGGCGCGGCTGCAGCTCCTCGATGCGCGCCAGGCACGCCTCGACGACTTCGACGGCGGTGATGTCGCGCGCGCGCAGGCGCGGCGCGACATCGGCAATACGCGGGAACGCGCGCATCCGTCAATCTTGACACCGTTCGGCGCACCGGGCGACGCGCGCACCGCGGCTCGTCGCGATGGGGCCCGGGATGGCATCGGCGTTGCTCGACGGCGCTGCATGTCGATCGACGACCTCTGGTACAAGAACGTCGTCATTTACTGCCTCGACGTCGAAAAATTCCAGGACGCCAACGGCGACGGGGTCGGCGATTTCGAGGGGCTGATGCGGCGCCTGGACTACCTTGCCGGGCTGGGCGTGACCTGCGTCTGGCTGCAGCCGTTCTACGTCTCGCCGAACCGCGACAACGGCTACGACGTCGCCGATTACTACAACGTGCACGACAAGCACGGCTCGCTCGGCGACTTCGTCGACTTCATGAACCATGCGAAGGCGCTCGGCATCCGCATCATCGTCGATCTGGTCGTCAACCATTCGTCGGTGGACTCGCCGTGGTTCCAGGCGGCGCGCGCCGACAGGCACTCGTTCTTCCGCGACTGGTATGTCTGGGCCGACGAGCGGCCGAAGAACCACCGCGAGGGGATCGTCTTTCCCGGCTCGCAGACGACGACATGGACCTTCGATCGCACGGCGGGCCAGTACTACTTCCATCGCTTCTACGATCACCAGCCGGACCTGAGCACGTGGAACCCGTACGTGCGGGCGGAGATCCAGAAGATCATGGGCTTCTGGCTGCAGCTGGGCGTCTCCGGGTTCCGCATGGACGCCGTGCCGTTCCTCATCGAGAAGAAAGGCGCGGGCATCGAGCACCAGCAGGACTTCAACATCCTCAAGGAGATGCGCGACTTCCTGCAGTGGCGATCGGGCGAGGCCATCCTGCTCGCCGAAGCGAACGTCCCGCCGGACGAAAGCCTGCACTACTTCGGCGACGACGGGCAGCGGCTGCAGATGATGCTCAACTTCGCGGTGAACCAGCGGCTGTTCTACGCGCTCGCCACCGCGGATACCGCGCCGCTCGTCTGGGCGCTCGAGCAGACGTACAAGCGTCCGGCCAACGCGCAGTGGGTCCAGTTCCTCCGCAGTCACGACGAGCTCGATCTTGGCCGGCTCGATCCCGAGCAGCGCGAGAAGGTCTTCAAGGCGTTCGCGCCCAGCAAGCGCATGCAGCTCTACAACCGCGGCATCCGCCGGCGCCTGACGCCGATGCTCGGCAACAACCGCCAGCGCCTCGAGCTCGCTTTCAGCCTGCTCTTTTCGCTGCCCGGCACGCCGATGATGCAGTACGGCGACGAGATTGGCATCGGCGACAACCTTCGTCTCCCGGAACGTGAGTGCGCGCGCACGCCGATGCAGTGGACGAGCGAGCGCCACGGCGGCTTCTCGCGCGCGCGCCGCATTGTCCGGCCGGCGATCGACGATCCCGTCTACGGCTACGAGACGGTCAACGTCGCGGACCAGCGGCGCCACCCGCACTCGCTCCTCAACTGGACCGAGCGGATGATCCGGATGCGCAAGGAGTGTCCCGAGATCAGCTGGGGCACGTTCGCGGTGCTGCGCACCAACGTCCCCGAGGTCCTCGCCATCCGCTACGACTGGCGCGAGACCTCCGTCCTCACGCTGCACAACTTCTCCAGCCACGAGCAGAAGGTGCGGCTGCGCGTCGGCGTACCGAGAGACGACGTGCTCGTGGAAGTGTTCGACGGCCGGCACAGCCGCCGGCAGAACGACGGGCAGCACCGCGTCACGCTCGACGGCTACGCGTGGCGGTGGTATCGCGTCGGCGCGCCCGACAACGTCCTCGATCGCAGCGACTTGTCGGGGCTGCGCCACGACCCGCCCAGCGCGCGGGATCCCGGAAAATCCTGATATATTCCGATCTCCCCCATCGGCTCGGCGGGGCGACACCGGAGGAGATGGAATGCGCGTGATTTCAGCAGTGGCAGCGGCGGCCGTGCTCTCGCTCGCGACGCCGGTTCTGGCGCAGGAAGCCTGGGACAACTTCAAGTTCCCCGAGGACGGCTTCGAGGTGAACTTCCCCGGCAAGCCGAAGGTCGACAACACGACCTGGGTTTCGCAGTACCGCTACAACCTGCCAGCCAAGGTCTATAGCGCGACGCACGGACGCGAGCGCTACTCCGTCACCATCGTCGACTACCGCGGGCTGCCGAAGATGGGCGAGGCGCGCGCGAAGCAGTGCCCGCCCGGCGCGGAGACCTGTGGCGGGACGCAGGACGGCCGCCGCGGCGGCATCATCGGCTTCGGCTACTGGAAGATGGACGTGCGCGGCGCGCTGACCTATGCGGCGCTGAAGTTCGTCCAGCGCCCGGGCGCGAAGGTCACCGACATGAACCTGCAGTTCGAGCAGGTCGTCGAGGGGCTCTTCATGCAGCTGACCAACCCTGACGAGTCGCGCACCTTCGGCTACATCACCATGCACGAGAACCGCCTCTACATCTTCGAGGGCACGGTACCGAAGGGAGCGCCGGAGCCGGGGCTGTTCCAGGGATCGGTCGGCATCGTCGACAGCAAGGGCGGCAGCATCCGCTACACCGACTACTACTCGAACGCGATTCACGGGCTGCGGCAGCAGGAGCCTCCGGCGTTCCGCGTCGACGGCGGGCCGCCGCAGACATGGCCGGCCAGCGCCGCGCTCACCGACGAGAATCACGCGGGCGGCATGGATTCGCCGCGGCTCGACGCTCCGGCGCCGGGTGCGGGCGCGGGCCGCGGACGCGGCGAGGGCGCTGGTGCAGGCGCCCCGGCCGGTACTGGCCGCTACTAGTCACGACGCCGCCGGCATTCCAGCGGCCGGCGGCACTCATCCCCGCTCCCCCTGATCATCGGCGGGGTGCCGCATGCAAGACGTAGAAGTCGGCGCGGAACGGTTCTCCGACGAAGACCGCCTGTACGCCGGCTCGCGCTATCGTGACGTCGTCGACGCGCTCTTGGCGAACCCGTACCAGAAGGTATGGGGTCGCGAAGGCGAGCCGCCGCTTCCCGACACCGACGTCACCATCAAGACCGTGTTCGGCGGACTGCTGTCGCGCGGCAGGCCGCCGCGCTTCGAACGCGCGTCCGAGCGCTCGCTCGACTCCGCCGCGGACCTGCGGTGGGGCCCCGATCGAAAAGGCTTCAGGCGCTTCCTTCACCCCGACGGCGTCTGCCTGCTCGGCCGATGGCAGATCAGCGAAGACACTCCCTACACCGGCTACTTTTCCCGCGGCAGCTCGGCGCTCGTGGCCGCGCGGTTCTCGAGCGGCGCCGGCGGCTCGCGGCGCGGGCAGATTCGATCGATGGCGCTCGTCGGCAAGCTGTTTCCGACGACGGACCCCGACCACGCGGCGCCGTTGCGAACGGCGAACTTCATCACGCAGGAGGACATCGGCGGCACGAACACGGTGTCCATCAACGACGCGGAACTGCGGAACGCCCCCGACGTGACGGTGTTTCGTCGCGGTCCTGCCGGGACCATCCTGATCAAGGTCGCGTCCGTCTTCCAGCGCGTCGACCAGCAGCCGACCATCCGCCAGGTCTATCCGATTGCGGAGCTCGGCAAGCCCGCGGACCGGCCGACACGGGCGCCGCAGTTCATGCGGCTGCGCGTCGCCCCCGGGCAGCCCGTGATTCCCGGTGCCACCCTCGACGTCCGCGACGAGGTGATGGCCCACATCTTCGACCGCGGCGATCCGGCGCCGAAGCGGACGCTCACCTTCACCATCGAGACCACGGACGAGGGGAAGACATCGGGCTCGCCGTTCCGCGTGCGCCGGACGTTCGCCAACTGGCGGCGCATCGGGACGATGGTCTTCGACAACGCGGTCATCTCGTACAACGGCGACGCGGTCATCCACTTCACGCACCCGACGTGGCGCGAGGATCGCAACGATCCGTCCACCGCGACGCGCGTCAACGGGATGAAGGTCCGGTAACTCGCGAGCGGGGGGCCAATCACCCTGCGGGCGAAGGACGCCGGCGAAACCATCGCCGCACGGTCCGCACGATGACCACCGCGAAGACGGCGATGAGTGCGAGGACGGCGACCGCGATCGCAAGCGCGATTACGGGATGCGCCAGCGCGGTGTAGCCGAGGCCGATGGCGAAGACGTCCTCGCCGAGGCTGAGGAACCAGTTCGAAAATGGCTCGGGGCTGGCGTTGGCGGCGGCACGCGTGCTGGTCTTCGTGAGATGGCTGCTCGCGGCGACCGCTCCGCCGAGCAGCGCGATCAGCGTCTTGACGGTCGGCGAGGCGTCGCCGAGCGTGGTGACCGCAATCAGCGCCCCGCCGACGGGGCGGATTAAGGTGTGGACGGCATCCCACAGCGTGTCGAAATAGGGGATCTTGTCCGCGAAGAACTCGACCACGTACATGACGATGGCGGCAACGATGATGATGTCGTTGTCGAAGACCTTGAACTGGTCGGGGAGCGCCACCCAGCCGTAGCGCTCCGCCAGGCCAAGGATCGCGACCGTCGCGTACAGGTTGACACCCGCCGCCAGCGAGAAGCCAAGCGTGCGACCGAGGGTCGCGAGCGCGCCCACGCTGTCAGCGTATCGCGATCGGCGCCACGGTGGACCCCGTGGCGCCGACCAGCTTCAGCGGCTCGACGATGAGCGCGAACTCGTAGGCGCGCTGCGCCGCGAGCTCGTCGAGCCTGAGGTTCTCCAGCAGGAAGATCCCGTTCACGACGAGCGCGATCTGGTGGATCGGGTTCGACAGCTTCGTGTCGGGGCTCGGGGTCACGTTGACGGGCGCGGTGTCGGCGCCGATCAGCATCACGTCCTGCCGGGCGAGCCACTCGGAGCCGGCCACGTCCACACCCGGGTTGGTCCGCATGTAGCGGTCGTTCTCCTTCCCCCACAGCCGGCCCCAGCCTGTGTGCAGGAGCACCGCGTCGCCCGGCTGCAGCGTGAGCTGCTGGCGCTGGAGCGCCTGCTGCAGGTCCGCCACGGTGATCTCGTAGGTGTCGGGCAGCATCGCCACGCCCTTGAGCGCGGCGATGTCGAGCAGGACGCCGCGCGTCATCAGCGCGCCGATGTTCTCGATGCCAAGCTTGCTGAAGCCGTTGCGCGTGGCGATGTCGTCGATCTTGAAGCAGTTGTAGAGGCTGTCGCCGATCGTCTGGTGCGCGAAGCCGTCGAACTGCGTGCCGACCTGGCCGATTTCCGCCAGCACGATCTCCTCGTTGCTGCCGCGGCGGTTCGAGCCGGCGAGCGGCGCGGTGCGCTTGGTGTGCAGCTCGAACGTGCGGGTGCTCTGCAGCGGCATTGTCTCCTCGAGCCGCCGTCCCAGCTCGAACACCTGGCCCGTGCGAATCAGCCGCGCGGCGCGGAGCACGGTGTCGGGCTTCATGTGATTCGCGGCGCCCCGCTGGTCGCCCGCGCCCCATTTCGACGGGCAGCGCTGGCTGTCGGCCGGCGGGTTCCAGGTCTGCGCGGCGGCGCGCGACGCGCCGAGGCCCGCGAAGAATGCCGCGAGGACGACGATGATCATCGGTCGCATGGTGTGCTCCTCGGCGAGTCCAAAGGACCCGCCCTACGCCAGGCCAAAAGGACCCGCCCTACGCGACGTTCAAAAGGACCCGCCCTGCGATCAGCGCGGCGGAAGCGACCCGAGGTACGCCGCAATCGCGATGATGTCCTCTTCCGACAGCTTCGCGACCGGCTTCTTCATCAGCGCGGCGTTGGCGCCGGCGCTCGTGCCGTTCTGCATGGTGATCAGCTGCCGCGCGATGTAGACGGGTTGCAGCCCCGCGATGCGCGGCACCTCGCCGAGACCCGTGAGCGCGTCGCCGTGGCAGATGGCGCACTGGATCGTCTTGCCGGATCCTCCGGTCTGGACGAGCGCCTTCCCCTTCGCGATGCTGCCGGGCGGCACGTACGCGGTGAACCCCGAGTGCGGATCGCGAATCGTCGTGCGCATCGGGTCGTCGGGAACCTCGATGATGCGGCGGCCGATCGGCTCGGTCCCACCCTCCGGCATGATGCGGCGATGCCGCGCGTCGGCGCTGACGTACGTCTTCGGCGGCGTCGCGGTCTCGACGACCTTCACGAAGGGCATCGGCTTGACCGCCGCGAAGTATTCGGCCGCCTGCCGCACGTCCTCGTCCGGAACGGCGCGCGCGATGGGTCCCATGCGCGCCTCCTCTTTCCGCGCGCCGCTCTTGAAGTAGCCCATCTGCCGGATGATGTACTCGGCCGGCATGCCGGCGATGTCGGCGGATTCGGGATGCCCCTGCCCCGACATCAGGTGGCACGAGCCGCACGCGTTCGGCATCGGTCCCTTCACGCTGCGCGGCGGCGCCGGGTGCTCGTCGGGGAACCAGTCCGGCGGGTTCGCGTTGCCGGCCACCGCCGACGCCTCCATCTCCCTGGCGGCGCCCGGCGGGCGGACGACGGCGGGGACCTTCGGTTCCGGCGGCTGCACTTTGTCCGGGATGTTGAAGGCCCAGTCGGGCAGCCCGTTCGGAATCGTCGTCGGCGCCGGGTTCTGCGCGGCGGCGACGAGCGTGAACAACGCGAGGAACAGCAGGATCTCAATCGCGTGGCGCATGTGTCCTCCGAAACGTCCGCATCATATCCCCTCACGACTCAGCCGTGGCCACCGCGCTACACTGCGATTGTGGAGCTGAAAAACGTCCAGGAGGACGAGCAGGAGCTGAAACTCCGTCTCCTCCGCATGCATCAACTTCGTATCGATCTCGAACAGACGATCAAGGACGTAGACCGCCACCGCGAGGAGCTCGTTCGCATCAAGCAGGAGGTCGAAGAGCTCACGCGCGTCCTCGAGCGACGCAAGGACGACAAGTAGCCAGCTCGCCCGGAACCCCGCCGACAGCCGATACGCGACCGTTCCCGCAGGCAGACTTCCGCCCGGCGCGATGACTTCTGTCTGCCGGGTGGTACCCCCTCGTACCTCGCGCAGAGACTCGGGCCCGTCTTGGAATGGTTCGCCGCTTGCACCGGCTCGCGCGCTTGCGCCTGCTCCGGCGCAAGCAGCGACAAACGCCTCCAAGCCCCCCGGAGGATATATGCGTGAGGTACGTACTAGAAGGCGTGTGGACGTACGGTCCATCGCCGCAGCGATGCTCGTCGCTGCCGCCATAGCCAGCTTCGGTCTCGATCGCGTCGCCGCGCAGGCGCCGCCGAATGTTCAAGGACAGTGGGCCACGGCGTCGCTGCTGATGCCCATCAATCCCGTCCATATTGCGGTGACTCATACGGGCACCGTGCTCGTGGTCGCCGGCTCGGGCAACGTCGCCACCGAGACGAATTTCCGCGCCGCCGTCTGGGATCTCGCGGCGGGCACCATCACCACGCAGCCCGTGGGGTGGGACATGTTCTGCAATGCCATCGTCGCGCTGCCGGACGGCCGCCTGCTCGTCAACGGCGGAACCCTGCAGTACGACCCGTTTCACGGGCAGCCGCGCAACACGGTGTTCGATCCGGCCCTCGGCGTCTTCAGCGACGTGCAGAACATGGCGCACGGACGCTGGTATCCCACCGTCACGGCACTCGGCGACGGCCGCATCATGACGTTCTCGGGGCTCAACGAGACCGGCGGGACCAACTCCGCCGTCGAAATCTACACGCCGGGCACGGGATGGAGCGCGGAATTCGCCGCCGGCTGGACGCCGCCGCTCTATCCGCGCATGCACCTGCTGCCGGACGGACGCGTCTTCTACTCCGGATCGGGGACGGGTTCGAGGTTCTTCAACCCGGCGACGCATGCCTGGACCGGCGTCGTCGCGAACACGAACTACGCGAATGGCCGTATGTACGGCGCGTCGGTCCTGCTGCCGCTCACGCCGGCCAACGGCTACAGGCCGCGCGTGATGATCATGGGCGGCGGAAGCCCGGCGACCGCGACTACCGAAATCATCGATCTCTCGGCGCCGACGCCGCAGTGGCAGTTCGGCCCCGCGATGTCGCAGCCGCGCATCGAGATGAACGCGACGATCCTGCCCAACGGCAAGGTGCTGGCGATGGGCGGGTCGCTCAACGACGAGGACGCGGCCACTGCAAGCCTGAACGCCGATCTCTACGACCCCGCGACCAACACCTTCTCACCTGCGGGCAGCAACAGCTTCGCGCGTCTCTATCACTCGGGCTCGCTGCTGCTGCCCGACGCGACCGTGATGCTGACGGGCGGCAACCCGGCGCGCGGCTCCTACGAGCAGCACACGGAGATCTATTCGCCCCCGTACCTGTTCAACAGCGACGGCACCCGCGCCGCACGGCCGGCGATCACCGACGTGAGCCCGGCGGCGTTCAACTACGGCGGCTCCTTCCAGGTGTTCACGCCTGCCGCTGCCAGCATCGGCTCTGTCGTGCTGATGCGCCCCGGCGCGGCGACGCACGCCTTCGACATGGAGCAGCGCCTCGTCGGCCTGTCGTTCACCGCGGGCGCGGGCGTCCTCAACGTGACGGCGCCGCCCAACGGCAACATCGCGCCGCCGGGCTATTACATGCTCTTCGCGCTGACCTCCGGCGGCGTTCCGTCGGTCGCGACGTTCGTGCACCTGTCCGCCGGCGCGCCGAACCAGGCGCCGACGGCGACGATCACGAACCCGGCCTCGAACGTCTCTATCAACGCGGGCCAGTCGGTGTCGTTCGCGGGCAGCGGCAGCGATCCTGACGGGACCATCAACGCGTATGCGTGGACGTTCCCCGGCGGCACGCCTTCGTCGAGCAACGTGGCGACCCCGGGCAACGTGACCTACGCCACCGCTGGGACCTACACGGCGTCGTTCACGGTGACCGACAACGGCGGGCTGAAGAGTCCTGCCGCAACGAGGACGCTTACGGTGCGCGATTTCTCGCTCTCCGCGACCCCCTCGTCGCAGGCGGTCTCTCCGGGTGGCAGCGCGAGCTATACGGCGACGGTGGGCGCACTCTCGGGCTTCGCCGGAACCGTCACGTTCGGCGTCACCGGTCTTCCGTCCGGTGCCACCGCGTCATTCACCCCCGCCTCGGTGACGGGGTCGGGTTCGTCGACACTCAACGTGACGACGAGCGGGACGACGCCGCAGGGGAATTACGCGCTGACGATTACCGGCACGAGCGGATCGCTGAGCCACAGCGTCAACGTGACGCTCGCCGTGAACGGCGATTTCTCGATTACCGCGTCGCCGTCCAGCGTGACGGTGGCGCGCGACGGCACGGCCACCTACACGGTGACGATCGCGGCCGGCGCCGGGTTCTCCGGCACGGTGACGCTCTCGGCGAGCGGGTTGCCGAGAGGCGCCACGGCCACGTTCGCCCCCGCCTCGGTGGTGAATGCCGGGACGTCCGTGTTCACGGTGAACACGAAGAAGAACACCCCGCGCGGGACTTCCGTGCTGATCGTCAACGGGACGAGCGGCAACCGCGTCCATTCGGCGAGCGTCACCCTCGTCGTGCAGTAGCGCGACATGGGGATCTCTCGCAGGGTTCTGCTTCGACGTATCGGGGCGGCCGCGGCGGGTGCCGCGGCCATCCCGGCGCTCGCCGAGGCGTCGACTCGGCCGTCCGGACCCATTCGCCTGGACCGGAACGAAAACCCGTACGGCCCCTCACCCGGCGCAATCGCGGCGATGCTGGACGCGGTGCGCACCGCGTCCAATCGCTATCCGGGCGCCGATGCGCAGGCGTTGCGGGCGGCGATAGCCCGGCGTCATCGCGTCTCTCAGGACCAGGTCGTCCTCGGCTGCGGATCGACGGAAATCCTGCGCATGGCGGCGAGCGCATTCCTCGCCGCCCGCAAGACGCTCGTCGTGGCGCGGCCGTCCTTCGAGCCGATGAGCGAGTGCGCGCGGCGCGTGGGCGCCGAGGCCGTCGCCGTCCCGCTGACGCGCGACTACGGCCACGACCTCACCGCGATGCTCGCGCGGTGCGATGCGTCGACGGGCCTCGTCTACATCTGCAATCCCAACAACCCGACAGGCACGCTGACGAACCGGCGTGACCTGGAACGGTTCATTCGCGAGGTTCCGGCGAACGCGTATGTACTGATCGACGAGGCCTATCATCAGTACGTTGGCCAGTCGTCCGACCACGTGTCGTTCGCCGATCGGCCCGTCAACGATGGCCGCGTCATCGTCGCGCGGACCTTCTCCACCATCTTCGGCCTGGCGGGACTGCGCGTCGGCTATGCGGTGACGTCGCCGGAGACGGCGCGCCTGCTGGCCGGGAGCGGTCTCGTGGAGAACGTGAACAGCGTCGGGGCACGGGCCGCGATCGCGGCCATCGACGATGCCGATCACCTGCGCCTGAGCGTCGTCCAGAACACCGACGACCGCCAGGAATTCATCAACCAGTGCCACGCGCGGATGCTGAAGCCGATCGACTCCGTCGCCAATTTCCTGATGATGAACGCCGGCATGCCGGCGGTGCAGGTGATCGAGCACTTCAGGACGAACAACGTCCTGATCGCGCCGCCCATCGCCGGGTTCGAGATGTTCGTCCGCGTGTCGCTCGGCACGCCGGCGGAGATGACCGAGTTCTGGCGCGTGTGGGATCTGATGCCGGTGCGCAAGACCGCAATGTAGGCGCCTCCACTACTGAACGTTCACGGCTGGTCCGCCTCACGGCATCCGGTGAGCTCTTCACCGGATGCTGCGACCGTCGAGCGTGACCGGCACGCGGCACATCGCGAACGATTGGACGCAACGTTGTGTCGTCGGCTGCGTCGCCACATGGACGGTGCGCTCGCCGGCGCCTTCGCGTTCGGACGCCCTTGACGGCGGCAGCACGGCGGCGCGATTGCCGCTCACAGCATTCCGTCACCACCGGGGCCGGGCGTTTGCAGCTCCACGGCCATGACTCTGAAACAAACTCGTACCGCTCGGTGCACGCGCGTCGTGCTGGCGGCGATCTGTGCCGCGGCGATCGCGCCCGGCGATTCCGTCGCCCTCGCGCTGTACCTGCCGCAAGCGGACGCGCAGGCGTCCCCGGCCGCCGTCGAAGTCTCGAGCATTCCGTCCGATCAACTCGATTCGCTCGTCGCGCCGATTGCGCTCTATCCGGACCCGCTGCTGGCGCAGACGCTCGCGGCCTCCACCTATCCGCTGGAACTGATGCAGCTGCAGCAGTGGCTGGCGAAGAACCCGGGGCTGAAGGACAAGGCGCTGGCCGATGCCGTCGCCAGGCAACCGTGGGACCCGAGTGTCCAGGCGATGGCGGCGGTGCCTGGCGTCGTCAAGTGGCTGTCCGACGACATCCAGTGGACGACAGACCTGGGCAACGCGTTTCTCGCGCAGCAGAACGACGTGATGAATGCCGTCCAGCGGATGCGCGCGAAGGCGCAGAACACCGGCAACCTCGAGTCGACGTCGCAGCAGACGGTGCAGACGCAGGTGATCGAAAGCAAAGAAGTGATCGTGATCGAGCAGGCCGATCCGCAGGTCGTCTACGTTCCCTCGTACAACCCGACCGTCGTGTACGGTCCGCCCGTCTATCCCTATCCACCGATCTACTACCCGCCGGCCGGTTATTACGCCGCGGGCGCGGCGATCTCGTTCGGCGTCGGCGTGGCGATGGGCGCCGCGTGGGGCGGCGGATGGGGCTGGGGCGCCGGCTGGGGCAACAACGACATCAATATCAACAGCAACAACAACTTCAATCGCAACTCGAACATCAACAGCAACCGCGCCGGAAACAGGAGCGGCAGCTGGCAGCACAATGCGGCGCATCGCGGCGGCGCGCCGTATCGGGATCGCGCGACCGCCAACCGCTACGGCGGGACCGCGCGTGGCGACTCGCTGGCGAACCGGCAGGCGGGCGCGCGGCAACAGGTGTCCCGAGAGGGCGGAAACCTGCGCAGCAACGCCGTTGGCACGACCGGCGCGGGCAGCCGCGCGGCCGCCGGCGGCCTGGGTGACCGGGCAGCCGCAGGTGGCCTCGGCGATCGCGCCGGCGCAGGCGGCCTCGGCGATCGCGCTGGCAGTGGCGGTCTTTCGAACCGCGCCGGCAGCGCCGGCAGCGGTCAATTCGGCAATCGCGCATCCGGCGGCGGAGCCGACCGCGTCGGCACGCGTGATGTCTCGAGGGGCGGTGGCGGCGGTGGCGCCTTCGGCGGAGGCTCCGATCGGTTCAGCGGAACGAGCGCGCGCGCGAGCAGCAGTCGCGGGTCGTCCAGCATGCGATCGAGCGGCAGCCGCAGCGGCGGCTTCAGCGGCGGCGGTGGCGGCGGACGGTCACGCGGCGGCGGCGGCTCGCGCGGTGGTGGCCGCCGATGACGTGCGAACGCCTCAGACACATGACGAGGAGCACGACCATGAAGACAGCAGCAGTGATCTGGGTGTGCCTGACGACAACGGTCCTCGCCGCCGGCACCCCCATCAGGAGCTTCGACACCCCGCAGCAGGCGGCCGATGCGCTCGTCGCGGCGGCACGGGAGTTCGACACGGCGGCGCTCGAACGGATGTTCGGCCCTGAATTCAAGGACGTCGTCCTCTCGGGCGAGGCCGCGCAGGATCGGCAGCGCGCGGCCGACTTCGTCGCCAAAGCCGGTGAGAAGCAGAACGTGTCGGTCGACGCGAAGACCAGGACTCGCGCGACGCTGCTCGTCGGCAACGACGACTGGCCGTTCCCGATCCCGCTCGTGAAGCGCGGCGCCAAGTGGTCGTTCGACACCGCGGCGGGGCGCCAGGAGATCCGCTACCGGCGCATCGGCGCCAACGAGCTGGACGCGATGCAGATCTGCCACGGCTACGTCGAGGCGCAGCACGAGTACGCGCTGCAGAAGCGCGAGGGGTTCGACGTGAACCAGTACGCGCAGCGCATCATCAGCACGCCCGGCACGCAGGACGGCCTCGCGTGGAGGAACGCCGACGGCACCTGGGACGGCCCGGTGGGCGAGAAGGTCGCGCACGCGATCGCGCAGGGCTACGAGAAGCGGACCGAGCCGTACCACGGCTACCTCTTCAAGGTCCTGAAGGGCCAGGGGCCGGCGGCGCCGCTCGGGCAGCTGGACTTCGTCGTCAACGGTGTGATGATCGGCGGCTTTGCTTTGGTCGCCGCTCCCGCGCAGTACGGTCTGACCGGCGTCAAGACCTTCATCGTCAGCCACGACGGCGTGGTCTACGAGAAGGACTTCGGCGCGGCGACGATGGACGAATTCGCGAAGATGGAGCGCTTCAACCCGGACAGGACGTGGACGCCTGTCGCTGACAAGAGTCTGGACGCCCGTCGCTGACGAGAGCGAACGTGCGGCGCGCGGGCCACGAAGGCCCGCGCGCCGCTGTGGATCACCGTACGTCGACCGAGACCGATGACGTGCCCGACAGCGTGAACGTGCACGTCCTCGTCTTGTTCCCGCCGGTCGAGCACGCGCCCGACCAGATCGCGTCCCTCCCGTTCGAGACGCTCAGCGTGATCGATGTTCCCGTGGTGAACGACGCCGAACCCGAACTGCCGACGGCGACGTTGATGCCGGCGGGGCTCGAGGTCACGCGCTCGCCGCTGCGGCCCGTTGCGCTCACGGTCAGCGTCGCCCCCTGACCCGGAGGCGGAGGCGGGGGCGCCGAGGCATTCACGGTCAACCCGGCCGTCCGCGTCGCGCCTCCCCACGCTGCCGAGATCGTCGCCGTCGTCGAGCTGGTCACCGACGTGGTCGTGATCGTAAACGTCGCGCTCGTCGCGCCGGCGGGCACGGTCACGCTGGCCGGCACCGTTGCCGCGCTCGAATTGTCGGAGAGCGACACCGCTGCTCCGCCGGCTGGGGCCGCGGCGCTCAACGACACCGTGCCCATCGACGAGTTGCCGCCGACGACCGAGCTCGGGTTGACCGAGACCGACGACAGCGTCGGCCCGGTCGTTCCCGACGGATTGAGCGTCAGCGTCGCGCTCTTCGTGACGTTCTGATACGTCGCGGAGATGTTCACCGTCGAGACGGCTGTCACCTGCGCGGTGTTGACCGTGAACGTCGCGCTCCTCTGACCCGCGGGAACGGCGACGCTGAGCGGCACCGTCGCCAGCACCGTGTTGCTGCTCGCGAGCGAGACGACCGCATTCCCGTTTGGAGCGGCCGATTGCAGCGTCACCGTTGCAGTGGACGACGTGCCGCCGGTCACGGTGCTGGGATTGAGCGTCACCGAAGACACCGCGGTCGACACCATGACGAACAGCGTCGTGTTGACGCTCGTTCCGCCCGCGGAGGCGGTGATCACCACCCCGGTCGTCTGCGTCACCGGCTGCGTGTTGGCCGTGAAGTTCACGGTCGTCTGACCTGCCGGCACCGTGACGCTGGCAGGTACCGTCACCAGCGACGTATTCGCGCTCGAGAGCGCCACCACAAGCCCGCCGCTCGGCGCAGGACCACCCAGTCCCACCGTTCCGGTGATCGGAAAGCCGCCCTGTGCGTTGCCGTTGAACAACACGTACGACAGCAGCGGGAACAGCGTCATGTCCGCAGCGAAGGACGAGCCGTTGTATGCGCCCGAGATGCGGACGCTGGTCGTCGCCGTCACGGAACTGGTACCGATTGGGAACGATGCGCTCGCTTGACCGGCGGGCACGGTCACGCTTGCCGGGATGGTCACGGGAACGGTCCCCGTGCCGCCATTCGAGAACGCCTTCGAGAGCGTGACCACCGCACCGCCTGACGGCGCGGCGCTGCTCAACGTCACCGTTCCCGTCGATGATGCGCCGCCGACCAGATCGACCGGGTTGATGTTCAAACCATTGATGCCGGTCGGTCCGCCAGCCGTGATGAGCAGCAGCGCCTGCTGTCCTGGACTCCCCGCGAGGCCCGCGAAGATGTTCATGTTGAACTACGAGCTCACGGCGAAGGTCTTGATCGTGAAGGTCGCGCTGGTGGCGCCTGCCGGGACGGTGACGCTGCTCGGCATCTGCGCAACGGTTGAAGGCGCCGGCGTCGAGAGCGCGACGACGGTGGCGCCGCTTTGCGGCGCGCTCAGCGTCACGGTGCCAATCGACGAGTTGCCGCCGACGACGCTCGATGGGTTCACCGACACGCTCTGCAGCACGGGCGGTGGAGGCGCGGCCCGTACGGTGAGGACGCCGCTGAAGCGGTAACGCCCGTCGGTGGCGGTCACGGTCACGTCGGTGTCGACGCTGGCGGCCCGCGTGGCGATCGACGCCTGGAATCCGAACAGGTTGCTGCTCGCGGGCGCCGTGAACGTCTGCGCCGGCACGATGTCGGGGTGATCGCTCGTCACCGTGAACGTCGGTCCTCCCGTACGCGAGAGACCGCTCATGTCGATCTGCCCGATCGTGCTGTCGCCGCCGGTGATGGGATTGAAGCCGGTGATCAGGAAGTCGCCGAGGGTCGGTATCGGCGCCGCGGGCGCGGGGTTGGGCGGAAGCATCACGAGCCACCGCTGCCCCGCCCTCCCGTTCGTGATCAGGAACGGCGGGATCGACGCGTTGTACCAGAAGCCTCCGACGTCCACGAACTGGATCGCCGGTACATACGATGTCGCGACGTCGAACGGAACGGTCGTCGCGCCGGTCGTGAAGGTGATGCCGTTATGCGGGAAGCTGGATGAATTGAAGTTCGGGTCGAGGAGCCGGGGAACGCCCACGTCCTGGTCCTGGCACTGCCCCGCCGGAGTCTCGTTCACGATCGTGGCGGGCACGCGGTCGCCGCTGACGATGACGTTGCGGCTGAGCGCGACCGAGTTGGGACCGGCGGTCGCGCACGAGTCGTGGAACGTCGAGCCCGTGGGAGGCACGCGGCGGCAGCCGAGGCTGCACTCCTGGTGGAACGTGCAGGTGCCGATCCCGGTCCCCTGCGCCGGAGAGCAGCTGTAGAGGATCCCCTGGTTCCCGCCGATGGGCGCGATGCCGCCGCACATCAACCCGTCCCACTGAAATCTGGCGCCCGCCTGGGAGCCGCTCGAAAAGTCCGGGGGCCGTGGTTGCGCGGTGACGGTCATGATGGCGTTGCGCGTCGTGCCGCCAGCCGACGCGCTGATCGTGGCGTCGAACTGGAGCCCGCTGTACGCGCGGTACCCGGGGTTGGTCGCGACGGTGAAGGTCCCTGTCGATTGGCCGGCAGCCACCGTCATCGACGGCAGCGACGCTGCGAGCTCGACGAGCGAGCTTGCGAGCGTGACCACCGCGCCGCCGGCCGGCGCGGGCGCGCTCAGCGTGACGGTGCACGTGGCCGAATCGCCGCTGCCGCCGGCGATCACCGACGGGCTGCACGTGAGGTTGCTTGCGGTTTGTGCCTGGACTGGGGAAGTACCGAGAAGGGATGCTGTCAGTACAAGGCCGACAGCAGCGATCGACACGTTCAGCTTCACGAGTTGGCCTCCTGAGCGGGTGGGGCTTACCCTGTGGGGAGCTCAGGTGGATCGGAGGGGCGCCAGCCCTATTGCAAACCTGTCGCCCGCAGACTGGAGTGGAGTTCGTTCGTCACGGCCGCGCGATCGACGCAAGCTCGTCAACGCGACGACTAACGAATCACGTTCGCGAAATACGCGAATCGTAGGTGAGGGGCGCCGACCTTACGAACTCGACATCATCGAAAGCGATAGCTTGTCCCTTCGACTTGCGACAACAGCGTCGACGGCGCGTCGGTGGCGCGCGCGCGTCCTTCGATCGCCGGCGCGACGGGCGAGTGCGTGGCCAGATAGTCGGCGAGGACGTCGTGCACCGTGACGTCGAGCCGGCGGGGGCTGGCGACGTTCTGCAGGCGGCACACCACGTTGTCGGGATCGCCCTCGCGTTCGCAGCCGAGCATCGTGTAGGTCCGGCGGCGATCGAGCAGCGCGCCCCGGATCTTCACCTGCCGCAGACGATCACCTGCTGGACGCGAGACAGTGAAAGTCATCTCGAGTCCCTTGAAGCGCACAAGCCATCCTCCGAAGCGCTTCGTGGCATCCTTCGCAAACGCGTTTTCCAGCTCCCTCTCGAGCCACTCCTCGATCTGCTGACCGGTGACGACGCCCGACTTGAGGACCGCATCGACCGGCAGCATGCTCCAGAGATAGTCGTTGGTGATCGCGGCCGCGCCGCCGGCAGGTGGTACGAGCGGCGGACAAAAACGGAACCCGTTCGACACCGCGAAGTCGGTCTGGAACTTCCACAGCAGCGCGTCGGTGATGAGGTTGTCCATCGGCGTCTCGATGACGTAGTAGCGCAGCAGCGGCGTGGTCGTGCTGCCGACGACGCGCTCGAGCTCGTTCCGGTACGGCGCCTTCGCCGCCGCCACCATCGTCCGCACGCCGGCATCTTCCGGATAGCGATCGGGGTCGACGTCGAGCAGCGCGTACGTCTGCTCCTTGATCCGCCCGTCCTCGACGACGAGATCGAGCTTGCCGACAAACGACGCGAACGCACCGGGCTCGGTGACCTTCGCGTACCTCCCCTGCAGCGGCTCGCGGATCCGCTCGTGCGTGTCGGCGCCGAGGATGTAGTCGACGCCGCGCGCGTACGGCTGATTCGCCAGGTCCAGCTGCTGCGCGAGCCCCATGTGCGAGAGGACGAAGACGAAGGCGCACGCCTCCCGGTCGCGAAGCGTCCTGACATGTCGCGCCAGGTCCTCGCGCGGATGCGTGAAGCGGATGCCGCGGGAATAGGCTGGAGACTGGCGCGTCGGCGTGAGCGGATCGTTGTAGCCGACGAAGCCGACCTTGACGCCGCCGAGGGTGAACGTGTGGAACGGCGGAAAGATCGGCGCGGCGGCCGCGCCGTTCCGCGCCTCACCGTCGTGGAACATGTTCGCGCACACCTTCGCGGCCGAGTAGGCGTTCAGGTTTTCGATCATCGCCGCCTTGCCGTAGACGACCTCCCAGTTGCCCGGGAGCACGAGGTCGTAGGCGATGGCGTTGACGAGCGGCACCATCGCGCGTCCCTGCGAGAAGGACGCGACCGCGCTCCCCTGGAAGCAGTCGCCGCCGTCGACGACGAGCGTGTTCCCCGGATTCTGCCGACGCAGCGCATCGATCATCGACCGCAGCGTCGCGACGCCGCCGCGGCGCCTGAACACGGGCCTGCCGTCTTCCCAGAAGAACTCGTCGTGGATGTCGAGCTGCGCGTGGATGTCGGCGGTGTGGAGGATCGTCAGGTGCTGCGCGCGGCCCGCGCGGACGGCGCGAGCCTGCGCCGCCTGCGCCGCGTCGCCGTTGCCCTGCAGCCAGCGTGCGAGCGTCGGACCGGCGCCAAGACCGGCGCCGATTCGGGCAAGGCGCCCGAGGAACCCGCGCCGGCCAACCGGAGCCTCTGCTCCGGCTGGCAGGCGTGAGTCACCCTCGAAGGTCAGGCCAGCGCCTTTCCGTACAGCGCCAGGAGGCGGCTCCATGCTTTCTCGGCCTGCGGCTCGTTGTAGACACCCGAGTCGGGCGGGCACCAGCCGTGCGCGGCGCCGGTGTAGACCTCGATCTCCGCGGGGAGCTTCGCCTTCGCGAACGTCTCCTTCAGCACGTTCTTCTCGTCGGGCGACCGCATGTCGTCGTTGGCGGCGATGGCGATGAGCAGCTGCGCCTTCGTCTTCGCGGCCTGCAGGTGCGGACTGTTCGGCATGTTGGTCACGAGTCCGCCGCCGTGGAACGAGGCGATCGCGCCGACGCGATCGGGCACCGCGGCCGCCGTGCGGAACGCAATCGGTCCGCCCATGCAGTACCCCTGCGTCCCCACCTTCCGGTTCCGCGCGACCGACGCCTGCATGTCGAGCCAGGCGATGAACGCCTTCGCATCGGTCATCTGCGTCGTCTCGCTCAGCGCCTGCGCGAGCGGCATCAGCTCCGGGATCGGCGTCGCCGAGCCCTGCGCCGCGGTGGGCGCTTTCTTGACGCGATAGAACGGATTCACGACGAGTACCGAGTAGCCGGTCTCGGCGAGCCGCTTGCCCATCTGCCGGAACGCCGGTCGCAGACCGAAGATGTCCGGCCACACGAGCACGCCTGGCGCCGTGCCGGTCGACGGGTGGACGAAGTACGCGTCGCACGTGCCGTCCGGCGTCTTGATGGTGACGTCCGAATCGGTCACCGCGACGGCGTCGACCACCTTCGGCAGCATCATCATCACGCCTGCGCCGAGCAGGACGCCGAACTGCCGCCGCGTCACCATGCCGCGCGCGTCGAATTCCTTGAGATCGTCATCAAAATGATCCTGATCGCACATGTTCGCTCCTTGTCGATGCTGGTCGCGCGGAAGACCGGCACGCGCGACGGTGACACTCTAGCGCAGATGTCGCTCGACCTGCCTGTGGCTCAGCTTCCGGCGGTTGACGTGCGTGGCAGGCGCTCGCGTGCGGGAGCCCGGGCGAGCGAACGCTGAGAATGGTGACTGCGGGGGGCTGTGCCTTCGGGGCCCTGTACAGTGCAACGCGCGCCGGAAGTCGACTTGCCGCTTGCTGGTCGAAAACGCTTGCGCGTCTTCAGTTCAAGAACCCTTCGCTTCTCGTTCAGAAAGGTGCTTCCCGCTGCCACCCGCGAACATGCTTGCGCATCCCCACCGGCAACCACGCTCGACATCTTCCTGACTGAGAACCGTCGCGTTCCTTTTCCGATCCTGCTACGCATCCTCGTCGGCAACGTCCGGCGCCTCCCCTTTCGAGGAAGCACTGTTCACCGCCAACGAAGCTGCCTCACATTCCCGGACCCGCGAAGCTGGCTCGTCTTCTTCCGGCGCGCGCAGCGAGGGGGACTCTATGTGAGCGTCGCGGTGAGATCAAGTACTTTCTGAAGCGCGCGCAAAAAAATTTGCACGCGCGTCGATGTTTCGACGGGTCGGATCCCCTAAGCGTGTGCGTCGCTCATTGATCTCCAACACATGGCGAACGCGTTCGCGCCGCGCACGGCGATCGCGCGGTGAAACGATCATCGCTTCACGGTTATAGGAGAGACTTGGAGCATGCTCTCGCAGCTGTTCGAGAACAACCGCCGATGGGCACGACGCGTCACCGCCCGAGACCCGCTCTTTTTCCGTTCGCTGGTGGCGCAGCAGTCTCCGCGCTATCTCTGGATCGGCTGCTCGGACAGCCGCGTGCCGGCCAACGAGATCGTCGGCCTGGCCCCGGGCGAGCTCTTCGTCCACCGCAACGTCGCCAACGTTGTCGTCCACTCCGATCTGAATTGCCTGTCGGTGCTGCAGTACGCCATCGATGTGCTGAAGGTCGAGCACGTGATCGTGTGCGGCCACTATGGGTGCGGCGGCGTCCGCGCCGCGTACCTGAAGTCGCCGCTGGGGCTGATCGACAACTGGCTGTGCCACGTGCGGGACGTGCACGACCGGCACCGCGAGCTGGTCGAGCGCGGAGACGGCGACGAGGCCGCCATCGATCGCCTCTGCGAGCGCAACGTGATCGAGCAGGCGTCGCACGTGTGCGAGACGACCATCGTGCGCGACGCATGGCGGCGCGCGCAGCCGGTGGCGGTCCACGGCTGGATTTACGATCTGCGCGACGGACTCCTCCGGGATCTGCAATGCACCGCAACCGGGGCGACGGAGCCGGACGCCGCGCATCGAGGGACCGCGAGCGCGCAGGTGAAAGGGTGAACCGAACGTTTGTGCTATTCTCCCGGCTGGCCGGCCAATGACGAAGAGTTCCCGTCACGGTTGCGTCATCCTGGTGGTCAGCGCGTTGACGACCCTCGGTCTGTCCGCGCAAGGCACCGGGCGCCTCACGGGAAATCCGACACCGGGAACGCCGCAGCCCAATCCACCCAATCTGGCCGATCGGATCACGCTGACCGGATGCGTGCGATGGGCCGCGCCCGACGGCCGAGGATCCGTCCCGTCACAGGAGCTGAACACACCCAGCAGCTCGACATTCGTCCTGACCAACGCCGCGCGGGTGACGCGCGTTCCGCCTGGCACAGGCACATCGGATTCCGCGAAAAAACCGGCGAGCCAGACGTATCGGCTCTCGGCGCTCAACAGCGCGCTCGTCCCGTTCGTCGGTGCGCGAGTCGAGATTTCAGGCGAAATCGACGACCGTCCACCTCGCGAGGGAGCGGCGCCGACGCCAACGCTCAACGTCGGATTCGTGCAGAGGCTGGGCAAGACACCATGCTCCTAAAAGGGGCATAATCACCCAACGAGACCGAGGTCTCGAGGAGTGTGAGTATGCTGCGCTACGGATGGATCCTTCTGGTTCTCATCGTCGTGGGCGTGCTCGTCGCCACCGGGACGACAAAGGCGGAGGATGCGGCCGCCGCTCCGGTCACGTTCTCCAGGGACGTCCTGCCGATTCTCCAGAAAAATTGCCAGGCGTGTCATCGGCCCGGCCAGATTGCCCCGATGTCGCTGCTGACCTACGAAGTGGCGCGGCCGTGGGCGCGCGCGATCAAATTGCGGGTCGTCGCACGCGAGATGCCGCCGTGGTTCGCCGATCCGCAGCACGGATCGTTTGCCAACGATCGGTCGCTCGCGCAGGCCGACATCGACACAATCGCGAAGTGGGTTGACGGCGGCGCGCCGCAGGGCGATCCGAAGGACGCCCCGGCTCCCATCGAATGGACCGCTGACGGCTGGCAGCTGACGCCGGACGTCATCGTCAGGGCACCCGAGTTCCGCGTGCCCGCGCGTCCGCCGAAGAACGTCATCGAGTGGGCCACGGCGGTCATCCCGAGCGGATTCACGAAGGACACGTGGATTACCTCGTTCGAGATCAGGCCGAGCGACCTGACGGTCACGCACCACATCTGCGCGTCATTCGTGCCCCATCGCGAGGACGTCAAGTACTACGAGTGGAACTGGAGCGAGTCGCCCCGCGACGAGGAAGGCGTCGCGACGGATAAGGGCGCGACGCCAGGCGGTGCCGCCAATGGCGTCGAACAGGCGGTCGGCGTCCAGGGCTTTGCGGGCGGGTTCACCTGCTACGTTCCGGGCGTGCAGGCCGACGATTTCACGAAGGTCAACGCGGCCAAGCTGATTCCCGCCAACGCCGACATCTCGTTCGCGGTGCACTACACGCCGACCGGCAAGGAAGTCGTCGATCGGCCGCTGATTGGCTTCAGGGTGGCCGACCAGCCGGCCGAGATGCAGTGGATTGGGTACGCGATCTCCGGGGCGAGCGCGGACTTCGCCATTCCGCCGCAGGAGGGGAACTACAAGAGTCCGCCGGCCGATGTCGAGTTCGGAGCCGACGTCTGGCTCGTGCAGATGATGCCGCACATGCACCTGCGCGGGAAGGACATGACGTATCACCTGATCTATCCGGACGGCCGGGACGAGATCGTCCTGAACGTGCCGAAGTACGACTTCAACTGGCAGATCGTCTACAACCCGGTGAAGCCGATCTTCGCGCCCAAGGGCAGCAGGCTGCACGTCGACGCGCACTTCAACAACTCCTCGTCGAACAAGTTCAACCCGGATCCCACTCGCACGGTGTATCGCGGACGAATGACGTGGGAGGAGATGATGAGCCCGTTCTTCTCGATCATCACGGACTCGAAGACGGATCCGAAGACGATCCTGAAGCTGCGCGGCCAGACGCGCATCGACAACGGCGCGTAGGCCCGCGGAAAGCGAACGTAGGGGCCGACCTTCAGGTCGGCCCGAACGCGACGAGTCTTTTCCGGATCGTCAGGCGGCGTTCTCCTCGACGAGTCGCTTCCGCGAGCCGGCCAAAGTCCTGACCGGCTACGACCCTAAACCCAGACTCTCCAGGGCCTCATAACGCGAATTGCCGCAAGTGGTGATCCGTGTGTTTGTACGCCCAGCGCTGCCAGTCAGCAACCGACATGGCGCCGAAGACACCATGCGCGGGCTCGAGAGGCTGTGCGTGAGCCGCGGCCAGTGCTTCCAGGCCGGCGATAACGCGCGTCAAGTCACGGGCGAAATCCGTGGGTCGTGTCCCGTCGAGCCTCGGATCGTGCTGAGGGTTCGTCTTCCACCCGTGCGGCCACCCAATCGGGGTCCAGAGGCCGAACCATCTGACGATCGGTCGGCGGCGCAGTGGGACGGCTCGGGCACGTGGTCGAGTACGGAGGACCATTTCGCACGCATCGCCGAGGTGGCAGAGCATCTCGTGCGGTGTCAGCGTCCCCCAGCGACGCTCCGCCGCCGGCGTCAACGCCTGCAGGCGACGGACGAGCGATGCGAGGACAGCAGGCTCGGCGACGGTCTTCAAGGGTGCACGGGGGTCAATCGATGCGAGTGTACGTAAGCTCGAGATCCCCCTCCCACGACACACCGTCCTTCGAATGTTGGCCCTTGCCAACGATCGTGCGGCTCACCGCAGCATGTCCCCCCTCATAAAGGAGGAAGCCACATCACCGAGCTGTTGTCGGAGCTCTTGATGTGCGTGGCCATCCACCTGCGGGCCCACGCGATCCGTGCCTCCACGTCGGCTCTCGTGAGCCCCAGCTCGCCCAAGCGAATCCGAGCCTGGGCTTCAGTAACGGGCTTCGGGGCGGCGAGCGGCCCGAGGTTGTCGTTTGGTAGATCGACTTCCAGAACGAAGAAGCGCTCTTCGGTGTGGGTGTTGGTCTCAACCCGATACGCGACCACCGGAAAGCGATCGAACGGATTCTTCGAAGGCTTGGTGTCCAGGTCTTCGTGCATATCGGTACCGCTCATCGTTCGAGGCGTCAGCCGCAGCTGGACGCGACCGTCTTGACCGATTTCAGGTCGAGGTGCGGAACGCGGTCCGGCGGTTCCTCGGGTGACGGCTGCGCCGATGCCGGCTGCCAGTCGGTCCGGCCCGTCACCTCCACCTTCTCTCCCGCGCGCGGACCGAGGTTCCCGCCTCCGTCGAGGATCCACTTCTTCGGCATCGCGGGCGCCGACGCAGGGGCGGGGTCGGGCAGACGCTTGCCGTCGATCGAGACGACGCGGCCGTCGTCGACCGCGTAGCCGGCATATCCGTTGCGCAACAGGCATCCCGAGACGACGAACTCGCGCTTGCCGTCATCGGGAGCCGCGGTCTGCTGAACGGCGAGTGTTGATACCGGGATGCCGAGTGTGAGGGCAACAACGACGAACCGGAATTGCTTCATACAGCCACTCCCGCTACACGACCGCCACCTTGACATTGTGAATGGGAGGCAGCGCGTCGAACAGGCATTCGAACTTCTCGCCGCCGTCCTTGCCGATCCAGAGCTGCCCGGTGGTCGTGCCGAAATAGAGCGCCGGCGTCTTGAGGTCGTCGATCGTCATCGCGTCCCGAAGGATGGTGAAGTAGCTCTCCTTCTTCGGCAGCCCCTTCGCCAGCCGCGACCACGAGTCGCCGCCGTTCTCGCTGCGCCAGACGGCAGGCGCGCCGCCGGAACAGGTGCGCGTCGCCGGCTCGAGCGGCATGACGTAGACCGTGTCCGGGTCGTGCGGATGCACGACGATGGGAAACCCGAAGTCCGACGGCAATCCCTTCGCGATCGACCGCCACGAGCGCCCGTGGTCGTCGCTGCGCAGCACGCCGATGTCCGGCCGCGGACCGCCGGGGCCGGTCCATTCCGCCCATCCGCCATGGTTCTGCATGTAGAGCCGGCCCGGCGCCGCGTCGTGGCGGACGATCTTGTGCACGCACTGGCCGTACTCCGGGTACGGATTGGGCTGGAAGCCGGCGCCGACGCCCGTGTTCGACGCCTTGAACGTCTCGCCGCCGTCTTCGCTCAGGTAATGGCCGCCCGTCGAGATGCCGAGGTGCACGCGGTTGCCGTCGCGGATGATCGTGTGCATGCAAAGACCGCCGGCGCCGGGCGACCACTTGCGCGCGTGCTCGTGGTTGCTGATGCCCGGCACCATCTCCTACGAGTTGCCGCCGTCGTAGCTCTTGAACAGCGAGGCGGGTTCGACGCCAGCCCACAGTTCCTTCTTCGCCTTGCCCGCTTCGATCGACCAGATGTTGATGAGCGCGCGGCCGTCCTCCTTCGGAAATGCGGGAGCGGACGACGTCTCCTTGAAGCTCTTGCCCATGTCGGTCGACTTGAGCACCTTCATCCCGAAAAACGGGTTGCAGCTCGAGGCGTAGAGCGCCGGCGTGCCGCGCGTATCGATCAGGGTCGAATAGACCGGAACGCCCGGTCCGAACGGCCCGCGCAGCGCGAACGTGCGCCTGGTCCTGGGCGCCTCCGCCACGAAGACGCCTTTCCTGGTCCCGATGGTGACGATCACGCGTTCCGCCACGCTCAACCTCCAGACACCGCCGGCACGATCGTGATGACCTCGCCCGCCTTCAATACGGTGTCGAGGCCCGCCAGATCGCGCACGTTCTCGTCGTTGACGAAGATGTTCAGGTGCCGGCGCACGGCGCCGGTCTCGTCACACACGTTGCGATAGAGCACCGGCCGCGTTCGCTCCAGGTCGTCGAGCAGGGCTTGAACCGTGCGCGCCTGCATCGACAGCTCAGCCTCGCCCCCGCCGTAGGTGCGCAGTGGTTCTGGCAGAAAGAGAGTGACCGTCGCGACCGTCTCCACGTCTGTGAGCGGAAAGAATAGCGCGATTTCGGATTATGCTGTCGCGCCATGAAGACCCGATGCGCCGCCGCGGCGGTTGCGCTGCTGCTCACCCCGGCCGTGGGTCGAGCGGCCACGTATCCGGCGCCCGTCGAGGGCGACTATGTCATCGCTAATTTCAGGTTCGGCACCGGCGAGGTGCTGCCGGAGCTGCGGATACACTACCGGACGATCGGCACCCCGCGGCGCGACCAGGCCGGTGTGATCCGGAACGCGGTGCTCCTGCTGCACGGCACGAGCGGCACCGGCGCCAACTTCCTGGTTCCCGACTTCGCCGGGCAGCTGTTCGAGCAGGGACAGCTGCTCGACGGCAACACCCACTTCATCATCATTCCCGACGCGATCGGCACCGGGCGGTCGAGCAAGCCGAGCGACGGCCTGCGCGCGAAGTTCCCCCGCTACGACTATGCCGACAGCGTCTCCGCGCAGCACATGCTGATGACCGCGGCGTTCGGCGTCACCCACCTCCGGCTGCTGCTCGGCACGTCGATGGGGGCGATGCAGGCGTGGATGTGGGCGGAAGCCTACCCGGCGGTGAGCGACGCGTTCGTCGCGCTCGCGAGCAACCCCGTCGCCGTGGCGGGACGCAACCGTGCGTATCGCAAGATGATCATCGACGCCATCCGCACCGATCCCGGCTACAACAATGGCGAGTACACGACACAGCCGCGCGGGCTCGTGACCGCCATCTACCTGTCGATGATCGCGGGCAGCGCGGCGCTGCAGTGGCAGCGGCAGTATCCGACCGGAGCGGCGGTCGACAAATACATCGAGGATCAAGTGAAAGCCCAGCTCGCGACGGCGGACGCCAACGACACGGCGTACCGCTACGACGCGTCGCGCAATTACGATCCCTCGCCGAAGCTCGAATCGATCACGGCGCCGTTTCTCGCCATCAATTCCGCGGACGACTTCGTGAACCCGCCGGAGCTGGGCCTCATGGAGCGCGCCATCACACGCGTGAAGCACGGGCGCTTCGTCCTGGTCCCGATCAGCGACCAGACGCGCGGCCACCAGACGCACTCGCTGCCGCTCGTCTGGAAGAACGACCTGGCCGCGCTGCTGGCGGCCACCGAACCCAAATGACGATGCGCGGCGGTCCGCTGGCGAAATAGCCGGCGGACGGCGTGACATCATACCCGTCGATGAAGCGCGTCCTCGTGACCGGCGCGACCGGCCAGATCGGCAGCGAGGTGGTCTCGCAGCTACGCAACACCGATTGCCGCGTGCGCGCCATGACGCGCAATCCCCGCTCCGCCAGCTTCCCGTCCGACGTCGACGTCGTCCGCGGTGACCTGTCCGCACCCGACACGCTCGATGCCTGCCTGGACGGCATCGACAGCGTGTTCCTCGTGTGGGTCGCGCCGCTCGCGGCGGCAGCGCCGGCACTGGAGCGGATCGGCGCGCATGCGCGGCAGGTCGTGCTGCTCACGTCGCCGCACCGCACGCCTCACCCGTTCTTCCAGCAGCCGAACGGGCTGCGGGCCGTTCATGCCGGCGTCGAGCAGCTCGTCGCAGCGTCGGGGCTGCGCTGGACGTTCCTGCGGCCCGGACCATTCGCGATCAACTGCCGCAACTGGTGGGCGCCGCAGATCCGCGCCGGCGACGTGGTGCGCTGGTTCTATGCGGACGCTGCGACCGCGCCCGTACACGAGCGCGACATCGCCGCGGTGGCGGTTCGCGCATTGTGCGACGAGGCGCACGACGGCCGCGAGTATGTGCTGACCGGACCGGCTTCGCTGACCCAGCGCGAGCAGGTCCGGATCATCGGCGAGGCGATCGGCCGCCCGCTGCGCTTCGAGGAGTTGTCGCGTGACGCCGCGCGAGAGCAGATGATCGCGATGACGTACCCGCCGCCGATTGCCGACATGCTGCTGAGCGCGTACGCGGCCGCGGTCGGTCTGCCGGCGCTGGTGACGTCCACCGTACTGGACGTCACTGGCGCGCCCGCGCGTTCGTTCCGCGGCTGGGCCGCCGACCACGCCGGCGATTTCGTGGCGCCGTCCTAGCGCGGATTCCGACTCTCTGTGGCGCGAACCCTGTCGGGTTCGCGAGGCGAGCCTGACTGACAAGGCTCGCCCCACCGGTGAAATCCGCGCGAGCGTTGTGAAAAACGCTCTAGCCGCCGACCGGCAGCCGCGGCTTCGGCGCGGCCTCGGCGCCGGGTGGTTCGCTGAACGGGGCCATGGGAATGCGCTCGTACCACACGCCGAGGATATGCAATTGCTGCGTGCCGCCCGGGGCGTGCAGCATCACGGTGTCGCCTGGTCCGGACTTCATCAGCGCACGCGCCAGCGGCGACACCCAGCTGATGTGGTTGCGATCGAGATCGACCTCGTCGAGTCCGACAATGCTGACCACCCGCTCCGTCCCCGCCGCATCGGCGTAACGCACCGTCGCTCCAAAGAACACGTGCGTGGCCGCCCGGCCGGCTCTCGGCGCCTCGGGGTCCACGACCTCCGCCGCGTCGATGCGCTTGGTGAGGAAGCGAATGCGGCGATCGATCTGGCGCAGCCGCCGTTTGCCGTACTGATAATCGGCGTTCTCGCTGCGGTCGCCGTTGCTGGCCGCCCACGCGACCACCTGCGTCACCGCCGGGCGTTCCCTCGTGAGCAGGAAGCGGTGCTCGTCCCTGAGCCGCTGCAGGCCGCTCGGTGTGATGTAGTTCTTTTCGGACGTCAAGGCATCCGGCAGACGAAGTTCTCCGCGGCGTCGATGCTGCCCGTGCCCGTGTAGCGCGCCACCTGCGGATACGCGCACAGCGGCCGCGTCCGGTCGACCGTGCCATTCGTACTATGCGACGCGTCGACGCGTGCCGGCGCCTGTCCTTTCTCGACCCATTGCTCGAGCGGCACCATCATGTCGAAGGTGTTCGGGCCTTCGCCGCCCCCGCAGTGCCCCATGCCCGGCACCATGAACAGGCGCATCGAACTCGACACGGCCGCCTCTCCGAGCGCGCCAGTCACGCTCTTGTAGAAGTTGATGCTCGCCAGCGGCGAGATGTCCTGATCGCTCCATCCCTGGTAGGTCAGGAGCTTTCCGCCACGGGCAAAAAACGGGCTGAGGCTCTTCGGGTCGATGGCCGTCAGCAGCCCCTTCAGCTTCTGATCGGCCTTCGCGACATCCCGATCGACGTCGAACGTTCGCCAATCCCATTGCGGATCGTCGAACACCATGTAGCGAAACTGGTCGAGCGCCGTTTCGTACGGGTCTGGTCCGCCAATCAACAGCCCCCACGCCAGCTCGGTCCCTGGCTGGTAGGTTCCAAAGATCTCCTCGCCGGTCTTCGAGCTCTTGAACGGACCCAGGATCGTTTCGACCGAGTGGACCTGCTTCGGCGTCAGGCACGACGTCTCATCGCCGCTCTTGCACGCCATCACGTGCGGATCGAAATGACAGCTCGTTGGTTCCGAGATGAGCCCGTCCTTCAGCCCGTCGAGCGCATCGCACGCGGCGAGGACCTGCTGGTGAATCGCCGGCAATTTTTCCTTCGGGATGCGCGCCTCCGGATCCGTGAGCGTCTGCAGTCCCATCCAGATGCGCCACGTATCGAGGTGCGTCTTGGGATTGGCCGCCGCGCCGGCAATGATCCCGTCGAAATCGTCAGGGAACCGCGTCGCCTCGGTGAGCGCCTGCCGGCCGCCGGTCGAGCATCCGTTGAAGTACGAGCGCGTCGGCGCGTTCCCGTAGAACGCGTTGACGACCGCCTTCGCCTTGACGGTCATCTCGTGCTCGGAGCGGTAGGCGTAGTCGGTCAGCTTTTCGGGATGTCCGAGCGCGAAGCTGCCGCCTGGCGTGCTGTGACCCGTATCGGTGGAGGTCGTTGCGTAGCCGCGGGCAAGAGCCTGCGCCATCGCGGGATACCCGATCGTTCCCGCCCATCCGCCGTTGCCGACCGCTTCGAACTTGCCGTTCCATCCGGACGCGGGCAGCCAGACCTCGATCTTGATGTCCGAGTCCCCACTCGGCTTCAGCGTGGCGGCCACGCGGCAGAACGACGGCAGGGCCGCGAAGCGCGCCGCGTTCTGCGCGTTCCCACCGCCGCCCGGCGCCCGGAACCCTCCCGCCGGTACGAGCTCGGCGACTGTCACCGTCGCGTGCTCCAGCGTCAGCGTCCGCAGACTGTCACACGAACGACCCGCGGCCTCCACGTTGGCACCCATGCCGAGAGCGATGACGCCAGCGAACAGAGCGGCAGGTGCGGTTTTCATCGTGTCTCCCGATTGTTCTTCGGCACGGCAAACGTGATGATCTCGTCGTTGGTGATCTCGCCTCCGGTGAGCCCTCCGCCCGTGCTCACGACGGTGACGTATTGCCTTCCATCGGCGCCGATGTAGGTGATCGGTGTCGTTTCAACGGACGACGGCAGCTTGATTTCCCACAGTTTTTCGCCGGTCGCGGTGGCGAACGCGCGGAACCGGAAATCGTCCGTTCCGCCGACGAAGGTGAGCCCGCTGGCTGTGAGGATGACGCCGCCGGTGCTCGGACGTCCGGTGTCCTGGAGCCCCTGCGGCAGCATGTCCGAGACGCCCAGCGTCTTGCGGTAGGCGATGTCGCCCGTATCCATGTTGACCGCAACGAGCTGTCCCCACGGCGTCGGGCCGCACGGCAGATGTCGATCGGGATCGCCGAAGCGGCGGAGGCCGGCGAGCGGTCCCGAGTTGATCCAGCTGCCATCGGGTTGCCGGACCAGGCGCATCGGCTGGAAGAGATTGGTGGTGTTCGAGACGAACAGGTGCAGCCTCGGATCGTACGCCGGTCCCCAGAAGTTGATGCCGCCCTGCGGCCCCGGAGGCGACATGCTGTAGCGCTCCGGCGCGATCGGCATGTACGGGCCGCCGAGCTTCACGTTGTTGTCGTCCACCATGTGCTCGCAGTACGACTGGTGCTGCGGCTCGCCCTTGTACAGGTTGTCGCGCGAGAGCGTGAGCTGCGTCAGCGGCTCCGGTTTCACCGGGAACGGCTGCGTGGGCGACGCCTGCTCGCCGGGGACGTCGCTCTTCGGCACCGGGCGCTCGACGACGTCGAAGATCGGCTTGCCCGTGACGCGGTTGAGCGTGAACAGCAGGCCGGTCTTGTTGACGACCAGGAGCGCGGGAATCGTCTCGCGGCCGCGCTGCAGGTCGACGACGAGCGGCGCCGACTGCGCGTCGTAGTCCCAGATGTCGTGGTGCACGAGCTGGAAGTGCCAGAGGTATTTGCCGGTGTTCGCATCGACCGCAACGACGGAGGACGAGAACAGGTTGTTGCCGGGACGGTCGATGCCGACGCGATCGTTGTTCGGGGCGCCGAGCGGCATGTAGAGAATGCCGCGCGCGGCGTCGAGCGACATGTAGCCCCACACGTTGACGCCCGATCGGTTCTTCGCGCTGTCCCCGCCCCACGTGTCGTAGCCGAATTCACCCCGCCGTGGCACCGTGTGGAACGTCCACACCAGCTTGCCCGTGGTGGCGTCCCACGCGCGGGTGTCGCCGGCGGGTCCCGAGCCGCCGGTGGAGCCGCCCGGCCCCTCGCCGGTGCCCGCGCCGGTGATGATCAGGTTCTTGTAGATCGTCGGCGACGACAGCAGCGAGTACGGCACGCTCATGCCCGTCAGCATGACTTCAGGCGTCTTGAGGTTGACGATGCCGTGGTCGCCGAACCACTGGTTCAGCCTGCCGTCGGACGCCGTGAGGGAGTAGAGACGGCCCGCGTTCGACCCGAAGACGATCGACGCGGGACGCCCGCCGCCGCCCGGCCAGTAGGCGACGCCGCGCTTGGCCGGGATGTCCTCGTCCGGAAGCTGGAATCGCCATTTCTCCGTGCCCGAGGCGGCGTCGAGCGCGAGCACGGCGCCGTACGGAGAGCCGAGATACATCGTGCCGGCGATGACGATGGGAATCGCTTCGTCTTCGCGCAGCTTGCCGGAATAGCCGGCGGGCTTGAGATGGATGCTCCACGCCCGTTGCAGCGTCGTGACATTGGCCGGCGTGATCTGCGTCAGCGGGCTGTAGCGGTTGGCGCCCTCGACGTAATTGGTGCTCGGCCAGCCGGTCGCGCCCGGCTTGTTCTGGGCGGCGCTCGCGGCGGCGACGGCGATCGCAAGCGCAACACCTGCAATCAGTCTCGAGGCAAATCGTGGCATGCGCCACATACTACTGCTTCAGCGCGTGAACCGGCACGTCCGGAAGTCCACATCGTCGGTGGTCGAGTAATCGACCTCGGCGACGAGCACCGTGTCTTCGTAGTGCACGTCCATGAGGAGGACGCCACGCGCGTCCGAGACGATATGCAGCCCGGTTGTCCCCCACGTCCAGCGCGCGCGCTGTTCGCCGGCGCCGCCGTTGTAGCTGACCAACGCCATCCCTCGTTCGCCAAGAACGAACGACTGGACGAAGCAATCGTTGTTCGTGGCGCGCCATGTTCCGCGCGCACTCTCTTGCGCGGCCGGCTGGAACGAGACGAGCGCCGCGAGCCCGGTAGAGATGAACGCGCGGCGCCACGCGCCAGGCACCGCCTACACGGGCCGATGCGCGCGCAGGAACGAATGAACCTGCCGCACCGCGAGCGGAATGCGCTCCTTCGGCTCCTTCCACGGGAACATGCTCACTTCGGCCTTCGGCGCGAGCATCGCGCACTCCATGGCGACGGCGTACGGGTGCGCAGGGACATCGTCCGGCATGATCAGGACGGGATTCTGGCAACCTCGCACGAAATCACGTGTCACGGTGAACACGAAATCGGCATTGGTCTCGAACATCCTGGTGACGAACTGGTCGGTCGTCTGCCGCGAGATCTCGGGCCGTTTCGCGGTCAGCATCGCACCCCAGTTCGCCCAGAACGAGCCCGGGTACTTGCGGTCGCGCATCTCGGGGCGCCAGCCCACCGGCTGCGCCACCACGGCTGCGGCGATGCGATTCGGTGCGCGCTTCAGGAGACTCCAGATGAAGGGGCCGCCGATGCAGAAGCCCATCACCGCGAACTTGTCGATGCGCAGGTGATCCATCAGCCCCAGCTGATCGTCGGCATAGGATTCCCACGGCCGGTTGACTTCGACAGGACCAGTGGACTGGCCGTTGGGGGCGTTGCGCAGGTCCGCCGTGATGCAGCGATAGTCCGCCTTGAACTCCTCGATCGCGTTGAAGGGCGGGTTGCCGGTGAAGAAGCCGATGGTCGCGTTCAGGCCGCCGCCCGGGAGCAGCAGCAGGGGGAACCCGGCGCCGGCCTCCTCGTAGTAGATGCGAACCGGGCCTCGTTGGTAAAACTTGCCCCCGGTGCGGGTCTGCTGCGCAAACAGGCCGGGCACGGCGGCCGCTGCTGCAGCCGCGACACCCGCGGACAGTATGGCGCGTCTGGTCGAATCCACCATGATCAGCGTCCTCCTCGCCTGCCGATAGTAATCGCAGTTCGATGCGGCGGCTCACGGAATCGCCGGAGGCCGCTCGAGCGCCGATTTCGCCCCTGCGTACCCCGGCTTGATGACGTCGTAGATCAACGCGATGCGCCGGTCGTACGGGATGAACGCGCTCTTCATCGAGTTGATCGTGATCTTCTCGAAGTCGTCGAGGCCCAGGCCGAACGTGTCCCGCGCCAGGCTGAATTCCCTGCTCATGGTCGTGTCGCTCATCAGCCGATCGTCGGTGTTCAAGGTCACGCGGAACTTCGCGCGGTAATACGTGCCGAACGGGTGAGCGGCGAGACTCTCGGCCGCGCCGGTGTGGACGTTGCTGCTCAGGCACAACTCGAGCGGAATCCGCTTGTCGAGGACGTACTGGGCAAGGTCGCCCATCCGCACGACGGAGGTCGGATCCCGCGCGTCCACGGCGATGTCGTCGATGAGCCGCGTTGCATGGCCGATACGGTGCGCGCCGCACCATTGAATGGCCTGCCAGATGCTTTCCTTGCCGAACGCCTCGCCCGCGTGAATGGTGATGTTGAAGTTCGCGCGCTGAATGTAGTGGAACGCGTCGATGTGCTTCTTGGGCGGGAATCCGCCTTCTTCGCCGGCGAGATCGAATCCGACGACGCCGCGGTCGCGGAAGTCCACGGCGAGCTCCGCCATCGCCGCCGAGAGCTGCATATTGCGCATCGCGCAGACGATCAGGCCGAACTCGACGCCAAAATCCTTTCGTCCCCGCTCCAGCCCCTTCAGCACCGCGCCGACGACCTCGTCCCAATGCAGTCCGTTGCCGGTGTGGAAGACCGGCGCGAACCGCGTCTCGACATAGACGACGCCGTCGTCGCGCATGTCCTCGAGCATTTCGTAGGCGACACGCTGGAGCGCCTCTTCGGTCTGCATGACGCCGCAGGTGTGGGCGAATCCTTCGAGATAGAGCGGGAGGCTGCCGCGCTGCGCCCCGCGATGAAACCAGTCGGCGAGCTCGCCGGCATCGCTCGTGGGCAGCTTCTCGTAGTGCTGATCGCGGGCGAGCTCGACGATCGTGTGCGGGCGCAGGCCGCCGTCGAGGTGATCGTGGAGCAGGACCTTGGGCAACGTCCGGATGGTGGCGTCGGTCAGCGGCACGTCAGGAGTCGGCAGTTTGGCATATACTCGGCGCGATTTTGAATCTTGTCAGCAGCAGGAGGATCGCCGTGAAACGAATTCTGTTCGCCGCGCTCGCGCTCGCCTCGACGCTGACCGCATCGCCCGCGGTCGCACAGTTGGCGCCCTTCAACGAGGCCGGCCTGACGATGGGCCACTGGCACATCGCCACCAAGAACGTCGAGGCGGAGAAGCAACTCTTCCTCGCCATGGGCGGCAAGCTGTACAACCCGGGCGGACAACCGCTGATCGGGTTCCCGGGCCTGTATATCAGCCTGATTCTCGCCGGCGAAACCGGCGAAGGCGGCACCGTCGGCTCTGTCGTCAACCACGTCGGCTTCGTCGTCGACAATGTGCAGAAGCGGGTCGCGGAATGGAAGGCCGCGGGCGTCAAGGTGCTCCCGGGCGGCGCGCTGCCCGCCGGCGGCAACCGGCTGGACCAGGCATATGTCGAAACGCCGGACGGCGTGCGCATGGAAATCCTGGAAGACAAGACGCAGACGGTGCCTATCCGTAACGAGCACATCCACCTCGCGCTGCCCGCCGCGGAGGTGCCGAAGGCGGTCGCGTGGTACGCGCGCGTCTTCGGGGGGCAGGCGGCCACGCGCAACAACGCGCCGGTCGTCAACCTGCCTGGCGTGCAGATGCGCTTCAATACGGTCGACACGCCGCAGGCGCCGACGCGCCACCGCGTGCTCGATCACATCGGCTTCGACGTGAAGGATCACGCGGCGTTCGTCAAGCGCCTCGAGGGGATGGGCATCAAGCTCGATCAGCCGGTCGGCAAGGGAACCACCGGCAACACCATCACCTACATCACCGATCCATGGGGCACGCGCATCGAGATCGTGCAGCGGCTGCCGGTCGGCCCGCAGGTCCGCACGAACTGAACGTTCGACGAGGATGCTGGAGACCAGGACCGCAGGCGCGGTCCTGGTCGATTACGCGGTCGGAGGTTGCGCGCGTTTCGCCAGCGCGGTGACGGCGACGACGAGCTCCACGGGATCGATCGGCTTGGCGAGGTGAATCTGGAAGCCGCTTTGCAGTGCCTTCACGCGGTCTTCGGGGCGCGCGTAGGCCGTCAGGGCGGCGGCGGGCACGTCGCGCAGCCGCGCCTCGGGCAATCGTCGAATCCGTCGCATCAACTCGAAGCCGTCGAGCCGCGGCAAACCCACGTCCGCGACGAGGACATCCGGCCGCACCGACGCGATCTCTTCCAGCGCCAGCTCCGCCGATTCGAGCGTGGTGACCCGCGCGCCTGCTGCTTCGAGAATCTCTCGACCGAGCATCAGGGCATCGCTGTCGTCGTCCACCGCCAGCACGTGCACGCCGACCAGGCTTGGTATGGGCCCCCTGGGGCCCGCCGCGTGGCCGAGGGGATGCACGCGACGCCGATCGGCGGGAGACGCCGCCCGCGCAATCATGATCGGCAGGCGAACCTGGAACGTGGCCCCCTGCCCCTCGCCACCGCTCGCGGCGTGAATCGTTCCGCCGTGCAGTTCCACGAGGTGCCGCGCGATCCCGAGGCCCAGCCCGAGCCCCGAGTGCTCGCGCGCCGCGCCGCTGTCGGCCTGGCGAAAGCGCTCGAAGATGTGCGGAAGGAAGTCGGGCTTGATGCCGATGCCCGTATCGCTGACGCTGATTTCGACGTGCGAGTTGATCCGCTCGAGTCGCACCTGGACGCGGCCCTCTTTCGGCGTGAATTTCACCGCGTTGGCGACGAGATTCCAGACGATCTGCTGCAGTCGATCGGGGTCGCCCGAGATCGGGGCCGCCGCCGGGTCGACGATGGTGTCGATGCGAATCTGCTTGGCATCGGCGGCCGGGCGGACCGTCTCCACCGCCTGCTTGACGACCGCCGGCAAGTCGACCGGTTGGATATTCAGCCGCAGCTTGCCGGAGATGATCCGGGACACGTCGAGCACGTCCTCGACCAGCTGGCTGAGGGTCGTGGCATTGCGCTCGACCGTCTTCAGCGCCTGTGCCTGTTTCTCCGGTGCGATCGTACCCGCCTGCAGCATCCGCGAATAGCCAAGGATGGCGTTGAGCGGCGTGCGCAGCTCATGTGAGAACGTCGCCAGGAAGTCGTCTTTCAGCTGATTGGCGAACTGCGCTTCCTTGTAGGCCTTCGCGTTGTCGATGGCGAGCGCGGCGCGGTAGGCGAGATCCTCGGCGAACCGCAAGTCCTCCGCTGTGTAGTTGCGATGGGACTCGGCGCTGGCAAAGCTGAGCGCGCCGAAGGTGCGGCCGTGCGCGACGAGCGGCACGCCGATATACGAGGTCAGCCCCAGCGTACGCAGGAGACGGAGACATTCCTCGTCGCCGCGCGCCACCTGCGCGAGCATGTCGTCGGAGACATGCGACACGATCGCCGGCCGTCCGGTGCGCACGATGGCGCTGACGCTGTACGGCGAATCGGGGTCTTCGTAACATTCCCGGATGGTACGGACGATCTCGATCTTGTCTGGATCGGCGTGCGCAGCCGCGAGCCGCTCGATCCTGCCGCCACTGGTCATGATGTCGACGGCACACCAGTCGGCAATCAACGGCACCGCGAGATTCGCGATCGCCTTCAGCGTGACTTCGTAGTCGAGCGACGCCGCGAGGAGATGGCTCGCCTCCGTCAGGAAGGCGGCAAGTTCCGCCGCGCGCTTTTCGTCGCTGATGTCACGGGCGATCTTCGACGCGCCAATCACCGTGCTGTTACGGCGGATCGGCGAGACGGTCACCGAGATCGGCACCAGCGTGCCGTCCTTCCGGCGCCGGACGGTCTCGAAGTGACGGACGGATTCTCCCTGGCGTATATGCCGCAGGACGTTGTCTTCCTCGTCCTGGCGATCGTCGGGAATGATCATGCGGATCGACTGGCCGATCGCCTCCGCCGCGCTGAACCCGAATATCTCTTCGGCTGCCCGATTCCAGGAGGTGACCGTGCCATTGAGGTCCTTGCCGACGATGGCATCCTCGCTCGATCGCACGATCGCCGCCAGGTGCCTGGCGTCCTGCTCGATCTGTTGCTGCACGGTGACGTCGCGCGCGCTCTGTGAGGCGCCGATCACCGAGCCGTCCTCGCTGCGAATCGGCGACGCGGTCATCGACACGGACAGCAGCGTCCCGTCCTTCCGGCGCCGGACCGTCTCGAAGTGCCTGACCGCCTCTCCGCGCCGAATCCGGCGCAGGACGTCTTCTTCCTCGTCCGTGCGATCGTCGGGAATGATCATCAGAATCGACCGGCCGATCGCTTCCGCCGCGGCAAACCCGAACATCTGCTCGGCCGCGCGATTCCACGAGAGGATGGTGCCGTCCAGGTTCTTGCTGATGATCGAGTCTTCACTCGATTCGACGATCGCGGCCAGCTCCCGGGCGTCCTGTTCGATGCGCTTCTGCACGGTGACGTCGCGAGCGATCTTGGAGACGCCCACGATCTCTCCCGCTGAATTCCGAACGGGCGAAATGGTGATCGACACGTCGAACAGGGTTCCGTCTTTTCGCTGCCGGACGGTCTCGTGGTGCTGGACCCCGTGCCCCGCTCGCGTCCGTTCCAGGACGTCCTCTTCCTCCGCGCGTCGATTCGGTGGAATGATGGTGCCGTACGATTTCTTCCCGACAATCTCCGCCGCCCGGTAGCCGAACAACGTCTCTGCGCCGGCGTTCCAGCCCGTGATGACGCCATCGAGGTCCTGGCTGTAGATGGCGACATCCGACGATTCGATAATGGAGGCGAATCGGAGCGCCGCTTTCTCGAGGGCCTCTTCGCTGCTCATAGCGGTCTTACCGGACGGAACCTCGGGAGCGTTCGGCCTGTGTGGGGCGAAGTAGGTCGGGCGGCGAGGGGGGCGTCGGCTCTGATTGGCTCAGACTCGTCTCGATTTGAATCATCGCGACCATCGCCGCGTCAATGTCAGCAATTGCGATGCCGCCTCTAAATCGATGGGAGCTCACATCGCGAGCTGAGCGATAAATCCAGCCAGCTTTCGCGTCCTCCCTCGTCCTCTCAAAAAAGAACCAGCGATGACCCTCTAGATCTTCCGCCCGATACCGTCGGCCAGGCGGCCCCTCTTCGATCTCGGAGAGGATCGTCGCCCCGCCTCCGCGTTGCTTCAGCCCGCAACCCGCGTAGAGCGAGACCGGGGCGATCGCCCACGCCGGGTCACCAGACGCCCGGCACCAGACGTTTCGTCTTGGCCATGTACGCCACGTATTCGTCACCAAACGCATCGACCATCATCTGCTCCTCGGCGCGGATGCGAAAGGCGAACAGGATCCCGAACGCAACGAGATACGAGGGACCCGCGACCCAATTCGGCACGGCCAGGGCTTGACCGACCGAGTAGAGGACGAGGGCGGAGTACATCGGATGCCGAACGCGGCGATACACGCCCTGTGAAATGAGCCGGTGGTTCTCACGCACCTCGAGCGTGACCGACCAGAACGAGCCCAGGTCCGCGTGCGAGCGATAGAAGACAAAGAGACCGATCGCGAGGCAGACGCTGCCGGCGACGAGCGCAGCAGGACGAAGCGCGTATTCCGCGAAGGAGAATACCGGCGACGCAACCCAGAGCAATGGAACGAGAAAACCAATCCACGCCAGGATCAGCAGAATCACCTCCCGCGTGCCCTTGCCACTCCTCACCGTCTTGACAAGACGACTCCGCTTTCCATGCGGCGCACGGATCGCAACCATCACAACACTCGCTGCGACGATGACGGCCTTCGCAATCCACGGATTCATCGTCGAGACCGGCGGTTGGTTCAGTCCGGCTATCTGCGCGTCACGCCCGCGAGGCGCGCCGATAGTCCGAAGAAAATCTCACGTCTGGCGTGCGAGCGCGAGCAAGTCAAGCCGCGGGCAGGCCCACTCGCTCGACCAACCTCCGAAACCTCGAATCCGAGCGCAGGCCATCGAACGGCACATCTCCGAGCTCGGTCAGCCTCGCCGCCCGTTCTGCATACGCCTTCTCCAGCCATTTGAGAGCCGAATCCTTGTCTCTCAACCCCGTGTAAATCAACCCGATCAGATACGGACTTACATACGTTCGCGTCGATGTTTTTTGCAGCCCCTGCAGAACTGACAAAGCCCGTGCCCGCTTCCCTGACCGAGCCAACGCGTAACCGAGATGCGCCGTGAACGGCAATCCACCCTCTGAGAGTTGAACGGCCACGTCCGCCGACTGTAATGCCTTGCTCAGCTCACCGCCCGCATCAAAAACCCTCGCCAGCATCCAGTGTCCGAACGGGTTCTTTGCATCGAGCTCGATGGCCTCCCGGCATGCCTCCTGCGCTCGATCGAATTCTTGCGCTCGCATGTACACGAAGGCCAGGAATGCACTGACAGAGAGCGACAACGGATCCAGCTCGCGCGCCGTCTTCACCTCCCGAACGGCGTCCTCATACCGGCGTGACAGTGTGAGCAGATTGCCGTACCACAAGTGCGTCGCGGAGCAATTGAAATTCAGCGTCAGTGCACGCTGGAAGTGGCGCTCTGCGGCCCGCCAGTCCCAGTCGAACACCATGCTGATGTGACCGAGCGTCGCATGATTGTCACCGAGCGTGGGATCGAGATCCAAAGCAGCGGCCGCCGCACGTTTGGCTTTTGAAAAAGCTTCTCGCGGGCGAAGCAGGCCAAAAATTGCGAGCATCACATACGCGTCCGCCAACGCTGCCGGCGCGGGCGCGAACTTCGGGTCCAACGCCGCAGCCTTCTCAAAGTGTTTGATCGCGTTCCGCAAATCCGGCGGCGTGCGCTTGTTCCAGAAGAAACGGCCTCGCAGGTACGCCTGATACACCGCCGGGCTGGCAGGATGACGAGTCGCCTGGGGACTCCGGGCTTCGGGCGCAGTGAATCGTGTTCCAACGTGACTGGTGATTTCCCGCGCGATCTCCTCTTGCAGCTCGGACAGCTGCGTAAAGCCACGTTCGTAGCTCGCGGCCCACAGCAGCCGATCCTGGCGAGCGTGAATCAATTGCGCGCGCACGCGAATCCGCCCGCCGCAGACGGCTACTGAGCCGTCGACCAGCGCGTCAACCCCCAGGCGCTCGGCGATTTCGCGCAGGTTGGTGTCATCGCTCTTGAATTGCGTGGCGGAGAACAGTGAGATCACCCTCGCGCCGTCCATCGCTGCGAGGCGCGTGATGAGTTCGTCCGTCACTGCCTGAGCCCAATAATCCTGCGCTGACTTGCGAGATAAGTCTCGAAATGGCAATACCGCCAGCGAATCGATCGATCGGGATACGGGAACCAGAAAACGGTACCCCCTGCCTGCCAATGTTTCGATGAACCTGGGACTCTCGGCGCGATCGCCAAGTGCGGAGCGGAGCCGATTGATGGCTTTGTTCAACCCACGTTCAACATCGACTTCGGTCTCCGCGCTCCAAACGGCCTGTCGGAGTTCGTCTCTGGTGATCAGTTTGCCCGGATATTCCAGCAAGGTTGCCAGGACTTGAAACGGCTGCTGCTGGAGCGGAACCGTCCGACCGTCCCGCAGGAGCTCGCGCGTGCGAAGATCCGCGACGAATTCGTCAAAACAGACGCGTGAAGACAAGGGCTCGTGACCTCGCTCGCTCTCGCGAGCGGCAGTATAGCCGCTACTGGAGACCCGGGTAGCGTCCCTGCTGGCCGAGCCAGGGAACACGCTCGCCACACCAAGGGAAGGCGCCCGGCATTTTCTCCAAGTCGCTTCGGTAGTAGCGTGCGGCAACGTCGACGAGGTGCAAAGCATGGTCCCGGACATATTCGAGCGGCGCGCGTTTCTACAGTCCATTTTTGCAGTCTCAGCGCTACCAGGTGCGTCACATCGGTTTCTTTCGCATTCGGACGGGGACACCGGATCGTTGCAATCTGATCGGACAACGCAAGCTGACCGAGCGTTCGTCGTTGGCCCCGGCGCAAGCCGACCCGGAAAGGGGATCGCGATTCGCGGAACGATGATCTCCGTCAAAGTGTCGGGCGACGACAACGGTGGTGGTTTCGTCCTGTTTGAGGTTCCGGCGAGTCCGCTGTCGGGACCGCCTCTCCACGTGCACCACATCGAAGACGAGTGGTTCCACGTGTTGGAAGGCCAACTCAAAGTCCAGATCGGCTCGAGACTCTTCACGCTCGAACAGGGAGCGAGCGCCTACCTTCCTCGCAGGGTTCCGCACGCGTGGCAAACGGTTGGGCAACAACCTGCCCGCTTTCTCTCGCTGGCGCAGCCGGCCGGGCGCCTAGAGGCTTACATGGTTGCACTGTCCACGCTGGTACGGCAGGGTGCTCCAGACGCGGCCTCAATGAAAGCGCTCTTCGAGAAATATGAAATGGAAATGATTGGGCCGCCGCTTCAGGACGATGGCCGCGCCTGACGAACGCGCAGTCGCACAGCCCCCGCTGGGCAGTCGTTCGCCAGGTCACCGGCGGCCGGAAGGCTGACGACCATCGCGACGTCAATGCGCGTGCCGGTGAGGCACGGCTTGCCGAAGCGCACGTCGGCACCCATTGAGATTCCCGGAAACATACCCACCTCGTCCTCTCTGCAGCCATCACCAATCAGCAGAACTTGGCGCGCCCGCCGCGACTCGAACGCGGGACCCCCGCCTTAGAAGAGGTCAGCTTGCTGAACGCGATCCCAGGTCCTTCGTCGCGCTCGTACGCGAGTTCCGAAAATTATGGGGTGACTTTGCCTGCTGGCGGACGGATTCGAACTACGTCATCACGATCATCTGGCGCGCCCGGGTGATGAGCGGAGTCGTGATGGCAAACACACGATGCTACACGGCCAAAGCGGACGTGTAAGGGTTTCTGCGTTTGGGTGTAGCATTCGGCCCGTTCTCGACGCCAGGATGTAAATCACCGCTACCGCGCGGGGAGGATTGTGTGATGAGCCGTGGTCTACGCAATTTCTCTGTCGTCGTTGCAGTAAGTTTGGTGTTACTGAGCGGCGTTGCCTGGGCGCAGGCGACCGCCGCACTTGCGGGCCGCGTCACCGACGAAAGCGGAGCCGTGCTTCCTGGCGTCACCGTGACGGTCACGCAAACCGATACGGCATTCACGCGAACGGTCGCGACCGACAGCACCGGCGCGTGGGCCATGCCGAACCTGCCCACAGGCCCGTACCGTCTCGAAGTCTCGTTGCAGGGATTTCGCACCTACGTGCAGACCGGGATCGTGCTGCAGGTGGGCGCCACGCCGACGATCAATGCGGTGCTCGCTGTAGGCAACCTCGAGGAAACCGTCGCGGTGGAAGCCGCCGCGCCACTCGTCGATGTCCGCAGCGCCGGCATCAGTGAGGTCGTCGAACAAGAAAGGATCGTGGCGCTGCCGCTGCAGGGACGCGAGGTCACCGACCTCATCGTCCTGGCCGGCGCGGCGTTCCAGGCCGGCAGGCCGTCGACCAAGGGCTTTCAGGGAGGCGTGCAGATCTCGGTCGCGGGCAGCATGCTCTCGAGCATTGCGTACACGCTCGACGGTGCCATGCACAACGACGTCGGCAACGACGGTGGCTTACCGCTTCCCTTCCCGGATGCACTGCAGGAATTTCAGGTCGCCACCAGCGGCTTGTCCGCCGACAAAGGGATGCATGCCGGCGCGGCCGTCAATGCGGTGACCAAGTCGGGCACCAACTCGCTGCACGGCAACATCTTCGAATTCTTCCGCGACCGCAGGTTCAACGCGACCAGTCCCTTTGCGGCGATTGGACCGGACGGCAAACGGATGGACGATGGGCTGCGCCGCAACCAGTACGGCGGCACCGCAGGAGGGCCCATCGCCAGGGATCGCCTGTTCTTCTTCGCCGGTTATCAGGGCACGAACATTCGCGTCAACCCGACCGACAACATCGCCTACGTCCCGACGGCGGCGATGCTCGCGGGCGATTTCACGGCGTTCGCGTCGCCGGCGTGCAACAGCGGCCGGCCGATCACGTTGCGCGCCCCATTCGTGAATAACCAGGTCGATCCGGCGCTCTTCAGCCGCCTCGCGCTGAATCTCAGCGCGAAACTGCCGAAGACCGACAACCCCTGCGGCGAAACGAAGTTCGGACTGCCGCAGCAACGCGATCAGTGGCAGGCCGTGTCACGCATCGACTATCACCTGAGTGCCAATGAATCGATCTTCGGCCGCTACATGGCGACCAAGCACGATGAGGTGTCGAGCTACAAGTTGTCAGGCGGCAACGCCCTGGCCGCGTTGAGGCCCAACATCGACAACCTTGCTCAGTCCCTCACCGTGGGTCACACCGGCGTGATGGGCGCCAACACGGTCAACGCCCTGCGGTTTGCGTTCAACCGGACCGAGGTCCAACGATTCAACGACGACTTCTTCGCGCCGTCGGACCTGGGGGCCAAGCTCTACAACAACTCGCCCGTTCACGAAACGCAGTTGAGCGTGACCGGTGGGTTCACGATCTCGCAGGCGCAGGCCACGGCAGCCACCGGCGACAACAACGCGTTCGAGGTGAGCGACGAGTTCACGATGGTGCGGGGTCGTCACCAGGTCGGGCTCGGGGTCAATGTCGCGTACTGGACGGTGGACATGTGGGCCTATTCGCGCGGCAACGGACAGTACACGTTCAACGGCCAGAACACAGGGCTGGGGTTGGGCGATTTTCTTCTCGGACGGCCGAGCGCGTTCGTGCAAGGCAACAAGGTCGGCGTCGCCTTCAACCATTGGTACAAGGGTGTGTATGTCGCGGACGCCTGGCGCGCGACGGACCGCATCACGGTGAACGCCGGTTTGCGGTGGGAACCGTACACCGGCGAGGAGTTCCACGACACGTCCGTGGCGCACTTCAGCCAGGACGGGTTCCTGAAAGGTGCCAAGAGCGCCGTGTTTACGAAAGCGCCGGCCGGGTTCACCTACTACGGCGATCCGGACTTCGACCGCCCCTCAGGCATGAAAAACCAGTGGTTGAATTTCGGACCCCGCGTCGGCGTGGCGTGGGATGTGTCGGGAAACGGCCGTACAGCCGTGCGTGCGTCCTACGGACTTTCCTACGACTTCCCGGCAGCGGAAACGTGGTGGAACGCAGCCGGCGGCCCGCCTTATAGCAATCGTCTGAGCTTGTCGAACCCAGCGGGTGGCGCCGACGATCCCTATGCGGGCGTCGCGGGCGGCAGTCCGTTCCCGCTGGTGCCGAACAAGGAAATGACGTTCATTCCTTTTGGCATATTTGGCGCGGTGGACCCAGACAACAACGCCCCACGCGTGCAGCAGTGGAACGCGACCGTCGAACGTCAGCTCGGCTCGGCGTGGAGCATATCGGCCACGTATCTCGGCAGCTACTCGGATCGCTTCCTCGGAAGCGTCGAGCAGAATCCGGGGGTCTACCTGGGACAGGGCCCCTGCGCGCTCAATGGCGTCAGCTATCCGGCCTGTACGGTTGCCGGGAATCTGAACGAGCGGCGCGTCCTGTCGTTGGAGAACTACCGCGAAGGCCAGTTCGTGTCCACGCTGGCGCTGATGACCGACGTGACGACGATGGATTATCGCGGTTTGAAGCTTGCGTTTCAGCGGCGTACCGCCACCGGTATCCGACTGAATGGCAACTGGACCTGGGGCCGGTGCATGGGAGGCCGCGTCGCGCGCGGAGGCGCAGGAGACGGCGATCCTGGAGGCGGCGGAGACTACCAGAATCCTGCCGATATCGATTACGACCGCGGTCATTGCGATTACGACCAGACGCACCTGACCAATTTCACGCTCGGCTACCAGACGCCCGAGTTCGCCGGTACCGCCATGCGAGCTCTCGCGTCGAACTGGCAGCTCTCGGGAATCGTCAGCACACGATCCGGCTCGTGGCTCACCGTGACGACAGGCGTGACGGGGTTCAACGGCCTGGCTGACCGCGTCGACCAGGTGTCAGACGACGTGTATGGCGCGAAGACGATAAACAGCTATCTGAACCGCGCTGCCTTCGCCAATCCCGCGCCCGGCACCTTCGGCAACCACAAGCGCAACAGCATCAAGGGTCCGGGATCGTGGAAGGCGGACATCGCCCTGTCCCGACTCTTTTCCTTTGCGACCACACGGCAGCTGGAGGTTCGAATCGAGGCGTTCAATCTGTTCAACACAGTCAACTGGGGGAACCCGATCTTGACGCTGAGCTCGGGCAACTTCGGCCGCATTCAGTCGATCAGCGGCGATCACAGCATCCTGCAGTTCGGCATCAAGTACGGGTTCTGATATGGAAAGACCGATGTCAATGAGCCAGTAGAAGTTCGTTCTTCGTCGTTTGTGTTCTCCGCGGCCCGCTCCTCGTCATGAGGGGCGGGCCGTTGTTGTCGACGCGGTCATCGGATCGGCCGAGCGGCAGCGATGTTCGATCACTCTGATATGCGCGGGTTGGGTACCGCATGACCGTGAATCGCCAGGAGCTGCCTCGCTCTAGAAGCGCGAGTTTGAGACCGAAGTCGTCTATCGCATAGAACCGCCGAGGGCCCTCCAGTACGAATCGGCCGATCCGATCACTGCGTCAACGCGGCCCAGACAAAAGGCTGACAATTCACGGGCGACGGCCGTTGCGGCCACCTGCGGCGGTTTGCCCCGCGCGAGCAGCCGTCGATAGCGCCCATGCAGTCGATGCTGTGCCGTCCACGCGCAGCGGATGGCGGCCGCAGGGGCGCCCTGCTGTCGCGTACGGAGTGCATACCCCAACGCCGGCCGATGCCGGTAATGCCATGCCGCCTCGACGAGCACGCGCCGCAAATGTGAGTGCTCCGCGCAGGTCCGCGTCGACGGCGCGCAGTCGCGACATGGCTTCATCAATCCCGCGGCGGTACGCCGTGAATGTCTGCTCGAGCGCCGCGCGCGGCCACCGCTGCGTCGCCAGCCATGCAAAATATCGCTTCGACCCGGCACGCGTCGCCGGGCAGCGTCGATCGTGACGTAAGAGAAACTTCGACAGCCGATGTTTGGCGCGGAGCAGGTCGGCACAGACATCCTCGCGACACCGCAATAAATCGCGCACGGCCTCCTCGTCTTCGCTCGGCACATGGATCGCCGTCAATGCGCCGGCCCGATACAGCACGGCGAGCTGCGCGGCATCGCGCCGATCGGGCTTCACGCGATTGCCGGCGCGTCGCGGAATCAGCGCCGGAGCGATGACGTCACACGCGATGCCGGCAGCCGCCAGATGCCGCTGCAACGCGAATCCGCACGGCCCGGCCTCGTAGCAGCACCGCACGTCCGCACGGCCGAGCCGCTCGAGAACCGCCGGATCGTCCGCAGATCCGCCGCCAGCGCGTGCACGGCCGCCGTCCGTTGTCCCGGCAACAGCACCGCCGCCACGACTGACGCCGCATGCTGATCGAACGCGACGATGGGAGTAGACTCCGTCATGACCGACCTCCTTGTATGCGGCTCTGCTCTGTGAGCCTTCACCAGCCGGCAGAGTAACCCGCGAATCTCTGCAAGCCGAGGTCGGTCTTTCCATATGGTCTAGCGCGGCGTTCATTCGGAGTGTCCGGCTTCGTGCATGGCCGTGGGACCGTGGCGGCTCGTATGGGCGTCACGTCGCGGACGACCACCATGGCGCGCGCTAGACGGAGGCGCCGGCAGCAGCCAACGGCACGCGGAACGAGAATTCGCTGCCCTTGCCGATGCCATCGCTGCGCACCTCCACAGAGCCGCCGTGCAGTTCCACCAGTGCTTTGACGATCGACAAACCGATACCGAGGCCACCTTCCGCGCGATGACCGGACGTGCCAACCTGGATGAATCGATCGAAGATGCGGTCGATCATGTCTAATGGAATGCCGACTCCCTGATCGCGCACGGACACCACACCCATCCCCTGTTCTTCAGTGAGGCGGACCTCGATCTGTCCACCGTCGGCGCTGTATTTGGCGGCGTTGTTCAGGAGGTTGGCGGCGACCTGCGCAAGACGAGCGGCGTCGGCCTCGACGTACGCGGGCTCGTCGGGGACCTGAACCTCCAAACGGTGCTGGTGGCGCTCGATCAGGGGCATAGACGTTTCGACGGCCTGTTTGACGACATCACGCAGATCGACGCGTGTCTTCTCCAGGCGGATCTTCCCGGCCGTGATGCGGCCGATGTCCAGCAGATCTTCCACAAGCGTCGATAGTTGCGTTGCCTGCCGCAGAATGGTCTGGCGAAATCGTTCGAGCGAGGGCTCCTTCGGACCCTTTGCCTGAAGCAGCTTGACAGCGGTGACGATGGGGGCGATGGGGCCGCGCAGCTCGTGCGCGAGCACGGCAAGAAATTCGTCCTTGCGGCGATCCGCGTCACGCAGTTCCTGCTCCCACCGACGACGGTCCGTGATATCGGTGAACAAGTCCACCGCGCCGGTGAAACTGCCCCGCTCGTCGTATAAGGGACGCGCTGACATCAACGTCCAAATCTCACGCCCGTCCCCGCGGCGAAAGCGAATGTCCGCCCGTTCTTCGGACACGCCTTGCCGGCGGCGGTCGAAGAGACCCTGCATCGCGGCCACGTCTTCGTCGAAGACAAACTCCCACTTGTGTCGTCCGACCATGTCCTCGGGCGTAATCCGCAGCAGGTCGGCCATCCGCCGGTTCACGAAGGTGATGCGCGCGTCCTGGTCCACGCGCCAGATGCCTTCGTTCGCGGTCTCGACGAGCGCCCGATACTGCTGTTCGCTGTCTCGCAGCGCCTGTTCGACGGCGTGCCGCTGCGTAATGTCCTGCGAGACGCCGACCATGCTCGTCGCGTCGACGACACGGCCGGCGATCAGCACCCAATGCTCGGTGCCGTCTCGCCACATGTTCGGCAACTGGATTTCGAACGAGCCGTGGGTCTGGATCGCACGTTCGATGGTGCTCACGAAGAGCGCTCGATGCTCGCCATGCAGCGTATCGAGAATGTGCGGCTCGAGCTGCATATCCTCGTCGGGGCCGAACCCGTGATTCGCCCTGCACTGCGGTGATGCCATCAGCACGCGGGTGTGCAGATCGAACTCCCAGCTGCCCAGACCAGCCGCGCTCAACGCCACCGCCAGTCGTTTCTCGGCGTGATCGGCGTGGGCGCGGGCCTCGACCCACCGGGTCGTCGGGTAGCAGAGGACGACAACGCCGCGGTTGCCGTCGATCTCGGCCGGCTGGAGTGATACCGCCACGGGCAGGCGGTCGCGGCCGATGAGCGTGGCATGGATATCGGTGAGCGGCGTCCCGTCTGTCAACGCGCGCTCAAGGGCTTCCGGTGCGACGTCTGTTGTGTCGCGTGCGAGCCCTTCCTTGATCAACTCGGCGAGGGTCGCGGACGAGAGGAACTCCACGCCACAGTACGCGGCGGCCGATTGATTCCATCGCAGCACGCGGCCGGAGGGCACGGCCGCGAAGAGGGCGGGAACTGCGATCAAATCCAGGAGCGCAATGGCCGGTGGGGAGTTGAGGCTCACTGAAATGGGTTGCGATTACGCCCGGGGTTCGGGCAAGGGCGATCTTAGGTCGGACCAGAGGCCGACTCCAACTGCTGAGCTGGGGCCCGAGCTCTACTGGACGTGCAACGACCCGTATACTGAAAAATGAAGTGTCAGCACCTGTCGCTGCGGCGTCGTCACACCAACATTCGGTGCAGTTTTTCGACAGTCATCAGACAGCGGCGACCGCCCTCGCCGAATTCGTGCGCGCCGGTCTTGCACGAAACGAGCGGATCGTCGTGATCGCGCGACTCGCCGACTGGAATCGCGCTGCTGTCGATCTGAGTCGCGACGTCGCGCTCAGCGAAGCGATCGGTTCGGGCCGGCTGACGGTCTGCGATTCGACGCGAACGCTGGATGCCATTTCGGTGAACGGGTGGCCGTCGCCAGAGCGCTTCGATCGTGTCGTCGGGACGATGATCGCCGCCGCTCATGCAGGTGGCAGCGCGCTACGGGCCTACGGTGACATGGTGGATGTGCTCGCAGCCGACGGACGCTGCGACGCCGCCGCGCGGCTCGAGGAGCTGTGGAACGATCTGCGCGCGCGTGTGCCGTTCACCCTCTTCTGCGGCTATTCCTCAGGGCACTTCTGTGGCGCGCAGAGCGGTGCGGCGCTGCGTCAGATTCGGCAATTGCACTCGCATGAACAGTGCGCGCCGTCTGACCTCGTGGCAGCGAGTCTGCTGGAATAAACTGGCGCGCACTCGGCTCCTTCGTTCCTTACGTCAGTTCACAGTGCGCCGGATCTTTCGGTTACGCAGGCAGGCGACGACGCCACGCGAGAATGTTCGCCATGAAGGGTGCGCCCGCGTCCATCTATGCCTCGCGCTCGAGTAGTGCCACGGTAAACCGGGCAAGAACACGGGATCGACCTGCCGGACAGTTCGCGCGTATTTTGATGGAAGTCCACACCGGGGGATGCATGGACGCATACGCTGCAAGCGATCTGCCGCGCTCCCAACCGTCACTGTGTTTGCAAGTGCCCGGTCCATGGCGAGAACCGAACTCCTCGAACGACGTTATCGTGATGCGCTCGGCCACATGCGGCAGGTATCGCCGGAGACCATCCGTCGTATCACCGACGCATTAGGGACGGACGAATCCGACCGCGAGGTGGTGCGCGTAATACGCGCAGGGGATCGGATGACGTTCGACGAACCAGCCGACGTGATCCTGGAAAATGGGTCGCGCGAGTCGTTCGAGTTGACACGGCGCGGAGGCTCGGTCCGATGGACTCTTCCACGGGATCTGCCGCTGGGGTATCACGCGGTGGAACTCATGCGGACCGGACGCCGCCAGTCGCTGATTGTTGCCCCTCGGCGCTGTCACCTGCCGGACGGGATGCGCATCTGGGCATGGGCGGTTCAGTTGTACGCGGCGCGGTCGCGCCGCAGCTGGGGGATCGGCGACTTCGGCGATCTCGCGCGCTTCGCTGCGACGTCGCGCGACCAGGGTTGCCGCTTGCTCCTCGTCAACCCGCTGCATGCCGCGACGCCTGCCGTTCCGCAGCAGGCCAGCCCCTGCAGTCCGACGACGCGCCGATATCTGAACCCGCTCTATCTCGCCGTCGATGCCGTTCCGGGTGCCCGCGACCTGCCCGAGTTCGAGACACTGATGCGGCGCGGCGAGGGGTTGAACGCGTTGCCGTTCATCGAGCGCGATCGCATCTTTCGGCTGAAGATGCGGGCGCTGGCGGCGTTGCACCGGCGGTTTACGAGCGACTGGGACTTCGATGGGTTCGTCGCGGCCGAAGGCGCATCGCTGCGTGAGTACGCGACGTTCTGTGTGCTCGCGGAGACATATGGCGGGTCGTGGCAGCGGTGGCCGGCGAAGTATCGCCACCCGCACTCCCCGCACGTGCGCCGGTTTGCCGACGCACATCAGCCGCGCGTGCAATTCCACCAGTGGGTGCAGTGGCAGCTCGATCGCCAGCTGCGGCGCGCGGCGTCTTTCGTCCCGGTGATGCAGGACTTGCCGATCGGCATCGATGCCGAGGGCGCCGACGCGTGGGCGTGGCAGGACGTGCTCGCGAAAGGGATCCATGTCGGTGCACCGCCGGACGAGTTCAATACGAAGGGCCAGGACTGGGGGCTGCCGCCGTTCGTCCCCGGCCGGCTGAAGGCGGCGGCCTATCGCCCGTTCATCGAAACGATCCGCGGAACCATGCGCCACGCGGGCGGGTTGCGCGTCGACCACGTGATGGGACTCTTTTGGCTGTTCTGGATCCCCGAGGGCATGTCACCGGCGGATGGTGCGTACATTCGCAACGCTGCCGACGATCTCCTCGCCATCGTCGCGCTCGAGAGCGAACGAGCGCGAGCCATCGTCGTCGGTGAGGACCTCGGCACCGTCGACCCACGGGCGCGGAGGCAGCTGGCAGCGGCCAACGTGCTTTCGTACCGGCTCCTCTGGTTCGAGAAGGACGACCCGTCCACCTATCCGGAAGCCTCGATGGCGGCGGTGACCACACACGATCTGCCGACGGTGGCTGGACTCTGGACCGGTTCGGACCTCGAGGCGCAACGGCGGCTCGGTGTGAATCCAAACGAGGACGGCACGCGCGAGATACGCGACCGCCTGGCCCGGATCACCGGAGCAGACGCGCGCACTCCGGTGCGCGAAGTAATCCGGCGGACCTACGCGTGCCTGTCTCGGACTCCCTCGGCAGTCGTTGCCGCAACGCTGGAAGATGCGGCCGCGGTGGAGCCGCGGCCCAACATGCCGGGAACGGTCGATGCGTGGCCGAACTGGACACAGCCGTTGCCGATATCGCTCGAGGCTCTCGCTCGGAGTCGCGACGCCGCTGCCATCGCCGCGGTGTTGTCGGCGCGCAATTCGATGCCGCGACGGGCCTCTGCCACGAGGAGAAGGCGCCGACGAAAGACGGTACGCGAGGCCGCCTGATGTGGGTATCGGCACCTCCGTTGCACGCGCAGGAGATGACGTGCTTGGTCACGCGCGGCGCGGTTCTGTTCCTCGCGAAACACATGGAGGTCGGTCGGGTTGACCATTTCATCGGTTGAGGAACGGCAGAAGGCTGCGCCAACACAGTTCACTTCCCCCACGCGCCGGCCGTACGGCGTGTGGGCGCCGCAGGCGACGCGGCTCGAACTCGTCATCGCAGGCGCGCGTTTGCCGATGACGCGGCGTCAGGACGGATGGTGGACGGCGGACAGGTCGATGGCCGCCGAAGAGATGTACGGGTACATCGTCGATGGCGAGGGGCCGCTTCCGGATCCGCGGAGCATGTGCCAGCCGTTCGGCGTCCACGGCCTCAGCGAGGTGGTCGATCATGACCGCTTCGACTGGACCGACGCGCGATGGCAGGCGCCGCCGCTCGGCGCTGGCGTCGTCTACGAGCTTCACGTCGGCACGTTCAGCGAGGCTGGCACGTTCGCGGGGGCGATCCCCAGACTGCCACACCTTGCCGGCCTCGGCATTACGCACGTCGAGTTGATGCCGGTGGCCGAGTTCTCGGGAAGCCGCGGCTGGGGCTACGATGGCGTAGACCTGTTCGCTCCGCATCATGCGTATGGCCGGCCTGACGACCTGAAGCGGCTGATCGACGCGTGTCACGCGCATGGTCTGGCGGTCCTCATCGACGTGGTCTACAACCACTTCGGACCGGCCGGCAACTACCTCAGACAGTTCGGTCCGTACTTCACCCATCGCTACAACACGCCGTGGGGCGACGCGGTCAATCTCGATGATGCGGGCAGCGATGAGGTGCGGCGGTTTCTCTGCGACAACGCGATCATGTGGCTGCGCGACTATCATGCCGACGGCCTTCGCGTGGACGCGGTGCACGCGCTGATCGACACGTCGGCGCGGCATTTTCTCGAGCAGCTCGCCGAGGAAGTCGACCGGCTCGAGGCGATGACGGGCCGCCACCTCGTGCTCATCGCGGAAAGCGACCTGAACGACCCGCGCGTGGTGCGCGCGCGGGAAGCCGGCGGATACGGCATCGACGCGCAATGGAGCGACGACTTCCACCACGCCCTGCACAGCCTGCTCACCGGTGAGCGTACGGGTTACTACGCGGACTTCGGCACGATGGCGCACCTGGCGCGCGCGCTGAACGACGCCTATGTCTACGCGGGGATGCCGTCTCCGCATCGAGGGCGGCGGCACGGCCGGCCGGCGCTCGATCTGCCAGGCTGGCGCTTCGTCGTCGCGGCGCAGAACCACGATCAGATCGGCAATCGCGCTCGAGGCGAGCGGCTGACGCACCTCGTCTCAACAGGGCGGCTGAAGATCGCCGCGGCGCTGCTCCTGACCGCGCCCTTCGTGCCGATGCTGTTTCAGGGTGAGGAGTGGGGAGCATCTTCGCCGTTCCTGTATTTCACGGCGCATGAGGACGAAGCGCTGGCGGCGCAGATATCGGAGGGCCGAAGACGTGAGTTTGCCGCCTTCGACTGGGATCCCTCGACGATTCCCGACCCGCAGGCCGAAGAGACGTGGCAGCAGTCGCGGCTGCAGTGGGAGGAGATCTCGCGCGACAACCATCGCGAGCTGCTCGAGTGGCACCGCGCGCTGCTGACCCTGCGCGCCGCGCACCCAACCCTGCGCGACGGCTGCCCTCGCGACGTAGGAACGACCTTCGACGACGACCGTGGCCACTTCGTGGTCACCCGAGGGTCGATCGTCGTGGCCTGCAACCTTGGCGACGCCCCTGCACAGATTCACCTCGCCAGCGGCGGACACATCGCGCTTGCGTCCGAGTCCACGATCGAGATTCGCGACGACGACGTGCTGCAACTGCCGCCGGAGTCGGTAGCCATCATCATCACGACGGCGGAACGCCTCGAAGTATGAACGACGTCGAACAATAGAACAGCTCAACTAGAGTCGATGCGCCCGGACAATTCGTGCGGAGCGCGCCGCATCGCTGGAGAAGGACCCGCGCAGCACTTCGAGCTCTTCGAGCACCAGATCGAACGTGCCCGTGCTGGGCGCATCGGGGCTTGTGCACGAGGCTGTGGGGGTGGCAAATCAACGGGGAGCGGCGCTGATTCACCGTCTGGCGATACGTTCGAGGTAATGCGCCGAAAATTGTAGGGATGGGATCGGCCGCAGCACGAGTACGACAAATTGCCGTCAAGGTCTCTGGGCCGGAATCGGTCGTGCATTACTGGCCGAAGAGAGAATCAGATCGACTGGCTCAAAGCTGGGAATGCACGCGACCGACGATTTCTGGCGCGGACTCACATTGCTGCTCGTGAATAGCAGTGTCGATACCATCGAACTGCTCACGGACTGGTTTACCGCTCTCGGTGCGGTCGTTCATCACCTGCGCGGCCTCGATCTCTGCGCGAACATAGGGGAGGCGCGACAGCTCGTAGAGACGATCAATCCCGATGTCGTCCTGTTTGACCTCGCCGTGCCGTACGATCGGAACTGGAAGTGTTTTGAGTATCTGCGCAGGAATGCGGTGTTCGCCGCGGTGCCCATCATCACCACCACCGTCAACCGTCGCGCGCTGGAGGAGATCTCGGGACCGAAGGACGCGTTTGAGATCATGGGATCTCCCCACGACCTCTGGAAGCTGCAGGACCTTATCCAGTGGCGCGTCGCTGGTCGAGCGGCGCCACACGACGTCTGAATTCGCGAATGCTGACTTCTTATTCGCCCGCCTAGCGCTGCGTCATCTCGATGCGACCGGCGGCATAGCGCATGGCCGCGTGAAATGTCGTCGCGAGTCAGGCCCGGGTATGCTTCGAGCAGATCGGTCTCAGAGGCGCCTTCGCTGAGCTTACGAAGCAGGAGTTCGACCGGGATTCCGTGTCCCGCGGATCACCGGCTTGCTGAGCATCACGCGCGGATTCGATGCGGTCGGTGATTGTCATTCGGCACCTTACAAGCGAAGGTTGGCGCGCCCGCCGCGACTCGAACGCGGGACCCCCGGCTTAGAAGGCCGGTGCTCTATCCAACTGAGCTACGGGCGCGTGTAAACGTATGTTAATCGACGCCATAGATCAGTAGTCTGTTTCCGTCTTTCACTTCGGCGCCAGTCCGGCAAGAGATGTGCATTCTGGCGACGCGGGACACTTGAACGTGGACGGAAGACATGACCTCGGAACCCCGGATCAGAACAGCCATATTTTCGGCCGCTCTCATAATCTCGCTCGTCATCGGCGCGTGCGGCAGCATCACCAGTTCGACGCCGACCGCTCCATCACCGGCGCCAGCACCCGCAGCCGCGCGCGCAGCACAGCCGACGCCG